>Ga0153996_1000165_pt1 | contig 34266 bp, 22 predicted proteins | sample TSNC080MetaG_FD_104728 | JGI IMG/M metagenome (GOLD analysis project Ga0153996, IMG submission 104728) | Attine ant fungus gardens microbial communities from North Carolina, USA - TSNC080 MetaG | ecosystem: Host-associated > Fungi > Mycelium > Unclassified | place: USA: North Carolina, Lumber... | reverse complement strand
ATACCTATAAAGCATTTGCTTATTTATTAAAGCCATTAGATGAAAAAAAGGTTATGTTTGAATTAAACCGATATTTGGATGAGAAAGAAACAACAGAAGAATATTTGAATATATCGGTTCGGGGAGCTATCAACAAGATTCCGGTTGGTAAGATTCTCTATATTGAAAGTGATTCCAGAAAGCTTCTCATTCATCTGAAAAACCGGGAAGTAGAGTTTTACGGAAAATTAGATGCGGTACAAAATGCCTTGGGAGAGCAGCAATTTGTCAGGTGCCATCAGAGTTACCTGGTCAATAAAAATTATGTTTCGTCAGTTGGAAGAAACTCATTAGTGATTGAGGATGTTCCGATACCCGTAAGCAGAAAGTATCAGCAGACGGCAAAGGATATTCTGGATAAAAGATCATGAAAACATGGGAGGAAAGAAGTTATGGCAATTATTCAATGTGAGTCAGGACATTATTATGACAACAATAAATTCATGAGCTGTCCGCATTGCCGCAATGCAGAAAAAGATGAGGGCTCTCTCACAGTCCGGTTAAACAATTCTACAGTGGAAAGCCAGGCAGCCGTTTATTTAAAAGAAAGGGGTATTTCTTATAAGGAAGAGTATGATGAGGAAAAAACAGTTGGAGTTTTTTCCAAGAGTAAAGGGAATGATTTTGTCACGGGATGGTTAGTGTGCATTTCAGGTGCAGAAAAGGGCAGGGACTATAAACTGCGTTATGGCGTTAACAAAATCGGCAGGAGTAAAGAAATGGATGTTTATCTGGAGGAAGACAGACAGGTAGCGAGGGATCATCATTGCTCTGTAATTTACGAGTATAATAAAAATGAATTTTTTGTCATACCTCAGAAAGGTAATATCGTATATCTAAACGATGAATTTTTAGAAGATGCCTCAAAAATTTTGGCAGGAGATGTTTTGACAATCGGTGAAAGCCAACTGGAATTTATTGCATTTTGCAGGGGGACCAGGAGATGGAAAAAAAATATTTAAGCAGGTTTGGAAGTACTTTGTGCAGTTTGCTATTGTTTGCTATCCTAGCGTTGGTAATTAACTTTTCTTCCCATGCTGCCAATATTGATGAAAAGATATCTTCTTTGCGGATTGAGCAGGCACATGCACGTATGCCGGAGATACAGGTGTATTATTATCCGGATGCTGACAAAAATCAGGAATCACCTTTAACAGCATCCTTGGCAAGTGAAAAGCTGCAGATAGAATCGCTGGAATCATACAATGAAGAAACCGGAATGGATTATTATTTGCTGGTAGACATTTCTGCCTCGATCAGTAAGAAATACTTTGCAAGCATTCAGGATGCCCTTTTAAAATTCCATGCCGGCATGAAGAAAAATGACAGATTGACATTGATCACTTTTGGTGATGAGGTGAATCTCATCTTTGAAAACAAGACAGTAAAAGATGATGTCCAGGAAGCAATCATGGCTCTGGAAAATAAAGATATGACAACAGTTCTTTTTCAGGCAATTGAAAAGACGGCAAGAATGGCAGATACAGATGGAAATGCATTGAAGAGAAGCATTGTATTCGTAATTACAGACGGAGAAGATTTTGCTGTGAATAAATCTTCAGCGAATGAAGCATCCGCCACCATGGAAAAAGCAGGATTACCTCTATATTCCATGGCGGTAGAAAAGATGGCCGGGGAAAAAGAAAATCAATATATTAATGAATTTGGAGAATTTACAAGAAGTACAGGTGGGCAGCTTTCTGTATTTAATGATGAGAATACATGGGAATGTATGCAGCAAATAGTACATTCTTTATATAATGCAAAACTTTTAAAATTAGAAGCATCCAATAACAAAAGCTACCAGACACTGCAGACTTTGACAATTACTTTTCCGGATGAAGTATCCGCTGCTGTGAATGTACTGGCATCACGTTCTGTTCCGGATGAGATTTCACCTACGGTAAAAGGGCGGCAGGAGTCGGATAAAAGTATCAGTATGACCTTTAGTAAAAAGGTTTTAAACGCAGAAATTCCAGATAATTATAAAGTTACGGTGGATGGAGATACCATACTGACAGTACATACCGTGGAAGTTTCAGATAGTAATCCCGATGAAGTGATCTTAATTTTCCAGGATCCTTTTTACAATGGAGAATATGAGATTACCTGCAAGAATATCTATGATGATTCGAAAGAAGCCAACCTTGTAACAGGGGTGAGCCGCATTAAGGTAGAGGACGGACTCAAGGAAGACAGTGGAATCATCAAGTTTTTAAAGGATTTCTGGTTTGTTTTCGTGGCGTTGTTTACGGTTCTGGCAGTTGGACTGACTCTGCTTTTGGTCTACTTAAGAGTCAAGAAAAATAAAGGTGTTGTTGTAGTGGACGGAAAAGTAACGCTGCAGTCTAACATGGAAGTGAAACAGCGGGTAGATATAGAGAAAGAAACGGGGCATAAACTTATCTTTCAATTGCGGGATGGGAAGAATTCTATAAAAGAAATTCCTATTCTGGTATCAGGGAGTGTGATTGTGGGGCGTTCATCTATTTGCAATCTATATTTTAATGATAGTAACCTTTCCAAACAGCACTTTGCCATAGAAGAAGGAGCAGATGGATTCTATATTTTAGATTTAAATACGACAAATGGCACGATGGTAAACGGAATAAAGATTCATCAAAAACGAAAACTGCAGCAGGGCGATGTGATTAATGCAGGAATGCTGGAGATGACATTGAGGTGGTAACTATGGAAGATAACTTTAAATCAATTTGTACGAATTGTTTTTCTGATCAGATGAGAGGTGAAGCTTGTACCTCTTGTGGATATCACATCAAAAATGCACGAAAGAATTCACTCGCCGTACCCGAATTTACAATCCTGAATTCTAGGTATTTGGTTGGAAGAATTATAGGGGCGGGGGGATTTGGAATTACTTACAAAGCTTACGATACAGTAAATAATTCAATATGTGCGATCAAAGAATATGTGCCGTTGGGGCTTGCTTGCCGCAAAGAGGATTGCATCACATTAACAGAGGTTTCCGAAGAGAAGAAAGATTACTTTACCCACGGAAAAAAACGGTTTTATGAAGAAGCAAAGGCACTGTATGATTGCAGTAAAATACCCGATGTGGTAGAGATCTTGGACTATTTTAAGGACAACAACACCGTTTATTTTGTCATGGACTACATTGAAGGTGTGACACTGAAAAAATATGCTGTTGCAAAGGGTGGAAAGCTTCCGGTGGATACAGCGCTTACTATCATCTATAAAGTTGGAACAGCGCTGGAGAAGATACACCGGCAGGCAGGAATTTTCCACCGGGATATCAGTCCGGATAACATCATGATTACATTGGATGAAGAAGTAAAAATTATAGATTTTGGGAGTGCCAAGAGCATTGCAAATGAAGAACAGAATATGTCTGTTGTCCTGAAACCTGGATTTGCTCCGCCGGAACAGTATTCCAGGGAGGGCAGACAGGGGAAGTATACGGATGTGTATGCGCTTGGCGGAACGCTTTACTATATTCTTGCAGGTAAGACCGTCCCGGTTGCACCGGATCGGGTAGTTGGAAGTGAATACATTCGCTTAAAGGATATGGATTTGGGGATTGACCAAAGGGTATCAGACGTAGTGGACCAGGCACTGGAATTGAATTACAAGATCAGGACTCAAACAGTGGGAGAGTTTATCAATGGGTTGGCGCCGGCAGTTCCTTCTCTGCGAACGATTCAGGAAACTTCCAATATAACCGTGCAGGAAGCACCGAAAGAAATAAAAGAACCGACAGAACCACCGGAACTTCTGGATAAACGAAAAGGGACACCCATACCATACATGGAGGTCCAGCAGGGGATTATGAACGGTTACCGATGGGAAATCCCCATAGATACACCTGTAAAAGTAGGACGCTCAGATGGCTGGTCAAACATCGTATTACAGGGAAGCCAGCAGATCAGTAAGGTTCATTTCATTGTGGAATATGATTCTGCAAAGAATCAGTTTTATATAGAAGATAAATCCATGAATGGAACGTTTGTGGATCGTTACCAGTTGCTGCCGGACAAAGTGTATATTTTGAGCAGCAATAAAATAATTATATTGGGTGCAGGGGTTAGCATGATTAAGTTAGGGGTGGCATATGATAGATGAATTTGACAACAGGAATCCTTCCGAGATTATAACAGTTAAGATTTATTCCGAGGACGATTATTTTGAAGATGAGGATTTTTCAAAGATTTCACTTGGGATTAAAAGCGTGATAGGAACCAGGAAGACACAGCAGGACACGATTTTTGGACAATTTAATGATACTTCTGGGATTGCCATAGTTTGTGATGGGATGGGGGGACTGCAGGGAGGAGAAAAAGCCAGCGAGACGGCAGTCACGATGTTGGCGGAAGATTTTTTCGCAGAAGAAGAAATGGAAGATGTACCAGCCTTTTTTAGAAAAGAAGCGATCAAAATTGATGAGGCGGTAAGCCGTCTCTGTGATGAAAATGGCACACTTTTAGAAGCAGGAACAACCATGGTGTCTGTGATTATACAGGAAGATAAGCTGTTTTGGCTTTCGATAGGAGACAGTAAAATTTATATTATCAGGGATCAGGAAATCATCACGGTCAACCGGCTTCATAATTACCGGATGACAATGGATCAGATGATGCAGCAAGGCACCATGTCAGAAGAAGAGTACCAGAAAAAAGAAAAACATGCGGAAGCCTTGATTAGCTTTTTAGGCATGGGCAATGTGAGCCTGATGGATATCAATCCACAGGGTTTTGAGTTAAAGGACAAGGATGTTATCCTTTTGTCAAGTGATGGATTGTATAGAGTTCTTTCAGACGAGACAATCCAAGGTATTGTGAAGAAACATATGTTTAATTTACAGGATGCGGCAGATGCACTTACAGAAGAAACAACCAGGCGTGCCGTAAAGAGCCAGGATAATACATCGGTGGTATTAGTGCAGTATCATGAGGAAGCATTTTAAAAAAAGAGGATAAAAACGGAGGAATGAATGATGAATTTGAAAAGATGTGAAAGCGGACATTTTTATGACGCGGATAAGTTTGCTGACTGCCCACATTGTTCAGGTGCAAAGGGAGACGGCAATGTTACAGTAGGAATTGGAAATGTGCAAAGTGAAATGGTAACCGTGCCAAGTGATCATATTCAGTCGACATCGGAGACACCAAAGCAATCCCCTTCCATTCGCAGTGATATCGAAAAAATCATGACGGTATCATCGGAAGTAGAAGAAGACGATAATGAGAAAACAATTGGCATTTATGTAACGAACAAGGGTACAGAACCAGTTGTGGGCTGGCTGGTGTGCATCAAGGGCGAATATTATGGGGAATGTTTCAAATTAAAAGCTGGAAGAAACTTTATTGGCCGGTCTGGAAGTATGGATGTCAAGTTGGGAAACGATCATAGCGTTTCCAGGGACAAGCATGCGATTATTTTATACGAACCAAAGCGAAGAGAATTTATGGCTCAGGCAGGGGAATCCAGAGAGTTGTTTTATAGGAACGATGAAGTAGTACTGACGGCTGAAAAGTTAAAGAGCAGAGATATGCTTATTATCGGGAATACCAAACTGATGTTCATACCATGCTGCGGACCAGACTTTAGCTGGGATGACTATAAAAATGAATAAAGATGGAGGAAAATCAGATATGCCGGAAATCATTCAAAAAAGAATTTGGAATATCATCACAACGGTGCTGTGTGTATTGGCAGTTCTGTGCGTTTTCCTGCCGTTTCTCAAATTAGACCTGGCTTCGATTACAGGTGGGTTGGGCTCGTTTTTTACGGATATTGACATCTGGGTCACAGGTAAGAAGTTTTCAACAATTGAACTAGTCAAAGCATTAATAGAATACAGAAAGGCTTTGGAAATTAATTTTGTTTTATTTATGGCAGCGGTTATACTGCCGAATTTGTTACCGCTTGCCATTACAGGGATTGCATGGACGAAGGCGAAGGCCAGATACATTTTTGGCATAGTCTTTTCCCTGCTGTTTGTGGCAATCACCATAGTGTTGCATATGCTGGTGATACCAAAGGCAATTGAACGAATCGTAAACAATATGATAGACGATACGATCGGTGGAAATATTTTGTCTTTATTCAACCGCAGCTCACTGACCGCGGTTTTTGGGGAACAGGCGGCAAAGGCATATAAACAAAGCCTTGGCTTGGGATTTCTTGTGCCGATTATTCTAATGGTTTTGGTTATTATTGTATCTGTGTTGGGATTCATCCTGACGAAGGATGAAGTAAAGGTTTCGAATCAGAACGTTGGATATATGCAGGGAAACATGGGGAATGTCAGGAATGTTGGAAATATTGGAAATATTTCAGGGCAGTTAGTGAAAGGACCATCAATTACTGGAATCAGCGGGGTATTTCAGGGAGTTGTTTTTCCAATGCAAAAGAATGAGACCATCGTTGTGGGGAGAGATCCCACATGTAGTCATATTGTTATTGAATCTGAACAAATCAGCAGAAAACACTGCGGCATTAGTTTTAATGAAATTACAGGCCAGTATACAGTGACGGATTTTTCTTCCAATGGAACCTTTGTAAATCATTCCAGGAGAATTATGCGGAACGAACCGCAGTTTGTACAACGAGGAGATACATTATCCCTGGGAGACAGTAAAAATAGTTTAAGACTGGATTGATGAAGAGCAAGTACTCAGTTGAAAGGAAAGGTATCATGTATGGCCAATTGTCAGTCACAGGACTTGTTTGTAACAAGATCATTAGCAATGAACAGGCAGGATACCGGTGCCATAATCGGCATAAAAGGAGATATTCTTGGTGCGATCGTTCGGATCCGGGATAATCAGGAGATTATACTGGGGCGCGACCCATACCGTTGTGATCTGGTGATTAAGGGAAACCGGATCAGCAGGTATCACTGCAGCATCATGTATATGCCTAATCTGGAAAGCTACAGGGTAGTGGATTATTCACTCAATGGCTGTTTTTTGGAAGATAACAGCCGGTTGAACAAAGAAGAACCTTATCAGCTGCTTTCCGGTGCAGAAATTAAACTGGGCAGTAATGAAAATGTGATAAAGCTGGGATAATCGTTTTAGCTCTATGAAGGAAAAAGGTGGAAATAACAAAATGATAGCAAATGAAGACAGAAAAACTGTCTACTATACAGAAAACGAAGAATATCAGGCAGGATGCCAAGATCAGCATTATTTGATTATCATTGATGCCAATGGCGGCATGCGGGAAATGGATCTGGCTCTGTTTGGCAAGCAGCGGATACTGATTGGTCGTGATGCTTACAAGAATGACATAGAGCTAAACTCCAAGATTGTATCAAGCTGCCATGGGAAATTCAAATTCATAGATGGGACACTGCACTATGCAGATTTGGGAAGTACCAATGGAACAACCATAGAAGATGGTGCGTTCGACAAATTGCTAAAGGGTAACCAGAAGTATTATCCATTGAGAGAAGGTTCCGTCCTTAAGATACAGCTGTCTTCCGGTTCAGGTGAGGATACGGTATTGATGTTGTATACCAGAAGACTGGAAGATGGAATCTGGAGAAAATACAGTGTAGAGCTTCCGGAAATACGAATCGGGCGAAGTGTGGAAAATGATATTGTCCTGACGAATCCTTCCGTTTCCAGAATACACGCAATACTTAAGAAAAATGGGGAAGATTATGAAATTCAGGATAACCGCAGTTTAAATGGAATCATGATAAACGCCCATATGCTTAATGGAACCCGGGTTTTACGGGAAAAAGATGTAATTCAGATCTTCAATTCCAAACTAATCTATACCAGGGGAATTATTTATTACAAGAACTCTATGCAAGGAATTTCCCTGAATGTTTCCAATGTAAATAAGTTTGTTGGTAAGCAGAAAAAGCAGATTTTAAATAATGTAAATTGTGAAATTGACAGTAATGAATTCGTTGCCATTATTGGTGGTTCCGGAGCAGGGAAATCCACCTTGATGAATGCAATCAGCGGATTTGACAAAAACATGGTAGGTGAAGTGTATTGTAATGGTGCTGACCTTCATCAGAATTTTAATTCTTTAAAGAGCATGATCGGTTATGTACCGCAGCAGGATATTATTTATGAAAACCTGACGCTTCGGACAATGCTCTATTATACGGCAAAGATGAAGATGCCATCGGACACCACGAAGGAAGAAATCGCCATCCGTATTGACAAGGTGCTGGCGATGGTGGAGCTGCAGGAGCATCAGAATACATATATCAGGAAACTATCCGGTGGACAGAAAAAGAGAGCCAGCATAGCAGTTGAGTTACTGGCAGATCCCAGCCTGTTCTTTCTGGATGAGCCTACGTCGGGTCTGGATCCGGGAACGGAGAAAAAACTGATGCAGACTCTGAGTAAACTTTCCAAGACGCAGGGCAAAACGATTATTATGGTTACCCATACCACTCAGAACCTGCACCTGTGTGACAAAGTGATATTTATGGGACCAGGAGGATATCTTTGCTTTTGCGGCACTACGGAACAGGCAAAAATGTTCTTTGATACAGACGACCTGGTCAATATTTACAATATGATTGCCGAAAATCCCCAAATGTGGGCTACGCAGTTTGCAAATTGTATGGAATACACTGGGGCGCAGAGAAATGATGCAGGTACGATAGATACCTCCAGAAAAAGGGTGAATCTATTTCGTCAAATGGCAATTCTTACTGCAAGGTATGGGCAATTGATTATCAATGACAGACAGCGGCTGCTGATGCTTGTTCTCCAGCCAATACTGATAGCCTTGTTATTGTCCCTCGTGGCAGCGGATGATGTGTTTGAGGTATATGATGGAACGAAATCTATTTTGTTTGCGCTCAGCTGCGCATGTATCTGGATTGGATTGTTCAATTCCATTCAGGAAATCTGTAAGGAACGTGTCATTTTGAAACGTGAATATATGGCGAATCTTAAGTTAACCGCATATATTTTTTCCAAATATGTCATTCAAATATTGATTGGCCTGGTACAGGCATTGCTGATGACGCTGATATTTTTGCAAACGGTAGGCAAGCCGGAGAAAGGCATTCTATTCGACAATCCTGCGCCGGAAATATTTCTGGTACTCTGGATGACCATACTTGCTTCCATGGCGTTGGGATTTGTTATTTCCGGCATGGTAAAGAGCGGAGACAAAGCCATGGTAATTGCTCCGTTTGTGCTGATTGTACAGCTGCTCTTTTCTGGCATTCTCTTTGAATTAAAAGGAATTGGAGATAAGATTGCTTATGGTACGATCAGTAAATGGTCAATAGAAGGATTGGGAGGTATAGCTAATTTGAATGAATTGACCTCAAAACTTCAGAAAGAAATGCCTACGTACCAGAGAGATTTTGAAGAGATGTTTGAGAGTACGAAAGGGCATTTGGCGGTTCGGGTGGACGTTTTGGGAGTATATGTTGTATTGTGTGCGGTTATCAGTATTATCGTATTGAAAAGTGTATCAAAGGATAGCAGATAGGACGAAAAAACATGACGAATTTAAATCATCTATGTTTCCATTGTTTTAAAGAGAAAGGTGCATATACCGTATGCCAGCATTGCGGCCACGTTGCCGGTACACTTCCTGCGCAGGCATATTATCTTATGCCAGGAACGGTCCTAATGGGAAGGTACATCATTGGAACGGTCATAGGGTTTGGTGGGTTTGGCATTACTTATAAAGCGTTTGATGCAAAACTGGATATGGTGATTGCTGTAAAGGAATTCTATCCAAGGGGAATCGTCAACCGCCCGCTGGGTGGTACCAGAATTGAGATTTTCACGCAGAAGCAGGCATCAGACTACCAGCATATGCTGGGACGTTTTCTGGATGAGGCCAAAAATATGGCAAAGTTCTCAAAGGAGCAAGACATTATAGCGGTCTATGATCATTTTGAAGAAAACCAGACAGCGTACATTGTCATGGAATATCTGGAAGGGATACAGTTGGGGACTTATCTAAAAGAATATGGACCGATGCAGGCGCAAGAAGCCATTCCGCTTTTTTTGGAACTGTTGGATGCGCTTGGAAAGCTGCATGAGCAGGGAATCATCCACCGGGATGTGAGTCCTGGCAATCTCTTCATTACAGAAAAGAATCGCATCAAGCTGTTTGATTTCGGAGCAGCCAGCTTTCGGGGAAGTCCCAATGACGGCACGCATGAAGTAGTCATCAAGGCTGGTTATACACCACCGGAGCAATACAGAAAAGATATGGCGCCAAAAGAAACCATGGATGTCTATGCGGCAGGAGCATTGCTATATGAAATGCTGACCGGGGAAAGCCCACCGGAGGCGATTGACCGGATGGTGCAGGATGAACTGGTTACGCCGTCCCAGATGGGTATTGCGATAGGGAAGAACCTGGAGAATGCCATCCTAAAAGCATTAGCACTAAATCCGGAGGACCGCTTTGCTTCGGCACGGGAGTTTTATGAAAGTATTGCAGAGAGTAAAACCGTGGAACTAAAGCCGTCTCGCAAAATGCCGACCGTGTTCAAGTGGATGATGGGAAGTGCGGCGGTATTTACACTGGTAATAGTCGGAATCATGTTCGGGTTGTATCAGGCGGATCTGACCAACTATATACCCAAAGAAGGTACCACGCTGCAAGTATGGCTGGTGCAGGATGAGGGGAAGGGTGAAGCAGACACTACAGGGGAGATGGAAGACCGCATTCGTGCAGGTTTTGAAGAACGTTATCCACAGGTGAACCTTCAGATTACATCGGTACCGAAAGAGGAATATGCTAAGAAATTGGAAGAGACACCGGACGAAGACTTGCCGGATGTCTATTGTACGGATTATATGGAGGCAGATCGTTTCAACCAGTGCCTGGACTTAACAAAGCTTGTTAAGAAGTTGGATACGGTATCCTACCTATTCACAGAACAATATCTGGAACAGTATCCAGTGAATAATCAGGTGCCGATGGGGTTTCAGTTAGCTGCGTATTATAGAAATGTTACCAAAGAAGACCTGGGGAATGGGATAGACAGGATAGAGCTGGGTGAACTGAAACTTTCAGAAAAAAATAATTCATACGAATGGGTGGATTCACAGAAAACAAACCAAAAGACTTACAAAGCACTAAGTAAGGGAGGCAAGCCGCTCAACTCTGTGATTGGCAGCGTTTCCTGCTGGAAAGATGTGCAGGATGCAACGATTAGTGGTGAAGGTGAAAAATCAGTGGAACTGCAGATTGTGCCGGTCGTGGAACAAGATAAATTACTGTGTTCCTTCAATAACTGTTATGCGGTTAAGAGGACTGGAGATGACAACCGGCAGAAGACAGGGATGCTGTTTTTATATTACCTGCTGGGGAATGTGGCGCAAAGGGAAATGTACCTGAAACAAGGTGATTCCCTTCCGGTGAATGCAAGGGCTTACCGTGAGTACATGGAAAATCTGACGCAATATAGAGTGACGTATATTGAAGAAAATATACATGCGGAAGTAGAGGATAAAGTTAGTATCCGAATCAGTAACAATGTGGAAATGGATGGGGAATCTTATGGGGTGTATCAGGCTTATGCAGGGAATAGTGGTTAATGAGTGCCGGAACGGGTAAAGAAAGGAGAAGAATATGAAGAAAAGTATATGGGGAATCATGATTGTAATTTTACTGAGTGTTATTTCAGTGATGCCGGTATTGGCAACGGAGGGGACAGAAGCAGGTAATAATGAGGATAAAACGACAACAATTGATTTAGATATGGGAAATGGAATAAAAATTAGTGTAAAGCTTAATTTTGATGGTAATGATCTGACAAAAGGAGAACTGAAAGAATGGCTCAAGATGAACTATGACAAACCAGAAAGAGAATACTATACTTTTGATGGATGGTGGATTGAAAATGCAGAGGGTGAGCGAGAAGAAATAAAATTTGATAATAATAATAACGCTGATAGTGTCCCCAATAATACAACTGTGTATGCGCATTGGGGAGGATGTGCGTATACAGTAGAATTTATTGGTGGAGATTTGCCTGCATCGCTTGAATCAAAAACTGTCAATTATGGGGAACCGTATGGTAATCTTCCCAAACCAGTAGCTAGTGATAATAATTGGAACTTTCTTGGTTGGTTCACCGAAGATGGAATAAAAATCGAAGATACTACTTTGGTAAATTTGAAAGATGATGATGAATTAAAATTATATGCTCGTTGGAGCAAGGAATTAAATATAGAGTTTGTAATGAAACAGATAACAACTAGTCATAAAATAACAATACTTAAGAAAGATACATATACATATTTAGAGCTATTGGAGGAACTATTACCCATTATAACTGATTCAAACTTTTTAAGATGGACTATTGACCCAACCGAAGGAACAGTGGATTGGGGGGATGCAATTGATGTTAATGCAAATAAAATAACAGTACATGCAATTTGGAAGATCCCAGAAGAACCTAATGCTTATACAATAACATTTATTTCAAATTATGATACTAACCGTGAGTGGACTCAAACTATAGAAGAAGGCTATAAGTATGGGATATTACCAATATTGAAAAGAGAAAACCATATATTTCGTGGCTGGTATACTGAAGAGGACGGTGGAGAAGAAATAAGTCCAGATGATAGTCCTTGTGAAGATAAAACATTGTATGCCCAGTGGGAAAAGGTCTATACAATAACATTGGCTCTGAATGGTGGGGAATGTAGTGAATCAACACGTTCTATCCCAGAGAGCGGAACGTATAGAGAGTTACCAACGCCAACAAGAGAAAAACATACATTCCAAGGCTGGTTTACTGAAGAGGAGGGTGGAGAACAAATAAATCTAGATAATAGTCCTGATGACGATAAAACAGTATATGCCCACTGGAAAGAGAATGAGTATACGATAACATTTAACCTGAATGGTGGAAGTTGTAATGAATCAGAACGCATTATCAAAGCAAGCGAATCTTATGGAACGTTACCGACGCCAACAAGGAAAAACCATACATTCCTAGGTTGGTTTACTGAAATTTCTGGTGGAAGAAACGTAGAGTCAGTAGATAGCCCTGGTAAGAATATTACATTATATGCTCATTGGCAACCAATAGTTGTTTCCAAAACTCACAAAATAACATTAAACCCTAAAGGTGGCACATGTAAGAATAAGGAAAAAGAGGTAGCCGCTGGTTATACATGCAAAGGCAGTGAACTAGAAACACCTACCAGAAAAGGATATGTATTTGTTGGATGGAAAAACGGAAGTACGGTCATTACAAAAGATGATACTTTGACAGTTGATAAAGACTTAACTTTAGAAGCAATCTGGGTAGGTACGCTGCAAAAGAAAAATGTAAAAGTTTCCTGTTATCAGTGGGCAACGGAAGCTGAAATTAGCTGGAATACAGTGGATGGGGCGACAGAATACCAGATTTCCTATAAAAAGAAGGGTGAGAAAGATAGTAAGTACATAAAACTTGCCACAGTAAAAAATCCTAAAAACAAGAAAACTTTGAAAACGAGAATCACTAAAAAAAGTAAAATATTAAAAAATAACACACAGTATATTTTTAAAGTAGAAGCTTGCTATAAGACCGGGAAGAAAATCCTCAAACCAGGAACAGTTGCTGTGGTATCCCATAAAACAAAACCCGCAATAGGAAACATAACACTTACAAGAGAAGGTAATTTGTATAGGCTTAAGTGGAAGAAGTTAGATAATGAAGTTGAAAGGCTGGAAATCTACACCAATAAAAGCAAAAGTATATTTTTTGAACCCAAAAAAGGAGCTACACAAATGAGTGTTGGTATTAACAGGGTAGCAAAAGGAACAAAGTTTCGAATAAAAGTATACTATAAGCCAAAAGGGCAGAAGAGGTATTGTGATTATAGTAAGTGGTCTGCGAAAGCTAATTAAAAAATTCTCAAAAGAAGGAGTCAACGAACATGAAATTTTGCATGAATTGTATGGCTAAGATCAGAGAAAATAAAGAAACATGCCCATTTTGCGGTCATGTCCAGAGCGAAAGTGTGAAAAGTTCTTTTCATTTGCTCCCGGGTACGCAGTTGCAAAATGGCAGATATCTGGTTGGAAAAGCATTGAAGTCAGATGGATTCTTAGTTACGTATATTGGAAGAGATCTGTTAAAAAGTACAGTAGTTTCAATTCAGGAATATGTACCGGAGATCATTACCAGGCGTCAGGTAGGGATTTCCCAATTGAACTGTATATCACAGGAGGTAGCAGACCAGTATCAGAGAGGACTTCAGACCTTTCAGGAAATTGGGAATCTTTTGAAACAGCAAGGTAAAATGACGACCAACACCGTTAAGGTATATGACTGCTTTTATGAGAATACAACAGGATATCTGGTAACAGAACATCTGTCTGGACAGAGCGTTCAGGAGCTTATCAATAATGGACACGTTTTTTCATATGAATCCGCACGGCAGGTAATACTTGCCGTATTGGAAGGTATTACGTCCCTACATCGGTTGCAATTGATACATCAGGATCTTCACCCGGAATGCATTCTGATTGCAGCGGATGGTCAGATCAAAATTACTGTACCGGGAGGTTATCGTTATCAGACAATTGGAAGTAAAATCCCACGTTCTACAGTCGTGCGGAGTGGCTATAGTGCGGAGGAACAATATCGAAACAAGGGAAATATCGGAACCTATACGGATGTCTATGCAGCAGCCGCAATACTATATCATATGGTTACTGGGGTGCGTCCCCAAGATGCTGGGGAGCGCCTGCATCAAGATGTTCTTGTTCCACCGAAAGCTCAGCGTATTGAAATGCCGCAGGGTGGAGAAAACGCACTGATGAACAGCTTGCAGATCCTGGCAGAAGACAGGACGGCATCGCCGTATCAATTTGAGACAGAATTACATACTAAAAAAGTAGCAAAGAAAGTGGCGAAAAACAAGCCGATGCAGAATGATAAAAAGAAAAGCATCTGGAAAGTTTTATTACCTGTTGCCATAGGGTGTGTCGCTATTTCAGCAGCAGCGATTACATTCTTTCTTAATTCCAATCGGGCAGAAGAACCGATTGTTATAGCGCAGGACGGTGCCAGAGTTCCCAATTTGTGCGGAAAACCATGGAAGGAAGCAGAGGAAAAACTTCAGGAACTGGGAATGGAAATAGAAGTTAGCGATGTGATATACAGCGAACTTTCGCAGGATTATATTGTGGTTCAGGAGCCAGAGGCAGGCTATGCAGTGGGTGAGGACAATATTGTCCGGGTGACGCTTAGCGGAAGCACGGAAAAGGTAATGTTACCTCGTTTGAAAGGAAAGAAAAAAGAGGGAGCCATAAAGGAAATAAAGGCAAGGAATTTGAATCTGAATGAGGAGGAGATTCAGGAGCTTTACACCACAGGAAAAGAAAGCAAAGGCTTCAAGAAAGGGTACGTACTAGCTCTGTTGCAAGATGGACAGGCAGTGTCCGAAGAAGACAAAGAAATGCCTATAGTGGAGCAGGGAAGCCAAGTGAGTTTAAAGGTATCTTTGGGAGACTATGATGCAGAAGTACCAGATCTGGATGTGTCTGACCTGTCGGGAAAATCAATGGATGAGGCAAAGAATGCATTAGAAGAATTGAAGCAGTCAGAGGGAAATAAAAACCAGCTTACCTTTAAGTTGATCCAGGATGACTTGGAAAATGAATATAGCAAGGAAGTTCCTGTAGGATGCATTATTCGTCAGATCGGAGCAACAGCAGGAGAAAAAGGGAAACCGGTTGATAAGGATAATAACGCAGTCGAGATCAGAGTTATTCTGAGCATGGGACCAAGACAGATAATGGTACCAGATGTCAAAGGCATGGCTAAGGAAGAGGCTATTACGGAGTTGGAAAACGCAGGCTTTCAGGTATATAGTAGTAATGCATACAGCAGTGTCGAAAGTGGCGCGGCAGTTTATACAGTTCCGGCAGGAGGCACTGAGGCAGATGAAGGCAGTATGATTACATTATATATTAGTATAGGGTCACGACCACAGCAGTCCACACCAGCAGGAGGAAATTCTGGTGGTAGTAATAAAATTGTTCCAAATCCTGGAGATCCTGATCAGCTACCGCAATGAGTAAACGAGAGAAGATGTCAGAAGGGATAGAAGCGAGATGATTCGATGTCTGGGGTGCATGAAGGAATTAAGAGAGATTGTAGATGTTTGCCCTTACTGCAACTATAAGGTTGGGGAAGGTGTAAAAGAAGCATACTATCTAATTCAGGGTACAATACTCAACAAAAAATATATTGTTGGCAAGGTTCTTGGCTACGGCGGTTTCGGAGTTACTTACGTTGGGTGGGACACAGTTCTGGATCGCAAGGTAGCGATAAAGGAATACTTTCCAAGCGACTTTTCAACCAGAGTATCGGGTGAGAAGAAACTGACGGCATATTCTGGAGATAAGGAAGTGCAATTCCAGATGGGCTTGGACAGCTTTGTAACAGAGGCCAGAAAGCTTGCCAAGTTCACCGATATAGATGAAATCGTAGATGTTTACGATTATTTTCTGGAGAATAATACAGGCTATATCGTAATGGAATTTCTGTATGGGCATACTGTGAGAGAACTATTAAAGGGGAACAAGACATTTTCCAGTGAAACAGCGATTAGGATTATCAAATCAGTGCTACATGGATTAGAGGCAGTTCATAGAGAAGGAATCATTCACAGAGACATTACACCGGAGAATATCTTTATTACGCAACAGAACGAAGTTCGTCTATTGGATTTTGGTGCTGCCCGCTATGCCAATACGCATTCCCGCAGTCTCTCAGTAATCTTAAAACCTGGATATGCGCCCGAGGAACAGTATCGGAGCAAAGGAGAGCAGGGGCCATGGACAGATGTCTATGGAGTTGGCGCATCCTTTTATCGTATGGTTACGGGGAGAAAGCCGCAGGAATCCCTTGAAAGAATGATTGATGATCAACTAAAGCCACCATCGGAGTTGGGAATAGAAATCCCCAAAAGTGTTGAAAATGCACTGATGAGTGCGCTGGGTGTGCGCAAAAAAGACCGAATACAATCAGTAGAAGAATTCCGTCAGTTTCTGGAAAGAGGCACAGTAAAAAAGGTGAGGACATCTCCTGTGCCGAGTGCCAAAACAAAGCCTATACATACGAGCAAGGAAAAATACATCTGGAGAAAGACATTATTACCGGTTGCTATAGGATGTATCATTATTTCAGCAGCAGCGATTACATTCGTTCTTTATTCCAACCGGGCAGAAGAACCTATTGTTGTAGCACAGGACAGTTCCAGGGTTCCAAATTTGTGCGGAAAACCACGAGAGGAAGCAGAGGAAAAGCTTCAGGAATTGGGTATGGAAATAGAAGTTGTCGACGTGATTTACAGCGAACTTTCGCAGGACTATATTGTGGTTCAGGATCCGGAGGCAGGCTATACAGTGGGTGAGGATAAGATTGTCCGGGTGACGCTTAGCGGAAGCACGGAAGAGGTGATGTTACCTCGCCTGAAAGGAAAGAAAAAAAAGGGAGCCATAAAGGAAATAAAAACAAGGAATTTGAATCTGAATGAGGAGGAGATTCAGAGGTTTTACACCACAGGAAATGAAAGCAAAGACTTCCCGAAAGGATACGTACTAGCCTTGTTGAAAGATGGACAGCCGGTGTCCGAAGAGGAAGACAAAGAAATGCCGGTAGTAAAACAGGGAAGCCAAGTGAGTTTAAAAATATCTTTGGGAGACTACGATACAGAAGTACCGGATTTGGATGTGCCTGACCTGTCAGGAAAAACAATGGATGAGGCAACGAATGCATTAGGAGAATTGAAGCAGTTAGAGGGAAATAAGAACCAGATTACTTTTGCTTTGGTGAGGGATGAACTGGAAGATGAATATAGTAAAGAAGTTTCGGCAGGATACATTATTCGTCAGATCGGAGCAACATCAGGGGAAAAAGTGAAACCGCTTAATCAGGACAATAGCCGAGTCGAGATCAGAGTCATCCTGAGTAAGGGACCAAGACAGATAGTGGTACCCGATGTCAAAGGCATGACCAAGGAAGAAGCTATTGCCGAGTTGGAAAACGCAGGTTTCCAGGTGAATATTAATAATGCATATAGCAGTGTCGAAAGTGGTGCAGCCGCCTATACAAGTCCAGCAGGAGACACTGAAGCGGACGAAGGCAGTGTGATCACACTATATGTTAGTGTCGGATCAAAACCACAGCCACAGCAGTCCACACAAACAGGTGGATGGAATTCTGGTGGTGCTGGAAACAGTGGCAGTTTTGGTTCAGAAGACGGAGCGATTATGTTCGGAAACGAGAAATAATAGGGAATGCCCATCCACCGTAAGGATTCTCCTGAATTCGGAAGCTTGAAAGCAGAGTAAGCATTTCCCAACGAACAAAAACATACACCAATACAACACAGGAAGATTAAGGAGAAGAAATAACATGGCCAGTAACTTATGTATGAATTGTTTTGAAGTCAAAGGTGAATATGAAGTGTGTTCCCACTGTGGTTACGTAGAAGGAACCCCTCCGCAGCAGGCATATTATCTGGCGCCGGGAACGATTCTGGACAACCGTTATATCATAGGAACCTGCATTGGCTTTGGAGGTTTTGGAATTACCTACAAAGCGTTCGATGCGACGTTAAGCATCGTTGTAGCGATCAAGGAATTCTATCCTTCCGGCCTGGTAAACCGGGCAGCAGGAGATACAAAGGTCGGAATCTTCTCAGGAGAAAAAGAAGCGGAATTCCACACCCAGATGGAGCGCTTTCTGGATGAAGCCAGAAACATGGCTGTATTTTCAAAGGAACCGGACATTATACATGTTTACCGTTTTTTCGAAGCAAACGGAACGGCATACATCATTATGGAGTATATTGACGGCATCCTGCTGAAAACATTTTTGAAAAAAAATGGGAAAATGGAGGTAAACGATGCAGTTGCCTGTATCATCCCCATTCTAAATGCGCTGGAAAAGGTGCACAGCCACAACATCATACACAAGGATATCAGTCCCGATAATATTTTTTTGTTAGATGACGGAAGTGTAAAATTATTTGACTTCGGAGCGGCAAGGTTTCCGGAAGGGCAGCAGGAAAAGACATTTTCCGTCGTGATCAAGGCTGGATATGCACCACCGGAGCAATATCGTTCCACCTATAAACCGGGTGCCTTTATGGATATCTATGCAGCAGGGGCAGTATTGTATGAGATGATTACCGGAGTACGTCCCAGTGAAGGCTCCGACCGGGCGGTAGAAGACGATCTCGAGAAACCTTCAGAACTGGGAATTGAAATTGATAAAAATCTGGAAAATATTATTATGAAAGCAATGGCGGTAAAGCCGGAGCTTCGTTTTCAGACTGCGGCAGAATTTAAAAAGAGCATTATAAAAAACAAAAAAGTCTTAGCGCCACAAGATGAATTGAACAAGAAGCCGTTTAGAAAAATCATCAGAGCCAGCATAGTCGCTGTCGCTTCGGCAGTAATGATCCTGGGTGTTACGGCAGGGACATTGACTTATCTGGGGCGAAATAAGTTACATACGAATAAGATTAAAGAGGATACTCTTTCCGTATGGCTGGTTTCAGAGGAAGATTCCCAGGAAGGCGGAGGTGCTGCGGAACTTTTGAAGAAAAGTTTTGAACAGAACTGCCCCAATATTACGTTGGACGTCACAGAAATGCCGGCAAATCAATATGAAGAAAAAATACAGGAGGCATGTGACACAGGAACACTCCCGGATGTGTTCTGTACAGACTATCTGGAAAAAGAAGCTGAGAATTACTGTGGAAATATGGAGAAACTTATAAATACCATTGACCTGGAAGAATACCCATATTTCACGGGATTTAAAGAAAAGAAAGCATCCTGCTATGAAATGCCTACCGCTATACAGATAGCCATGTTTTATCAAAACGATGGAAAGTATAAAGAACAGGAAATATCGCTAAGCGATACCATTACGACACAAGAAATCCAGGATATGGATGAGAAACAAAGGGCAGTCATGGATGAATATAAGGAGTTTGGACAAGAAGAAAGCCCGGTTCGTTTGATTGCGGGGGATTTATCCTGTTTTGATGAAGTCAGGAATGTGACGGTCTGGGCCAAGCCTTCTAAAGAATTTGCAGCAGCACCGGTATTAGATCAGGACGGAAATATCGAAGCAGTCTTTACCGGACGTTATGGGATCAATAAGGATAGTACAGAAAACAGGCAGGATGCCGGAATGATCTGCATTTCCTTTCTTTTGAATAAAAGCTTACAAGATGAGATGTACTTGCGAAACTTCAGGGGGCTTCCAGTACAAGTAGAGGCAATGGAGCAGTATAAACAGGTGAAACTAACAGGATATCTAAGCTTTGCGGGAGACTATCTGGATAAACTGGCGGTAGACGAAGATGGAAGAACAATCAAGGAAGCATATTATACAGGGTTGTAGAGGTGAGAATATGAAAAAAGAAATCCTATTAGCAGCGTTCATTTTCATGATGTCGGTTAGCGGTATTACGGCATATGCAGAAGATGCGGCAGGTAAAGAAGAATTGCCATACATAGAAGAAGCTTCATATGCAAATGAGCCACAGGCGAGAGAGATCAGTGCGTATGAAGCCGAGTATCAGGTGAATCCGGAATACGAAGACTATACGTGCGTGATTGAAGAAGCACTTGACCTTAACATTGAATTTGTGACGACGGATCCCTATGTAGAAGGGTCACGGAAATATATCGGAGATCTGGCTTATTATGACGAGGATCAGGGATGGATGGAACTGGCCAGGACCTATCTGGATGGTGGAAGTATTACGGTGAGATGGAGGCTAAGTAATTTGGGTTCCATATTCCAAACCAAAGAATACTTATTTGCCTCTTCCTTATTCCTGGCAGATGGGAGCGATGGTCGCTCACTTTATGACGCGTTCTTTACGGTGACATTTTTAAAGACAGAATACAATATATCTTTTCACGCGAATGGAGGCAGTTGCCCTATAGCCAGCAAGACGGTTCAATACAATGGAACGTATGGTGAATTACCGGTTCCGACCAGAAAGGGATATAGTTTTGAAGGCTGGTTTATATCACCAATCGGAGGTACGGCAATATCAGCTTCTGCGGATGTAGAAATATCAGCAGATCAAACACTGTATGCACACTGGGAACCTCTTGTCCTCCAAGTGTATTATAACGCCAATGGCGGCACTTGTGCAAGCCTGGGAGAAACCATAACCTACGGAAGCAGGTATGGAACACTTCCGGTTCCGACCAGAAAGGGATACACCTTTGCCGGATGGTATACAGCCAGGACGGGAGGGACAAAAGTGACGGCCACTACCGTTATGAACCGGGAAGCGAATGTAACCCTTTATGCCAGATGGACTTCCAATGATGACATTGAAAATGCGGACTTTGCCAAACGAAACTCAAAATCGTCTGTAAAGATAACAGGTGCACTAAGTTGCAGGATTTCATGGAAAAAGGTGACGGGTGCCACTGGTTATGAAATTTACAGAAGCACGAGCAAGTCCAAAGGATACACAAGAATAGGCAAGACGAAAAAGCTTACATTTACAGACAATAAGGCAAAATCAGGGCGTACCTGTTATTACAAAGTGAGGGCGTATAATAAGTTTAATGTGTTCAGCAAGTACTCCAATACAGCTTCAAAATACATAAAAGGCAATCTGAAAAACACAAAGATTGATCTTAAGATTCAAAAACCCAATGCTGTATTGACATGGGAGATGGTTAAAAATGCAAAAACTGCTTACATTTATATAAAGGAAGGAAGCGGTAAATACAAATTATGGAAAAAGGTCAATGCTAAGAAAAAAGTGCTGCGCATTCCTCTGAAGGAATTTTCACCGATGCAGGCGTACCAGATTATAGTCAAGATGGGATATACAGCAGATGGTACTGTCATCTACAGCAAAGATTCAAATATCAGAAAGCTAAGTGTAAAATAAAATCAGTATCAGGAAAGGATAGAAAACAAATGATTCGATGCATGGGGTGTATGAAGGAAGTCGGAGAAAAGATAGATATTTGCCCTCACTGCGGCTACGTTGTCGGAGAAAGTGTAAAAGAAGCATACTATCTGATTCCGGGTACCGTACTCAACCAAAAATATATAGTTGGCAAGGTTCTTGGATATGGTGGTTTCGGGGTCACTTATGTGGGATGGGATACAGACCTGAACCGCAAAGTAGCAATCAAGGAATATCTTCCAAGTGATTTTGCAACCAGAGTACTGGGAGAAACGAAGCTGACTGCTTTTTCAGGAGACCAGGAGGAACAGTTTCAGATCGGTCTGAAAAGCTTTGTATCGGAAGCCAGAAAACTTGCCAGGTTTCATAATATAGCGGAAATCGTAGATATATACGATTATTTTCTAGAGAACGACACGGGATATATCGTGATGGAATTTCTGTATGGGCAGACAGTGAAGGAACTGTTAAAAGGAAACAGGGCATTTTCCAGCGAATCAGCGATTCAGATCGTCAAATCAGTTCTTTGCGGATTGGAAGCCGTACATAGAGAGGGAATTATTCACAGAGACATTTCACCGGATAATATCTTTATTACCCAACAGGATGAAATCCGTCTGTTGGACTTTGGTGCCGCACGTTATGCGGTGAATACACATTCCCGTAGTCTCTCGGTTATTTTAAAACCAGGGTATGCGCCGGAGGAGCAGTATCGGAGTAAAGGAGAACAGGGACCATGGACGGATGTCTATGGTGCGGCAGCCTCCCTTTATCGTATGATTACCGGAATCAGACCCCAGGAGTCGATTGAAAGAATGATAGATGACCAGGTGAAGCCGCCGTCTGAAATGGGGATAGAAATTTCCGAAAGTATTGAAAATGCGCTGATGAATGCCCTGAATGTACGCAAAAAAGACAGGATACAGTCAGCGGAAGAATTCCGGCAGGCATTGGAAAGTGATTTGGTAGAAAGATTTGTGGTCATTGCTGACAAGGGTGAACCAATGAAGCTATCCAGACGAACGAAGATATTGTTGTCGGCAGCTGCAGTGGCAGGCGTGCTGTTGGTTGGGATGGTTATGCGAAGCACCATTTCTGCATTCTCTTGGAACCAGATACAGGAATCTGAACTAAAAGAAGGAGAAGTTTACTTAACGGATATAACGGGAATGAGCTATGAGGAGGCTCAAAAAAGCCTTAAGGATGTCTGTAACCTTGTCATCATTGGGAAGAATTACAGTACAACCGTACCCTACAACAAAATCATATCCCAGGATCCGGAAGCCGGAAGGGTGATTCATAAAGGGGAAAAGGTTGAAGTAACCATGAGCGGGGGGACACAGGAAGTGATGATGCCGGATCTGGAATCCTTGCTGCATGAGGAAGCGCTGTCTGTAATCGAATCCCAGGGACTGATGATTCAGGAAAAAGATATTACATATGAATACAATGATATGGTGGAGAAGGGACGTGTCTATGAGCAAAGTATTGCCGCAGGTGAAAAACTCACACCAGGCAGCGAGGTCAGCATCTCCGTTTCACTGGGACGCTTAGAAGAGGAAACAGCCATTCTTGAAGTTCCGGATCTAATAGGAAAAACGAAACAAGAAGCAACTGCTATTTTAGAAGCACTAAAGAAAACAGCAGGTTTTACCTATCCGTTGGGTAATATTGAGAAACGCTATAGCGCGGAAATACCGGAAGGGCAGATTATGGAACAGAGTTTACAACCGGGAACGAAGGTACGAACCAATGCTGCCATTGAGCTAGTCATCAGCCAGGGACCGAAAATGGTAAAAGTTCCGGATGTGCTCTATATGAAAAAAGAGGATGCAATAACGGCGCTTGAGGCATTGAATCTTACGGTAACTACGAAAAATACATATAGTTCTTCTGTAGAATCGGGTTCTGTAGTCAGTCAGAGTCTTGAGGCGGGAAAGAATGCAGCAGAAGGAAGCAGTATAACGATCAGCATCAGTATAGGATCAAAACCGGAAACATCAACACCGTCCGGGGGAAGTTCAGGTGGCCAAAATGCGGGTGGAGAAGAACCTGACTGGCAGGTAGAAAATGGAGATGCTAATTGGGTAGTGGAATAGCAAAAGAGAGGGCATACGGAGGAAGATTATGAAGTGGTATATTGGGTGCTTTAAGAAGTTTGCGGTATTTAGCGGAAGAGCCCGCAGAACGGAATACTGGATGTTTTACCTTGGAAATATTGTGATAGGATGTGCGTCGGCTGTGATAAGGATGGTAATTCTGCCATTAGTTGTGAACGTATTGGGAGTCGGAGGGTTTGGTATCTCTTTGACAATCGTTCCGGTTATTTCTTTTATCATAATGGGCTTAGGAATTTTGTATAGCTTGATTACTTTTATACCGGGATTGGCCGTGACTGTAAGGAGGCTGCATGATTCCGGGAAAAGCGGAGTCTGGTACCTGATTATCTTTATACCGTTAGCAGGCATCATCTGGATGCTGGTACTCATGGCTACAGACAGCCAGCCGGGAAGCAATCTGTATGGAGACAATCCTAAGGGCATTCAGACAGGGCCGATTTATGTTCCCAATGGAGGAATGTCCGAGGGCGGAACAGCGTATCCGCCGCAGCGGGAAGATGATAAGACAGTTTATCGTAAAGGTGATCCCTATTCGGTTCAGATCCAGCCAATAGAGCCGCAAGGAAGCGGTTCGCCCTATGACATGATTGGAAAAGGAGAACCTTCGGTGTGTAAAAAGTGTGGGACAATCGTGTTGTATGGCATAGATGTATGCCCCAAATGCGGTACTATTGTAACGATACCATAGAAACGATTGCTAAAAATAACGAAAAACATGTTAAAAATGTCAAATTAAGTTTTTGTTCAAATGGTGATATATTATAGGCTCATAACAAAGAAAATACATTTGAAAAAAACAGGAGGAAATAGTTATGACAAGGACATGGAAAGCAACGGGAAAGAAAATGGTCAGAAAGATGGTATTATTGATGATGGCAATGGTACTGACAATGACAACTTCGCTTAGCGCAGAGGCAGCTGGACCGAAAGGGGTAAAGATTCCTAAGAAAAACAGCACTACGGCATGTGTGAGCATCAATGTCAGATGGAAAAAAGCAAATGGGGCAGACGGTTACCTTATCTACAGAAGCACAAACCGCTTCTTTGGTTACAAACAGGTCAAGAGTGTTAAGAGTGATGGCGTACTGGCATACAACGATTCTTCCGTAAAAGAATCCAAGGTTTACTACTACAAAGTCAGAGCTTATAAAAACAAGGACGGCAAAAAAGTATTTCTGCAGTACACCTCATACACACTGGATAAAGTGATGCGAAACGTTACCGGCAAAAAAGTCACCATAAAAGGATTCATTAAAAATATATTTAGATAATAATAGCAAACAGAGCTGCTGCACATGGCTTATAGGGAGCAATGGGCGACAGCTCCCTGTTGCCTTTTGTCTGTCGTGGGAAATGGGTAGTACAGCAGGCAAAAGGGAGCAGATAAAAAACAAAGAAAGAAAGGTGGATCATATGCGTTGCTCAAGATGTGGAACAGAAAATGTATCTCAATGCACCCAATGCGTTAGATGTGGAAATCCCATGAATCAGGGGATTCATATGTATGAAGACAAAAATCAAAAAAATGGTAATAGTACCATATTGATTTTGACGGGCATCCTGTCTTTCGTTATCGTCTTATGCCTGGCCGGTATAATTGGTTTCTGGTTTTTGAGTGATGGATCAGGAAAAGATCCTGAATCAGAAATTCAGGAAAAAAATATCAGTGAAGAACAAGAAGAAACTTCTGACAGGGACAATACAATGCAAAGCCTGACAGACTTGAAAAATGAATATGAAAACAGGTTTTACAAATATTCGATTGACAGACCGTATCAGGTCAGAATAGACGATATAAATAGATTGGTAGACCAGGCGAATGCAAATGAAGACGCGGAACAGTATGCAAGTCTGGAAACGAAATATAATAATCTTGAAGCAGAAATCCTAGAGGATAATAAAAGGCAGGTAGAAGACTACAGGTATGAAATTATCAGAATCGATACTTCAAAAGCCAGTGCCACCGAAAACGAAACGCTGACCGCCCATAATGACAGAGTTAGTACATATCTAAAGGATGGAAATTATAAACAGGCAATCCTGGAATTAGACAATTATCGGAACTATGCGAATGCTGTGAAAGCAGAAGCTGACGCAAGGCAAATAAAAGAGAATCAAGACAGTCAAAAAAGTCAGCAAAATCCAACGACTATCGTCGTTACACCTTCTTCTGATTATATTTTAGCAGATAGTAGCAGCCGATACCTGTCAGGTGGCGATGTATCCCACCTGTCAAGAAACGAAGCTACACTTGCAAAAAATGAGATATTTGCGAGATATGGACGTAAATTCAGGGATCAATCCATACAGGAATATTTTAATTCCAAAACCTGGTATTGTGGAATTTATGAACCGGATGATGTGATGTTCAGCCACTTGTCAGATATAGAGCAGGCAAATGTCAAACTATTGGAAAAATACGAGTGATTATAAGACCTGTACTCATAAAAAACACCTTGAAGCACTGGCTGTAAGTAGTACATAGGAATCAAATGTTTGTGTGGAGGAATCAAATGAAAGTTGAAAATTTATGTATAAATTGCATGAGGGAAAAGGCGCAGACAGATTCCAGATGTGAGCATTGTGGCTTTTTTGCGGAACAACCAATTCAGGAACACCATCTTCCAATATTTTCGATCTTAAACGGAAAATATCTTGTTGGAAAGGCAATTGGAGAAGGAGGATTTGGGATCACCTACATAGGGATGGATTTGAATCTGGAGATGCGTGTGGCCATCAAAGAGTATTATCCCAGTGGGTGTGCTACGCGTGACCTCAGTGGGAACGGCATGGTTCATGCCTATACAGGCGACAAAAAGGATGCATTTGACGTTGGACGGGAAAAATTTATCAATGAAGCCAGGACATTAGCAAAATGCAATAGTTTTCCGGAAATCGTCGGCGTCCAGGATTTTTTCAAAGAAAATATGACAGCCTATATCGTGATGGAATATATAGACGGAATGACGCTGAAAGAATATCTGAAAAGTAGAGGCGGCTGTATCACCGCAGAAGAAACGCTTAATAAAATGAATTCCGTGATAGAATCCTTAGGCGAAGTACACAGGCTGGGGGTGATTCATAGAGATATCAGTCCAGACAACATTATGATCACGCATAACAGACATATTAAGGTTCTGGATTTCGGGGGAGCCAGAGAGTATGTTACGCTAGGTGATCAGAGTTTGTCAATCGTGGTGAAACACGGATATTCACCGCCAGAACAATATGGTTCACAGGGCAAGCAAGGTCCATGGACAGATGTATATGCGTTATGTGCCACAATGTATCACTGTATCACAGGGCAAATACCGCCGGATGCTATGGACAGGATATACCAGGATACGCTAGAGCCGATCAGGAAGTTTCAGCCGCAGATTTCCCCGGAGGTAGAGTCAGCGTTATTGAGGGGGTTAAATGTTCATAGAGAAAAGCGTATACAAAATATGGATGAACTATATAAAGAGTTATTTTTAACAACGGCACCAAATGCGGATACTAATATCAATCCCAGTCCGAATACGTCACCACAGACTTGGAAAGTATTTCTTCTAATTATTATGGGAACCTGTTTAGCAATAATAGTGTTTTTTGGAGCGATTTTCGTTTTGAATGGAAGAAACAAAGCAACAGAAGCAAGGGCGGATACGGAAACTGCATATGAAGGAAAGATGATTGATACGGAAACGGTACATGAAACGAAGACGGTTGATATAGGAGGGCAACAATCAGAATCCATTGCACAGGAATCCACGGAACCACAAGAAACGAAGGCCGTGTCAGACCAGACAGAACCTGTCATACCTGCTGTTGAAAGTATTGATATGTCCCGGGTGCAGGGGGTTTTGGAGGCGAATCAATCAGGTGCAAATTTCAGTATGTATATTTACGATCTAAAAACGGGGGGAGACAGCGGAACAGAAAATCATCAGGAAAAAATCCCGGCTTCGGCATTAATCACGCTGCCCATCTTGTACACGGTGGCGGAGGAAATTGAAAATGGTAGATTGAGTTTAGAGGATAAATTTAAGTTTGAGTATACTTATGAAAATGGACGCGGCTCGCTAAAGTCTTCAAGGCGGGGAGAACTTGTAACAGTTCGAGAACTTTTAGAAAGCATGCTTGCCTATAGTGATAACAACGCGACCAATACTATAATAGAAAATTTGTCACTTGATACGATCAATTCGGTATGTAATGAAGCAGGGTTTGTCAGTGTAGAGCTGCAACGAAAGATCATCAATGGAACCTCGAAAAAACAAAATTATATCAGTGCAAAAGATGTTGCAATGATCGTGAAGGAACTATATGAAAATAAATTTTCAGTCATCAATCAAGAATATATTCTTACTTATATGAAAATTGTGGATGAGTCTACCCGTGATGGGATTTTCAAAACAAGCCGGCTTTTCAATAATGGTACCTATTGCAACCAAAATGGAGTGATTCCGCAGAAATCGAAAGGGCGATATAACGAAATAGGCATTATTTTTGCAGATGATCAGGAATATATCATGGCAGCGTTAGCGGATGGAGGAAATGCGGAAACGCTTTCACCAAAGGCGATATCAGATGCAGCTGAATATGTTCATGGAATTATGTGTGGGTATTAGGAGATGAATATGAAGAGAAAGAGGAAAATTGCTAATTGGATGCTGGACATCATATTAATTTGCTTTATCTTGGGTGGATGTATAGTTTTATTCAATATGATATCAAATTCCAATCAAAACATTTCCGTGGAACTGGATGTAAAAACACTGTCAGACCAAGAAAGTGATATGAAAAATTTGCAAGAAACGCCAAAAGACATGGAAGAGGAAGTACAAGCTTTCGAAACGGAAACAGAAACGGAAGCAAGATCGGAAGTAAATGGAAATTCAATAATAGAAGTACTTTATACCAGACTGGAAGAACAAATCGAAGAATACCAAGGAACAATCAGTATCTATGTGCAAGATCTTTATACCGGTCAGAGGGTGGAAATAAATGCGGATGCAAAACAGAAGGCGGCCAGTTTAATCAAACTGTATGTGCTTGCTTCCGTGTATGATCAAATAGACACTGGTAATCTACAGGAGACTGCCGAGGTTGATGAGTTGCTTCGTAAGATGATAACGGTTAGTGATAACGAGTCAACGAATGAATTGGTCAGACGTTTAAGTGACAGCGAAGTGGATTGGTTCGAAGGCAGTGAGGTGACAAACCATTACATCCGAACGAACGGATATGTAGATACAGAAATGAATCGGGATGTGCAGGATATGCGCACTGAGCCGGCACCGGGAGAAAATTATACCTCTACAAAAGACTGCGGAAAGATACTGGAGCAAATATACCGGGGTACTTGTGTTAATTCGGTATATTCAGAAAAGATGTATAGTTTACTCAAACAACAGGAGCGAAGAAGTAAGATCCCACAGGGAATTGATTCAGCAGTGTCAGTGGCCAACAAAACAGGAGAGCTTAATGATACGCAGAATGATGCAGCAATTGTTCAACTGGATGAAACACATGCCTATATATTGTGTGTAATGATAGGTGATGTCTACGATGAAATCAATGCGGTGGAAAATATTGCCGCCATGTCCAGGACAGTTTATGAATATTTCATGGAAAATTAGGAGCATGCATTGCCAAAGCAAATCAAACTGGTTTGGGAGAAGCAGAAGGAAGGCGAAAAAGTAGCCATCTATATCAAACTGGATAATGGCAGTTATCGAGAGATTAAGCGTATCAGCGGAAAACAAAACAACTGTATAATTCAATTAACCCCTTACGCAAATTACCAAAAGTGCTGTTTCAAGATTAGAAGTTACTATGAAAAAGACGGCGTAAGAATATGGAGTAAATATTCGAAGGAAATTCCTTTGAAAAAAAGTAAATGAAGTAGATAAGGCTAATGAAAGAGGGTGGCAATTGTAGAGAACTGAGAAGTTTTGGCGGAAAAGAAAACAGTTGAATAATCAAATTGGAGGAATTTAACTATGAAGAGAAACAAAAAGTGGATCATGCGAACAGCCATAGTAGTAATAGCAATTTTATGTTTATTTTCAGTACCAGTGCATGCGGCCAAGAAAACTGCCAGTGTCAAGAAAGTAACATTGAATTACAAGACAATTACCTTGAAAAAAGGGAAACAGGTAACATTAAAGGCTACTGTGACACCAAAGAAAGTGAAGAAGCAAATTACATGGAAGTCGGCGAATACAAAGGTCGCCACAGTTAACAGTAAAGGTGTAGTAAAGGCTGTAAAGGTGGGAAAGACAAACATTACGGCAACAGTAAAGGGAACGAAGAAAAAAGCTGTCTGTAAGGTGATCGTAGGCACCCCCGTTACCAAAGTGACCCTTTCAAAAAAGGAGATCACACTGGCAGCCGGTGCGACCAAGCAGGCACAAGCAGGCGTTAAACCGAAAAATGCAAGTAATAAGAGCCTTACATATAAGAGTGAGAATACTAAAATAGCCACCGTGTCTGCCAAGGGATTGGTTAAAGGGATTAAGGGAGGCAGTACAAGAATTAAGGTTACGGCTGCAGACGGAAGCAAAAAGTCTGCTTATATCAAAGTTCGCGTAACCCAGAAGATTTCGGTTTCTTCCGTAAACATGAGCCAGGCTAAGGTTACAGTAGAGAAGGGCAACAGTGCGGTATTAAAGGCAACTGTTTTACCGGAAAATGCATCAAATAAAGGGGTTACATGGAAAAGCAGTAATACAAAGATTGCTACTGTGGATGCACAGGGAAAGGTGCGGGCTCTTCAGTGGGGAAATGCAACGATTACGGCGACAACGAAAGATGGGAACAAAACAGCCAATTGTCAGGTACAGGTTCCTTCAATAATTCGTGTTGATTCTCAGGAGCAATTATTAGAAGCATTAAAGCAGAATCCGAGTATATTGACTCTGGTTACTTCAGGAGCTATACGATTCACGATTCCACAAGGAAATTATGAACAGACAGAACTTATTATTGATGCACCAAATGCAACGGTAGAAAATAATGCAAAATTTTCCAAGGTTATCGCGCAAAACATTAGAACCGGAAGGTATTTGGAGAAAAGCACAAACAGTATTTATAGCCGTTCCACAGAAGGGACAATAGAAGTCGACATGACAGCTCAGGTGAATATTGTTATAGAAAACGGTGTAAATAATACGAATATTGAAAATGATGGCAAGATATTGTCATTACAGATTGACACTAGTGCAACTGTAGAAATTACAGGGGGTGCTCAGGATCCGGATCAAATTCCGGTAGAAGCAACCGGAAATGCTTCTAATGCAAGATTGGTATCCAATCAAAAGGTACATGTAAGAGCACGCAGGCGCTTACAAATTGTTCTGAATGCGGGAGCAGAAGAATCCAAAGTAACTGTTGACATAGAGCAAAACATTCCGGATGTCAGTGGCTTGGGCAGTATTCCAGTATATGTAGAGAGTACCGAGGAAGAAGAAATAATCGTAGCTGATAATAATGGTAATGCAACCGAAAACGTAACACTGGAAGGAATTTTGCAGGATGCAGAAACCGGTGCAGCGATTCAAGAAGCAGATATTTATCTGATACCATACAAAAACAATCTGAATTTAGCTAGCCTGGATGCATATTTAAGAGGAGTAAAACAAGGGATTTCCGATAGCTTTGGCATGTATTCCATGGATTCGGTAACAATTGGAAATTACATTATGTTAATTAGAAAGACAGGATATCATGATATCATTCAGACATTAGTGATCACCAGCGTGAATAGGGAATTGTATTCCAATGAACTAAGCAGATTTATTTCAAATGAGGATCAGGACACAGGAAGCATTTCCGGAACGATCATTAATGCTGCAACAGGAGATCCGATTGAATTCCAGGTAAGGCTGCGAATCAGAGCAGGCAATAATAATCTTTCAGGTACTTATTTACAAGAAATATTTACGGATGAATATGGTAATTATTATTTTGATAACCTCAAACCCGGCAACTATACAATACAAATCCTGAGTACCAAGGGCACAGATAAGACAGAAGTTATCACGAGTGGATTTAATGTAATCGTACTGCCGGGCAGGGAAACCTCCAATCAGGATTCCGTTGCCAGTCAAACAGTGCAACAGGGACAATTCCGCTTTGTATTGAGGTGGGGAAATGAAGAATCTGGTGCTCCCAGTGATCTGGATTCCCATTTATGTGGACCGACGTCGGACGGAGCTTCCGAATTCCATACGTACTATGGTAATAGATACTATTACAATGAAAATGAAGAGGTCGGTGCTTTCCTGGATGTTGATGACACAAGCTGGGAAGGTCCGGAAACCACGACAGTTTATGGCAGAACAAAGGGCGAATATCGTTTTTATGTTCATGACTTTAGTAACAGCGAAAGCAGTAATAGTTATGAATTATCCAAATCCCAGGCATTTGTGCAGGTGTTCGAAGGAAATACGTTGCGTCAGACATTCTATGTACCGCAGAATAAGCAGGGAACCTTGTGGGCTGTTTGCAAGTACAATGCCGTCACAGGAGTCATTACACCGGTAAATGAAATCACGAATTGGAATGGCTCAACATCAGAAATCGGATTGAACCCAGTTAATATTTATAAGAATAGACTGCTAGAATTGATTAATGATATGGGAAATTATATGTCTGATGTGGAAGTAGGAACAGAAAAGACAAGGGTAATGCAGGAAATTGAAGCAGCCAGAGCCATATATAGAAACTCACAGAGCGAAGAAGAGCTTTCGGCAGCCATTACCAAGCTGGAACAACTATATGAAAAAACAAGAGATGAATTTGCAATTTATGAAATTACAGGTAATGCCGTTGAGAATTGGTATAAAAATGATAATGAGATTACTATTTACGGCTTTGAGGAGGAACTGGGAACGGTCCAGGTGACCTGCGCGGATTCATCCTCACAAGTGAAGATTGAGAATACCTCTATAGACGGCTATGTAAAACTGGTGACAATTACGACAAGCTCTGGTTTGGTAAAGAAATGGTATATTAGATATTATTTGGATGACAGTAAAGTCAGGATTCTAGGAGTATCAGATGGTGACAATATACTGACTGACCTGTACATTGACCACTGGGGAAGTGTAGGATACGTAGAATTGAGGGGAATCAATGAAAGATTGAGCAGTCAGTTTGAGGTATCAGTTGATTCGGAGGCTTCGTATATAATTACAAACAGTACCGAGACAGGCTATGTAAAAGAGATTACAGTTACTTGGAGGAGTCTCAGTAAGAAGTATTATGTTTCATATGAGCAGGATCAAAATCCGCTTCTGATAACTGGATTTTCAGATGATTATAATGAAATTTATAGTGTTACAATAGATCATAACAAGCGAGAAATTGTAGTGTATGGTAGCAATGACACACTGAATAATACATTCCAGCTGCAGACCTTTGGCAATATCGCATATGAGATAGAAGATCAGGGAAGTCGTTGGGCTGACATCATTGTCTATGATAGGGACAATGAAGATAACTACAGGTATTATTATCTTTATTATTATATACAGGATAATCCAGCCCTTACCATTAGTGGAATAATTGATAGCGACGGTCTGTTGGAAGATTATTATATTTACAATTCAGATATTGAAATTTATGCTTCCAATATTTCTGTTTTGAATACCATCACTCCTGTGATTCAAGCAGGCAGTAGTTGGAAGATGATTCATCCGGAAGATGAGGAATGGGACGATTATAACGCTTATGGCCAGGATGCAATTATTTTGGTCAGCAAAGATAATTCAAAAAGAGCGTATTATGTATACTTTTATTATGACTAAAAACTGAAGAGGTATGGAAGGCTCCAAATTAAGAGAGCCTTCCGCTCAATAATAAAGGTGTACCTTTGATAATGGTTAAAAGAGTAGGATGTCTCTAAGGTATATTCAAGAGTAAATCCAAATGCATTTGATGGAATCCGTCCTGGATTTTTATGTTGCCCAATACCGATTCTGGAATGCTAGGAAAATTCAACTTTTTCGCCTTCCAGGATTTGATTCATAGTTCGCATTGCACACATTTTCCCACACATAGAGCAGGTATGTTTGTCCGCCGGAGGAGCACTTTCATAATATTCCCTTGCTTTTTCCCCATCGATTGCGTATTTGAACATCTCATCCCAATCAATCCTGCGCCTGGCTTCACTCATTTTATTATCGATATCCCTGGCGTAAGGGATT
>Ga0153996_1000162_pt1 | contig 35084 bp, 30 predicted proteins | sample TSNC080MetaG_FD_104728 | JGI IMG/M metagenome (GOLD analysis project Ga0153996, IMG submission 104728) | Attine ant fungus gardens microbial communities from North Carolina, USA - TSNC080 MetaG | ecosystem: Host-associated > Fungi > Mycelium > Unclassified | place: USA: North Carolina, Lumber... | reverse complement strand
TAGCACCACTTTCGCGGTGTTGTCCCCAGTTTAGAGGCAGGTTATCTACGCGTTACTCACCCGTTCGCCACTAAGTATTCATTGCTAAATACTCCGTTCGACTTGCATGTGTTAGGCACGCCGCCAGCGTTCGTCCTGAGCCAGGATCAAACTCTCCATAAAAAATATATTTATGGAGCCTTTTGTGGCTCATAAAAATCAAAAAATTGTTTTGTGCTTGTATTAAGCACCGCACACTTGGCATTTTTTTATGATGCATTACTTACATTGTTCAGTTTTCAGGGAACGTTGTCATCGCTGCATCTCAGCGACAACTTCTATATACTATCACGTCATTGCTAATGTGTCAATATGTTTTTTTGTAATTTCAATCGGTTGTTTTCGCAACTACAACACAATATCATAGCTTGATATTACTGTCAATCATATTTCTTGATATTAGGTGATATCAAACTGACATTTATCCGATGAATAAAGCGCGTCTTAACTCCTGCTTTCTGTAAGCGGGAGTTAAGACGGCTACGTCCCTGGATAAGGTAGAAAGTAACTGACCGGCTAGCCGGTCAGTTATATATTTTCTACTCGCGATGACGCATGTGTGGAAATAGAATTACATCACGGATTGAGTAGGAGTCTGTTAAGAACATAACTAAGCGATCGATACCGATGCCTAGACCACCTGTAGGTGGTAATCCATATTCGAGGGCATTAATGTAGTCCTCATCCATCATATGAGCCTCATCATCACCTGCCATCCGCTGCGCCAATTGATCGTTAAAACGTCCCTGTTGATCAATAGGATCATTTAATTCAGAAAACCCGTTGGCGATTTCGCGCCCAAATACAAACGCTTCAAAACGATCTGTAATGTCAGGGTTGACTTTGTTACGTTTAGCCAGTGGCGATATTTCGGTTGGATGTCCAATAATAAACGTCGGCTGAATAAGATGTTGTTCGCAGGTTTCCTCAAACACATTATTCAAAATCCCGCCAACTCCATGCTTCTGCTCATATTTAACACCAAGGTTATCGGCAATAGCTCGAGCCTCAGCTACTGTTTTAACTTCACTGAAATCTGCTCCGGAATATTTTTTTATAGCCTCAGTCATAGTTAGGCGGTTCCATGGAGGAGTAAGGTCTATCTGCTGGCCCTGATAAACTATTGTAGTAGTGCCAAGCACGGTTTTCGCCACTCCTGCTACCACCTCCTCAGTCAATCGCATGATATCCTGGTAATCGGCAAAGGCTTGGTAAAGCTCAACCATCGTGAATTCCGGGTTGTGCTTTACTGAAATACCTTCATTTCTGAAAACCCGGCCAAGTTCATACACTTTTTCAAAACCACCGACAATCAACCGTTTGAGGTATAGCTCTGGTGCAATCCTCATAAAAAGCTTCATGTCCAGTGCATTGTGATAGGTAATGAACGGACGTGCTGCCGCACCACCTGCGATCGGATGCATCATTGGAGTTTCTACTTCCAAAAAATCACGTTCATCTAGCAATTGCCGAAACGCTTTAATAATTTTACTGCGCATGACAAAATTTTTACGCACATCCGAATTGACAATTAAATCAAGATAGCGTTGACGATAACGTGTTTCGACATCTTTAAGGCCATGCCATTTTTCCGGCAAAGGTCGCAAAGATTTTGCTAAGAATTCGAAAGTATTAGCCTTAATACTGATTTCGCCTTTTTGTGTCCTGAACACTACGCCCTCAACACCGATGATATCACCGATATCAAGCAGGCGAAAATGCTCATAAGCTGTATCTCCCATGACGTCCTGACGAAAGTAGATCTGAATTCTTCCAGTCATATCCATTACATGACCGAAACTGGCTTTTCCTTGCCTGCGTACAGCCATCAGCCGACCAGCAACTTTTACAGTTTGTCCTTCTAGTTCAGCAAAGCTATCGTGGATCGTCTGGGCATGATGAGTAAAATTATAGTTCCGACCAAACGGTTCAATGCCTATAGCAGCAATCTTATCCATCTTATCATGACGGACTTGCAGCAACTCATTTAGTTCTTCTGCGGTTTGCTCTTTGGCTTGAAGGTCTTCCGGTTCTGCCATCTACATTCTCTCCTATCTCATTGTGCCACTTAATGCTGGCGTCTAATCTCCAGAATTTCGTATTTTAACACACCTGCCGGAACATTTACTTCTACAATGCTACCAACTTTTTGACCAAGTATCGCCTGACCGACCGGTGATTCATTAGAAATCTTGGATTCAGCAGGGTCAGCCTCGGCTGAGCCGACAATAGCGTATTCAAGTTCATCATTAAACTCGATATCTTTGAGTCTGACTGTCGACCCTAGTGTAACAACGTCTGTGCCAACTTCACCTTCGTCGATGACTTTGGCGTTACGCAAAATCTTCTCCAATGTAAGAATTTCACCTTCGATGAATGCCTGCTCATTTTTCGCATCCTCGTACTCTGAGTTCTCACTAATATCACCAAATTCAATGGCTTGCTTAATGCGTTCAGCCACTTCCCTGCGACGGACTGACTTTAAATGATCAAGTTTATGCTCAATTTTTTTAAGTCCGTCTATAGTTAGCATAACGTCTTTTTCCATGATGCATTCTCCTCTGTATTGTTAAGTACTTGCTAAGTTATTTTAAAGAGAGACTTAGCTTCAGCGGCCATCTGAAGTTTAGTCGACCTTATCCAGTGACGTAGCCGCTCTTAACTCCCACTTAGAAACGGGAGTTAAAACGCAGTTTAGCCATCGGATAAATTTGCTTGTGTAGATAGTGTATTCATTTCCTTGAAATTTGACCGCCCTGCTGCGGTCTTCCCTCAGTCGCAAGGTTGGGCAATATAAATAGTGTCAAGTAGAAACTTGACACTGCGGAGGGTAAGAGGCTGCCTATCAATGATTAGGGCATCCTCTATTTCTCATTATTATAGGCATTAATGTCGTTTTTGTCAATATTCTCTAAAAAACTCCTTCCCGTACAGTACTTGTTTGAAAGGTTACGTTGCTTTTGATCTGGCGCAATTCCTGCGGTGTAACCGCCCGCTCAAAGCTACGAAATCCTGCTAACTTAAACCCATGCTTAGCAGCCAATTTATCAATTGTCTCAACCTGCTTTACTGTTAAGTCGCGCCCTAGTGTAAAGTTTTCATAGCGACCCTCTAAGGCAAGGATCATTGTTTCGGCCATGCAGGCATAAGCTGTTCGCGGCGGAAATCCAAAGTTTAGCCCAAAGTCAACATGACCAGGGACTTCAACAACTCCACCTTCAATAACAAATACATCATTGCGCATTTCGGCTACCTTCCGTGAAACATTACGCGGTCTGGCTACATCACAAACAATAGCTCCAGGCTTCAAATCTTCCGGCTCAATAATGCTATCGATGGCGCTAGTTACAGCTACAACTATGTCGGCATTTTTGACAGCATGTTTAGTATTAACCGTTACCTTAACGGCTAATCCCGATGTTTTTAAAATTTTTTTAGCAAGTATATCCAATTTCCCTTGCTCTCTGGCTGCAATTGTCAAATATCTTACTTCGCGAGCTAAAATCTGTGCACAGGCTGCCCCGATTGCACCTGTTGCCCCTAAAATAAGCACATTAGCCCGTTCAAGGTCGATTCCCATCACTTTTGCCGCTTGGCGTGTCCCTTCAAGTGCTGTGGCAACCGTATAACTGTTACCGGTAGTGACGGCAATTTTCAAATTTTTGGCTATCGTAATGCCGGCATCACCAACAATAGAGGTAAATGCGCCCAGTCCGAGAACCTTAGCCCCCATTTTCTCAGCTAATCTGCCAGCCTTGATAATCTTGTTGGTAACAACCTTCTCCGGCATAGCAACCATCTGGCGAGACGTCAGCGGACAACACACAAACCATCCCTCAGCAGCATTATGTCCTGAATCAATACCGCTAATATGGGAAACTTTAAACGGCGGTATGTATTTGAGCACGCCTTCCACCAGCCCTTCCGGCCAGCTATGGGTAAACGAAAACTTGCGGCTTACATCCTTGGCTTCAAGTGGATGAATTACAAATGCAAATTTTTGCAAACATACGCGCCTCCTTATCTAAGTATTTTAACTCTAGGTTTAATGCCTATTTGTTCAATAAGACCCGTATAGTCTTCTGTGGTCAGTTGCTCCGCTGGTTTACCTGCCAGAACTGTAAGCACACCTTCTAAAATATTAGTGCCGAACGAGCGGTCGCCCATTTCTGGTGTTGTAGTCACTAGAGTATGTACCCCCCGCTGCTTCAGCAACAATTCATCATCTTTTGTAACAGTATTGGTAATGACAAGCTTATTGCGCATATCAGCAGGCATAAAACGCCTAATAAAGTGAAAGTCACCGGCTACAATTGACGCGTTAGAGAAGTACTTCTCAAATTTGGGCGTAAATTGGGTTTGCTTGTTACCGGTAGGATAAAAAAAATGAACCGGCAACTTAGTGATAATCGGCGCTACAATGCCTGCCAACCGCGCTAAGCTGTTCAGCGTCGTTATCGGCACAGGCAATCCCAAGCCAAACATCAAATCGCCAAACACGGTCTGAGCGCCGGCTGCAACTAAAGCCTCCGCTAATCCAAACCGGTCGACCGCACACATAATAAGCGCCTGCTGGTTTCTAAAATTTTGTCCATGATTGGCTTCAAGATAGGCAATGACCCGTCGCTCTAATGTATTTTTTATAGCACTGCCATCGACCACCGGCGTTATTTTAGCATTGGCGGCAAGTACCGCCGACTCTCGGAAAGTATATCTATTATTGCCTGCATAGATATATAAATCGGTGCCGCCGAGACCAATGGCATCGACTTGACCGTCCAGCTCGCGAATCAGCCGGGCGGCAACCCGCTTATCCCCATCAGTGCCAATCCTTTTAATTAGGAACTCTTGACCGCCGAATTCCGCGGTTGTGACGCCATCGCGCTTTGACGAACCAAGGCTGATACTTACTACTTGTTTCACTCTATATCCTCCAGCTTAAAACCGGAGCTGCTTGATTAAAGCACGAATTTCCTCCGGATCGACATATTTATCTTCAGCAATAGGAGACTCGCCAATTTGCACCCCGATTACCGCTTTGTCTAATAATGTTTCTATCAGTTTAATCCTCATGTTTGATCCGATGATGATGACAATATCATGCTTGCGGACATTTCCCACCATTTCCATAATCGTATTAAATAACTCTATACCGCTTTTAGTTTCAACAAAGTCCCAACGTTCTTGTTCAGATAAAACAAGACAAAATTCGATGCCTTCCTGTTTGGCTACAGCATAAATTTCCTGACAGTTTTTTAGGGGGAACCCGATAAGTGCGACTCTCCCACCTTTACGAATCTCGCCAATTGTCTCTAGGCGCGAAACAAAGGTGCGATCGACGCCGATCTGTCCTGCCACCTCCTGCTGAGATAAGCCATTGCACCGAAATTCCAGAATAGAGTCTACGGTTTGGTGAATTTTTTGGCGGTTGATAATCTTGTCGCCAATTCTAAGCAACACAGCCTGTTCATCTCCCCTTTAGTATATGTGCACAATGTTGTGTACATACATATTCTAGCATCTTTTTTATCTTTCAACAAGTTTTTCCACTTAATTGGAAAACTGAGAAAAAAACCGCTATCCCCATGGTTCAAAGGGAAAGCGGTTAATCACTTTCTTGTAAGTTTCAAGCTTTAATATTGTATCATCGTGAGCCATCCCCTTCTTAAGCCCCTGCAGCACGCGGATACCTTGCCGCATCGTAATCCCAATATCATCGCTGAGTTGAGACATAGTTGAACGCCGCGCCTTATCTAGCGACTCGTTCAGCGATTTACCCGCATGTAAATTGCCGACAAATTCCTGAGCTAAATAAAATTGCGCTAGGCTAGTCATTGGATTTCCACAAGCGCCGCTAGCAGTCAGCCCTAAAGCCTCCGGCATTGTATGTTTTATGCTATACTCCACTGACTTTTTTAGCTCGTCTGTTTCCCGGCTCATGGCTTCGACAAGCGTACGCGGCGTACATAACCCATATGTATTTAATGCTCTGATCACTGAGTGTTCAATCGTATGCGCCTGTTCAAGTTCCACCAGGCCGCCTAAGTTAGCCGTCATGCTGATTTGCTGACCCGCTTCAAGATCGGCGCCATAAATGGTGACAGGTATGTCACTCTTATCGCGAAACTCGGTATATCCTCCCTGCGGCAGCCAACCTGCCCCTGAAATGGCTGGATACTCTTTACGCATCTTCTTTAAGTTGATGTACTCAATGTCGTTAGAGTAAATATAACTGCCTGCCGCTCCCATTGTATACCAGCGGGCATGACCCCTACCTTCCAGTGTGGCCATCAGAACCGGAATCTCAGCCCCGTTGTCATCGACGCCTGTCTCACTCCAAATATTCATGATCCGAACAATAACACCAACCGGGTATAAACCTTGCTCCTCAGCAATCCAAGGGCAAATAAGCATCTCCCGGCCTACCCCGACATCTAGCAGCAGACGGCCGCCATTTTCAATTATAAACATGCCGGTAATTGTCCCGCCCTCCGGCCTAGGCAAAATGCCATTAGCAACGGGCATGATAAGCATCCTCATTTATCCCCCTGCGAAAACTGCTTATAAACACCCATCTATGCGATGCAGTCAGAGCGCTGCTCTGGACATTTCCAAGCAGTTTCCGGCTTTTCCCCAAAATTAAATGTGTATTTGTTCCAAACGGTATTCTTCCATGATACGAATAAAATCTTCTTTGCTCATGGCCTGATTGAATTTTAGTCTGAGTTCGGCTGAACTTGGTAAACCTTTGGTATACCAGGCGGCGTGACTGCGCATTTCGCGAATGCCGATGTATTCGCCCTTGTGTCTAACAAGCATAGCGAGCTGTCTCAGCAGCATCTCGATCCGCTCACTTAGTGTCGGCTGCGGCAGAATTTGCCCTGTCGACAGATAATGAGTCACCTGACGAAATATCCAAGGATTGCCTTGGGCTCCCCGTCCTATCATTATGCCATCACAACCAGTCTCGTTCAATATCCGCTTGGCGTCTTGCGGTGTACGAATGTCACCATTGCCGATAACAGGAATAGCGACGGCCTGTTTTACCTGGCGGATAATTGACCAATCAGCTTGCCCGGAGTAAAACTGTTCCCGGGTCCGACCATGTACGCTGACAGCCGCAGCACCAGCCTGTTCGGCTAGCCTGGCAAATTCTACAGCGTTGACCGATTGCTCATCCCAGCCCTTGCGAAATTTAATCGTAACCGGCACAGAACCGGCAGACTTAACTACGGCTGCCATGATGCGATAGGCCAGGCTGGGATTACGCATCAGAGCCGAACCTTCACCGTTCTTGACAATTTTCAGCGTTGGGCAGCCCATGTTAATATCAATTATATCCGCCCCAGCGGCGGCCACAATGTGCGCGGCTTTTGCCATACTATCCGGGTCTGACCCAAATATCTGCAGCGCAACCGGTCGCTCCTGTTCATCAATGGCCAACAGCTTTTTGGTATGCTTATTTTCATAGATTAGCCCTTTGTCACTTACCATTTCAGAATAGACTAAACCACAGCCCATTTCCTTGGCCAGCAGACGAAAAGGCAAATCTGTAACGCCGGCCATCGGTGCTAAAATTATAGGATTAACAAGCTCAATTTTGCCGATCCGCATATACTCCTCCTATAAAGAGACTTAGCTTCAGATGGGGCTTTACCCCATCTGAAGTTTAGTCGAGCTTATCCGAATGACTTAGCCACTCTTAACTCCCGCTTACAGAAGTGGGAGTTAAGACGCGCTTAGTCATCGGATGAACAACAGGCGACCATAATTGGCCGCCCGTTAGCTTCACCATTACCGGTTGCGCTCATAAATAAGCCTCAGGCCTTCCAATGTCAGAAAGGTCTCGACCTTATCTATAGTACGAGATTCCTGGGCAATCAAATTGGCCAGACCACCGGTAGCAATAACAGTTGCCTGCTGCCCCATTTCGTCCCGCATACGGCGCACAATTTCATCTACTTGACCAACAAAACCGTAAATAATGCCTGACTGCATACTGCTTATCGTATTGCGACAAATAGTGTTTTTAGGCTTGATTAGTTCAATCCGCGGCAATTTAGCCGCGCGCTGAAACAAGGCTTCGCTAGAAATTACAATACCTGGAGCAATCGCACCACCGAGATAATCGCCGTTCTCGGCCAAAGCGCAAAACGTAGTAGCCGTACCAAAGTCAATGATAATCAGCGGTCCGCCATGTTTTGTATAGGCGGCAACCGCGTTGACAATACGGTCAGCCCCCACCTCACGCGGGTTTTCGTATCTGATACAAATGCCAGTTTTGATACCAGGGCCTACAACGAGTGGTTCAACATTGAAGTATCGTTGGCACATTCTAGTTAAAGGCACAACAAGCGGCGGCACTACCGAAGAAATAACAATCGCTTCGATATCTTCCATTTTTAAACCGCGATATGTAAATAAGTTATAAATCAAAACACCATACTCATCACCGGTTTTCTGCTTGTCTGTTGAAACCCGCCAGTGATAATTAAGCTCTTCTCCGTCGTAGACCCCTAGAACGATGTTGGTATTACCAATATCAAACACCAGTAGCATGAACAAAAATCCCCCTATATATAGGCTATAGGCCATTTGTAAATGTTCTTAGTCTTTTCGATCTTTACCATTGTACATAAAAACGGAGAAATTGTAAATATGCGTAAGATAAAGATACAGGCAAAGCGCATGAACTCCTTTTATCGCTAGATATTCAATTTTAAAGGTGATATGTTTGGTACAAAATATTTGGATTATTACTTCAAAACACTAGAAATTTTGTAAACATAACTGTCTTAACGCAAAAATATTATTGCGCAAACAAGGATTTCCAATATGTGAATTTCGTGCAATTGTCGTGGATAAAGATAGACTTAGCTTCAGGTGGATTTTTACCCCATCTGAAGTTTAGTCTATTTTAATCCGAATGACTTAGCCGCTCTTAACTCCCGCTTGCAGTGGCGGGAGTTAAGACGCAGTTTAGTCATTCGGATCAATTTAACAATTACGAGGAAGATGCGGGACGGATTGAAACATCTCCGGCCATCACCCGTTCAATACCTTGCGGCGTCTTAATCAACAAGGCGCCATCGTCGTCAATGTCAACAGCCTCACCGCTAAAATTACGGTCAATGCCATGAACATTAACCTTTCTTCCGAGAGTGAGCGACTGAGCCCTCCACGCGGCAAGCACCGGTTCGAAACCAGATTTCTTGACTTCAGTGTACACCGCCTCTAATTCAGCCAATATAATTGAAAGCAGCTTAATCCTGGAAACAGGGCGCCCGCAAGCAACAGCCAGTGACGTAGCAGTAGTGGCAAGGTCACTAGGGAAATCTTGCTGATCAATATTAACATTGATGCCGATACCAATGACAATATGATTAATCGCGTCTATTTCGGCGCTCATTTCGGTAAGAATGCCGACAACTTTACGATCCTGACATAATATGTCATTTGGCCATTTAATTCCACATCCTAAGCCGGTTACGTCATTAATGGCCCTATTTACAGCAACGGCAGCCATCAGCGTACATTTAGCAGCCTCCATCGGGCTAAAGGGCGGCCTCAGCACAACAGATAAAAAAATGCCTTTACCATACGGTGAAAACCAGCTTCTTGACAATCTTCCACGCCCATCTCCCTGAGCTTCGGCTACTACGATAGTTCCTTCAGGGCAACCGTCTACAGCCAGCTTCTTGGCTTGATTATTTGTCGAGTCAATCTCATTAAAATAATAGATTTCCTGACCCAGAACGGTGCATGCCAGATTGGCCTTAATCTCAGCCGGCAGCAGTCTGTCAGTATTTTTTCTCAACGCATAGCCGAGACGGGGATGCGATTCAATGGCATAGCCATCCTGCTTAAGCGTCCGGATATGTTTCCATACTGCCGTCCGCGACACTTTCATTGTCTGTGAAATATCTTCACCGGAGATATATTCACCAGCCTTCTGTTTTAGCAGTTCAAGAATTGCTGTTCTCAACGATTTTTCACCTCAAGCCAATTTGTTATCTCAATATTAAAACATCAGTTAACAATTGTCAATTAATTGCGTTTGATCAAGGTCAGTTTGTTCAAGTTATCCCTCCCAGTTAAGCTATCACCTCGCCGGTATAGCAAAAACGGCAGGGGGAGCCCCTGCCGTTCGTTAACACATTAATAGCGAGTTTCAGGTACAAAACCATAGCTATAGACAATTTTAGGGCCATCGCCGTCAATACTGTCATTCTGAGCAGTGGCTGGCGGTATATCGCCTAAAGGCTGCTGCTCATCGCTCTTTGCCTTTTCAGTTATTGTACCTATGTTCAACAGTTGTGCCAGTTCTTCACCTTCAAGGGTTTCTCTTTCCAGAAGGGCATTAGCTACGAGGTGCAGCTTATCAATATTATCTTTCAGAAGCTGCTCGGCATTCGTATAAGCGTCTTCAATCAACCGGCGCACTTCTTTATCAATTGAATAAGCAACCTCTTCACTGTAATTGCGATCACGGGAAATATCCCTGCCGAGGAAAACCTGCTCCTGACGGCGCCCAAAGGTGATAGGTCCGAGTACCTCACTCATACCGTACTCGGTAATCATTTTACGCACTAAATCAGTGGCGCGTTCGAGATCATTCTGCGCACCTGTGCTGATTTCACCAAGAACAACGGCTTCAGCAACCCGCCCGCCCAGCAACGTCTTGAGCTTCTCAAGCAATTCAGTCCGGGTAGCATAGTAACGGTCTTCCTTGGGCAGCATCAGCGTATAGCCGCCGGCCCGCCCACGCGGAATAATGGATACTTTATGCACCGGATCTGTATGGGTGAGCATCATGCCAATTAATGCATGGCCTGCTTCATGATAAGCAGTCAGCCGCTTTTCTTTGTCACTGATGACTTTAGACTTACGCTCTGGGCCTGCCACAACACGTTCGACAGCTTCTTCGAGTTCAGGCATTTCGATACGGCGCTTATTGCGCCGAGCAGCCAACAAGGCTGACTCATTTACCAAATTGCTGAGATCAGCACCGGTAAAGCCTGGAGTACGCCGAGCCAAAACGTCAAGATCGACTTCCTTGGCAATAGGCTTGCCCTTGGTGTGAACTTTGAGAATTTCCAGACGCCCTTTTACATCTGGACGATCAACGACAATCTGGCGATCAAAACGACCGGGACGCAAGAGAGCCGGATCAAGGATGTCAGGACGGTTGGTCGCGGCAATGATGATAATACCCTCATTGACACCAAAGCCATCCATCTCAACAAGCAGCTGGTTTAGCGTCTGCTCACGCTCGTCATGCCCACCGCCTAAACCTGCGCCCCGTTGACGACCGACAGCATCAATCTCATCGATAAATACGATACATGGGGCACTTTTCTTGGCCTGCTCAAATAGATCCCGCACCCTGGAAGCACCAACACCGACAAACATCTCAACAAAGTCGGAGCCGCTAATGCTGAAGAAAGGCACACCGGCTTCACCGGCCACGGCACGCGCCAGCAACGTTTTTCCTGTACCGGGCGGCCCAAATAAGAGTACTCCTTTAGGAATGCGAGCTCCTAGATCATTAAACTTTTTGGGGTGCTTTAAAAACTCAACAACTTCTTCTAGTTCCTGTTTGGCTTCATCCGCCCCGGCCACATCATAAAACGTAACTTTAGTTTTTTCCTCTCCCTGCAGTTTGGCCCGTGATTTGCCAAACGACATTACCCGATTGCCGCCGCCTTGCGTCTGTTGCATGATAAAGAACCACACGCCAATCAGCAAGAGTATCGGTAAAATCGATGAGAAAACTGTCGTCCACCACGGTGGCTGTGGTGGCTGCTCCGCCTTAATGTCTACGCCACTATCCCTAAGCTGATTAATTAGCGTTGGATCGTTCGGAGCGATGCTGGTAAACTCCTGTCCATCAGTAAGCTTGCCGCGAATGACATTATCAACAATCGTCACCCGCTCGACTTTTTGCTCTTGCACCTGCTTCAAAAACTGAGTATAACTAACTTCTTGCTTAGGGGTTGTCTTTGATGAGTAATAGTCGATTATCGAAATGGCTATAATGATAATCAACAGGTAAAAACCTACATTCCGAAAAAACTTGTTCAACAAGTAGCCCTCCTCTCGCTGGACCACAAAAACGACGTTAAAATCATGTTATCATTCATATCGCATTATTATAGCATACTACGTAAAATTATACAATTAAAGAAAAGCATTTATCTCTCATAAATTTCTGACTTCAGCACGCCGATAAACGGCAGATTGCGATACTTCTCCGCATAATCCAGGCCGTATCCCACGACAAAGTAATCCGGAATAGTAAAACCATTATATGCAATAGGCACTTCGACGTTACGTCGGTCAGGCTTGCTCATCAGGGTACAGATTTTAATACTGGCCGGTTTCCGCGACGATAAATTCTCGATCAAATATTTTATGGTTAGCCCTGAATCGATAATATCCTCAACGATAAGCACATGCTTGTTTTCGATATTTTCCTCAAGATCTTTCAGTATCCGGACGACGCCGCTAGATGAAGTAGCTGCACCGTAACTCGACAAAGCTATAAAATCAACAGCCACAGGCAAATTGATTGCCCTGATCAAGTCGGCCATAAAGATGAAAGCACCGCGCAAAACACCAATCATCAGAATTTCTTTGCCTGCATAATCAGCAGTAATGGCCGCACCCATCTTCTTAACCTGGTCAGCAAGCTGAGCCTCGGTCAGCAATATCTTCTCCAGGTCATCTGTCATATTACTCATATTTTTCAACATTCCTCCTGCTTAGTAGTCCACCAAGTCCAAATCTACAATGCTCTTTTACAATATTTCTTGAGGCTTGACAGACTAGTTAATAATCGTAAGCTGCAAGATTTTTTTCGTACTGCCGCTCATCCGACCATGCTCACTCTGACGATAACCGGCTACCCAGACGATTTCCTGCTGATCGGAGATAACCGGAATTGAGTTGCGTTCAGACAGAGGTACTTTGGTATCAATAAAAAAATCTTTCAGTTTTTTGCTGCCGCCAAGACCGAGCGGTCTAAAGCGGTCACCCGGCCGCCGCGCCCGCACGGTAAGCGGCAAGCGGAGCTTATCGAGATCAAACAATGCCGTTATCCCCTCTTGTTGCCTAGGCGCCGCGGTTATAATCTCAGCTAAAATAGTCACCCCGTTGACCGTTGTCCTGCCGGGCACTTCAATTTCTGACGGCGCGACATCAAGCTTGCCGCTATCCAATTCAGCGCAGTGCGCCGCCATTGTCAGCGTCAGTGCTTTATATGTTTTGCAGGCAACGAGCCCGCCGGGGAGCAACATCTGCGCTCCCACTGCACCGGATATTGCCATGCTAATTATTTTTTCCACATGACTAAAGCTAATTCCTGTCAGCGAACCACGTTTTTTCTCAATAACTTGCCGGACACACTCACGCTGCATTGCACGATGCAGCTCAGCCAATGCCCGGCTGTCGATGACGGCTTTGCAGCCATCATCAAGGATAACGGTTCCCCATAGTTTAGCTGCCTCACAATAAATATAGTCATGTTCATCTCCAGCCAGCTCCGAAAGCCGCCATAATGCCTGCCGGATAGCAGGATTATAGCCAGTCTCGAGCGACGGTAACAAGTGCAATCTAACCCGGTTTCGCAAATAGTCGCTTTTAAAGTTGGAACTATCCTGACAGGGGTTGAGACTATGCGCGGTGCAGTAGGCTTCAATATCCAAGCGGCTTACCGGCAGCAGCGGCCTAATGATGCCGCCGTTGCTCGGCCGCATGCCTCTGAGTCCGCTGCTGCCGGCTCCTCGCAGCAGATTAATCAGCACTGTCTCGACCTGATCATCCCGGTGATGTCCAGTGGCAATCAGTGCCCCGCCTAAGCTCGCGGCCACCTGACGCAGATACTGATAACGGAGTAACCGGCCGGCCTCCTGGGATGACATTTTATGAGCCTTGCAGTAACTGGCAACATCGATAGCTGTGACATGACAACTCAGCCCCAGTCCTGCAGAAAATTCAGCAACAAATTCAGCCTCCTGAGCAGCCTCTGGGCGAAACATATGATTGACATGAGCTACAACCAGGCTAAAACAATATTCGTCTTTCAGCCGTTGCAGCACATGCACCAAGGCCAACGAGTCCGGGCCACCCGAACAAGCGGCCAACACCTTGATGCCAGGTCTAAAAAGCCGCTGACGATCCACCCATTCCTTTACCTTTTCAAGCATGTTCTATCCTCGGTTTCCTATCTGATAGTCTGTGTTAATTTAAGTTCGTGCCTATCGCCCTAGTTTCCTGCATAAATTAGTTATTGTAGTAGTCTTTCCTGCTGCAGAAAAAATAAACAGGCGAATGAGCCGGGTTCTCCCCTGATCATTCGCCTTATCTTTACTGTACAGTTTCCGGCCGCTCCGTCACCCTGGCAACTAACACAGCCATATCATCTTTCGCCGTTCCCCCTGACAACTCAAGAGCCTGTTTTAATAGCCGATCGGCAATATCCTGCGGTCGCTCGCAACCGGTACGGCGGAGAAAGTTAGCTACCCAATTTTCCCTGTCAGTGCCGCGGGCCGCATCAATGACGCCATCACTGACCATAACGACAATATCACCTGGGGCCAACACCCGTCTAATAGGCTCTATCTCTACATTGGCTAGTATCCCTATCGGCGGCGCTGCCGGATTAATTGTCGTAACCTCCCGTACCCGCTTAACATAACTAGGAGCAGAGCCTACTTTCAGAAATTCCGTTTCACCTGTAAAGGTGTCAACTACAGCCATATCAACTGTAGCAAACATGTCTCCCGGCATTTTAATCAGTAACAGGGAATTAACTGTCTTAACAGCAGTATCAACATCAAAACCGGCTGCCAGCAATTGCTGCAAAAACTTTACAGCTTGTCCGCTCCCGCTGGCTGCCGCTTGGCCACTGCCCATACCGTCACTAAGAATAAGAGCCGTTCGCCCCTGGCAGACAGGCAGAGCTGAACAAATATCGCCAGATATTCCATTACTCTCTTTAGCCACTGTTGCCGTCCCGGTCTCAACATGGTAACGTTCAGCCAATTCCATTATCAGCTTACAATTCTTATGCCGGACTTCACTGCCACACTCGGCGCGAAGCGTCATTTTCTCTTGAAGCAGATTGGCAGTCAACGGTAAAATCGTATTAATGCACTCCCGTGTCCCCGAGCACACGGCCTTGTTCGCCTCTACCGTCACCTTGCCCCGCTCCCCTGTTACCCTGATACTACTAAGCGGACAACCTAGCACCGCAGCCCTCTCTGCCATCATTTCGGCAACCTCGTCATCTGTCTGCGGCTCCTTCTTAAGTTCCTGAGCCAGATTACCGAGGATTGCTCCGCTGGCTTTCATTTGTTCAATAGTAACTTGGCGACACTCCGTCAGCTTTTTGTGCCAATACCAATGAGTCCTGTTGCTATCAGCCACCTGGCATATAAGATCACTCAAACTCTGACGATTAGCGCACAATTCCCGGATACGGTCCGGTATCGCTGCATTTCTAAGCTTGCCGGCTTCAGCTAAAGCCAGCATATCAATCATTGCCTGATAAGTTTGGTAAAAATTGCGATCCCAACAGTCACTGCGCTGCCCGCACGGTCCGCACACCCGTTCCCCTACTGCTGACAGCATTTGAGCCAGCTGCCCTTCTTTGATCTGATTGTTATACGCTGACTGCTCTTTAGCGGTGCCTAAATCAAAGGAACCTGCCAAATCCTTAAAGATATCGGCAATATTATTTAGCTTGTCCACAGCCGCATTGACTGTTTGCTGAGCCGCTTCCACACTGCCAGCCATGTCCGCCGCGCTCTCGCGCCATTGGCTAATTTTCGTTGCAGGTACTAGCATAAAGACAGCTCCAGCCACCGACACCTCCACTAACACCAGCAGCAATTCGCCCGGTTGTCCAAAATAGATTACGGCAATCATACTGCCTAAAACGAAGCCTAATAATACTGCAGGTTTCCCCAATCCCCGAAATAACCCGCCCAGCATACCTGCCAGCGAGTACATGGCAATAGACGTTGCCGCCCCACCATCACTCAACCCTACAACCAAACCGGTAGCTACTCCAACCGACGCCCCCAGTCCTGGACCGCCACTGAATGCCAATGTCATAGCAACAAGCGATCCGGCAATATTTCGGACACTATAGTCATATATCGTAAAACCGCCCAAACCGGCGACAGCAGTAGCCAGCATAATGATGCCACAAATCAGGTTTTCAGTACTTATCTGGCGAACCTTAGTATTATGTAAAAACAGTGGCGCCCCATATTGAAAAATAAAAGCCACCACCATACATAATGTGGCATCAAATACCCCCAGCATCGTTCCATACAATGACGAGTCACGCCAGGGTGCAAGTGCCATACTGCTTAAGAATACACTGCCAAACATGAATATTGGAATGGCTTGCGTTTTCTTCTCATACCGCGAGAGTCTGTCAGATAACCGCCAGTAAAGAAGCATTGAGCATACATATATAATTCCCTCCTGATAAAAACCTGCGCTTAGCACACCGGCCAAAGCCCATATTCCCACAGCAGCTGCCCGCTTTCTTGCTAAACCAGCAACGGCGGCAAACAGCGCCAGACCAAACGGAGCCATCTCACCCATAAGCGAAACCCGCCCGATTAACAAGGCTAGAATATTAATGGCCAGATTGTGGTGGTGAAACAGCGCCCATAGGCCCGACCTAACCCATCCGAAAAATTCCCGCCAGGGAAAACCTGGTCTGCCTACAGTCATCGAGTCTGCCGATGACCGGGCAGGCGGTACTTCTAAGATTTCTTCAGATAGGTTAATAACAGATACTTTTGGCATGATTCTTCACCCCTGTAAAAAAAGTGTCTTGCACCGTGTCTAGAATTTTACAGAAGTTTCCAGTAAAATCTTTGTCTGTTTACGTCACCGTACAAATAAAAAAAACCGACACAGACTAAATCCATAATGCAAAAAACCACCTGGTTACTCATTGCCAGGTGGTTTACATTCTATCTTTTAAAATATATTATTCCACTTTTTGTCGATAAAGCTATAAATAAAAAACCTTGGCTAAAATATCCATTTAGCCTAGTGAGCCGCACCACCGCCCCGGCCACCATTGCCGCCGCGTTTGGAATCGGTGTTACGCTTCAGATCAGTCAGACGCTCATCGCTGTCTTTTAAGAACTTGCTCAATTTATCCTCAAAAGTTAAGCTATTGACTCTATTAGAGCGACGAAAATCGTTGGAATGCTGTTTTCTTGGCGCGGGAGGTTGTAGTTGCTTAATAGAAAGACCAATTTTACCGCGATCGTCTACGGATAAAACCTTAACCTTTACCTTATCTTGTTCCTTCAAAAAATCTTTGACATCGCGGACGTATACGTCAGCAACTTCAGAGATGTGAATTAATCCTACCTTCCCGCCCGGCAACTCAACAAAAGCGCCAAAGTTAGTTATGCCGGTCACAATTCCTTCTACAACACTGCCAACTTCAATGGACATACTAATCAAACTTCCTCCTTAAATCTTCCATACTTTTTATAAATTCTAATTTGGAATCGCAATCCATATTATACTCTTGATAACGAAAGTGTGTCAAGGAAACGCTTACTCTCTGGCAGGTATATACGGTACTTCTCCTGGTTTTACCAGTCCAAGCTGCTCACGAGCCATCGTTTCAATATATTCTGCGGTGCTTAGCTTTTCCTTTTCCGCAATCAGACTTTTATTAATCTCAGTAGACTCGGCCAACTTGGAATTGACCGCCTCCATTTCACTGTGGATTTTAGATAGTTCTGTCTGTTGAATGATGATCGAATAGCAAAAATACCCGGCCATAACCAATAAGCATAGTCGGAACCAGCTAAACCGCTTAGATTGTTTGTGTTTTTGTTGCATTAGCATCACCATATTGCGTTTAATTTTTAATTACATTCGCCTTAAAAGCGGTAAATCCTCCTGTATTTTAAAAAAAAATTATATTGAAGCATCATTGCGGCGGACTTTCCTCCGGCGGCGGCGGAAAACGCTTTTTGTACCAGGCCAAATATTTTCTGCCCGTATACCGGAAAGGAAACAGTGATACTCTGGCAACAAATACTACCGGTTTAACAACCGTAAACAAAACCGTACGCTTTATTGTATGCCACAGGCTAAAAAATAATTTTAGCAATAATACGATGATCTTGATGGCATGGCGGCTGGCCAGCCGATAATAGGCGGCAACCCCGCTAAGCATTGCGATAAAAACATAAAACCTAAGTTCACCCCAATTGCCAAAAAGCAGGGCTAAAAACGCGATACATACCGCAACAAGCCAATATAGCAAGTCGGCAACTGACGTAACAATCCACGGGGGGCGAAAATGCCCCCGCAGCACCCGGTATGTGTCAAACAATAGCCCGAGCAACACTGAGCTCGCTGCAATCAGCATGAAGGTATGCACCTGTGCCGAAAACTCCACCTGCTCACCTCCCGGTTGATCTCCCAACATATCCCTCTCTTTACCGCCAATATAGTGACTTATGCCGTTGAAACAACCGATAGCCAATGGCGACAAGCCCCCCAGCAGTCAGCACTATACCCCAACCTGATACCCAGGCAACTTTTGTCCAATCGTAGGCCGACAAGCCGCCTGGCGGCAACTGCCCGCTTATTTCATACCAACTGGCAATAACTCGCGCCACATATTCGCTAGTTTCGGCATAGGGAGGAATACCACCGTATTTATCGACAGCGCCAGGACCGGCATTATAGGCGGCGACAGCCCATTCAGCATGACCGTTATAGCGTGTGAACAGTTGGCTTAGGTAATATGAACCGATAGCTATATTTAGCTCAGCATCATAAAAACAATCGGCGCCACAACCGCCTTGATGCCTGCCGCTGCATATGTTAGCCTGACTGTTTACCAGCTTCCAGGTACCGGGAGTGACTTGCATCAAACCGTAAGCCCCGGCCTTAGAACGGGCGTGAGGCTGAAATGAGCTTTCAGCCTGAATAACAGCAGCGATCAGCTCCGGACTAATCCCATATGAATTGCCCGACTGATTGATTTTATCCGCATAAGGTAGTCCGCTTATTTTCCGCTTAGCAGCCGTCCCTGCCGAAAAAGAGGCATAAACGCCACGCCGGCTATAATCAGCCAGGAGGAGGGACAAATTAAAGACTGCAACCTGAGCCGCCAGCACGCACAGCAGCATTAGCCACAGAGCTAGCATCCGGCTGCGCATGTTATTTCAGAAACCGTTCCAGCAGTCCTTTTCTTTGTCGTTGATCGTCTTCGTAGCTCAGCCCCTTTACAGTCCCTTCGACGACTATGTTGCCCTGTTCCAGATTGAGCTGCTTAATATTAAGTCCTTCACCCTTTATCATTAACACGCCCTGTTCGGTTTCCATCGCAATCTCTTTTTCATCATAGCTGCCCAGGCTGACAACCCCATCAATAACAAGCTCCTCCCGGTCAACAAGTGTTAGCTGATGCCGCCATTTTGGCGTCTTGTTATCTATCGCCATAAAACTCACCCTCCTCGCCAATGCTGTTTCAAGTTATGTATATGCCGAAACAGCGGCGAGTAGTACAAGAGTGCGTTTCTAAGCAGCTTATTGAAGAAACAGCGACTGCCTGAGGTAATTACTTTTTTTAATTCCAGCGTTTTTCCACTTGCACTCCTTTAAAATAATGAGTGATAATGTCCTCCGGCTTCTTGCCATTTTTGGCCATGCGGTTTGCTCCCCACTGGGACATGCCGACGCCATGACCGTAACCTTTACCGGCAAAGGTCACACTATCTTCATTTACCTGAATTTTATCCAATAGCATTGATTTTAGTTTTGTACTATCCAGGGCAACCCGTAGTTCAGGAGCTGAGATCTCTGTATTTTTGTTGACAACAAGCATAGCGGCCCGGCCGGATGGTCCTTTTTGAGCAATCTCTAAACTGCTGATGTCATTTACCTTTTTGCCCATTTTAGCCATTGCGGCCATAACTGATTCTTTCGGGAAGATAATTGTCCAATTCTGAATATCTTCCGGCGCTAAGTCATCGGGCGACTGCACAGATTGAATATACGGCGGCTCGGCCTCCTTATAGTTAAGACCTTCCTTGGCTGTTGCCGTTATACCGCCAGCGGACGCATGAAACCAAGCCTTTATTGGCTTTCCCTGATATACAATGACCATACCGCGCGTCATTTGTACGGCTTTTCTGACGTTATCGTTAACGTCTTTGGCACTATAAGCCTGAAACTCTTTAATATCGGTCGAAGCCTGCGTGCCGCGATCTGGCACACCACCTTTTGTTTCCATCGCCTCCATGGTAAATGTTCTAGCAATGATGGCCTGAGCTGCCAGCGCCTCTACCGGCCAATCTGTTTTCATTTCACCGGCCACAACCCCAGTAATATATTCCTCTATTTTCATAGTTTTCTTTTCGCCGGTCTCGTGCATAAACACCGTAATTTCCGGCTCAGCCTGGGGGGCTTCCTGTTGGCCGGGGGGAATCTGGGGTAATTCGGGCTTTGGCTGCGGCCGGTTACTGCAACCAACTAGAATCAGGCACATCAATACACATAATGCTGCGTGAACAATAGCCTTTCTGATCATCAGTAAATACACCTCTTTACACATTTTTTCTCAAGCGAGTGCAATAAAGTCTGATACATCGGTTGATGCCGCTAAAGAGCAACCCAATCTTTATTGCTGTTCATATATGTATTATGACAAACAGACGCCTATTGCATACATTGTTATTTTTCTATCGGCAGAACATGGTAAAATAGAATAGAGCTGAATAATGGGGTGACCGCAATCGCGGTAGCCTCGTCGATTACCACAGAAAAGAGGTGCTTGCCTGTGTCCAACACGGAGACTGAACTAAAATTGCGTTTAACCGACTCTACCTGTTTGGAGCGTTTATTGCACATGCCCTTGCTCCAACAACTGTCAGACCAGCCGCCCAATACACAAACCCTTGAAACTACCTATTACGATACGACCGATCATCGGCTGTTACTAGCAGGCCTGTCATACCGGCTACGCCTGGCAAACGGCCAATGGACAGCTACGGTCAAGGCCGACGGCAGCAGCGACGGCGGACTCCACCGGCGAACAGAATTTAACGCCTCTGCCGATGGTCGATGCCCGAGTATCGTACCGTTTTTGGCTACAGATATCGGCGAGCGCTTGGCCGCTGCAGCTGGTGAAATGTCCTTAGAGCCAATATTCAGCACCCGATTTGAGCGTCATATCGTAAACATCGTTGCCCCTGACGGCAGCAGTATTGAGCTAGCCTTAGATGACGGCATCATCTTAGCCGGCGACAAGCAACAACCTATTTTAGAGCTTGAACTCGAACTAAAAGCAGGACAACCGCAATCACTCCTCTGGCTGGGCGCAGCTTTGGCTCAAGAGTTTCCGCTGTTGCCGGAGCAAAACAGCAAGCTATACCGGGCAATACAATTAGCCGGACTGGCTGCCGGCCTCGGTAAAGACAAGCCACAGCCATCGCCCCTGAAAAAGAGCAATGCTTCCTTGCCGGCAGGCCAGGTACTCAGCCAAATTATCATTTATCACATTCAAAAGGTTATCTGCGCCCAACAGGCTTACTTGTCCGAGCTTGATGACGATCCTGAACCATTACATAACCTCCGGATCTCACTACGCAGATTGCGATCCTTGCTGTCCTTTGCCAAACCGTTACTACCTAAAACAGAATATAGCGACCGGCAAAGCGGCTTAGCAGATTGGAACCGACAGCTAGGCCAAGCCCGTAACCTCGATGTGTTGGCCGCGGCCTGGGACGAATTAAATGATTACATGTCCGAATTACTTCCCAATCAAGCAATAAAACCAACTCTGACAACGATACTTGCCGACAAGCGGCAGCAGGTAAGAGCGGAAACTTATAATGCCGTCGCATCGGGTCAGATCACCCCGGTGCTCCTAGGCTTATGGTCATTTATTGAAGCCTGGCGGATAGAGGAGCTCCAACCCCCTTGTCCGGATCTTAAAGAATTTGCCGAAGAGCGATTGGCTTACCGGCTAAAACAGTTGCTAAAACGAGGCAGCAGTCTCGTGCTTACTGACTGCCAGTCTGCCCACGAGCTCCGGATTGCCGCTAAAAACATCAGATACGCACTGGAAGCTCTAGCCCCTATTTTGCAGAACAATAGCAAACTTCTCTGTAAGCGCCTCGAAAAGCTTCAGGATTTATTAGGCAGTATTCAGGATATTACTCTTACCCTCTCTCTTTTGCAGCAGTTGGTCAAAGCCTCTGCCAGCCGCCTTGCGCATCGTGATGCCGGTCTGATTACAGGCTGGCAATTGGCCAAATCAACAGCAGCTGCCGGAAAATGGGTCAAAGTATGGACTAAAACAGAGAAGGCGGCCGGAAAATTCAAGAAACTGCACTCGCCCACGCCAAGGTATCCGCAAAAAAAGGAATCCTGAGAGTGTAGTATTGCGACGCTTCCCTATTTTAAAACAACTAAGTCCCTTTTTCAGAGGGCTATGCCGTCTGAAAAAGGGACTCTAATTTGTTGCTATAATATATTGTCTACTTATTGCAGGCTGTTATTATCACAGCGATATAAGACTACTATCTAAGCAGAAGATGTGTCGCATTAAGAAAAATCCCACTATATATTGTGATTATTCTAAAACAAAAACGCAATATATGGAAAAAAGCAGTCTTAGTGCGACATCCATCGGTAGCCTATCCACTGTATAATTAAGCGTTTACGGTGTCTTTCAGACCTTTACCTGCTTTAAATACGGGGTTTTTAGAGGCTGGTATTGTAATTTCGTTACCGGTTTGAGGATTACGCCCCTTGCGCTCTTCACGCACTTTTACTTCAAAAGTACCAAAGCCAATGATCTGCACTTTATCATCGCTGGCTAAAGCTTCTTCAATAGAGGCAAATACGGCATTAATTGCCTTTTCAGCATCCTTCTGAGTCATATCGGCCTTTTGAGCAACTGCTTTGACGAGGTCTGTTTTATTCACAATCTTGCTCCCCCTAACGTAAATCGTATTACGATTAGCTTTATTCGCTACGCAACTTTTTATTCCTGCCTAGAGAAAAAAAATTGCTAAAAAAACTCAATATTTGGCTGGTTTTACCTTAGATTCCTCCCACAAAGCATCTAAATCGGCTAAATTCATTTGTTCCCACCGGCGACCCTGGGTTTTGAGACTGGCCTCAATATAGGCAAACCTCCGCCTAAATTTGTTATTTGTACGGTTAAGAGCTGTCTCAGAGTCAACGCCCATAAACCGAGCGAGATTGACAACCGCAAACAAAACATCGCCCAGTTCATCCTCGACTCGCTCATCGCGCCCGCTTGGCGGCCCGGCAGCGGCTTCCTTAAGTTCCGCCAGCTCTTCGGCAACCTTGTCCCATACCGGTCCAATATCATTCCAGTCAAAACCAACTTTAGCGGCTTTTGTCTGCAATTTATGAGCATTCATCAGGCTAGGCAGCCCTGCCGGAATACCGTCAAGTACGCCTATCCGTTCACCTGCCTTTTCTTGCTGCTTAATCTGATCCCAATTTACGACAACTTCAGCCGCATCCCGGACAGTAATTGCACCAAATACATGCGGATGGCGACGAATCATTTTTTCGGTAACAGTATCGATAACATCCTGCATGGTAAAACTGCCGCTTTCTTCGGCGACACGGGCATGGAACACGATTTGAAGCAACAAATCACCGAGCTCTTCGCATAACTTGTCGCTGTCCGCCAGCTCGATAGCTTCAAGCACTTCATAGACTTCTTCAACAATGTACCGCCGCAGGCTAAGATGTGTCTGTTCAATATCCCATAGACAACCTCCAGGCGATCGTAACCGAGCCAGGACATCGACGATAGGATCAAGCGTAAAAATCTGGCTATCATTAGGCTGTGGCGGCACATATACACTAGTTAAATGGTCGATAACCGGCAGCCGGTCAAGCTCAAACAGAATGATTTGGCTGACTTGCTCATCAGGTAAACCGAGATTGCGCACAACCGTCACTTGATATTCATCGCCATAAAGATCGATCAATGCCAATTTAGCATCAGACGCCACCTGCCGGCTATACACCTGCGTAACGATAAGACCGGTAACAAGACCGGGCGGCAGTGCAGCCAGATCGGCTGCATCGACAATCGTCAGGCCGGTAATGGGGTCAACGCCAAGCCTTGCATATAACACCTCTAAAAAACTCATAGCTGGTATAATCGTTAGGCTTATACCCGCCTGTTCTGCCTGAGTACGAATGAGCTCAACAGATTTTTCGGCTACAAGCGGGCTTCCAGGCACCGCATAGACAATGTCTTCGCCCTTTCCTGCCCGCTGGATAACTTCAGCAGCTATTTCTTGATACAGACTGGTAAAGCTATCTGCCTGTTGATATAAGCTGTCAAAACTGGTAAACGCAATCCCGCGCTCTTTTAAGTCATCAACGCAGGGATGCTTTTCCGTCCGCAAAACAAGCATGCCGGCGCCAGCTAGATACCCCCAAGTCTCCAGCGTCATATGTTTAAAGTTTCCAGGCCCAAGCCCTATTATAGTAATTCCCATATTATCGCCTCATCAGTCTCATTTTAATTAAAACATCTGCAACTTTATTTCCTATCCGGGGTATTTGCTCGATATCCCGGACCGAAATACCGCCAACAAGCAGCATGACAATGCAAAAAACGACGCCACCGGCAATGATCGATCCTAAAGTAGCCAACGAATTGTGAAGGGTATGGCTCATAATCGCATCATAAGACAGGAGTACAACGGCACCCATAACGACCGATGCGATCACGGCTTTAAAAGTGTCTTTGACGTTAAGGCTAAAACCAACATACCGGTATACGAAAAACATATTGAGCAGTGCCGCCACACCGAAGTCAGCCACTGTCGCCCATGCGGCCCCCATGATGCCCAAAGCCGGAATAGCGGTCAGCACCCAGTTCATAATAATTTTAACAACCGCCGAAATGGCCAGATTAATGACCGGTATGGCCGTATGGCCCAAGCCTTGCAACACACCGGTCGTTACCTGGTGGATGCCTAAGAGGACGATACCTGCCGCTAATATGGCAATCGGCAGACCGGCATTCGGCGTACCATACAGCATTAGCGAAATGGGGGTGGCCAACAGCCACATCCCGACAAAGCAAGGAATAGTAATCAAATTGGAAATTCGCATAGCGGTAGCCGTTCGCTGGTAAATCCGCTGCTTGTCGCCAAGCGTGAACGCTTCCGATATGGCAGGCACTAAGCTGGCGGCCAGCGATGCCGTCAGGATTGTAGCCAGGTTTACGAGCGGTACAGCCATACCGGTGAGATAGCCAAATAGTTCAGTTGACTGTTCTACGGTGTAGCCTGCTGCTTCCAAGCGGGCGGGAACAATTAACAAGTCAATATTCGATACGACCGGCAGCATGATGTTGGCCAGCGACACAGGAAGCGCCAATTTTAGAATCCGCCCAATAATGCTAAAAGCCGATTCTTGAATGATCTGCGGCTGAATTTCCATCTGATGTTTAAAGCCCGGCTTATGCCGCCAATAAAAATATAAGAGCACTAACAGACCGACAGCCGCACCCGGCCCGGCGCCAAAACTGGCTCCGGCAGCGGCAAACTCCAGCCCCCGCGGCAATAGAATATAGGCAAAGGCAATCATGGTAATAACCCGGACCAATTGCTCAAAAATCTGGGACACCGCCGTCGGCGTCATCATTTGGAGTCCTTGGAAGTAGCCTCGGTAGCTCGACAACACAGTAACGAAGAAAATGGCCGGCGCCAAAGCGGCAATAGCCCAATACGCCCGGTGATCACGCACAAAATTATGTTCAATCAGCCAGCCTGCGCCATAGTATAAGAGAAATGTAAATAAAAGACCGGTAACCGCCATTACGCCCAGGGAAGTGCGGAATACCCGGTTGGCGCCGCGATAGTCATTACGGGCGATTTTCTCGGCCACAATAATGGAAATAGCTACCGGAATACCGGCTGACGAAATGCTGAGCGCCAAAAGATAAATCGGGTAAGCCATCTGATATAGGCCGACTCCTTCACCGCCCAGCAGGCGGGATATCAGTATCCGGTTAACCGAGCCAATGATTTTGACGATTATACCGGCTACCGTCAGTATCAGCGCACCTCGTATAAATGTATCTTTACTCAAACGAGTCATTCCTCTCCCCAAGTTGGTCTAGTACCTTGACCACTTTACCTATTATAGCAAAATCTGATTATCAATAAAACACTATCCGTTATATATTCTGTTTGATAATATAAAAGTAGCGAACTTAACAGTAATTGTTATTGTCCGCTACTTGCTGTTTACTTTGCTGTGTAAGTGTTATTGCATCATTTGTTTTGCTAAGAATCCTGCTGCTGTTTCAGCTAGTTTTAGTTCCATGTCCGCCATTTGCACGCCTGCTTCTTTAGAGCAAATAACGACGGCGCCGATAGCATCGCCTTCAACAATAATCGGAGCAATAACTTCAAAGGTAAATTTGCATGTTTCGTCATCGTCGCATTGCGAAACACAGCCTTTACAATGTTTGTACTCGCCAGGGTTACTGATTATAACAGGCTTTCTATCTTCCATCACTTTCTCGACAGCTGGGCCGAGAGGCTTGTTTAAGAACTCTTTCTTTGAGGCTCCAGCGACAGCTACTACGTTGTCGCGGTCAGCGATCAAGATAATATGGCCAATGGCTTCAAACAGCGACTCGGCATACTCCTTGGCAAAGTCCCCCAGTTCACCCACTGGGGAGTATTTTTTTAATATTACCTCACCGTCACGGTCGACATATATCTCCAGCGGATCTCCTTCACGGATTCTGAGAGTTCGTCTAATTTCTTTTGGTATTACAATCCGGCCTAAATCATCAATTCTGCGTACAATTCCGGTTGCCTTCACCAGTATCCCCCTTTCTACAGCTTTAGCCAACTAAAATGTGTTTGAGACAAATGAATGTGACAATGCGACGATAGACTCGCATGGAAAATACATCGGCATTACTCAGTTAATACCTAATCATTCATTGATAGTAGTATATATCCAGCAAGTGTGTTTTATTCATTTTTCTGGCCTTCAGTTAGAAGTTCCATATTACTTAAAGCACGAAATAGCTTATGGAGAGCTTCAATCGGCGGCATCCTCAATCGAGTCGTGGCCAGCCGCATAATCTGGGGCTGCCCCGGGATAAAAGCAAGCTTGCCCGCAAACAGATTCCTAGCGTTAACTAGACCGCCATCGGCTACATTGGGTGTATCGCCAAAAATAATTTCCATTCTGCCATCCCGTTCGGCAATGGAGCGAACACCAAGAATACGCGCCAGGTTTTTGATTCTGGCCACAGTCAAAAGATTGGTTACAGGCGGCGGTGGATTGCCAAACCGGTCAATAAGTTCATCGGTCAATTCCATTAAATGCTCTTCTTGGCGGACAGCGGCGATCCGTTGATATATCTCAATCTTATGCATGGCGTCGCTAATATAGTCGCCTGTTAGATACGCATCAACATTAAGTTCAATCGTTGGGTCAGGCGGCGGCAGGTACGGCTTGCCAGTCTTTAGCTCTTCTACAGCTTCGTCAAGCAGGCGGCAATACATTTCAAAGCCGACACTGACAATATGACCATGCTGCTCCCGTCCTAAAAGATTTCCGGCGCCCCGAATCTCAAGATCACGCATAGCAATTTTAAATCCTGACCCTAATTCGGCAAATTCTTTGATGGCCTGCAGCCGTTTTTCCGCCACTTCGGTAAGCACCTTATCGCGGCGGTAAGTAAAGTACGCATAGGCCATACGGTGAGAACGGCCAACCCGCCCGCGCATCTGGTACAATTGGGACAGACCGAAATGATCGGCATCGTACATAATAATCGTATTGGCATTCGGTACATCAAGGCCATTTTCAATAATACTTGTGCAAATAAGCACATCATCCCGGCCTTCGTAAAAATCAAGCATTACTTGCTCTAACAATTCCTCCGGCATCTGGCCATGGGCAGTCTTTATCGCAGCATCAGGCAAAATCTCGGTGAGACGCTGGCGAACCTTATCAATTGTTTTCACCCGATTATACACAAAATACACCTGACCACCGCGCTTTAACTCCCGAACAATAGCATCACGGATAATTTCTTCGTTATATTCTACAACATAGCTTTGTACCGGAAACCGGTCTTCGGGCGGTGTTTCAATAATACTCATATCACGTGCGCCCACAAGTGACATGTGCAACGTACGCGGTATCGGCGTGGCGCTTAGTGAAAGAACATCGAGGTCTGATCTGAATCTTTTCAGCTTTTCCTTCTGAGCTACGCCAAAGCGCTGCTCTTCATCGACGATCAACAGCCCAATATCTTTGAACACTACATCTGATTGCAGAATGCGATGAGTGCCGATAAGTATGTCCACCTGACCCAGGTTCAGTTTTTGTAGTGTTGCCTTTTGCTCTTTGGCACTTCTAAAACGGCTGATTACGTCAACTACAGGTCCAAAACCGGCAAATCGCGAACTGAACGTCTGATAATGCTGCTGCGCTAAGACGGTAGTAGGAACGAGCACGGCCACCTGCTTACCATTCATAACAGCCTTGAACGCCGCACGAATGGCAACCTCCGTCTTGCCAAAGCCGACATCGCCGCATAGCAGCCGATCCATCGGGAGCGGCTGCTCCATATCATGCTTGACTTCGGCAATGGCCTGCAATTGATCGGGGGTTTCTTCATAAAAAAACGCGTCTTCAAATTCACGTTGCCATGGGGTATCAGGTCCAAAAGCATAGCCCACCTGCAGCTGACGCTGGGCATAGAGTTCAATCAACTCTTTGGCCATATCGGCAACGGCAGCCTTGGCCTTTGTTTTAACTTTAAGCCAATCACTGCCACCCATTTTACTGAGACGCGGTACTTCGCCTTCCGCACCAATATATTTCTGCAACAAACCAACTTGATCTGTCGGTACGTACAGCTTGTCATCACCGGCATAACGGATATGCAGGTAATCTTTATGAACGCCACCTACTTCCAGTGTCTGCACGTCGACATATTTGCCAATACCATGGTTGACATGAACAACATAATCACCTAAGTTGATGTCTCGAAAATAAGTAATCTGCTGATCCTTGCCGACACGGGGCGGGCGCTTTTTCTTCTGGCGGCCAAAGATGTCCAGTTCGGTCAAAACGACAAGTCTGGCCTGCGGCAATTCAAATCCGCCTGACAATGCCTCTGCCGATACAACGACAATGCCGGGAATGAGCGGAATCGCCCCATCACGGGCCACGACTGCGGCAATTTCCTCATCAGCCAAATTTTGCTGAATATTGACCGCCTTATCCTGACTGGGTATAAACAATAAGATATTATATTTTTTTTCTTGCCAGTTTTTAATTTCCGCAATCAACAAGTCGATTTGCCGGTGAAACGGTGCAATACCTTTGGCCGTAATACTAATAATTCCAGTAGGCGGTATCCCTGGAATTTTCTGCAGCAGCAACGATAAATACACGACATTATATGCCTGGCAGGCAGCCGTCAATTCTGTCCAGCCAAAAACCCGGTGTTTAACATCCGGGTTTTCCTTGACAACTTTAGTCATCTGCTCCCTGATACGCGCTGGCTCATCAAATACAAGTCCAGCACCGGGCGGCAAATACGAAACAAAGGCGGCTGTTTTGCCACTGTGCTCAGCCCCAGTAAGCGGCATAATATCGGCAAGCGCCAGATCTCTAACTGAACGCTGGTTAATCGGATCAAACTCCCGCAGTGAATCTACGTCGTCACCAAACAGCTCAAGCCGGAGCGGTAAACTCCGGTTAACTGCAAAAATATCAATAATGCCACCGCGAATACTAAACTGGCCAGCACTGTCTACCTGGTCAACCCGCTCATAGCCAAATTCGACCAGCGATTCGGCAAGGCCGTCCCTGGTTACTGAACCGCCGTTATTGATCGTAATGCGGCTGTTTAAAAAATCCTGCTTAGGCAACACTCGCTGCATCGCGGCTTCTGCTGTTGCCAGGACAATGATATTCTCCCCCCGTATAAGCCGGCTCAAAACGTCCATGCGTCTTGCCGTCAGCTCAATGCTCCTGGCGTCGACCGCAAAGGTGACAATATCAATAGCCGGCAGTTCCATTACCGGTACATGAGGGAGCAGCGTAGCAAAATCATTGCGCAGCATGTCAACAGCTTCATGACCGGCGACAATGACTGCTGTCGGCCGGGGTGAGGCCTGAAAGGCAGCTGCCATAAGCACACTTTTTTGGGCGCCGGTAACACCATAAATCACAGTCCGGGCATCTACTGCTCCCAAGGCGGCTTGCGCTGCTATGAGCTGCTTATCCTCATCCAAAGCTGCAAATAGCGTCAACATTGTTTTCTCTCCCATACAGAGTACTTGCTTATAGTAGTGCCAAAAAGGGCCTTAGCCGAGGCTAAAGCCCTACATGTCGTTCGTTAAAAGCACTCTACTCTTAGTGAATATAGCCTTTGGAAATATCGGGCATCCCTAATGACACATTGTCATCGAGTCCCATAGAGGTAATGCACGAGTCGCACAGTGACTTGACGTGGATGGCATTTTGCTCTATGTCAGTCTTTATTATATCCCGGCGTTCCTGAGCAGTCAAGCAATCAAACCCAAACTTAACTTCATCGACCTGATCTACTTCTAATGTATCAATATGATCACCACAATATTCACAAGTATAGCAAATTTTCATGAGCTATCCTTCTTTCGTCTATTTTTAGCATCTCTATCAGCTAACAGCCTAACAACGCTCACATTATAAGCTAAATGCACCACTATACCGACTGCCAGAGCGGCCCATACACTGCCTGTAATAGTTAGCGCCCCGGCAGTGACAACGCCAAACAGACTGTGTCCGGCTACACTGAGAAGAGGGGCAATAACATGCCTTGCTCCGTCTTGAAACCAGTCATATAGCGCCTCGATTATACCGAATACTACGTGCACCGTAACAATGCCGGCCGCTAAATAATACGCAAACAGCGTTTTCGCTGTCTCTTCAGCGGCCGGCCCGAGACTGATGATTGTTACGGGACCGATATATCGCATAAACAGTCTGTTCAACAGAAAGCTCAAGCCAGCCATAAGCACCGCAATTATATATTCCATAACTTTCCTCACGTTATCCGGCAGTCATCAAGGCTTTTATCTTAAGCATTGAGTCAAGACTCCCGCCTCTACAGGCGGCTTCAGCTCAGGTGGAATAGAGTCTCCACCTGAACCCCTGATGTTCAGCTTGGTGAAACAAGTTCACTTACTTTTATTTATTATTCCCCGGACAAGCAACCGTATATACAGAGGCTAGCACCTTTCTCCATGCAAAGATTTAAATGAAGAAAGGTGCTAGCCAAACGGTAATTTTTGCTCTAGCAGGCAATCTACGACAGGAAAATGTTAGCGCTGTGGCGAAAACATGACCTAAGAAACATTAAATTTGGAGGGATAATTTTGCAAAAAATCTATAAACGGCTATTATGGCTGACAGCACTGATGTTGGCCGTTGTCGTGTGCCTACCCGGTATGACAGCGGATGCCCGAAAAAAACAACCCGCCACCCCGCCCGCGCCGGTAAAAGTGACAGTACTCGCAACAGCTGGCTTGAACGGCCATATCATCAACTGGGATTACAATATTCCCCAAACGGCAGAGCTTGGTCTCGTTAAAATGTCCAGCATAATAAAAAGAGAGCGGCAAAACAACAGTAACACCCTTTTGCTTGATGGCGGTAATATGCTGTCCGGCACACCTCTGACTAACTATTTTGTTACGGAATCGTCCAAGCTTCCTAATCCAATGGTAAGGATGTACAACTACCTTGGTTATGATGCCGTCGTGCTTGGCGAAGGGGAACTGGCGTACGGAGCCGAATACGTATGCACTTCACTAGCTGCCGCTAAGTTTCCCGTGCTGTCCGCTAACGCCCATAATTCCGGCAAGCTCAGAAATGTGATAAAGCCTTTTACCATCAAAGAATTTCAAGTCAACAAAGATAACAAGAAGGAAAAAATTCTCATCGGCGTAATCGGTGTGACATCAGCAAGCCCCGAAGCTTTACAAAATTATGGCGAGCTTACGCTTAAAGATCAGTCAACCGCAATTGATGACATCGCTAAAAAGCTGAGAAAGAAGGTAGACGCCATCATTGTTGTTACCAACGATGGCCTTGAAATTGATGGTACGACTCTTGCCACCCCCGGTGAATTTGGCAGCAGTTTAAGTCGAACAGAGCTTACGTTTGAAAAGGTTGGGAAAAAATGGCATCTTAAGCAAACGGAGACTATGATCCTGCCGGCAGCAATTGCTCCAGTCGACAAAACGCTTGCAGACCTGGCATGGCCTTATCATGATGCTACGCTGCAATATTTAAGCAAGCGCCCGTAAGAAAATGCCACGTCGCAAGCGACGTGGCATTTTCTTACGGCAGAAATCCCATAGGATCGACCGGCTGGCCATCTTTTAGGATTTCAAAATGCAAGTGCGGACCGGTAGAGTTGCCGGTATTGCCCATCGAGGCAATTCGCTGACCGGCTCGTACATATTGACCCTTTTCCACAAAAAAATTATCTAGGTGCCCATATAAACTCACATAACCACTTCCATGGTCAATCATGACGGTATAACCGTAGCCACCGCGCCAACCAGCCCAGATAATCCGGCCGGGCCGCGCCGACGTCACATAAGTTCCGATGTCATTGGCAATATCAACTCCAGCATGCAGACGCCCCCAGCGCCAACCAAATGGCGATGAAATCTCACCTTTAGTCGGCCAGATAAAGCGGCTGGCGGAAACGCGTGCTACTGCGGTCTTAGCTCTGCCCCAACGGGCTCCGGGAATAAAAAGTTTCTCACCGGCGTTAATCGTATCATTGTTTTTCGCATTGACAGCTTTGATCGTTTCTACCGGTACGCCATATGTATGGGCTATTCCCCATAAAGTGTCACCGGCATCTACCTGGTATAGGATGCCACTGTTAGGTAAAATAACCAGCTTGTCACCTGGGTGGATAAGATCACTTATGTCAGGATTGGCGGCTGTAATTGTCTCAAGGTCAATACCGTAGTGCTCCGCTATACCAAGCAAGGTGTCCCCGGCAGCAACAATATGTGTCCGGAGTGCTTGTGGACTAGACTTGGCTGTTGCAGTCGGCGCCTGAGTCACTTGTCGCTCGGCTGCAGGTGGTGTGGCCACGTTTTCCGGCAACGTCCCGACCCCACGGGGTGCAACCCATACACCGGCCAACAAGGCAACACTACCGACATAAACCCATTGCTTGGCATTCATTTTCAGCAGATTCAATACTATCACCTCGCTTACTGGGATCAGTCGGTCAGCACCTATTATCTTAATACTAGGTGCTGGCATGACTATCACCAGTATTAGCATAAGCAATAAACGAATAAAATATGCATAACTTGGATCATTTTTCCGAAATTGACGCTGTTAGCTAAAAAATAACTACATAGAAAAGCCGCTTGCAACTTTCCGCTTTACACTTGAGATTAAGTATAAAACGGAGTTAAGCGGCTAGTAAACTGCTATCGGGACAAATCTATGCCCGTTTTATCGGCACAGGTTTTTTATCAAATTTATGAATGGCATCGACAAAACGAACCGTTCCGGTAGAACCACGCATCACGAGCGAGTGGGTGCGTGCCCCGCCGCCAAAGTACCGGACGCCATCCAAGAGATCGCCTTGTGTAATAGCTGTAGCTGCAAAAACGACTTCGTCTCCCTTTACCAGATCATCAAGGGTAAACACTTTGTTTATATCAGTTATGCCCATGGCCTTAGCCCGTTCGATGTCAGCATCATTTTCCGGCCATAACCGCCCCTGCATATCGCCACCTAAGCATCTTATGGCGGCAGCAGCCAATACGCCCTCGGGAGCACCGCCGATACCTAACAGCATATGGACGGCTGTACCCTCAATAGCGGCATTAATCGCAGGTGAAACATCGCCATCGGTAATCAGCTTAATCCTGGCGCCGGCATCGCGAGCTTCCTTAACGATAGCGGCATGCCGCGGCCGGTCTAAGATTACGACAGTAACGTCTTCGACAGAGCGCTCAAGGGCGGCGGCAACGGCTTTGAGATTGTCTGTTACAGATGCATTAATATCTATTTTCCCCTTAGCCCGTGGCCCAACAGCAATTTTATCCATATACATATCCGGGGCATGCAGCAGACAGCCCTGCGGAGCAATAGCCAGTACGGCAATCGCGCCGGGCAACCCTTTAGCTACTAGGCTAGTACCTTCCAGTGGATCGACAGCAATATCAACTTCCCTGCCACCGTGACCTACTTTCTCGCCGATATATAACATGGGAGCCTCGTCCATTTCTCCTTCGCCAATAACAACATGACCGCTGATATTAACGGTATCAAAGGCGGCGCGCATAGCATCTACAGCTGCCTGGTCGGCGGCATTTTTTTCGCCCCGCCCCATCCACCGGCCGCAGGCAATCGCGGCTGCCTCGGTAACCCTTACAAACTCCAGCGCCAACTCACGTTCCATATGTTCCATCTCCTTAATTTCTTTATAGAAAAAGCAATCGGGCTCCCCCGGCTAGTCTATTTTACGCATTAGCTTTTTGCCAGTCTTCCAGAAAACGTTTAATGCCGGCATCAGTCAGAGGGTGGTTCAAAAGTGATAGTAAAACCTTTGCCGGCACCGTGGCAATATGAGCACCAGCTAGTGCAGCGTGTGTGACATGAAGAGGATGCCGGATGCTTGCGGCAATAATCTCAGTAGCAATACCATGAATCGCAAAAATGTCGGCAATATCTTTAACCAAATCAACGCCATCCTGACTGATATCGTCAAGTCGGCCTACAAACGGGCTGACAAACGTCGCCCCGGCTCTAGCAGCCAACAACGCCTGATTTGCCGAAAAAATCAAAGTAACATTTGTTTTGATGCCATCGGCTGCCAAAGCGCTTACCGCCTTTAAACCTTCAATAGTAACCGGAAGTTTAATGACAACATTATCGCCAAGCTTAGCCAGGGAGAG
>Ga0153996_1000161_pt1 | contig 35243 bp, 36 predicted proteins | sample TSNC080MetaG_FD_104728 | JGI IMG/M metagenome (GOLD analysis project Ga0153996, IMG submission 104728) | Attine ant fungus gardens microbial communities from North Carolina, USA - TSNC080 MetaG | ecosystem: Host-associated > Fungi > Mycelium > Unclassified | place: USA: North Carolina, Lumber... | reverse complement strand
ATTAATTCCACTATCTAATTATATCTTTACAACAATACCAGTTATCAGAATTTAGCTTGACGCTATTTTTACATTCTTTAATACAATAAATGATGGTACTACATAATTATTAAATTGAGATACTTCTTTCGCACATCGAAAAGTTTCTGTATTATCATTTATATTTCCTGAAATACTTCCTCCAGTGATAGCTTTCCTTTCTATTCCATCAAAATAATAGCCTAAACGAATTTCACCAGCAAAATGACCTGTTGTAACATCAACATGGAAACTAGAGAAACTTACTACTTCCATATGCGGGTTTATCAATTCGTCTCTCTCTAATGTTCCTCCTTCAATCATAAAATTGAAAGCATTTCTATTTTCTTGATGATTAATATATTGAAGATATTGATGATCTCCCCAATAACTAACTAATTTTGCATGATCATAAATAGTGAATGATGAAACAACTTGACCATCTTGATCAATTGGTACATTTTTACTAGAGTATTTCAATTCTTTTACTGCTTTTATGGAAATATGATCTGCATTCGATCCAAATATCGTATCATCAATTTTGATATTGTTTACTCTCTGATAAATATTTTTTGCATTTGCAATTTCTAAATAGTATTCAAAATAGCGAACAACACCTTTACCGCTAATTATGACATCAACATTAGAGATATTAGGAGTCTTGACTGCTTTAATACGTTGTCTAGCTTCATCAAAACTTTGATAGACTAAATCTTCTAAATAAACTCTATCAAATAAACCAAATCTGAAATCTTTATAAATCTCAACCTCTTGTTTATCATCTATTGCATTAATCACAATTTCCATCTCATTATCACTACTTAAATACTTATAATTGACACCACTTGAATTAATAATAGTAACAATATGATAATTAACAAAAATTTCTGAAGAATTAATAAATAAATCTTCATATTCTTCTATCTGATTAAGAGTACTTACTATTTCTTGAATAACACCTTTTATTTCTTTTACGTGAATTTTTGTATTTTTATTTGCATTTTGATTAACTAATTCATAATATGGATTATGCACTAAACTAGCAGCAAATGCTAAATCTTTAATTATTTTACTGATTTCGTCGTGCTTCATCGTTGGATGAATCTCTCCACTAGCACTTCCTAAACAGCGAACCCCATTATCATAATGCTCTTGATAAATAGTGACTGTTGTATGTGTTACTTTTTTTTCTCTAGTTAAATCTATTTTATTTCCAATAAAGAATATTTCATGTGAATACGAAGTTATTGATATCATTTTATATTGTTTAATACCTAATTCATTTAAACAATCAATTATCATTATCCTAACCTCGCTTTCGTTTTGATATAAGGTCCTCCACAACTAACTCGAACAGTTTCTTTATATCCTTTACCACAACTTCCTACTTGTAGGAAAGTTTCATCGCCTACCATTGAAATATCTTGTAGTAGCCTTGGAACATATCCAGTTAAAATAACGGGAGCAATAATTACTCCTGTAAAATGTCCATCAACAATTTCCCTACCTTTAGCAATCATGCATTGGATTCCCCAATGTTTTGGGTCTTCCATACCACTAATCATTCCTTCTAGCAAAAAACCATATCTAATTGAAGAAATCATATTCTTTAGAGAATCATTACCTTTTTCAAAATATGTATTCGTCATTCTAGTATAAACTTTTCTTTCAAAGCTTTCTCTGCGTCCATTTCCTGAAGGTTTTACTCCTAATCGATTGGCACTTACATAATCCGAAATTCCTTCTTTCAATATACCATCTGCAATAATTATTGTTTCTTTCGCAATAATTCCTTCATCATCAAATAAATAACTAGCTACTTGATTAACACAAGAAACGCCATCTCTCATTGTAACAACATCACTAGCTACTTTTTTATTAATAAATGATTTCGCAAGGGCACGATTTTTAACAAACATATCCATCTCTACACCATGACCAAAAGCTTCATGAGCAATTAATCCACTAACCTTAGGATCACAAATGACATCATAAATCCCAGGTGTTACTTTCTTAGCATTAAATAATTCCAAAGTTGCCATAATAATTTCAGGAATTCTATCTTCAAAGGCATCTAAAATCTCAACTCCCATAAGTTCTCCAATACTTTCATGATAACTTACATTTCGATTTTGATCATTTCTTGCGATAACAAAACCAAAAACATCGCTAGCCATATAGGCTTGTTTTAGCGTTTTGGTAGGAGAAACAAATACTTTGGAAGTGATTAAATAGTTAAAGCTACATTTAAAATCAATAATTTCATTTGATAATGACATAGCATATAGATTCATTGATTTTAGTTTCAAGATAATATCTTCAAGACTAACTTCCTCAATTCCAATTTTAACTTCTCTAACATCTGTTTCAAAAGCGATTTCTTTATTTACAACGGCTTTATCGTAATAAGCCAATTCTAATTTTTCTACCATTGCACTATGCTCTTTAAATTTCTTTAAAATACTATCTTTTAAGGTTGAAATTTCCTCCCAATGATTAAACGAGTATTCAAAGAGATTTCCTCCTTTAATCACTCTAGCAACAAACCCTCTTTCAGCTAAGTAATGGTCTTTGATCGTTGTTTCATATTTACTAGCACTCATACTTTTCCCAATAACATCCGTAGCTAAAATACTAGCATCATCAAAATATTCAAGAAGTAGTTCTATTAATGATTGTAGACCATCAATCTTATCTTCTAAATAATTTGAACAATTAATCAGCATAATAATCACTAGTCCTTTCAATAATTACATTATATCAAAGTTAAAAAATAATAAAAGGAAACCAAGAAAGTTTCTTATATTTTCATTCGACAAATTATTAGCTATTATCATATATTATTCTTATTTTTTACAATATTTAACCAATAGTATATCACTTTTGATTATTGCATATCTGATTTAAATGCTATAAAATTATCATAACAATCATTAATCAATTTTGCTATTCTTTCAGTATACTATATAAAATAAGGAGTCAAAAATGAAAAAAAGTTTACTTGCTTTTATTATTATTACAATTATCATTTCATGTTTATACAAGTTACTACTTTATTATCTAATAAAACAAGCAAAAAAGCCGAAAGGTTTTATCGGCAAAAAAATGACAAGCATATGGTCAACATATTTTACGAATCTAAATCAATGGACTCTTAATAAAATCAAGATAGATAGTCATACAATACTGCTGATTGTTGGATTTGGAGGAGGTTCAAGTATTTCATATATCAAAGAGCATTATCCTTATCTTAGATTGTATGGAATTGATATTTCAAAAGAATCTTTGAAAACGACCACTAAGCGAAATCAACGATATATGAATCAAAATCTTTTTTTGTCAATTAGCGATGTAGCGAATCAAGAATATAGCGATGATTTTTTCGATATTGTAATTGCTGAACAAACACATATTTATTGGTCAAATATGTCTAAAGGGCTAAGTGAATGCTATCGTGTATTAAAAAGTGGAGGAACTTTTTTAGTTAGTTGTGAAATTGATAAGATTAGATATCATTTACCAGATTATCAAGATCATAGATCTTTTATTGATTTACTATATACGATTGGTTTTGATTATGTCACTATGGTGACAGAAAATAATTATATCTCTTTTATAGCTACAAAATAAGGAAAATTAACAAGGAGCAAAAAAGAGATACTAGTTATTTTTTATTTACTTATATCATTATATAGAGACGTTTCTGATCACTTTTCTATCCACAATTTGACAATAGATATCCGTTGATTCAAATATTCTTTCTAAATATTTAAAAATACTATCTGGTATATTTTGTTTACAAGAAAAGATATCAATCGCTACATGTGCAAACTCTGGCCAAGTATGAATCGCAATATGTGAATCTGCCACAATTGCTATAATGGTAATACCGTATGGAGAAAATTGATGCTGAATCTCACCAACAATTGTTGAATGCATTAATGATGCCAATCTATGTAAAACATCTTTCAAATAATCGATATCATTAATCAATTCCCCACGACAATTACTAATATCAATCAGTGCTTGCTTCCCAATTCTCATCTGTCATCGTTCACCTTTCTTTCTGCTTTAATAAAATAAACTTCTCTTTCCCACAAATGGGACATCCTTGATTTTTTAATACTTCTATTGTTTTATATGTTTTATTTTCTCCTATCTTATATATCTTTTTACATGATTTACAACGATATCGACGTATCTTTGGGTTTTGTTGCCTTGTATATAGTAACTCATGATACTCCCCTATCATTGAGCTACTGGCTTTATCTGTTGTTAATAGATGATAATAATCACTAACTCCTCCTAAAATCTGTGCTCCTTCATAACGATTAAAATTTCGTTCAATCGCATGAATCAATAAACCAGATCGTAGAAAATATGTTTGTATGGCATATAAATCAGTGATTGTTTTTCTTGCATAGGATAAAAAAATTGATAATAATCTTTCTCTTTTTAAAAGTTCGATTCCTCGAGATAAAAATAATTCTAATCCTGCTAAGGTATAGGGTGGATCACTAGTAAAGCAATCAAACTGTGCGAGATACTTTGCATCTATTGTATTTTCCAAACAGTGTACAATACACGTAATCGATAAACAATATTGATCGACTATCTTTCTTATATAGTCAATAATCCTGATATCTTTATCAAATACAGTAATGTAACAGTAATGTTTTTTACCACCAAATATGTATTTTAGAATAAAGCAAAACATTACGCTGATTAAATCATCATCACCAATACAGGCAATTTTCTTATTTAATAAGAACTCGTTTTCTAGCATAAAAATAACTCGTTTTAGTGCTGTGTTTATCTCACATTTTGATTGGTCTAATGTCACATCAGCACTTGGTCTATTTTGAAAAATATCATGAAGCACAGGAATTTTAAGTAATAATTGATTTGTTTTTGTTGTATCTAGCATTTCTAGATAACGTTCAATGATTAGGTTTTCTAACCCTAATTCTTCTCTAATAATCTTCTCACCATTTTTCGTTAGTGAGATTCCTTTGTTGGTTTCAATTAATCCGCGTTTTTTACATTCATTCTTAATAGCTGAAATAAGAGGAATAGGTAGGGAAAGCTGATTCGATAGAAATTTAACTGAACAATTTGGATAGCATAACAAAAGTAAACAGTATTTTTCAATGGCTGCATATCCTTCCTTAATTCTTACATTATTTGTAATTTCTTTTAGTATCATAAACATTACTCCTTTTAGCTTGCCTATTAAGTATAGCATTAACTAGACTTGAAAAAGTCTTAATGATTTTTGGTAATTAAAAAAGTGCCTTTAAAATTTACTATAAAGTGCACTTTTTACAATCTCTAATAATATTTTGAATTGTTTTTCTTTCCAAATAATATTCTTCTGCCAATTTCTTTGTAGAAATCCCATTTAAGTATTTATGATAAATCTCACTATTCCGTTTTTTTATTATCTCTTTACTTAACGTAGTATCTCCCCAACTTTTTTTATTTTCTTCTGTTTTAGGAATATAAATCGTTTCTCCTTCAATGTATTGTTGGATTTCTTTTAATAAATCAATAGGCAATATATCTTTTGCTTTTTTATAGCTCATGTTGTTCCTCCTAAAATTCTTTTAGAAGTAAACAAAGGCTATTTATTATGCATCTGTTATGCTAACAAAAAAACCTTTGTTTACACAACACGCACACTCTCCATTAATGTTTTCAAAAAAATTCTCCTTTCTTTTTACGTCTATTATTATCATATATATTAACTCTCTAATTGTCAAGAATTAACAACTTTACAACAATTACTAAACGCTAGAAAAAAAAGATTAAAAAAACTACCTTAGTATATTTCTATTTGCTAAGGTAGTCTTATATTTATCTTTCTACAAATTCACCATATTCATTGATAGTATACTCTATCGCTTTTTGTTTTTCTAATGAAGCCTTCACATTAAGAATTCGTTGATTCTTTGACCCTTTAAAAAGTAAAGCTAAACTTCGTAATTCTTGCACAAACCTACCATCAATTAAGACATCTGCCTGTTGCAAGAATGCCATTTGATATGGATCGTTCTTTTTCAATAATTCCTCAAATGTATACCCTGAATAAATAATAATATGTAGTCCTCTTTTAGCAATCTCTTTCGCTAAATGATAACAAGCCTCTGCTTGTTCCATTGGTTCTCCGCCAGAAAAAGTAACTCCATCTAACAATGAATTTTGCTCAATATCTTTTATTATTTCATTACTATCTTTAAGATAGCCAGCATTATAATCATGGCTATCAGGATTATGGCAACCTAGACAAGCATGCGAGCAGCCTTGTGTAAAAATAGTATAGCGTAAACCTGGACCATCAACGATTGAGTCATTTACTAATCCAAATAAGCGAAGTTTCATTATTTATCTTCCACAATATGCTTCACTCGATCTTTTTCTTCTGCACGTTTTGCATTATTAAAGCGATCTAAAGTTCCTACTAAATAACCAGTAATTCTTCTAATTCTATCGAACTCTTTATGTTCTTCTTCTGTTCTTCCACATTGAGGACATACATCATCAATAATACCATTGTATCCACATTCAGGATCTCTATCAACAGGATGATTAATCGCTCCATAGCCAATACCATAGTCATGCATTGCTCTTACAACTTTTTCAAAGGCTACTAAATTCTTAGTAGGATCACCATCCATTTCAATATAACTAATATGACCAGCATTCGTAAATTCATGATAAGGTGCTTCGATTTTAATTTTATCTATGGCATTAATCTTATGATAAACAGGAACATGGAAAGAATTTGTATAATAATCTTTATCTGTAATATTTTTTATTTCTCCAAACACTTTTTTATCTTTACGAACAAAGGTTCCTGATAATCCTTCTGCTGGAGTCGCAAGTAAACTAAAGTTTAATCCATATTCTTTACTTGCATTTTCCATACGATCTCTCATATGCGAAATAATCGATAATCCAAGGTTTTGTGCATATTCACTTTCACCATGATGTTGACCGATTAAGCCAATTAACGTTTCTGCTAATCCAATAAATCCAACAGATAATGTACCATGCTTTAATACCTCGCCTACCTCATCATTTGCCTTTAATTTTTCACTACCAATCCAAACACCTTGTCCCATTAAGAATGGATAATTATATACTTTTTTCTTCTTTTGGATTTCAAATCTTTCTAATAATTGTTCAATACATAAATCAATTTTACGATCTAATTCTTCAAAAAACCAATCAATATCACCTTTAGAACGAATCGCTATTCTTGGTAAGTTGACAGAAGTAAAACTTAAGTTTCCTCTTCCTGGTGATACTTGTTTACTTGAATCATAACTATTTCCGATCACTCTTGTACGACATCCCATATAGGCAATTTCTGTTTCAGGAGTTCCATTATAATATTGTAAATTGAAAGGAGCATCTTGGAATGAGAAATTTGGGAATAAGCGTTTGGCACTCACTCGACAAGCCAATTTAAATAAATCATAATTTGGATCTTCTTTATTATAATTAATTCCTTCCTTAACTCTATAAATTTGAATAGGGAAAATTGGTGTTTCTCCATTCCCCAATCCAGCTTCTGTTGCTAATAAAAGATTTTTAACAACCATTCTACCTTCACTAGTGGTATCCATTCCATAATTTAAACTTGAAAAAGGTACTTGTGCCCCCGCTTTAGAGTGCATTGTATTTAAATTATGTACCAATGCTTCCATTGCTTGGAATGTTTCTTTATCTGTTTCTTTTTCTGCTTCTTTTTTTGAGAACGCTAATAGTCTACTAATGACTTCTTCATTAACACCTAATTTTTTAATCACAAAATGAAGTTCTTTATCAAATTCAACAGTACCATCTAATGTAGGAACCAACATAGATTTTTCCATTGTTTCTTTGATTTCATCAAATCGATCAACAATTTCTTCACTTATTAAATCAATTGCTTTTTTTAAATTTCTATAAAAATATTTAACATATGACTTCGCAACTCCAGGGGCCATCCCATAATCAAAATTGACAATTGCTTGTCCACCATGTTGATCATTTTGATTTGATTGAATAGCAATACATGCTAATGCTGAGTATGTTGCTATACTATTTGGTTCTCTTAATGCACCATGTCCTGTACAAAAGCCATTTTTAAATAATTTAAGAATATCAATTTGACAACAAGTTGTTGTTAACGTATAAAAATCTAAATCATGAATATGAATATCTCCGTCATTATGTGCTTTTGCATGACTTGGTTTCAATACAAACATATCATAGAATTGTTTCGCTGATTCGCTACCATACTTAAACATTTTTCCCATAGGAGCATCAGCATTAACATTTGCATTTTCTCTCATCATATCACTTTCTTTTGATTTAGAAAAAGTGATCTCTTCTAATGTTTTCATTAAACGAGTGTCCATTTCACGTGATCTCGTTCTTTCTGCTCTATATAAAATATACGCCTTAGCTATACGAATATATCCTTTTTTAATTAATACCTCTTCTACTGTATCTTGCACCAATTCTACAGTAGGTAACTCTGTATTTTTTTCTTCTAATTCTTTTATTACTTCATCAGCAATACTTAATGCTGTTTTAAAGTCAGCACTTGCTCCAGTTCCTTCAAACGCTTTATAAATAGCAGCAGCTATTTTTTCTTTATCAAAAGGTACTAGTCGTCCATCTCTTTTACGTATATTTTCAATCATTTTTATCCTCCTCTTTTCTTATTACACTTTAATTATAAAGACTAGATTTTTATTCTTCAACAATTATGTTCAATAGCAATCAGTTTTTATTTTTAAATTATTAATGACACACTCTTTCTACTTGTGCTAGCAATAACTCCTTTAGATTAGTATTTCATACAAAAAAGATATTTAGATTTTTATTCTCTAAATATCCATTTTTCATTATTTCCTTAACTCATATTTATTTTCTTAATTCATATTTTTTTCTTTCATTTAGTAAAATTATATTTGCCATTGCAAATAAATTCATTACTAAAAACGATAATATAACCGTCGTATCTCCTGTATTTGGAGCAGCACTTACCGAAGTATCTACAATAGCATAATTACCAAAGTGTGTGGTAGAAAACACTAAATAATCACCCTCTACTTTGCTTTCAATCTCAAATGATTTTCCTTTTTCATCAATATAATAGATAGCAAGTTTCGCTTTATCATAGTCTGTAGGAATAAGGATTGAAACTGTTACATTCTCATTAATGTCAACTTTTACCCCATCGCTCATAATCGAAATATCATATAACATGAACTTACCAGATATATCTTTGAGTGCAAGGGTAGCCTTGTTGAAGTCACTACCAGTTGTAATTACTTTAACTATCAATTCAGAATTTGCAGGAATAACTCCAGCATTCGCACTAATTTTAATTTTTGTATTGTTATCAGTTATATCAATGACTTCTAATACTAATGCATCAATTGCATCTTGTATTGCTGTTGCATAACCAGTCACAGTTACTTGTTCTGTAATATTTTTTCCAAGAACCACTGCATTTTTAGCGTTATTAAGGGCTGTTACTGTTTCATCAGTATAAACACTTAAATCTGTTGGAATCTTAGCTAAAGCTGTATCTACTGCCGTATAATCTGCATCTTTATATACAAGGGCTGTTATTGCATCTTCTATTGCGGTTGCATAACCAGTCACAGTTACTTGTTCTGTAATATTTTTTCCAAGAACCACTGCATTTTTAGCGTTATTAAGGGCTGTTACTGTTTCATCAGTATAAACACTTAAATTTGTTGGAATCTTAGCTAAAGCTGTATCTACTGCCGTGTAGTCTGCATCTTTATATACAAGGGCTGTTATTGCATCTTCTATTGCGGTTGCATAACCAGTCACAGTTGCTTGTTCTGTAATATTTTTCCCAAGAACTACTGCATTTTTAGCGTTATTAAGGGCTGTTACTGTTTCATCAGTATAAACACTTAAATCTGTTGGAATCTTAGCTAAAGCTGCATCTACTGCCGTGTAATCTGCATCTTCATATACAAGTGCATCAGTTTTAATAATTGCACTTTCTAAACTAGAAGGAGAAGCAAAATAGTTACTTATTTCCTTTAATCTAGCATAAAAAGTATATTCTGTATTTGGTGTAAGGTTATTAAATTCTAGACTATCTTGCCAATCAGTTCCATTTATACTATACTCTGCTCCTACTATTGCATTTAATGTTATACTTGTTGATGTTTTACTTGTTATAGTTGGAGCATTAGGTGCAGTTTGTGTTGCTTTTGAAACTGAAATAGTAACATTTTGTGTTAAAGATTTATATTTGGGTTCTGTGGGAGTAAATAACACTGTAAATTGGTTATCTCCTGCATTTCCAACTGATGTACTATTTACTGCTTTCCAACTAAATGTTCCGTTCCCTACACCACTTGATAATGAAACATCTGCTAATGTTTGACCATATGTTGCTGTTAAATTTGTTGGGAATGTTACTGTTATATCTAACTTTTCAACAACCACACTTAATTTTGAGGCTGTGTTTATTATGTTAGAACTAGATTGTGCAAAAACCTTTAATTCTGGGTAATATCTGTTATTCATATCAGGTTCATTTCTAAGAAATTCATTACTTAAAGTCATATCGCCATTCAGCATTTCTTCTGTAGTCATTCCGATAACATTAGTTGCATTATCCGTACTAGCTTGCAAATTAAATTGTCCGATTGCAGGTCCAGTATAGTTATCTTTATTAAAATAACAATTTGAAATTGTCGCTGTGGGACCCGAAACAGTTCCGATAACACCGCCGACATATTGACTCGTAGGAACGCTAAGCTCAATCTTAGCGTTATTATAACAATTTGTAATTTTTGCACTAACATTTTGTCCAACGATACCTCCGAAGTACGTACTGCCATAAAGAACGCCCGTGTTATAGCAATCTGTGATACTTGAGAAAGTACCCATATTGCGTCCGGAGATACCTCCAATATAAGGACCGCCTGAATTTGAAATATTACCCATGTTGAAACAATTCGAAATAGTTCCTCCTTCTTGGGACGAGGCGCCTTGGTTTGATCCTGTAATGCCACCAAGTATGGCATCGCCACCTTTTGGAGCCGAAACCGTTCCTGCGTTATAACAATTGATTATAAAGCCACCTTTATTATCTCCGGATATGCCTCCAACATTTACTTTTATAGCCGTATCGTCCGAGGTAACAGACGCCTTATTATAACAATTTATAATTTCGCCTTTTTTTATCACTCCGACTAAACTGCCAACATTACTGAAAGTAGTGTGATTACCGCCACCCTTAATGCTTCCGCTTTCAATGCCTAGGTTCATGATTTTTGAATTTTCGCTATAACCAAACAAACCGACATAAAGAATTGATGATCTATTTATCATGATATTCTTTATTGCAAATCCATTCCCATCGAAAACGCCTGTAAACGGGTGGTCTATCGTCCCTATTGGTTCCCATCCTTCTCCTGTATTGTATGGTGCAACATCTAAATCAATATCATTAGTCATTCTAAAGTATGTGTTGTCAAAATTCTCACCATTTTCTAACTCTATACCTATTTTTGCAAGTTCTGTAGCATTAGAAATCAAATAGGGACTTAACTCTGTACCTGAACCAGCCCATGTTACTGACTCTGCTGACACTGTCCTGCTCAAACTACCAAAAGCCATAACCATAAGCATAATTACCAGCAATATTTTTGTAAGTCTTTCTCTACGTATCTTTACTATTTTTTTCATTTTTTCCCTCCAAATTCTATATTATCTTAATAACATGTTTCAAATATTGAGCAACCATATTATCTTTAAAATCCATTATATTATATCATGTTTTTCATAAAAAATAGCGAAGGTTACATATTCTTCACCTTCGCTTATATATTATTTATTTTCAAACTTTTTCAAAACAATATCCTTCTCCACGTATTGCGATAATAGTATAACGGCTGTTTGCTTCTCCTAACTTCTTTCGGATACTAGAAATATGTTTTTTTACCGTTTGATTATTATTATACATAGGTGTCTTCCATACTTTTTCATAAAGATATTTACTATCCATCGTCTTATTTTCATTTTGGACAAATAACAATAGTAAAGCAAACTCTTTTTGTGTTAGTAATAAAGTCTTATCATTCATAAAAGCCTGTCCACTTAACACATCAAGAGTCAAGAAACCATTCGTTATCTTTTCTGGTAATCTCTCTGCCTGGTTTATCATTTTATTAACCCGAGACAATAGCACATCATAACTAAATGGCTTCCCTATATAATCGTCTGCTCCCGCATCTAGTCCTTTTGCAATATCAGCATTTCTATTCCATGCAGTTAACAATAATACTGGAATCATATTCCCATATAGGCGGAGTTCTTTTAAAAATTCCAAACCATTACCATCTGGTAACATAATGTCAAGTATAATGGCATCTATTGTTTTATTTGCTAGATGCATTTTGGCTTGTGCAAGAGTTTCAGCACCAAATACATTGAAACCATTTTTCTCAAAAAATTTACGATTATTTTCTAAAAGATTTAGTTCATCTTCAACACAAAGTAGATTTTTCATTTATTATCCACCTCACTATCATCCAATGCACTTCTTATCATATCTGCCATTTTCATAATCTCAGCCTGTGAATTCGTTAATAACTCTTCGGCTTGTTCTGGCAACATTTTTGCTATCTGTACATTAGTTGACACAATTGATAAAGGAGTTAACAAGTTATGGCTCATACGACGATAAAATTTGCCTTCGGCTAGCATTTTTTCAGTTTCTTTTTGCTTTTCTAGAACCCGTTTCATTCCAATAATTCCTAGCATAAGTGTAAATATAAAAGTACCCAAAAGGAAAAACAAACTTAGAATGTGTGTGAAACGAAAGCTATAATTTGCAAGTTCCGTTAAAGTTGCAATTACTAGTACAAGCGATGGTAAAACAAACTGTTTTGACATCTTATTATGATAACGAAAATGTTCCCAAATAGTAGTTATGGCAAATACGATAACCCCTAGAGGAACGAGTATATGAAAAAGATACAAAGATTTTGATAATGCCATTTTCCCCATAAGTTGAAGTGCAAAAACAACTACAACAGTGACTTGCACCACTATAGAAATTAATCTCATAGGCATTGAATTTCGCGGATTTAAGATAAGTAACATATATCTAAGCAAAGGAATAATTAGAGTGAAAAAACCACCAAAAGCAATATAATATAACAAAACAGGATATGGTACAATGAATGCTGTTGCATTACATTCAGCAAAACTCCAACATCCTACTGCAAGAGCAAATAATCCTAAATTTATAAAGACTTTTCCTTTGTTCCAAAATAAAAGCGAGTACCCCACCATCACAGCACCAAACAATAAAAATAACAGTGATAACATAAGTATTACACTATTTTTAATAAATAGATCTGCAAGTAGTTCTCCATCACTCCCTGCCATCACTACCGGTAATGACATAGTGCTACGTTGTGATGGCGATATATATTCAAAACGTAGATTCGTTGCGTTTTCTGGTAAAGGTACAATTTCTAATAGGGTTGGTGGGTCTAATAAATATGTAGGATATGACCCTGCTTGTCCACATTCATATATCAAGATGTCGTCTGCATAAAGACGCAATCCCGTGTATACAGTTTTCACTAAAAGACTATCATATAGACCTGGTTCCACCTCAGAATGTATTGTCACAGCTGTATGGGGATCAATATTTTTAAAACTGTATGGGAATGTTGCATTACCATTTTCGCCACCCTCAATTTCATATGTAAAATTAGTAAGTGACTCCACAGGTGCAGCAAATGAACGAGCATTCCATTTCTCTCTTAATGCACCTATTATTGATAATGTAGCTAACATGATAAACACAGTGATTAAAATAGAAGTATAAATTGCAGAAAATCTTTTCTTGTTTTTTTGGCACATATAACATTCCCCCAAATTTAATCCACTATACATTTTTATACACCTTAATTGCTTTCAATTGTACAACATTAAGATTCTAAAAACAACTTTTACTTGCAAATTCCTCTAGCAATAATTGAGGTTTTCAAGCATAACAACTCTTCTTATTATTCTCTTTATTTTCTGACATCCTTAAATTTAAGAATGAACCTTTAATTTCTTTTATTATCTATATATCTATTAAAATATTTATTAACGGAATCAAACAACACAGTCGCTATCACAAAATTGCCTACTCCATGCACCAAATCAAACAACAAACCAGCGATAATATTAGCCTTTCCCATACTCACTCCACCTATAAAAAAATAAGGGATACTATGCAAACTACCAAATGCAAACCCGAAAATACTTGCTAAAACCGCTACTTTAACCCAATTGTCCAACCTATTTTTCAACACATATACAATTACACAATAAAAACTCCAAATCACGTAATACATTAAAGTCCATAAATGAAATCCATACAACAAACCTTGCATTGTACTAAAAACAATACAAATCCAAATACCCTCCTTCAAAGGTAAATGTAATGAAAAAACAATCAATAATAAAGTAACGAATTCAATATTAGGTAAATAACTTATCATTAACTGTATTACACATAAAATTGCTGATAAAACAGCAATTCTGACAACCATTTTAGTATTCATTACTATTACTTAAATAAAATATAAAATGATCATTATCATTAATAGGTAACATATCCATTCCTAAACTACAAAAACCATTTTCTACACATACTTCATTATTATCAGATTCAAACATCCAATATGCACCAATACCGCTTCCTTCTATTTGATTAAACGAAATAATATATCGACCAAATCCACTATCGCTCGCTTCCATAGAAAAAGCGTTCTTACCTACTAATTCATCTAATGCTCCTCCTAAATATTCTTTATCAGTAGTAATCTTTCCTTGATAAATAATATCTACTTCTTCATTCAATCTATTTTCAATCGTAACACTAATTTCTTTATCTCCAACGGTTGTTTTCTTTTTAGTTATATTTAAAATAACATAACTTCCAATCCCTAATACTAACAATGCACAAACAACAGCAACTAACTTATTTTTCATCAAACCCCTCTTTTCTTTTCAGAAAGATTATAACTTAAAAACCACAAATTCAAAAGTGTAATACTTTGAATTTGTGGTTTATTATTAATTTATTTATTATTTATTAAGCATCTAATTCAATATGATTATCAATAATATAAGCAGTTGTAAAGAAGAACGCTACTGCTAATAATCCACTTATTAAAATTTGCATTATATACAAACTGTTAAATTCAGATAATGTTGATACTGTATAATCTATGTTTAACCCTAATAATCCTAGAATCCAACTTAATGCCATTGAACCAAGAAAATATAATAAAATGGCAAATAATGGTCTAGCATTTCTGACTAATTTAGTATGAACAGCACTCATGCAAGTATATAAATATATAATACTTTGGAATCCTGAAACAACTAAGGCAACGATAGTTAATACAATTGTTAATACTGTCTCACCATCTATATATTTAATTACTATATCGAATGCTTCAAATACTTCAGAAAGACTTACCCCTTCTCCCATTACATGGAGAAGCAACATACATAAAATAAATACCCCAAGCAGTAATACAAATGATGCTACTACTACCCAAATAAATGCTGCGATTAATTTTGCTAATAAAACTTCTGCAGTAGTTAATGGTAATGTTAATGTTAAATATCCTTCCCTAGAAAACATTGACTTCCAAAAATCCATGACAATACTAATAAAGATCGAGAATGACAAACCAACAACTAATACTATAAATACAATAAAAAATATGTCTGATAACAAATCAATATTCGCAACAAAAGGTACTACTACACAAACTGCTAAATAAACAACGAATAACATAAAATAATTTCTATATGAACGTATTAACTCATATTTTATTAATTTTAGCATCTGAATACCTCCCTAAATAACTCATCCATTGATTTCCCAGTTTCTTCTCTTAATTCTTCCGCATTTCTATGAAATTCAACTGCACCATTTTTTAAGAAAATAACTTCTTCAAATATTTTTTCAATATCACTAATCAAATGTGTAGAGATTAGAACTAAAGAATCTTCACTATAATGGTTTAATATAATATCTAAAATAACCTCTCTAGCCGCTGGGTCAACTCCACCAATTGGTTCATCTAAAATATAAATTTTAGCTTTTCTAGACATTACTAATGCTAATTGGAATCTTTCCTTCATTCCTTTCGACATTTTTTTAATTTTTAATTCTGGGCTAATATTCAAACGTTGTAATATTTTCAATGCTTCGACTTGATCGAAATCTGTATATAGATCTTTAAAAATACCAATGGCATCATTTACTTTCATCCAATCTGCAAAATAACTTTCATCTGGTAAATACGATATAATCGATTTTGTATAAGCACCAACTGGATTTCCATCAATACTTAATTTACCAATATAATCTTTCAATAAACCATTTAATACTTTGATTAATGTTGTCTTACCACTACCATTAGGACCTAATAATCCTATAATCTTCCCGCTTGATAATGTCAAATTAACATTGCTTAATGCAACCTTACTACGTCCATAAGACTTGCTTAAATTATCGATTTGAATTAAATTATCGCTCATTATAATTCCCCCATCTCTTGATTAATTAGTCGAATGATTTCTTCTTGATTATTTCCTAATTCCATCATACGGCTAATAAATTCTTTTACTTTTTCTATAGAAACCCTTTTTTTCAATTCCTTAACTAATTCTTCGTCCAATGTTACATATTTACCAACAGCTCTTTGGGTAAATATTAACCCAGAACGCTCTAATTCACTTAAGGCTCTCTGTATTGTATTAGGATTCACTCCATAATATAACGCTAAATCCCTCACTGAATCTAATTTTTCACCAGATTTTTTAAGTCCAGTTATAATTGTCATTTCAATATCTTCTTTCACTTGCAAATAAATTGGTATATTACTATTAAATACTATTGCCATATTTTCAACTCCTTTTGCGTACTAATACAATAACACAGTAATACGATTTAGTCAATAGTTTAATTTAAAAATTTTTTCTATAACAATTATAGTACATATTATAAACTATATTTTTTTGTTTTTCTATACTAATAGCTACTTATTTTTATACTAATTTTATGTAAGCAGTTTTAAAAAAACCTTCAACTGTATTATGTTAAATAGCGTTATTCTTTGCTTAAAATTGTTGTATTCCATACTGCATTGTTTGAAACAAAAAAACTGCAGACTTCTTTTTTTGCAGTTTTTTAAAGCTTTTTCTTGGCTTATTTTAAATAATGATCCATCCAATTACTAATTTCTTTTAACCGTGTAACACGATTTTTTGGTCTCCCAGAGCGACTTAACTCATGATTCTCACCATGGAAAATAACCATTTTAGTTTCTACTCCTATATCAACTAACGCACTATAAAATTGCATTGCTTGTTCAACTGGACAACGATAATCTTCATCACTATGAATTATTAATGTTGGAGTTTTTACATTCTTTACATATTTTAATGGAGAATGCTTCCATAATTTTTCAGGTGAATCAAAGATATTACCATGAAGTTGATCTTCTGCAAAATAAAATCCAATATCACTAGTTCCATAGAAAGAAACCCAGTTACTAATACTTCTTTGACTCGCAGCACAAGCAAATCGATTGGTATGCGTGACAATCCAATTACTCATAAATCCTCCATAGCTACCACCTGTGACACCTAATTTTGTGGTATCAATGGCTGGATAACTATCACAAACAACATCTGTAAACCTCATTAAATCCTGATAATCAATTTCTCCATAATGACCAAAGATATCCATAAAATCATTTCCACGCCCATCACTACCTCGTGGATTTGTAAAGAAAACAAAGTATCCCATATTTGCCCAAACTTGCATTTCATGATAATAAATTGTTGAATAGACTGTTTTTGGTCCTCCATGGATATCTAAAATGGCTGGATATTTTTTATCTGGATGATAATCGTAAGGTAAGAGCACCCAACCAATGAACTCAATACCATCATTATAGTATCTAATCTCTTGAGGTGTCGCTACATATTTTCCAACTAATTTTTGATTGATTGAAGTTATCTTCTTAATAGCACCATCATAGCTATACACTTCTTGTAAGTTACTATCGGCCATAGCAATAAAATATAGTGTATCTTCGACTATATCAAAACATTCAACACTACCATGAATCACAACGGTTTCTTCTATTTGAAAGCTATCATTCATACTATATAAAATAGAGGACGTATTGTTTGTTGCTATGAAATAAAATCGATCATTGTATACTTTATGTATTCTTCCACCACCATAACGACAATCACTACCCAAACTATTCCATAAACTCATATCTGGGGAAGCTACCATCGTTATTTGATTGCTCTTAGGTTGTAATACATAGATTCGACAGTTTTCATTTAAACCATGAACTGTTTCTTTATTCCCGATAAACAAAATAGCATCTTGATAATAATAAGCGAAAGCAACTTCATACTCTTTCTCAGGTATATAAGTAGTCATTGATCCTGTCACAAGATCGACTTCGTAAAGACCACTCTTCAACGATGGACGTTTTATTGTATTTGTTGCAATAAACAAAATCTTTTGTTTTGAATCATGAATCTTATACTGACTAACATTCATTGATGTATCTGTTAAAGCAGTTAGTGTATCTGTTTTTTGATGATATCTATATAATCTAGAAACATTTTTGTTTGTATATCCATCACCATTACTAACAAATGGAATCGATGTGACTGATTCATAAAGACTTAATTCTTCTTTTATCTTTAACATATCATCTTTTTTGTTTTGTTCTATTAATTCACCATAACGTAAATCATAGGAAATTAATACTATATATTCATCATCAGATAGTTTTGAAATTTTAGTGACAGGGTAAGGAATTTCAAATGCTTTTATTGCTTCTCCTACTTCTAATGATAATTTGTAGAAAGAAGTAAATTCTTCCTTATTCTTTCGACGCTTCTTCTCTTCATCAGAACGTGTACTAGAAAATAAAATAGTCGTAGCATCTATATAAATAAAATTACGAACATCGTGACTATTCGTAAGCGGAATCATTTTATTATCCCTTACTAATAATAAATCACTTTCATATCTGTTTTCTTCAAAATTCATGATTGAATCAGTAAAAATAACCCTATTAGCATCATTGCTTATTTTTAGATTACTTAAAAAATGAAAATCTAGAAAATCAGTTAATTGTATTTTTTCCATTATTCCTCCCTAATTGTAGTTACTTAATATTTATCTGCAAATTTTATTCTTGATTACAATAGTATCCGTATTTTAAGCAATATTCTATATAAATAATTTCTAAAACACATATCAAAATGTGATTATAACTAAATACATCTGGGGTTTCTGCAAAACCCATAAAATACTCTATTCTATCTAAATGATTGTATTCATGGCTTTGACTAACTAATGCTTTCTTAGCTAATGATAGATAAACATCACCAAACATTTGTTTGCATTCTGTAATATAGCGACCACTAGCAGAAAAGATAAATGCAAAATCTTCTTTATCTAAATTGATATGGGTAAAACAATTATAGTTTTGCCACTGTATGACTGGTTTGCCAATACTCACCATATGTGTTTGAAACTCTACGGCTAAACTAAGTGGATAAATTGCTCCAAATATATGAATCCTTTTAGACGAATGTAAATCCTCTACTAGCAATTGAAACATTTCTCTCATCTCTACAACATTAAAAGATTCATCATGTACTAAATACTTTAATGTATCATAGTATTGATTACTATCTAAATTAATGAAACGTAATTCTTGTTGTCTTTGTCTTTTTTCACTATTCGCTATTAATTCGTTCTTAAAGTTAGCCCATTCACGATAATTAAAATATGTCAGAAAATGTTGCAATGTTGTTCTACTACACCCTACTTCTTCTAATAGCCTTTTGATTGTGATTTCTTCAAACTGTAAATAATGCTCAATGATATAGGCTCCTATTTTTGAGAAATCATTATCTAATGCATGAGAATTCATATATAAAAGAATTCGACTAATTAATATATTCATAATTTCGCCTCCTCACTTTAGTGATTATCTTCATTATAACGCATTATGTCCTAAATTACACTTTTTTAAAAAAGAATCTTGGATATCGATAAATATCTCTTTGCATATCTTTATAAATAACGATTAAATAATCATCTTTCGTGACTTCGATTACACTATAGCGAAACAATATATCAATATTTAATTGATTTTTTTTCAAAAAATCATCATCTGCAACGATTCTATGTATAATTTGATTTCTTTTTTCTTTACTTATAGGAGTCCACCAACGTTTTGGTCTGACTTTAAAATTACGTAGATAATCGATCCTTAATTCATCAAAAACATCTAAATTAACACTCTTGGTATACTCATAGAAATGTAGAAACAAATCATATAATTGAAACTTTTTCAATGAGAACTTAATCTTTTTAAAAAACTCTGCTAGATCTAAGAAAAATTGATATGGTAAATATCCTTGATCAAAAATAGTATTCAATGTCAATCGACAACGCCCTGAGTTCCAATATTTTTCTAAAATATCTTCTACCATATGAATTTCTGAAATCTGATCTGTTGATAAATACTGGTTACTAATGATACCATATGGTGGCTTTGCTTGATAATGATATTGATGCTTTAATGCTTCTTTACGTAATATCGTACCTCTAAGCAATTTTAAAAAACCTAATTGTAATTCACTAGCTCTAAACATAAATACTTGATTAAATGATTCTATGAATCGCTGATAAGATTCATATGGTAAACCAGCAATCAAATCTAAATGTAATGTAACAATATCTTTATCAATTAATTGTGTAATCACTTCACTTAAGCGATTAAAATCTTGTCTTCGACAAATCGCTTTATTCGTTACATCATACGTCGACTGAATTCCTATTTCAAAACGAATGACTTCTCTAGGGGCATATTGGTGAATAAAATCAATAATTTTCTGATCTAATACATCAGCATTAATTTCAAATTGAAATTGCTGACCCTCTTTATGATGTTTCATAATTAAATCTAAAATTCGTAATGCATGATTTGTTCTTACATTAAAGCTCCGATCTAAAAACTTAATTGTTTTGACATCACTATCCATAATTCTTACTAATTCTTTCTCTATATATTCGTAACTAAAAAAACGCATTCCTACTTCTAGACTCGATAAACAATACTGACAGTTATAAGGACATCCTCTACTTGATTCAAAATATAAGATTCGATGTTTACTATCTAGCTTGTCGCGTTCCAATAAATAAGGTGAATCTAATTTCTCAATCAACGTTAAATCAACACTTAAAATGGTAGAATCAATATGCAATTGACCATTTTTTCGATAGCTAATTCCTTTTAAATCAATCTCTTTACCATCTTGTAAATAGGCCAATAGTCTAGGGAAAACTTCTTCGCCTTCTCCTTGGATAATAATATCAACGCAACTGTTTTTTAAAAAATGTTCTGCTTCATAACTAACTTCTGGTCCACCATAAATAATGATGATATCTGCTTTCATCTGCTTTAATCGTTTGCTTAGGATAATATGATGTTCAATATTCCATATATAACAACTCATTGCTACGACATCAACCTTCATTGCGATAATATCATTCGCTATTATTTCTAAATCATCTTTAATCGTATATTCTTTAAAATCAACAGCAAACTCTTTACTTGCTTGATACAATAAGCGCAATGCTAATGAGGTATGAATAAACTTTGAATTCAATGTCATTAATAATGTTTTCATAACTCTAACTCCTCCTACTAGAAAAGAGGGTATAAAACCCTCTTTATTATCGCTGCTCTACGTTAGGTAAAATTGAATATTTTAAACAATATTCCTCAAACGTTAGGTTTTGTTCATAGATGATTTTTGCTACGTCCTTACCTACATAACGTAAATGCCAAGGTTCATGAGCAATTCCAGTGATATCTTTCTTTGTCTCATCAAAACGTACAATAAAGCCATATTTATAACTATTTTCTAAGACCCATTGATAATCAACGGTATCACTAAATACATTATTAACACCATCTAATACATTCTGACTTGTTAAATCAATACCAAGTCCTGTTTGATGTTCACTAGCACCAGGTAATGCTACATATTCAGCTGCATATGCCCCACCATAACGATATTCGATATCATCATAGGTTGCTTGTTGTTCACTATATGAACGATAAGCACTACGAATATAAAGATTATAACCTAATGTTTTTGCTGCACTAAACATTTCCTTTAAATCAGCTTCTATGATTTTACGCACATAACAATTTTCGCAGTCCTCTACAATGTTAACTTCTGGAATCACTAAATCGCTAGGGACATAATCCTCAGCAAAATAAAATCCTTTCTTAACTAAAACTAATAATTCTTCTGGATTCTTGATTAAATAATTTGCATTTGTGCTATTCGATGAAATTAAGAATGGATAATTGGTGTAATTAACAGCATAAGCATAATCACCATATGTAGCAAAAGCAGTTCGATAAGCATCATAATTTGAGAATATGAAACCATCGATTGCATAGTATTTCATTAATTCTTCTGCACCATATTTATTTGTGATTAAATTATTTAAATCACTAACTGTTGCCTTCTTTAATATCTTCCATAGAATATCATCAGTATACCCTAATGGACTTAAACTTTCTTGCAATTCTAAAATACTATCAACTGTTAAAATAACATCTGCAACATCCATTTCTGGAAACATTGTATAATATTTTTCATACTCATCATAATTCGCTACTTTTGTGCTGTTATCAATCCAAACTAAAATATGTTTTATTTTAGTTTGCGATAAGACTTCTTTTTGTTGTGACTTTTTTAAGTTTAAAATTTGCTTTGTTTCTTTAAAATTATAGCCTTTAAATAAGGAACGGACACGATTAAAATTTAAAGAAAATACAATAATAAAAACTAATGCACCTCCAGCTACAACAACTGCTATTCGATCCCAACGGAGCCTTGTTCTTCTTCTTCTATTTGTATTTGGATTGTAATAACTTTTCGCCATTTTAATCGCCTCCTATACTCCATAATCGCTCTTGTCCATAACCTTCTCCAAATAATAAATCATATTGTAACAATTCATGATCCCTAAGATATTGTACAATATCTTCGCCCATTTCGTCACTATAACTATAAAAAATATCATTACCATCTTCATCTTTACCTATAACAAAGAAACCATTATATCCATTGATAAAGGAAGAAGCATAGTAATTTAATTTCAGATAGTTAGGTAATTCAATATTTGCATAAGCTAAGATATAGGCACCTAATACACTACTGTCTAACGTTATATCTGTTTGTTCTTCAATATCATAATTTGTCCATATAGCAAACGGAGTTTTATATTTATTAACATCATCCTGATAGCTACTATTATTTGCGATAGTAGAGCTAATAAACGGTTGATGATCTCCATAGATAATAATCATCGTTGGTTCACTACAATTTGAGAAATATTCTTTTAAATAACCAAATAATGCATCAGCATCTTGCACTCCTTTGGCATGTATTCCTGCTTCTTGTAATACTTCTTCTTTAAATAAATCAGTATTCATTTCTACCGATACCGATCCCATTGTTTCATCACTATATGGAGTATGATTTTCCATTGTGACGGAATGTAAGAAAAATGGTTGGCTTTTATTACTAGCTTCATATAACTCAATAATTTTTTCTCCTAAAGCCATATCACTAATATAACCTTTTTTTCTTTCAACATCTTCAGCGAAATCTTCTTCACATAAAAATTGATCAAATCCAAATAATGGATAAACTTCATCACGATTCCAAAATGTACTTAAATATGGATGAACTGCTGTTGTTGAATAGCCTAATTCTTTTAAAATGCCAACGATAGAATTTGAATTTTCATCAACATAGCGATCATAAGCTACACTTCCATTTGGTAACATTGCCATACTATTTCCTGTTAGTACTTCAAATTCAGAATTTGCGGTATAGCCACCAAAAATAGAGACTAGCAAATTACCTTTAATTATATTTTGATTTGTTGCATTAATATTCGGAGTCAATTCTTCGTTAAAAACTAATCCTTGATTTGCAATACTTATATCTGACATTGATTCAACCATAATACTAATAATATTAATATCCTGGTTCACATTAATTTCAGGGACATCTACTTCTAATGCTTCAATTCTATCAATTGTTTCATTCACTGCTTCTTGATTATAGTCTTCTGGTTGATTTACATTAATTTCTTTTAAATTCATAAAGAATGTTAGTACAAAACCATTTTCACTATAATTTTTACTTTGACTCCAAGTAACATTTGTTACTTGTAAAGAGGCCAATACTTCATTATTAAAGAATAATCCAATTGTTAAGCCTACTAATAAAACAAGTGTTACCCCAGCAGATCTTACTCTTGTTCTTACCGATGATACAGCTCTTGGTTTTTTATGCAATGTAATGATTGTGACAAGTGCCAATATCACAGAAGTTACTACTTGCCAAGTAATATCTATCTTTAATTCTGTCATCATCCCTGCTGCTGCTTGCATATTTAGTATATCCCAAAATACAACCGTTTCACCTTTCATCAGTATTTTATAATGATTACAAATACCTAAAACCGTTAAAAAGATAATGAATAATTGATTCGATCGATTTAATCGATTAATAAGTAAATACAAAATCATACAAACATCAACATAAATCAAATAGTTTAATACAATCACTCGTTTATGACTAAATGTCCAGCCTAGCATTTCTATTGGTGAAAAACTGGGATGATTCAATAATTCCATAATAATTAACGCAATGAAACTAACAAGCAAAATACTATAATATTTTTTTAAGTAATCTATCATTACTTTTTTAAATTTATTAAAATTAGTTTCCATGTAACCACCTCATACCTATTATAAAGAAATAAATTAATTAAATATTAACTATTTGTTAAAATTTATATCTATTTTACCTTAATTAGCTAAATATTTCAAATATTCTTGTCTTCCAAATTCATGCAAATAGTTGGATGCAAAAGAAATTATCATAGTACCCCAAATACTAGGTAAAACTAAATCGTTGAACTTTAAAACATTTTATCAATCAACATCACTGTTTCATCATATGATTTTATTTGCTCATAAATAACTATTTTCATTTTCCAAAAAATAGCAATAAGCCTTATAGACATATTCATTTGCTATCTTTCATCATCGTCTTCTTCATTAATATTGTACCTTAAATAGACAATTTTTTCTATATTTATATCTATTTTACTTTATTATACAAAATAAACTGTTAAAATAACTTTGAGGTGAAAATAATGAAAGTACCAAAATTAGTTATTTTTGATATGGATGGTTTATTATTTGACAGTGAAACTATCTGCTTTCAAATTATGAAAGAAGTAACTTATCAACATGGATATATATTTACAGAAGAAATATATCGTAAAGCCATTGGTAGCAATGATCAAGTTGAAAAGGATATAATTATGAGTTTTATGCCAAACTCATTTCCTTATGAAGCAATAAAGGAAGAAGTAGAAGCGAAATTAAAAGAATACACCACAAATAAAACATTACCTGTAAAAAAAGGTGCGTATCAACTTTTAAATTATTTAAAAGAAGCAAATATCACTTGTTGTGTTTGTTCTAGTAGTTACGATAATACAATTCAACGATATTTAGAAAAAGCAGCATTGACAAACTATTTTGAATTTGTCTTTGGTGGCAATCATGTCAATCGCTCAAAGCCAGACCCTGAAATATTCTTAAAAGCATTAGCCTATCATAATAGTAAGGCTGAAGAAGCATTAGTTCTTGAAGATTCAGAAAATGGAATATTAGCTGCATATCGTGCTAACATTCCTGTTATTTGTGTTCCTGATATGATAATGCCAAGTAGAGAACATCAAGAATATACTCGTTGCATAGTTTCATCATTAGATAAAATCATTGAATTGTTTTAATACCTATTTGGGTGAAACAAAACTACTTTATGTATAGCAAAAATAATACGAAAATCAATTTTTACATAAAAAAAATACACAGAGTTGATATTTGAGTTAATACTTCTCATCTTGTCGGCTCTTTTTACGTTAAAAAAATAGATTGACAAATATATAAGTGTACTGATATAATCATAAAACAAACCGTTGGTCTGTTTTATGAAAGTTAGAGGTTTAATAAAATGAAGCAAGAACAAAAATCGCTTATCACAAAGACTAAAATATTAGATGTTGCCATTAAGCTTTTTACTGAAAAAGGCTATACCGAAACAACTATGCAAGAGATATTGTCACATAGTGGACTTTCAAAAGGAGCAGTATATCATCATTTTAGAAGCAAGAATGAAATACTTGAATATGCAATGAATTCTGAACTAGAGCATGTTAGCAGTTACTTAAAAGAATTGTCAGAATCACAGAAACTTTCAGCTACTGATAAATTAATTACTTTCGTCAATTTCTTTGTGAGCAATGATACAATCAAACGTTTATCGAAAGCAAACTGGGCTGAAAAGATACCTTATGGATTACTCTATACATTGAGAAATACAGTCAATGTGCTTTCTTGTTATATTGAAAATATAATTAAGCAAGGAAATCAAAGTGGTGAATTTAATTGTATGTTTCCATTTGAAAGCGCAAGTGTATTATTACTACTCATTGATATTTGGCTAGATCCTGCTATTGTGAACAATACATTTCTAGAAATATCCAGAAAAATTGATTATATTGCTCATTTCCTAAATAGCAATAATATACCTGTTATATCAGAAGATAAATGTTTGGAAATTAAACAAGCGATACAATCTTTTTACAATGATTAGAAAACATCAATTTGGAAAGGAAGTAAACGATGAACAAAAAACTATCTTTGATTAAAAATTATAGACTTTATTTATATGCAATGTTATTAGCATACACAGGAGCATTGTTTTGGCAATTACTGATACCACAGCTTGCTAATTCATTTACGACTTGGGGATCAAATATCGATTGGCAACGTGAAATAGCATTATGGAACATTGGAATGATTGTCGTAATCATGATTGCTCTTACCTCTGATAATTATTTATTACAATGGATTGCTACTTTACAATCGACTATCTTATGTTTAGTGCTAGGATTTAATCATTTAGTTTCTTTGGTAATTTCTGCTAACTTTTCTGCATATATTCATATTCTTGGTGTAGTTGAAGTTCTGTTAATAGGCGGTGGCTGGGGATTGATTTTAATCATTAAAGACAAAAAAACAATTCCTGAAATATTCCATAAATAAAAGATCTTGCAATACCCCTTCTATAGGAATAAAACAAGATAAAAAATCAGAAGAAAAGATGCTGATTATCGAATCTTAGTTCTGCTGCTCAAGTAAAAGAGCGACTCAATTAAAACTTGAATCGCTCTATTTTTATTTGATCGCATAAAAGCCAGCTTGCATAAAAGAGGTCCATAGAATTTCTATACTATTAAAACCACTTTTCTTAAGTAAATCAATATGCTCTATGATCGATATTGGAAAGTAATCTTTCCCAAATCTTTCTATATGTTGTTTTGCTTCATCAAATGTTTTACCATTCTTTATTTGGTAGTTTTTCCATCTATTCAATCCAATAGTAACTCCTTTATTAGAGAGAGGCATAATATTTTCAAATGTGATAAACAGCCCATTTGGTTTTAACATTCTAAAGCAGTTCTTTGTTGCTTGCATCCTTGTCTCTTTATCTAAATAATGATGGCTTTGTATCGCTGTAATTACATCAAAGCTATTATCATCATATTTTAAGTCTTGAGAATTACTATTGAGAAAAGTTACCTTGCGATTCCCTATGTTAATCTTTTCTTTCGCTATGGCAATCATTTCACTTGATGGATCGGACAATATAAATTCTGTATCAGAAAATACTTGACTTGCATTTACAATAAGATTTCCTGTGCCACAACCAGTATCAAGCCATTTGTCTACAATGATATCAGCATTTTGAATTAATTCGATTGTTGTTTTATGAAATATATGATAAAAGGGAATGGTTGTTACTATTTTATTATCATATTCTGCTGATGAATGTGCTGTTATATTGTCATTCAATGCTTTACCCTCCGCTATTATTATAAATTTTGATTGTAGTCATATAGCTATCTTTTAATATGAACAATATACGCTTTCAATAATCTCCATAGCCATTTACTAGCCCAATATAGACCATAGGCTACCATAAGAATAATTATTGATGCAATAATTCCTTTCGGTTGCCAAAAAACCAAATTAACAATCGTCCAGGGAATATCCAATTTAAAAAACCAAATTGGTATATTAATGATAGCAAGTCCAACTAACAAAATTGAAGTTATAGAAAATATAATTGATGTCAGACCTAAAGTTGGAACGACAATAATGCTCGTTAGTCCTGTTACACTATAATGTCCAATCAATTTAACTAATTGATTAAGATTAATTCTATCCTTTTCTAATAGTTTATCTCCAACATATGATTTTGCTAATTCTTTTGGATCGCCTAAATCACTTAGTATTTGTTCTATGCTTTCACTTGAATTTTGTTGTTTCTCTTTTATATGGCTTTTAATCTCATTAATAATATCTGTTTTCTCAGAAATACGTAATGGTTTTAAATTATTAAATACGACATCCAAATACTGATTTACTACTTCTTCCATTTCTACTTCCCCCATTTATTTTAATTTATCAATAACATTCATTAAGGTTTGCCAATCCTCATTCATTAGCTCTAAATAGGTTACCCCTTTTATTGTTATTTTGTAATATTTTCTTGGTGGTAATCCTTCTTCTACAGCATCTTGCCAATACGATTCTAAATACTCTTCTTTTAATAATCGTCTTAATAACGGATATATTGTACTTTCCTTAGCTGATATTATTTCATAGGCATCAATTTCTTGAATCAATTCATAACCATATCTATCTTTCTTCTTAACTAAAAGTAAAATACAATATTCTAAAATACCTTTTCTTAATTGTGTTCTCCAATCGCTTATATCCATATATTTACATACCTCTCATTTACAAGTATATCGTATCACACAGTATATCAATTGGTCAATAATTATTTTATTTTTTTACTGTTACTTAAATACAAATGGCATAAACATAAAAAAAGTTGGTCGTAATCCAAAGTACTACAACCAACCTATATTGTATAAAAATTATCTTTTTGAGTCTTGATTAAATAATGTAAAATAGCGACAAGATAGTAATTCTACTAATGTTAATAAATTATGTTTCCCAAATTTCATATATTCCTTATCACCTAATAAAAGGACATAATTTGCTTTACTAGCAAATTCCATATTTGGATTTTGAGTAATTAAAATTGTTTTTGCTTTACTTCTTTCTATATATTTTAATGCCTTTGTGCCAGTATGTTCATAGTTTCCATTAACAGAAATAATAATTGCACAACTACTTTCCTCTAAACGTTTTGCACATTGTAATTGTCTTTCCGTATCCATATAAGCAACACTAAATTTTTCCATCATCATTAAATCTGTCTGAAAGTGTAAGGCAGCACTTTGCGAAAATTGCGATCCAAAAAAAACAACATCGTCAGAATTATAAATTATTTTTAATGCTTGATCAATACTATCCCAATCCGTTACTTTATCTAATGTATTGACAGATTTATTAATTAATTGAATGTAATTCTCTGTTGCTTTCTGTGGATTACTTTCAATCAAATCCTTAGGAACTCTTGCAAGATTTGCCCAACGATTATGAGTGATTTTAAATAAAGAACATTCTTGTTTTAAATGTGCAAAGTTCTCATAGCCCAATGCTCTACAAAAACGAGAAATTGTTGCAGGTGAAACATAACAAGCTTTTGCCAACTCACTTATTCCCATTTTTGATACCTTAGAAAAGTTGTTTGCCATGAACAAAGCAATGTTATAGTTAGTATCATCTTCATTTGCTGTATCTAAAAAAATAATCAATCTATAAAACAAATACTTCATCTTAATCACCCCAAATTATATTATACTATAAATCTAGCTTTAACACACAATTTTTCGCATAATTTTTTTACTAAATATTTAAAAAATATGGTAAACTAATAATAAGGGGGTTTATTATGCAAACGACAAATAAATCGAGTTTAAATAAAAAACGAAAATATGATGCTTTATTAACAAAGGGAACAGAATTATATACAGAAAACGGCTTACAAAACACCTCTGTCGATCAAATAACGAAAAAAGCAGGAGTTGCTAAAGGAACTTTTTATTTATATTTTAAAAATAAAGAAGATTTTATTGAGCAAATAGCTCTCAAATTAAATATTGATATTTTAAAAGAATCTATGAACAAAGCAGATAAAAAGCTAAATACAAATGCTATTACTTATACGTTAGAAGTAGCCAATCAATTAGTCACATATTATACTAAAAATCCAACGATACTAAAATTAGTCTTTCGTAACTTTTCTTGGTCAACACTGATGAAACAATTCCATAAATCCAAGCAAGTAACAGATTTATATAATGTCTTTAGAACTAAATATGCAGATATTCAAATTGAACATGAACAAGTTAATTATATCTTATTTATATTAATTCAATTAACTGGCTCTATTTGTTATGAATCAATTATTAACAAATCACCAGCTCCAATTACCATAATGAAAGAAGTACTAATTCAAACAATAGAAAAGATTCTTACTCCTTTAGAAGTAAGAACCATATAACAAATAAAAAAACCATTTAATCATATCACTATATGACGAAATGGTTTTTTATCGTTTATTTATAATAAATATCTTCCGTTGTTGCTTCCATTCCAAAGAATGTAAGGAATTTATCAATCTGTTCTTTATCTTCTAATGCATTACTATAATTAATACCTAATCGATTATATGTTTTTCCAATAATAGCAGCTTTAACTCCAACTAGATCTGCGACTTCATCACTAATAGTAGCAGATAAAGCTTCACTATCCGCTTTCCAAGTCGTAATGCTTTCTTGTAATGTGGTTAGATATTTTTCAATAACCGTTGCCTCTGTTCCATTTTTTACAAAGATACTTGCTTGTGGATATCCTATACTACCACTTATTTTTTCAAATTCTACTTGTAAATCATAAACAACGGTTACTTCTTTACCTTGTTCTTGTAGTTTTGCTTTTATTGCCGTTAATGCTGGTTCTGCAATTAAGATACAATTTGCTTCTCCACTTAATAATAATGCTTGAGCACTTGCTACATCCTCAACATACTGAATGTCAGGATTATATTCATTTGCTTCAAAAACAGCTTTCATAACTTTATCAGGAACTGCTCCTTGATTAAATGCCACTACCTTATCAATATTTTCAGGATCTAATGCGATTACATACAAGTTACCAGTTGTTAGAACCCCAGCAATTTTATAATCTGCTCCATTATTAATTAATTTAATTCCTAGATTTGTAGGTGCTACAACGAAATCATAAGATCCAGATGTCATATTTGCTGTAATTACATCTGCCCCAACGACATCATATATCGTTTTTCCATTCGTTAATTTCACTTGATCAGCAATCAATCCTACATGTGAAACACTAGTTGCTCCATTTGGTAACAGAACACTCACATCAACCCTTGTTTCTTGATTATTAGTATCATTATTACTACATCCTACACATAGAAACGTTACTAACAATACTATACATATTTTTTTAAACATACTCTTCCCCCTTCTTTTATAACAAAGAAATTATATCACAAACAAAAGCAAATTAAAAATTGAATGACCATTCAATTACAGTAGTACCCTAAAATAGTAGTACTATTCACCTTCAATGAAAAATTAGTTAAAATATGTAAATATTTTTTTAATGCGACAGCTATATGTCATATTAGATATGTTATAATCTTTATGATAAGAAGGGAGAACTTCCATGCAGATTGAGCGTTTAGTACAAATGATTTTTTATATAATTAATCACGAACATGTGACAGCAAAAGAATTGGCAGATTATTTCACTGTATCAACAAGAACGATATATCGTGATGTAAATACTCTGACTCTAGCTGGAATACCTATACTATCTATAAAGGGTACTGGTGGAGGAATATCATTAATAGAAGGATACACAATTGATAAATCATTATTATCTAAAGAAGAACAGCAGAATATATACCATGGATTACAAATTTTACAAGCCACTAAATATCCTAATGCAGAAATGGCGTTAAGTAAAATTGGTACTATTTTCAGAAATGCTCTAGAACCAAAATGGTTAGAAGTTGATTTTACCTATTGGGGAAGCGAGGAAAAGGAAAAAGTCAAAATTTCCGAATTACAATACGCAATTATCAATAAACAGATAATAAGCTTTCATTACTTCAATTCTGAATTGCAAAAATCTAAAAGGACCATAGAGCCATTACGATTACTATTTAAGTCACACGCATGGTATATTGTTGGATATTGCCAAAACAAGCAAGAGATAAGAGTTTTTCGCATCTCAAGAATGAAACAAGTTCAAGTAATACCAGAGTTCTTTGAACGTGAATTACCTCAAGATTATTCCTACACTCCAACATGCAAACAGGAATATGACATTTCAGTTTTAAAGTTAAGATTTGATTCTGAAATTGCACATAGACTATATGATGAATTCCAAGAAAATCAAGTTTCTGTATGTGAAGATGGAAGTTATTTAGTTACCATCGAATACGAATTAAATAATTGGACATTTCATTATTTGCTATCCTTTGGAAAATATGTTGAGATTATTGAACCAGAAATAGCACGTATCATGCTCAAAGAAAGAGCATTAGAAATCGTTAAACTATATGATTAATTATACTTTGAATGGAGGTGAAAACATGGAGGAAAAATGGTTATATGTTATGATGATTGAAAGAGGTAAATCCTACAACAAAATAACGAAAGAGGTGATTAATAGACACGTTGCTCATATAAAAAATCTAGATGACAATGGTAAATTAGCACTTTGTGGAGTATTTAAAGGCTATCCTGGTGTTGCAGGAATGGTGATTCTCAAAGCACAAAGCTATCAAGAAGCAGAAGATATTTGCAAAACAGAACCACTTGTTGTTGAAGGATATGCAACGTATAAACTTCGTCAATTACAAGTGGCAGATAAAGAAAATAACTATTTATTATAGAAAGGGGTTCAACTAATGAATTTAAAAGAAGGAAGTATACTATATGTTAGAATTGATTACAAAACAGGGGATAAACAAGAGAGTGAGCAAGATGGTATCGATACAATGGAATACTTGCAAAGTATTGCCAAAGAACGATTTCTCATCGCTGGTTTGTTAGGAAGCATTGAGGCTTGTGATGGTGCAATGATTCTTTTTGAAGCGAAAGATTTAGAGGAAGCACAAGTTATTGCAAATAATGATCCTATCATTAAAAGAGGGTTTTATCGTTGCGAAATTCTTCAATGGAACTTGTTGATTTTATCAGAAAATAAGTAATAGAAAATGTTTTTATTTTAAGTAAACAATAGGTGAACTCCTTAAATAATAAGGTTTTACCTTTTTACTTGCCATAATCTTTTACTTACGATACATACTATAAAACAAAGAAAAAAGACTATCGACAATGAAGTGGATTCACTTTATTGTCGATAGTCTTTTAACGGTTTAGGAGTATTCTAATAGAATACCCTGCATTAATTATCTTTACTTCATTCTTTTTTATTATTTTTCTTTGATTACATTAACTGCCTGTGGTCCTCGATTTCCTTCAACGATGGTATAGGTAACTCTTTGTCCTTCTATCAAAGTTCTAAATCCTTCTTCATTGATACCAGTATGATGTACAAATATATCACAACCGCTATCATCACTTTTAATAAATCCAAATCCTTTGGTTTCATCGAACCATTTTACTATTCCTTTATGCATTGTTTTATTTGTTCCTTTCCTTATAATAACTCTACATCTCTTTTATCTACCCAACTATAAATCTCTTTAATTAAAATTCCATTTGGATATTTAGTCGTTCCTACTTGTTGGATAGTGTAGGTTACTTGTTTTTTACTAGCTGGGATTAATTCCCCAGTACAATAATTAGTTGCAGTCATTTTAATTTTAACCTTTGATCCTATAGTAAAAGATCTTGTAGATGACGTTGTCGTACTAGTCGTTACTCCTAACATTTGATTAACTCTTGTCTGTACACTAGCATAGTCATAGCCAGCTTGTGTTAAGGCAGCTTTTCTGATATCACCATTTCCCCATTTACCTGAAATTACTTCTAGAGCAAGTTCATCAATTGTTTTTGTAGTAGAGGGTGAAGAAACAGTAGCAGTAGTATCTCCATGATATTGAAGCTTCTTAACCTCTTCTAATGGAAAGTTTTTTCCAGGACAGGCTGTTGCTGATACGTCTTTATGTCCTTTAATATACAATCCATTACCATAAACTGCTTGGCAATATCGAATTAACCATACTAGTGCATTGTATTGAACATCATTCATATAAGTATCTACATACTCAAAATCACCTTGACAACAGATCCCTATCGTCTTTGTATTATAGTTTGAAGTATGAGCTCCTTGATACTCTAATCCTCTGCCTTCATATATTGTTCCATCTTTATGGATATAAAAATTATATCCAATTCCATTCCATCCATTGGTATTTGTGTGATAATCATGAACTTGTTTTACAGTCCATGAAGTATGTACAGGATGATGTATTATAATTCCTTCTGTTTTACTTCTTTTTATTCTTGTTTGTGGAAATATTAATCCTGCATTTTTGATTTCGTAACTCATTGTGTTTCTTTCTCACTTTCTTCTTTTAATTCCGGTAATCCTGCGACTGATGTCAATAAAGACAACAATCCTGCTATCAATCCTGAAGATAGTACTACTTTCCAATTGATTTGATCAAATAATGTGGTAGTACCTATCGTTGCTATCATCGTCTGAGCAACTGTTTTCATAGCTCTTACTGTTGCTGCTTTTAACCAATTGATTCGCTTTTCTTTTTTCATATAACTCTTGTATGATTAACTTGTATACATTAGATACAAGTTTCATACTTCTCCTTTCATAAATTTTAGATCTGATTTATGATGAAATAGACACGAGTTACTTTTTATATTCTCTGTAGCTTGACTACTTAAAGGAGTGTAAACCCATCGGTCTATTTTATCTTTT
>Ga0153996_1000159_pt1 | contig 35670 bp, 31 predicted proteins | sample TSNC080MetaG_FD_104728 | JGI IMG/M metagenome (GOLD analysis project Ga0153996, IMG submission 104728) | Attine ant fungus gardens microbial communities from North Carolina, USA - TSNC080 MetaG | ecosystem: Host-associated > Fungi > Mycelium > Unclassified | place: USA: North Carolina, Lumber... | reverse complement strand
TTTTTGGAAACAACTCAAGTATAATGGGAATTACTATACTAATGGAGAAGGTGATGATATGACGGAAAATAATAAGCATGCTTTTGAAATTGGCGAATTGGATCAGTATTTATTCAGTCAGGGAACCCACTATGAGTTATACAAGAAAATGGGTGCACATAAAGCGGTAATGAATGGTGCAGAAGGGTTCTATTTTGCGGTTTGGGCACCAAATGCCAAGAATGTATCGGTAATCGGTAACTTCAACGGCTGGGACACGGCTGCCAATCCGATGAAGCGGGAGGAGCCTTTGGGGGTTTATACCTGTTTTGTCGCTGACGTACAGGAGGGTATGCTGTATAAGTACTGTATTGAAACGGGGCAGGGTGAGCTTTTATATAAAGCCGATCCTTTTGCTAATTATGCAGAACTGCGTCCGGGGACAGCTTCCCGGATCACCGACATATCAAATATTAAGTGGACCGATAAAACCTGGATGGAGAAGCGTAAGACCTGGGAACAGGATGAGCAGCCGGTGTCCATCTACGAGGTTCATATCGGTTCGTGGAAGCGGCATCCGCGGACGAATACGGAAGCCTTTTATAATTACCGTGAGTTTGCTCATGAGGCGGTTGAGTATATCGAGGATATGGGATATACTCATATTGAGCTGATGGGAATTGCAGAATATCCCTTCGATGGTTCCTGGGGATATCAGGTAACCGGATACTTTGCGCCGACATCGCGCTATGGTACACCGCAGGACTTTGCTTATATGATTGACTACTTCCATAAGCATAAAATTGGTATCATATTGGATTGGGTACCGGCTCATTTTCCCCGGGATGCCCATGGGCTGGCTGACTTTGACGGATCACCCCTGTACGAGTACGCTGACCCCAGAAAAGGGGAACATCCGGATTGGGGGACTAAGATCTTTGACTTTGGTAAGTATGAGGTGCGGAACTTTCTGATCGTCAATGCTCTGTTCTGGCTGGAGCATTTTCATATTGATGGTTTGCGGGTTGATGCGGTTGCTTCGATGCTGTACCTGGATTATGGCAAGGACGATGGCCAGTGGGTGGCCAATCAATACGGCGGTAATGAGAATCTGGAAGCAATCGAGTTTTTTAAACATTTAAATTCGGTGGTACGCGGAAGGAATCCCGGTATTATGGTGATTGCAGAAGAATCCACCGCCTGGCCGAAAGTGACTGGGGCACCGGAAGAGGATGGTCTGGGCTTCAGCCTGAAATGGAACATGGGCTGGATGCATGATTTTACCGAGTACATGAAACTTGATCCTTATTTCCGAAAGGGCAACCATCATTTGATGACCTTCGCCATGAGTTATATCTATAGTGAGAAATATGTTTTGGTATTATCCCATGATGAGGTTGTGCACTTGAAGTGTTCAATGCTGAATAAGATGCCTGGCGTAGGAGTTGAAAAATTCGCCAATCTGAAGGTTGCATATGCGTTTATGATGGGACATCCGGGCAAGAAACTGCTGTTTATGGGACAGGATTTCGGCCAGCTCAGAGAGTGGAGCGAAGAGCGGGAAATAGACTGGTTCCTGCTGGCAGAAGCAGAGCATCAGCAGCTGCATAAGTTTTCTCAGGCATTATTCCATCTATATAAGAAGAATAAGGCAATGTACGAGCAGGATACTGTAGAAGAAGGGTTTGAATGGATTAATGCCGATGATGCATTCAGAAGTATTTACAGCTTTGTCAGACATTCAAAAGATAATAAGAAAAATCTATTGTTTGTGTGCAATTTCACACCGGTCGAACGTGATGATTACCGTGTAGGCGTACCGCGGTACAAGCAGTATCGATTAATTTTAAACAGCGATGACAGTGAATTTGGCGGAACCGGTGAGGAGCGGCCAAAAGTATATAGGGCGGTTAAGCAGGAGTGTGACGGCCGACCGTACTCATTTGCTTACAAATTGCCGCCATTTGGGGCCATGGTATTTGAATTTTAATAATAAGAAAGAAAATGGAGGGCAGGCTTACGGTATTGAAAAACAAATTGGGGATCACCGATTCGTCGGTGCTTACCCGTGTGGAAGAAAAGATCAGCAAAACGAAAGCACTGGAATTGTTTGAATCGGACCTTCTTGACTTATTCGCGGCCAGCACCTTTGAGAGCCTTTCTAAAATCTACAAGCACCTGTTTGACTAAATATATGACTTTGCCGAGAAAATGCGCTAGGTTAACCTTGTAAAATGCAATTTCCGTTTTGCGCTGGTGATGTACCTGGAAGCGACGCTCATAGATATCGCGCGGACGCCACAGTCCACCTTTAATGAGATCATAGAGAAGTATGTGGAGATGAACGTCGCCCACCCCTTCCGGGAAGGGAATAGTCACAGCACGCGGATCTGGCTGGATACCATTTTGAAGCGTGAGATCGACAAAGTGGTGGACTGGAGCAAGGTGGACAAAGAGGACTACATGTTGGCTATGGAGCGCAGCCCCATTAAAGAAGCTGGGATTAAGGTGCTGCTGAAAAACTCACTGACCAATCTAGTGAATGACCGCGAGGTTTATATGAAAGGTATGGATCCAAGCTACCACTACGAGGGATACCTCCTTCAATAACAAACATCTGCTCTTGCCCGAGTTTATATTTTTTATCATATTCGATGGATGAGAGCAGCGTATTATATCGTTCGTAAAGGGTATCGATGGTATCCAGCAGACATACCAAATGATAGTTAATGTTTCCTCACCAGACAAACGTATAACGATTCGCATTAGTTTCTAATTTGTCCCATTAATAAACAATGCTTCCAAGGTAATCAGGCCTTTTTTTGTAAGCAAACTGATAATGTAAGTCTTCTAAGATCTCATCGGTCAGTTTATGCTTGATGAAATCATAAAAAGCATATCGTTTTGGCCTTACCCTTTGGTTAACCAGATGAATGCCATATCTCTTTCTCATAACTGGACAATTCGATCGACTGACTTTACTCCTCGCATGCCTGCATAGGTGACCACAGTGTGCATCATAATAGGGCTATAGTCTTTTCTTCCCTTGTTATAATAAGATGATTTCATAATAGTTACATTTTACAATGTAACTATTATGGGTTCAGTATAACCCATGCGAGTTATACTGAACCCATTTTCAGACTATTCTATTTTCCGATAGCCCCTTTGTCCAAGCCTTCTAAAATAATTGAAAAAGATGTTTTAAGGATAGAAGGTAAATGAAGCCCACTTCCCATTGTAGTAAAATTCTCCTTTTATACAATCGACAGTTCGCGTCAAAATTTGAATATGAATAGGCATTGGACTATAAACGAAGTTTATTGGCGAGCCCAGATCGAATTGTGGACGACCGCCATAATAAACTTTAGTATACCAAATAGAAACAGTAACTCCATTAGATGTTGTAGTCGATTTTACTGATTGACTAGCCCTTGTAATTGCCCCATCACTAGAAACGATATCCCCTGATGCGTTACCAGTCATACCATCTTCTTTAACAGGTATTACTTCTTCAGATATGACATTGCCATTCTCATCGTATACAATGTGTAGTGCTAGATTATCAACGGAATCTGAGTCTATATTACTAGCGTTTGACAAAAATGATGAAGAAATGCATATCATTATTATCAATAGGCTTGTACTTATTTTTTTAAAGCTTGATAATATTTTCTTGTTCATACAGATACCTTTCCTTTCTTTTCCTAATCACATTAGTTATATATTTATATTAATTCCGAACCATCGGAGACACCTCCTTTATGACTTATAAGACTATCCTTGTAATATAGTAATGGAAAAATATTCTAATATAATACCATTTTTTTACAATAAAATCAATATAACGTGATACTATCAGTAAATTTTCGGCTGAATACTTAACGAAAATTAAGAAGATGAGTTTTGTGCGTTTAAACCAAAATTATTTGGGGAATATTATAGAAAATATACAAATAAATTTTACTTTCAGAAAAAGTATTGCAAAGATTTTATGAAGATGTTAGTATTAAGTCAAGAAAATTGGAAACGTTACCGAGAACGATACCGATACCGTTTCCGGAAATCATTTAGTGAAGGAGAGCGATATTATGAAAATGAGAAAAGCAGCAGCATTGATACTTTCAGGCCTTATGGTCACAGGTTTGTTAATGGCTTGCGGAAGCAAAAACAATGACAACACTACTACTGGTAAAGAAGCGTCAGGCGGATCAATTTATTATCTGAACTTCAAACCGGAGGTTGCAGAGGTGTGGGAAGAAATCGCAGCAAAATATACCGAAGAAACCGGTGTGGATGTTAAGGTTGTTACCGCTGCATCAGGCTCTTACGAATCAACATTAAAATCAGAAGTAGCTAAAAAGAATCCGCCGACCCTGTTCCAGATTAACGGACCGGTAGGATATCAGTCATGGAAAGACTACTGTATGGATCTGAAAGACACCGATATATATGCAAACCTTTCCGATAAAGATCTGGCCATCACCGATGGTGACGGTGTATATGGAATCCCATACGTAGTAGAAGGCTATGGAATCATCTACAATGACGAAGTCATGCAGAAGTATTTTGCTCTTTCCGATAAAGCGGTAGATATTACATCAACTGAAGAAATTACAGATTTCGATACCTTGAAAGCAGTTGTGGAAGATATGACAGCTATGAAGGATGAACTGGGTATTGAAGGGGTATTCTCATCAACCTCATTTTCAGCCGGTGAAGACTGGAGATGGCAGACTCATCTGGCAAATGTACCGATTTACTATGAATATCAGGATGATAATGTAACCGATAAAGCAGAGATTGATTTCACTTATTCAGATAATTTTAAAAATATTTTTGACTTATATTTAAATAATTCTATTACAGAACCTGGGCTAATTGGTTCAAAATCCGTAAATGATTCTATGGCTGAATTTGCATTAGGCCAGACTGCGATGGTACAGAACGGTAACTGGGGTTGGGGTGATATAGCCAAAGTAAGCGGAAATACAGTTTCAGAAGAAAATATTAAATTCCTGCCGATTTACACCGGTATGGATCAGGATGCGGATCAGGGACTCTGCATCGGTACAGAGAATTTCTTCTGTGTCAACAGCAAAGTAAGCGAAGCTGACCAGCAGGCAACCATTGATTTTGTAAACTGGCTGATCACATCTGATGAAGGGAAATCATATATGACCAACGATCTTGGCTTTATTTCTCCGTTCAGCACATTTACCGAAGAAGAGCAGCCGAATGATCCGCTGGCACGCGAAATAGTAAGATATATGAACGATGATAAGCTGACAACGGTAACCTGGAACTTTACCTCTTTTCCGAGTCAGGCTTTTAAAGATACTTTCGGTGCATCGCTGCTTCAGTATGCACAGGGCAACAAAGACTGGGATCAGGTAGTTACTGATATGAAAGCAGACTGGGCATCGGAAAAAGCAGCAGTAGCAGAATAAGGAAAATCAAAAGGACTGCTTATCTTCTGGCAGTCCTTTTATAAAAAGAGGAGTGGAAATATGCAAAATTCTATAAAACGTTATTTCCCCATATTTGTTCTACCCACATTAGCGGCATTTCTTGTGGCATTCATCGTACCATTTATCATGGGAATCTATCTTTCATTTTGTAAGTTCACCACCGTAGTGGATGCCCGGTTCGTGGGATTATCCAATTATGTCAGGATGTTCCAGGACGGGAATTTTCTTCATTCACTGGGCTTTACGGCAATCTTTACGGTGGTGTCGATGGTGACCGTGAATGTATTTGCATTTTTACTGGCTTTAGGGCTGACCAAAGGAATCAAAGGGACAAATATGTTCCGGACCGTTTTTTTCATGCCCAACCTGATCGGCGGGATCGTCCTTGGATACATCTGGCAGCTAATCATAAATGGTGTACTGCTGCGGTATGGAGTGACCATTACCGCTGATGCAAAATACGGTTTTTGGGGCTTGGTAGTACTCATGAACTGGCAGTTGATCGGATACATGATGATTATCTATATCGCAGGGATTCAGAACATATCGCCGGAATTACTTGAAGCGGCGAAGATCGACGGCGCAACTAATATGCAGATTCTGCGTAAGGTAACCATACCGCTGGTGATGCCGTCGATTACTATTTGCTTATTCCTGACCTTGACGAATTCGTTTAAGTTATTTGACCAGAACCTGGCATTAACGGCCGGCGGACCCGGCAAGGAAACAGAGATGCTGGCTTTAAATATCTTTAATACCTTCTATGGCAGAGTCGGGTGGGAGGGCGTCGGTCAGGCGAAGGCGGTCATTTTCTTTATACTGGTAGGAGTTATAGCACTGGTGCAGCTTTACTTTACCAGACGTAAGGAGGTGGAGAACTGATGCTTGAGATATCAAAAGGAAAAAGCAGATTACTGTCGCTGATAATGACCCTTCTGACGTTGCTTTTTGTCATTCCGATACTGATTATCCTGATGAACTCTTTTAAGAGTAAAATCTATATCAGTGATCAGCCTTTCAGACTGCCTGTCAGCGATACATTTATCGGCTTGGAGAATTATATCGGCGGGGTTGCCAAGACGGGATTCTTTCAGGCTTTTGGCTGGTCGTTGTTTATTACAGTATTTTCAGTGGCCTTAATATTGCTGTGTACATCCATGACAGCCTGGTTTATTACCAGAGTGAAGGGTAAATTTACCGGTTTTTTATATTATCTGTTTGTATTTGCGATGATCGTGCCGTTCCAGATGGTAATGTTTACGATGTCCAAGATTGCCAATATCCTGTATTTGGATAACCCGGTCGGAATCATCTTTATATATTTGGGCTTTGGCTCGGGCCTGTCGGTGTTTATGTTTTCCGGTTTTGTCAAATCAATTCCGCTGGAGATTGAAGAGGCTGCGCTGATTGACGGATGCAATCCGCTGCAGACATTTTTCCGGATCGTCCTGCCGGTGTTAAAACCAACTGTAATTACCGTGGCTATCTTAAATACGATGTGGATATGGAACGATTATCTGCTTCCGTACCTGGTAATCGGTACTGAGTACCGGACCATTCCGGTTGCGATACAGTATCTACGCGGGGGCTATGGCTCAATCGATATGGGGGCGATGATGGCCATGCTGGTTTTGGCGATCGTACCAATTATTATATTCTATCTGACGTGCCAGAAATATATCATTAAAGGTGTGGCAGCAGGAGCAGTGAAGGGATAGAGGAGAAGAGTAATGATGAGAGCAAGCGGAGTATTGATGCCGGTTTCCGGCCTTCCGTCTAAATATGGAATCGGATGTTTTTCCAGTGAAGCTTATAAATTTGTGGATCAGATTCATAACGCGGGACAGCGGTACTGGCAGCTGTTGCCGCTGGGGCCGACCGGCTATGGGGATTCTCCTTATCAGTCGTTTTCGACATTTGCCGGTAACCCATACTTTATAGATCTGGAGGCATTGACAGAAGAAGGACTTTTGACAATCGAAGAGTGTGAAGCATATGATTTCGGTGAAAATGAAGCATATGTGAATTATGGTAAAATCTACAATGCCAGGAAATCGATTCTGTGGAAGGCGTTTCATAGGAGTAAATATGAAGAAGAGGGAGCTTACAAATCCTTCTGTGAAGAAAACAGAGGCTGGCTTCCTGACTATGCTCTCTTTATGGCAGTCAAATCCTACTTTAGTGATAAAAGCTGGATGGAATGGGATGATGATATTCGCATGCGCGAACCGGAGGCCCTGAAAAAGTACCGGCGGCTGCTGATTGAGGAATTCGATTATTGCTGCTTTGTTCAATACAAGTTTGCTGAGCAGTGGAAAAAGCTGAAGAATTACGCACATCAAAAGCAGGTTCAGATCATTGGCGACATTCCTATTTATGTGGCGCTTGACAGTGCTGATATCTGGGCGCATCCGGAACTGTTCCAGATGAATGCCGATCGTCGGCTGACCGGTCAGGCAGGCTGTCCGCCGGATGGATTTTCGGCTACCGGACAGCTGTGGGGGAACCCTCTTTACGATTGGGAGTATCATAAAGAAACCGGATATCAATGGTGGATCAAACGGATTGACCATCATCACAAGCTTTACGATGTGATCCGGATCGATCATTTCCGCGGATTAGATGAATATTACGCGATTCCGGCCGGTGCCAAAACGGCTGAGTTTGGGGAATGGCGTCCGGGGCCGGGAAACGAAATATTCCAGGCGATCACGGAGAAGCTCGGGCCGCTTAATATCATTGCCGAGGATCTGGGCTTCCTGACCGAATCGGTGTTCCGCCTGCTGGATCAAACCGGCTATCCCGGAATGAAGATACTGCAGTTCGCATTTGATTCCCGTGAATCAGGGAATTACCTGCCGCATAATTATAGTGTTAACTGTATTGCTTATACAGGAACCCATGATAATAATACCATTCGGGGATGGTATGAAACGATCAGTGAGACCGACCGGGAATACGCACTGGAATATCTGGGACGGGATCATTTGCCGTTAGACGAGATTTCGTGGACTTTTATCCGGATGGCCCAGTCCAGCGTTGCCAGATTATGCATTATCCCGATACAGGATTATCTGGATCAGGGATCGGAAGGCCGGATCAATACTCCGGCGACGATAGGCGGCAACTGGACATGGCGGCTTAAAAAAGAGGAAATCAGTAAAAAATTAATCGACAAAATTAGACAAATGACTGTATTATATGGTAGATTGTAATGCAGAGGTGATGAATATGGAGATAACGATTAAAGATATTGCAAAAAAATGCGGCGTAGGGGTCAGTACGGTGTCACGGGCGATAAACAACCATCCGGATATCAACCCCCGGACAAAAGAATTGGTGATGAGGACGATCGCGGAATATAATTATGTTCCCAATAACAGTGCGCGCAATTTGAAGCGGACGGTGTCAAAGACCATTGCGATTTTGGTGAAAGGGATTTCGAACCCGCTGTTCTGGGATATGGTTCAGATTATTGAAAAAGAAATTAATCGTAAGAAGTATTCATTTTTTTTGCAGCACGTTGATGAACTTCAAGATGAAGTGGAAGTTGCATTAGAACTTATCAAAGAGAAGCGGCTCAAAGGGATTGTATTTCTGGGCGGATATTTTTCCCATTCCGAGGAACGGCTGAAGCAGATCAATGTACCATTTGTGATCAGTACAGTTGGTATTATGAATTCCATGGACTGCGGCATCTTTTCATATTTCTCGGTAGATGATAAGAGAGAAAGTTATAAGGTTACTGACTATTTATGTAAGCAGGGTCATAAGAAGATCGCGATACTGGCGGCTCTCGCGGGTGATGCAAGTATTGGACAGCTAAGACTGGAAGGATACAAAGAAGCGCTTAATGACAATAATATTCCGGTGGACGACAATCTGATCCGCTATATGCGGGACGACATCAGATCTTACTCGATGCAGAACGGTTATGAGGTAATGAAACAATTATTAGCAGAGGACAGAGAGTTTACGGCCGTATATGCTATCTCTGATATTCAGGCCATCGGCGCCTGCAAAGCCATTTTTCAAAAGGGCAGGCGGATTCCGGAGGATTATGCGGTAGCGGGATTTGACGGCCTGGATGATACCTACTACTACGAACCTTCTATCACCACTCTGAAACAGCCGGTCGAGGACATTGCAGAGGCCTCTATCCAGGCGTTGTTCAGTATGATTAAGAAGAAAGAAAGCGTCCCCGGCAAAGTGTTCCATGGAAAGTTGTTAGAGCGGGAATCAACCAGATGTATCTGATGGACTGGAGGATTTATGTTAGAAATGGATATCAAGCAATTACTGGAAGAGATTTTAACCAAACCAATTGCCCAAAGCAGTAATGAGGAACTGTTTGAAGCACTGCTGATGCTGACAAAAAAGGCAGAGAAAGACAGCAGGAGGCTGGATGGCAGAAAGAAACTATACTATATATCGGCAGAGTTCCTGATCGGGAAACTCCTGTCTAATAATTTAATTAATCTGGGGCTTTATGACCGGGTTGCAGAAGTGCTTGCTGCGGCCGGGAAATCCATAAGTGAAGTGGAAGGTATGGAGCCTGAACCGTCTTTGGGCAACGGGGGATTAGGCCGCCTGGCCAGCTGCTTCCTGGATTCAATTGCAACCTTGGGACTGCCCGGGGACGGAATCGGCCTGAACTATCACTTCGGCTTGTTTAAACAGGTATTTGTGGATAAAAAGCAGCAGGAAGAGAAGAACCCATGGATCGGAAATAAAAGCTGGCTGAATAAGACTGATGTGGAATTTGCTGTAAAGTTCAAAGATTTCAGCTTAAAATCAGTGCTGTATGATATTGATGTGACTGGTTATGAGAACGGAATCAATAAACTCCATTTATTCGATGCCACGACCGTAGATGAAGGGATTGTGAAGAAGGGCATATCTTTTGACAAAGAGGATATACCACACAATCTGACCTTATTTTTATACCCTGATGACAGTGACAGAGCCGGGCATTTACTGCGGATATACCAGCAGTATTTTATGGTTAGCTGCGGGGCCCAGCTGATCTTAAAGGAAATGGATGATAAGGGGTTGGATGTCCGCAATCTGCATCAACACGTGGTCGTTCAAATTAACGATACCCATCCGTCGATGATCATTCCGGAGTTGATCCGTCTGCTGGAAATGCGCGGTATTTTACGAAATGAGGCAATTTCCATTGTATCGCGGACCTGCGCTTATACCAATCATACCATTCTTGCCGAGGCACTGGAGAAATGGCCGGTAGATTATCTGGAGGAAACTGTGCCCCATCTTTTGCCGATCATCAGGGACCTTGATGACAGGGTGAAGAAAGCATACGGTAAAGAAACCGCTATTATCGATCAGGATAAGCGAATTCACATGGCGCATATGGATATCCATTACGGGTTCAGCGTTAACGGTGTGGCAGCGCTGCATACAGATATACTTAGGAACTCTGAGCTGAAGGTTTTTTATGATCTATATCCGGAGAAATTCAACAATAAAACAAACGGTATTACTTTCCGACGCTGGCTGATGCACTGCAATCCGGAGCTTAGTAAGATGATTACAGGTAAAATCGGTGCCGGCTGGAAAAAGGATGCTGATGAGCTGAAAAAATTACTTGACTTTACAGAAGATCAGGCGGTTCTGGATGAGCTGCTCAGGATTAAGCAGAGTAATAAGCTGCACCTGAAGTCATACCTCGAAGAGACGCAGGGAATTGCAATAGATGAACATGCCATCTTTGATATTCAGATTAAAAGACTGCACGAATATAAGCGGCAGCAGATGAATGCACTTTATGCCATCTATAAATATCTCGACATCAAAAAGGGGAATATTCCTGAGACGCCGGTAACGATGATCTTTGGTGCCAAAGCGGCACCGGCATATGTGCTGGCTAAAGATATTATCCATCTGATCCTGTGCCTGCAGGAACTGATCAAGAATGATCCCGACGTCAGCCCCCACTTAAATGTGGTGATGGTGGAAAATTACAACGTGACACTGGCATCTAAGCTGATTCCGGCATGCGATCTGTCGGAGCAGATTTCGCTGGCATCCAAGGAAGCAAGCGGCACCGGTAATATGAAATTCATGCTGGGTGGGGCGGTGACTATCGGTACGATGGATGGTGCCAATGTCGAAATTAACGATCTGGTCGGCGCTGAGAATATATACATTTTTGGTAAGTCCAGTGAAGAGGTTATTAAGCTGTATGAGACTGAGTCTTATGATCCTGCCAGGTTGTATCGAAGTGATGCCGGGATTAAAGAATTGGTAGATTTTATTAATGGCGATGTACTCGGCAGTATTGGCGATATAAGACAGCTTAAGCGTTTGAAGCAGGATATGATCACTAAGGACTGGTTTATGGCGCTGTTGGATATAAAAGATTATATCCGGGTGAAAGAACAGGCCTTTGACGATTATCGGGACCGGAATAACTGGGCTAAGAAGATGCTGGTAAATGTTGCCAAATCAGGATACTTCTCCTCAGACCGTACCATTATGCAGTATAATGAAGATATCTGGAAGTTATAAAGATTTCTCCAGTCACTTGATAGTGCCTGGAGAATTTTTTGCTATTTGTATTTGTTGATTAGTTATGTTTGTCATTATATAATTAAGAAAAATTGGATAAACAGAGGGAGGTTGTGTATGCTGAAAGTACTGATAGCAGACGATGAGCAAAAAGTCTGTCAACTAATTGTGAATATTATTGACTGGAATGCGTTCGGTTTTGAAATCGTGGGAGTCGTGAATGATGGACTGGCAGCATATAAGTTTTTGCAGGAACATTCGGTAGATTTGATGCTGACTGATATACGCATGCCTGGATGCGACGGGATGGAGTTGATTCAGAAGGCTCAGGTTTTAAATCCCCATCTGTATTTTATTATTATCAGCGGGTACAGCCAGTTTGATTATGCTCAGCAGGCAATCCGGTTTGGTGTGGAAGATTATCTTCTGAAGCCGATTCGAAAAAAAGATCTGATGGCGGCTCTCAAAAAGATTATGGACAGACATCAGGAGGAGGTACAGGACAACCAGAAGCGGGTTGATTTTGATAAGCTGCTGAAGGAAAATACAGAAAGAATAAAGCGGAGCCTGGTGGAGGATATATTGAAAAAGCCGGAGAAATTCGGCGGCTTTTTCCGGCGCCAGAAGGTAAATGAAGACTACCATTATCAGTTTACAGATGATTGCTACCTTACCATCCTTGTGAAAGTGCTGCCGGTCACCCGTAAAGAAGATGTGGATACCAGAAGATTGCTGCTTCAGAAAGGAAAAGAAGTCATTGAAGAATATACCGAGGGTATCGGCGGGGAGAGGGTACTCAATATTGTAGACGACAATATTTATGGTATTTTTAACGGGGCCAAAGAGGACATTGACAAGCTGCCCCGCAGACTAAAAAAAGCAAAATTTGAATTAATGCGTTTTCAAGACATTTTTGAAGAGATACATTCTTACATTGCTCTGGGCAAAACCATCGATAATTTTCAGGATATTCTGGTTAGTTTAAGACAAGCGGAGGCGGCGATGCAGGGGCGGTTTTACTATGGCGAAGAATTCCTTTTGGAGGCTGCGGATATAGAGGATGGTGAAGAAACCGGTAATCAGATCATAGATAATACATTTAAAAAGCATTTTCTGAGTTATATTGAAACGATGGACCTGGACAATATTGAGCTTCAGATAACCAGTATCCAGAAGATTCTTGAATCAAGCACTCTCAGAGACGGCAGTGCGGTGGCTACAGCATATAAAGAAATATTGTCAGTTTTTTATTTTGGTACCCATAGCTATAATATTATCATACCGGATCAGTATAATGAGCTGCTTGAGCAGCTGGAGCTATACGGCACTATCGGTGAGGTATTTTCGCATTTGAAGGATTACATGATTAAATCGTTAAAACACTGGATGGAGGAAAAGAAATATGTTGAATCAAAACCGATCAGAGTTGCCAAGCAGTACATCGCGCAAAATTACTTTCGGCCGCTGACGCTTGAGATAGTCAGCAGTGAAATTGGTTTTAATCCGACTTATTTTTCCGGTGTGTTTAAAAAGGAAACGGATATGAATTTCTCGGCATATCTGGTTGAAGTACGGATTGAAAATGCCAAGAATATGCTTCTTAATAGTAAACAGACTGTGGAAGATATATCAATTGCGGTTGGATATTCCGATATAAAGTATTTTTCCAGATTATTCAAGAAGATGACCGGCGTCACGCCTACCGAATTTCGACGCCTGTATAATTAGCAGGAGGAGCAAGTATGATGAAGTTAACGTTGTCGGACCGGGTGCGGATTTTGGTGCGCGTTTCAATAATAATGGGTCTGTTTAATCTGGGAATCCTGGTGTTTTTAGTCGTATCCGGGAGAGTACCTGCAGTGCCGTTTGGCTGGATCACGGCCGTCCAAATATTATTGTACGGTGGATTGTGCGTATGTTTTGTTAAGTATCTTGGCAGACCTTTTGAAGATATGGCAAAGCTTTATCAGCGATTTGCCGATGGCCAGGCATATGAAGAACTGTTTGAGGGCGAGCATATTCTCATGCCGCAGTGGGATAAGGTATTGAACAAGGTCCGCCACCTGCTGAATAAGCAGGATGCCATCAAGATGTCAAAGAAACAGGCCGAATATCTGGCCCTGCAAAACCAGATTAACCCTCATTTTCTCTATAATACACTTGAAGCTATAAGGGGGGATGCCATTTGTGCCGGCATGGACAGCATTGCCGAGACCACCGAGGCATTGTCGATCTTCTTTCGATATTCGATAACCGGTGTTGACCATCTGGTAACACTGGAAGAGGAAATCGATAATGTTGAGAACTATTTTAAAATACAATATTATCGTTTTGGTGAAAAGCTTAAGATCAGACTGAATTATCCGGAAGATGAAGAAGTGTTTTTGCTGGAGGTTCCCAAGCTGACCATTCAGCCATTTGTAGAAAACGCAATTTATCATGGGCTGGAAAGAAAGATACAGGGCGGAGTTATCGAAGTGAAAATCGAAACAACATCAAACAAACTGCTGATAACAGTTTCCGATGATGGTGTGGGGATGCCGGAAGAAACGGTGAGTAGAATCAATAATTATCTGGAGAAGGTCGCGGTGGCACATGTTGGCGAAAATCACCGGAAACGCGGCGGCATTGCTATGAAAAATGTAAACAGCAGGATCAAGCTTCTGTTTGGAGAAGAGTATGGCGTGCAGGTGTACAGCACGATCGATATCGGCACAGATATTAAAATAATACTGCCCAAAATAAGAAAGGGTGAATATGAAAAAAGAGCTGATGAGAATTGACAATATAAAAAAAGGCAATGTGCTCAAATGGATTCAGCTGCAGATTTTTGAAGGGGAGATCGTTCACTGTGTTTTTAATAATATCCAGGAAAAATCTTTGTTTCTGGATATTATAACCGGGAAGACCAGAGCTGATTTCGGGAAATTGTATTTTGATGAGAGGGAGGTTCAGGAAGAGCGGATGCAGCAGATGTTTAATAAATATGCGGCGGCTATCTCCAGAGAAAGTACTCTGATCGAATCGGTGACTATTTTGGAGAACTTGTTTTTAATTCGCGGTCAAGTGAAAGAGCAGTGGGCAAGATATAGGGAATACAGGCAGAAAGCAGAACAGGTACTGGGCAAATTCAATATCGACATAGATATCAGTATGCCGACTGAAAAACTGAGTCCCTTTGAAAAGATACAGTTGGAAATCATAAAGGGATATCTGCTTGGAAAAAGAATTTTGATTCTCACAGCTATTAGCAATACACTCAGTCATAATGAGATTAAAATCTTATGGGCACTGATTGAAAAGTTAAAAGATATGGGAATATCCTGTATGATTGCTGAACCGCTGGAAGATATCAGTTTTTTACACACTGACCGGGTGGTCATTATCAAAGACGGAAAAACCTGTGCCGTCAAAGATATTGATGAATGTGATTATACCATGCTTCATACCATTTTGTACCGATATAATATAACGCGCGGCGATGAGCGGGAAATTATGACGGTGGACCCGGATAATGAAGGAAAGGTTGAGTTAGAACAAATTGATAACGGATTCCTTAAAAATATCTCAATTTCGGTTAACAAAGGTGAAGTAGTAAAATTGTTCTGTGTCGATGAAAGAAGTTACGAACAGATTACCGGGGTGTTCAGAGGACGCGGTATTAAAGATGGAATAGGGATTCTGGAAGGGAATCCGGTGACTCAGCTGTTATTTATGGATCTTACTGCGATGGACAACCTTCAAATGCTGCTTTCGCAAAAAGCAAATGGGATATGGCTTCAGCCAAAGTATAAAAAAAGCATACAGCTGCTGCTGAAGGGAATTTTAAATGAAGATGTCTATAGTAAAGAGATGAAAGATTTGAGCAATTCAGAGATTCAGAAGATTGCATATTGCAGATGGCTGATCTATTCCCCTGAATTACTGGTCTGTATACAGCCATTTGCTGATGGTGATATTCAGGCACGGGAAACTGCGAGGGAGATGATATATCTGTTGGAAAAGAGAAAAATCCCCATTCTTATCATTACCAGCAATACTCTGGAATTCAAGTACTGCAGGGGGAAGGAGATTTATATAAGGCGGGGAAAAGTGATATCTAAAGAAGAGGCGTACGATACTTTAAATTCAGGAAGTCGATCATAATTAAGGGTCAAGACCTGCGGTGTGAAAGCATGGCAGGTTTTTTTTGGATTATTCATGTACATATTAGATAAAAAAATAACAATATACAAAAAAGAATTATGTGAAACGCACAACATGTGAAGATTTTCACCCCTGTTGTGAAGATGGTGAGTATGAGCAAAAAAAAGAATGTGCTAACATTGCATTAATAAATGAGATCACAAAATAATTAGTGAGGATTGCAGGAGGGAGATATGGAAGAGGTAAACAAATCACAAAATGATGTTGTACTGAAAGTCACAAGCATTACCAAACAATTCCCCGGTGTTAAGGCATTATCCAACGTGAATTTTTGTTTGCGCAAAGGGCAGGTGCATGCTCTGATGGGCGAGAACGGAGCTGGTAAGTCTACGCTTATGAAGATCATTACCGGAATTTATCAGCCGGATGAGGGGGAGATATGTCTGCGTGGGGAAAAAGTAGTGTTTCAGACGCCTAAGCATGCCCTGAAACATAAAATTGCAATGATTCATCAGGAACTCAGCCCGATCATGGATATGACAGTTGCGGAAAATGTTTTTTTGGGAAAAGAGTTTTTAAAGGGAAAATTCATCGATTATAAAAAGATGAATGAGGAGGCCGCACAGCTCTTGCAGAAAGTGGGGATGAATCTACCGCCGGGGATGATGATGAAACATCTGACCGTGTCACAGATGCAGATGGTCGAAATTGCCAAAGCAATATCCTATGACGCAGAAATTATTATTATGGATGAACCGTCTGCTACGATTACAGAAAGAGAAGTGGAGAATCTATTTGCAATTATTGAAAGCCTAAAGTCGGAAGGCCGCTGTATTGTATATATTACTCATAAGATGGATGAGGTATTTAAAATAGCAGACGTCATAACGGTTCTGAGGGACGGGCGTTATATAGGGACCTATGAGGCCGGTTCCATCGATGAGAACCAACTGGTTGTAAAGATGGTTGACCGCGAACTGGCAGAGATCTATCCGGAGCGTGAGAAACATCTGGGAGAAGAGGTCTTAAAGCTTGAAGGATTTAGTCAGGACGGTGTGTTTGAAGATATATCATTTGTTTTGAGAAGAGGAGAAATTCTGGGATTCTCAGGTTTAATGGGATCGGGCAGAACAGAGATCATGAATGCGCTTTTTGGTATTACCCAGTCCACATCGGGCAGTATATACATAAATGGTGAGAAGATAGAAAAACCAACGCCTCAGAAGATGATATCCAAGGGCATCGGCTATGTAACCGAAGACCGTAAAGGCAATGGCCTGGTTTTGGATATGAGTGTCTATGATAATATTATTCTTCCCTCACTTTCCAAATTCTCATCCCGCGTCGGGTGGATTAACCGCAGAAAGTCATGGGCGGTCAGTGAGGATTACCGGACAAGACTAAATATTAAGACACCTTCGCTTACGCAGAGCGCAAAGCAGCTGAGCGGCGGTAACCAGCAGAAGATCGTTCTGGCAAAATGGCTGATTCAGAACCCCGACATTTTGATATTTGATGAACCGACCAGGGGAATTGACGTTGGGGCCAAAGCAGAGATTTACAAATTGGTTGCTAAATTGGCGGATGAAGGTAAAGCTATTATCTTTATATCGTCGGAGATGCCGGAGATTATGGGGATGTCTGATCGTGTACTGGTTTTTTATGAGGGACAGAAAAAAGGGGAATTAGCCAGGGAAGAGGCTACCCAGGAGAGAATTATGATGTATGCTTCAGATCTTGACGAAGGAGGAAATGAGAATGAGTGAGAAAAAGAAAGGGATTGATAAAGGGTGGATTCAGACCTATATGCTGATCTTTATCGTAATCGGCCTGGTGGTCGTTATGGCGGTTGTTTCACCGAATTTCCTAACCACCACAAACCTGCTTAATGTTGTGAGGCAGATTGCCATTAATGGGATCTTGGCAATTGGCATGACCGTTGTCTGTCTTACCGGCGGCATCGATCTGTCGGTCGGTTCAATTGTGGCGTTTTCCGGCATTGTTACCGCCGGTCTGCTGAGAGACTCAGGACTGCCGATGATTGCAGTCGTTTTAATTGCTATTATCGTAGGAGCCTTGATGGGGCTTTATAATGGATATTTTGTTGCATATTGGAATGCTGCCCCATTTGTGGTGACCCTTTCGATGATGACAATTGGACGGGGGATGACTTATGTGTATTGTGACGGCCGGCCGATTTCTAATCTGCCGACGAACTTTCTGGCAATCGGGAAGGGGAGCATTGCAGGGATACCGGTTCCGACAATTATTCTAATTGCAGTCTTTTTACTGGCAAGTGTAATGCTGACCAAGCTTAAATTCGGCAGATACATCTATGCAGTCGGCGGGAATGATAATGCTGCGATGGTATCGGGGATCAATGTGAAACGGATTAAGATGATGGTTTATGTTCTGAGCGGAACTGCCTGCGGAATTGCTGCAATTATTCTTACGGCGAGAGTTTCGGCCGGACTGCCGACAGCCGGCAGCGGGTATGAACTGGATGCGATCGCTGCGACGGTTATCGGCGGGACCAGCCTGTCAGGCGGCCGCGGAAGACTCTGGGGAACCATCGTCGGCGCAATCCTGCTGGGGATTGTCAACAATGGGCTGGATTTGCTCAATGTTTCATCGTTTTATCAGCAAATTGTCAAGGGATTGATCATTCTCGGGGCGATTCTGATAGATTCAAAACGAAACCAATAAAAAGGAGGAAAGAAGGATGAAGAAAAAAGTGTTATCAATGTTACTGGTTATTGCTATGACGGCAGGGTTAGTTATGGGGTGCAGCAGCGGTGTGGATGAAGGCACCGGGGAAGAAACTGCCGGAACAAAAAGCAGCAAAAGCAAAGAAGATGGTTATACCGTTGGATGTACGGTATACTATATGACTGAATTTGTAACTCTGATGGTAGAAGGGATGCAGTCCAGGGCAGACGAACTGGGATGCGACCTGGTAATGCTGGATGCCGGTCAGGATGCCCAGAACCAGATTACCCAGGTTGAGAATCTAATTGCCCAAAAGGTGGATGTTATCATTGTTGCGGCAGTGGACTCCGATGCTATATTACCCGCCATTGAAATGTGTGATGAGGCGGGAATTCCCCTCGTTGGTGTAAATATGTTATTTAATACCGATGAGCCATATCACTACGTTGGTCCGGATGATGTATTAGCAGGTGAATTGGAGATGCAGAATGCCATCGACGAAATTGGCGGCGAAGGAAATGTTGTAATTTTGGAAGGACCGATTGGACAGTCTGCCCAGATCCAGCGCCTGGAAGGAAATGAGAATGTCTTAGCCAAATATGAAGGAAAAATCGAGGTTCTGGCACAGCAGACGGCAAATTGGAGCAGAGAAGAAGCGTTGACGCTGGTAGAAAACTGGCTTGAAACCTTCAGCGGTGAAATTGATGCCATAGTAGCCCATAATGACGAGATGGCACTTGGTGCGATTCAGGCTTTAGAAGCAGCCGGGCTTACAGATCAAATCGTTGTTACCGGAGTAGATGCAATCCTCGATGGATGTAATGCCGTTAGTGACGGCACATTGCTGGGCAGTGTATATCAGGATGCGGCCAAAGAAGGCAGCGATGCGGTGCAGAAAGCATATGATGTTCTGGAGGGAACGGTAACGGAGAAAGAATTATCTTACATCGATATGAAATGGATTACGAAAGATAATGTGGATGAGCTTTTAACCACAATTTATGCAGAATAGCCCGGGTTATTCTGGGAAATCATTGTGGCCGGGTATGATCCCGGCCACATAAAAACTGGGGTTTGTTAAAATATAATCAGAAAAGAGGTATAGGACATGATGGGAAAAATGAATGTAGCAGTGCTGACCGGAACAAAAAAGATGGAATGGATCGAACGGGAAATCCCTCAGCCAGGGAAAGGTGAGGTCCAGGTCAAGTTAGAGTATGTCGGAGTCTGCGGGTCCGACCTTCATTTCTATGAAATGGGCAGACTTGGCAACTGGGTTCCTGATGGTCCGCTGGTTCTGGGACATGAACCGGGTGGTGTGGTCACAGAAGTAGGCGAAGGTGTGGAAGGTCTGGAAGTAGGAGACCGGGTCGCGATAGAGCCGGGAGTACCCTGTAAAGAATGTGAAATGTGTAAGAAAGGTCTTTACAATCTGTGTTATGACATGTCTTTTATGGCTATTCCAGATGAACGGGAAGGGGTATTTTCCGATTACTGTGTGCATCCGGCTAATATGTGCTATAAATTGCCGGAGAATATGGATACTATGGAAGGCGCGTTGATTGAACCTCTGGCCGTGGGATTTCATGCAGCCGCAATCGGCGAGGCGGAAATCGGACAGAGTGCAGTTGTTCTGGGGTGTGGATGTATCGGTCTGGTGACGATTATGGTGTTAAGAGCCCGGGGAATCAAAGAAATCTACGCTGTGGATGTGATAGAAAAAAGATTGGCAAAAGCAGAAGAAGTAGGCGCCAAAAAGGTCTTTAATGCCAAAGCGGAAAATATCGAAGAATTTGTCAAAGGGCTTCCTGGCGGAGGTGTTGATCTGGTATTTGAAACAGCAGGGACTGAATTTACCACCAAGCAGTCTGCTAAATTGATAAAAAATGGCGGCCGGGTTGTACTGGTCGGAATGTGTGCGGAGCCGGAGGTACTGATGGACCTTGGCAGTCTTAGCGCAAAAGAAGGCGATGTGAAGACAATTTTTAGATATCGAAATTTATATCCTGCGGCGATTAAAGCGGTGCAGGAAGGAAGCATACCGTTAAAGTCAATCGTTTCACATGAATTTGATTTCAAAGATGTGATTGAAGGTGTTGCCTATAATGTAGACAATAAGGCTGATGTAATTAAAGCAGTCATTAAATATTAAATATCCGAAAATGCGAAGGGGCAGTGAATATGAAAAAGATAATTAACGAACCGGACAATATCATAGATGAGGCAATGGAGGGTTTTATCAGCGGGCATTCACGCTGGTATGAAAAGCATCCGGAAGTAAATGGTGTTCTGCTCAAAGACAAACGGCAGGGTAAGGTGGCTCTGGTTTCCGGCGGGGGCAGCGGGCATGAGCCGATGTTCTCAGGATTCGTCGGAAAGGGCCTGGCCGATGCGGCAGCCTGCGGAAATATTTTTGCGTCACCCGATCCCAATACTATTTATGAAACTGCTAAAGCGGTGGAGAGCGGAAAAGGCGTACTTTTTGTATACGGCTGCTATGCCGGAGACAATTTGAACTTCGATATGGGTGAGGAATTTTTAAACGATGATGATATTCAGACCGCACATGTAAGAGTCTGGGATGATGTGGCTTCGGCTCCAAAAGACAGAATTGAGGACCGTCGCGGAATTGCGGGTGATGTATTTATCCTGAAGATTGCCGGAGCAGCCTGCGATTCGGGCAAAGATCTGGCAGAGGTAACCCGCATAACAGAAAAAGCCCGTGATTATACCACGTCGATTGGAATCGCCACACAGCCAGGTCAGCTTCCCGGTCTCGATAAACCTATTTTTGAATTAGGTGACGATGAGATTGAATACGGGATGGGATTCCACGGGGAACCGGGAATTGAAAGAACAAAGATGCGGCCGGCTGATGAACTGGCAGAGATACTTTATAATAATCTGATGGGTGAATCTGATATCGCAGCAGGGGATGAGATATGCGTTCTGATTAATAGTCTGGGCTCGACAACCATTCTGGAGCTTAGTATTGTATACCGTAAAGTGAAGGAGTTACTCGACCGGGATGGGATAAAGGTCTATGATTCAGATATGAATAATTACTGTACCTCTCAGGAAATGGGCGGGTTTTCAATTACGTTTCTAAAACTGGATGAAGAACTAAAACAATACTATGATGCTCCTTGTTTTTCACCTTACTACACGAAGGAGGGAAAATAATATGGTTACATTAAATGCGGTGCAGTCAAAGGCAATGTTAATATACATAGCGGATAAAGTGATTGCCGGGAAAGCTTATTTAACAGAGATTGACAGTGCAATCGGTGATGGCGATCACGGCATCGGAATGGCGGGAGGAATGCAAAAGGCAAAAGATAGGCTTGAAAAGCAGGACTTTACGAGTGCCTATGATGTTTTTGCAGCAGCGGGAAAAGCCATGCTTATGTCAATGGGAGGAGCGTCTGGTGTTATATTTGGCAGCCTCTATCTGGCTGGAGCTAAGGGCATGGAGCCAAAGACGGAGCTAACCGCAGAAGATCTGGCCGGGATGATGCGAAAGAGTTTGGAGGCCATCAAGGAACGGGGCAAAGCTCAGGTTGGCGATAAGACGATGGTAGATGCTCTGGAGCCGGCAGTCCTGGCAATGGAGGAAACATATCAGTGCGGACTTCTGGAAATGCTGAGGCATGCGGAAGAAGCGGCAGCCAGCGGTCTTGAAGATACCAAGAAGTACATTGCCAAATTTGGCCGGGCCAAGTCTTTGATGGAACGGGCAGTTGGTCATCAGGACGCGGGAGCAACCTCAGTATGGTTGATATTTCAGGGGATGAGGGAATTTGTTCAGACAGGAGAACAGCAATTATGAAAATAGCAGTTGGGTGTGATGAAGCAGCATATGAACTAAAAATGGTCGTGCGGGATCATTTAAATAAAAACTATCCGGAAATCGAGGTCGTAGACTTTGGGGCAGATGCCGGTGCTGTTGTATTGTATCCGGATGTAGCTTACAAAGTAGCGGATGCAGTTGCCGAAGGGCTGTTTGACCGGGCAATTCTGGTCTGCGGGACCGGCATCGGAATGGCAATTTGTGCGAACAAAGTACCGGGAATCCGGGCGGCGGTATGTCACGATCCTTTTTCAGCCGAACGTTCCCGCAAGAGCAATGATGCTCAGGTCATGTGTATGGGAGAACGGGTAATCGGTGCAGAACTGGCTAAATATCTGGTGGATGTCTGGCTTGCATGTGATTTTGCCGGCGGTGGATCGGCGCCAAAGGTTGCCAGAATTAATGAACTGGAGCAGGAGCATATGAATATTTCCTGATCCGGGCGGCGCAGACAGCTTATCAGGCTGTAAAAACTATATCTGAATACACTCGGAACAGAGAAGAGGCCGGTAGATTTATTTCTGCCGGCTTTTTAATGTGCTTTCTATTTTGTATCTTCTTCATATTTGGCAAATATCCGCCGGAATATGAACGACATAGCATAGGCGGAAAGCGAAAATCCGCACAGGATCAACACCAGGCCAACGATCGCCAGGTTGATATATAAACAGAGGGCAACCAGTATACCGACAAACAATATCAATAATAGAGTAAACGGCAGGTTAGCAATACCGATTAAAAAAGCATTTTTTACTGTATTTTTCCATGTGTTTTCAAACCGGGCGATGTAAGGAAATAAATACAGTTCTGTTATAAAAAAGAATATCAGCATGACCGTAAGCAGAAAGAACAGGACCTGATTCAGCGGCGAGGGCAGTGAGGGTGATATATAGTAATCGAGATAGATAATAACGCCGGCCAGCATTGTAACAAGCCAGGAACTGGTGCTGATTTTAAAATTATCTTTAAAAGCTGTAAAAAAGCTTTTTGCGATGTAACTCTCTTCGTTTTTAACCATTTTCAGAGTAACCGAGTACAGGGCTGTGATTGAGGGCCCAATGGTTATAATCGGGATACAGCAGAGTATGAAGAGTAAATTTAATATCATCAGATCGGCCAGCTTGGTAAGAAAACGCATGACCGGGCTGTCTAAATTGAATATCTGCATATATAATATTCCTTTCTTTTAGCTGTTATATGGAAGTATTTCACTTAGACTTATTATGTCATATATTTCACAGCAAATCAATATATCACTTCAACTTCCGCTTCCTTCAAAGCATCCATCAGCGCTTCCGGTGGACGGGTATCAGTGATGATCACATCGATGCTGCCGAGCGTTAGACTCTGGTGGAAGAACCGTTTCCCGAATTTACTGCTGTCCGCCAGGAGGATCAGCTGTCCGCAGTGAGTGCGGAAGGCTTTTTTCAGATCGGTGACCTCTTGCATAAAGTCGCTGATGCCAAAGACAGCATCAACGCCCCGGCAGGATACGAAAGCGATATCGGCGAAATGATTGCTGATATACTCGATGGTTGAAGCACCGACGATGGAGTTTCGTTTGGATACCACCGATCCGCCCGGGCAGGAAACTTTAATTTTTTCGTTTTCACTGAGCAGACTGCATGTTGACAGACCGTTGCTCAGAACGGTCAGGTGGTCGATCTGGACCATCTTCCGGGCCAGATAGTTGCAGGAGCTGCTGGAGTCGAGAAAAACCGATTGAAAGCTGCCGATAAAATCAATAGCAATATCGGCAATATGCTTCTTTTGCTCGATCTGACAATTTGTTTTATACGAATAAGGCTGTTCCTGATAATACTCTTTGATGGATCGGGCACCGCCCCGGGTCCGTTTGATGTATCCTTCGGCCTCCAGGCCGCTTAAATCGCGGCGAATGGTTGCTTCACTGGTATACAGCCGCCGGGTGAGATAACTGACGGTTACGAACTTTTTTTCTTCTATTAGCTGAATGATTTCTTTTTTTCTTGTCCCCGGTTCCATGCCTGTCCTCCTCACTGTGCAATGCTGTACTAGTATTGTAACCGACAGCGGTTAAAAAGACAATGACGGATAAAATGATCAATTTGCAAAATTACCGCCACTTCTTTTATTGCCGGACGAAATCAATATAATGATAAGTGTAGTTTAACATTGTTGTTTTATATTAGGAGGATAATAATCATGCTGGTAAATTTGAATGAAGTGTTATTGGATGCAAAGAAGAATCATTATGGTGTCGGCTTATTTAATACCATAAATCTGGAGATGGCCAGGGCCGTTTTGGAAGCAGCGGAGGAACTGCGCTCACCGGTTATCGTAGGGACAGCCGAGATTTTACTGCCGGCGGCTGAGCTGGTGGAACTGCGGGATATCTTGATACCAATGGCTGAGCGGGCATCAGTGCCGGTGGTGCTTCATTTCGATCACGGGCTTACCGAAGAAAAGGTGATTGAGGCGCTGAGGCTGGGATACTCTTCGGTGATGTATGATTGCTCTGCCGATACATATGAAGATAATCAGGAAAAGGTGAAACGGATGACGGAAATCGTTCATGCTTTCGGTGCTACGATTGAAGCGGAGCTGGGGCATGTCGGGTCTAATCAGGAAGCGGCTGAGGGCAGTGGTAAGGATGACAGCATCTATACTGAACCGGATCAGGCGGCTGCGTATGTTAACGCAACGGGTGTTGATGCCCTGGCCGTGGCTGTCGGCAGCAGTCATGGGGCTTATAAGAAAGCGCCGAAACTGGACTTTGAACGGCTCCGGGAAATCGAGCAGATGGTCGATGTACCGCTGGTTCTCCACGGCGGCTCCGGGCTTACCGATGACGATTTCCGCAATTGTATTAAAAATGGGATTGCTAAAATTAATATTTTTACCGATATCAACTGTGCAGGTGCAAAAGCTGCTTATGATCAGTATGAGAGTGGTAAGGGACTGTTTGAGATAGCAGAGGGAGTTAGAGCTGCGGTTAAGGCAGAAACAATGAAAAAGATGCTGATATTCGGCTCTGATAATAAAGCGTCGTAAGGATGGTGTGATAGAGTAGTTTTTTGCATTGATTAGGGCTGGTAAAAAGGGTATAATGATGCCATTAAGCGGGAGGAGAAAGAGATGAATAAGCGAAAGGCAGTTGTAGCCGGGTTGGTATGTCTGGATATTACGCCTATATTTGGCAATAAGAAAGTGGATGATATCCGTGAAATCCTCAAGCCCGGTAAGCTGATTAATGTCGACCGGGCCCAGATCTATTCCGGCGGAGCGGTTTCCAATACTGGTCTGGCTATGAAAAAGATGGGCGTTGATACCTGCCTGATCGGTAAGGTCGGTGATGATCCATTCGGTGATATTATTTACTCCCTGTTTCAGGAGTATGATGGGCATCATGATTTAATCGTGTCTCCGGGAGCCGCTACCGGCTATACCATGGTCGTTGCGGTGCCGGGTATCGACCGGATTTTTCTGCACCATGCGGGGGTTAACGATTGCTTTGGGTGTAAAGATATTGATGACGGGAAACTGGAAGGTGCCGATTTATTTCATCTGGGATATCCTCCAGCATTGAAGCAGCTCTATCAGAATGAAGGTGATGAACTGCTGGAAATCTTTAACCGGGCTGACCAAAAAGGGCTGATAACCTCCCTCGACATGATGGCTATCGAGCCAGGCTCACCGGCTTCTGAAACGGATTGGCAGACGGTACTGAAAAAAGTTCTGCCCTTTATTGATTACTTTGTTCCCAGTTTTGAAGAGCTGTGCTATATTCTCGATCGGGAAAAATATCACCGGCTGAGCGAAAAAGCCAGTCATGGTGATATCACCGAAGTGCTGTCGGTTGAAGAGGATATCCGTCCGCTGGCTCATCAGGCTTTGGCAATGGGGGCGGGAAACGTTCTGCTGAAGTGCGGTGCACCCGGTTTTTATTATTGTATGGGCGGGCGGGACGCTTACCGCAAGATTGAGACCCGCCTGGGCCAGACCATGGAAACATGGTATGACGCAGCTGGGTTTGAGTACAGCTATAAACCGGAAAAAGTACGTTCTGGCGCCGGTGCCGGAGATACTACCATAGCAGCATTTTTGACCGGACTATTGGAGGGCCGTCCGCTGGCCGACTGCCTTCAGGCAGCTGCAGCTACCGGTACCAGCTGTGTCGAGACCTATGATGTACTCAGCGGGATACGTTCTGTCAAGGATCAGCTGGAGCGCATCCAAGGCGGTTTGGAGAAGCAAAAATTAATATAGTGAAAGGGAGTGGGAGGTCTGCCTTGAATAGAAAGTTGTGAGGGAGAGAAAAATGCCAAAGTCAATTCGTTTTTTGATATGCTTTCTGTTGTTGACAGTCCTCCTGGCCGGCTGTCAGAAGTCGGAAGCGGTACAGGATATCAATGCCCATGTGCCGCGTAAATTCGGCGCTACATATATGACTATGAATAATCCGTATTTTGTCGTGCTCAATGAAAATATCAAGGAAGTGGTAGAATCTAATGGGGATATCCTGATTACCAGGGATCCGCTTCAGGATCAGAAAAAACAGAATCAGCAGATCGCCGAGATGGTCGCGGCCGGCGTGGAAGCCATATTTATCAATCCGGTCGACTGGAAAGGGGTGGAACCGGCTTTAAAGTTATGCCGGGAAAACGGTGTGGCTTTATTTAACATTGATACCAATGTTTACAATAAGGAATATATCGTTTCTACCATCATTTCCGATAATTATAATGCCGGGGTTCAGTGTGCCAAAGATATGATGCAGAAGCGGGATTCGGCGGATATTGTAATCATCAATCATACCACCATCAATTCCACCCAGCTGCGGGTGAATGGTTTTCTCGATACCATCGCGGGCAATGATAATTACCGGGTTGTAGAGCACCGGAGAACCACTGCCGAACTGGAAGTAGCGATGGAAGAGATGAAGGATGTTATTAATCAGGGTTATGAATTTGATGTCGTTCTGGGTGGTAATGATCCAACGGCGCTGGGATGTCTGGCGGCAATTCAGCTGAACCATATCGATAAAGATATTCTGCTTTATGGAATTGACGGGTCTCCGGATGCCAAAGCCATGATTAAAGCCGGGTACATGGAGGGGACCAGTGCCCAGTCGCCCATTAACATCGGGCGGACGGCGGCTGAAACGGCTTATCAGTACCTCGAGGGAATTACGGTGGCGGAAGAAATCAAGATACCGGTGCATTTAATCACCGCTAAGAATCTGGGTGAATATGATATCGGCGGATGGCAGTAGTGAGGGTAAAATGAAAGATCAGCGAACACAGTTTGTTAAATATGCAATGCTTTTTATAAATATCATTACGATCATATTTATTGCCGGTTTTGTCTATTATACATCGACCAGGATCTACGATTTCTATGTGGCCAGAGACTTTCTGGCTTCGGTTAATGCAATACCGTGGAAGCCCCAGCTGATTCTTGCCAAGGTCTTATTTTTGCTGTGCCTGCTGGTGGCCTCATTTATCATCCGGGAGCATTACAGTGCCGGTCATGTAAAAATAGAATATATAACCGTCATAGCTGACTTTTTTGTCTGTATTATCATCGTTTATTATCTTGATTTCAATTATAACGGTATTCTATTCTGGGTATTTGCCAACGGCCTGTCGTACATTGCCAACATGAAAGGAAAACTGGCGGTTACCGTATTGGCGGTTCTTAGTTTTGTCGCGACCAGCTATGATCTTATATCCATTCGAATTAACCTGTACAGTTTTTCCGATTATATCACCTTTTATAACGCCAACACACAGCAATATCTCTTTGGACTGCAAAATGGTCTGACTTTGACCAATATGCTGCTCTTTATCATGTTCTGTACCTTTGTGATACAGACCCAGAAAGGCACGATCGACGAAGTTAACCAGCTGTATGATCAGCTCTCGGATGCTAACCAGGAATTGAAATCGGCCAATATTAAACTTGAAAAATATGCGGATATGAAAGAAAGGATGGGGCAGACCAAGGAGCGAAACCGGTTAGCCCGCGAGATTCACGACACCCTGGGTCATACCCTGACGGGGATAGCAGCCGGTATCGATGCCTGCATCACCGTCATAGACGATTCTCCGGAGACCACAAAACAGCAGTTGGAAGTCATCTCTAATGTGACCCGGGACGGATTGAATGAGATCCGCCGTTCGGTGAATCAACTGCGGCCGGATGCCCTTGAGCGGTTTAGCCTGGAGGAGGCAATCGGCAAGATGATCGACGATATTAATGGGATGGCAACAACCAGGGTTTACTTTACCTCGGATATTGACAATCTGAAGTTCGGTGAAGATGAAGAAAATGCGATTTACCGGGTTATCCAGGAAAGCGTCACCAATTCGATGCGGCACGGACATGCCAGTCAGATATGGATTAAAATCAATAAAGATTACAGTGATTTCCATATTCACATAAAGGATGATGGAATTGGCTGCAAAGAAATTAAAAAAGGATTCGGCACCAGACATATCGTCGAGCGGGTGGAAATGCTGAACGGCAGTGTTTCGTTTGACGGCAGCAACGGGTTTGAAACCGAAGTGGTGATACCGATAAGATGGGGGGAAGTTTATGATTAAAGTACTGATAGCTGATGATCAGGAACTGATTCGCCAGAGTTTGCGGATTGTGCTGGACAGCCGCGGAAATCTGGAGGTTACCGATGCGGTGGCGAATGGTCAGGAAGCGATTGCCAGCATCCGCAGAAGCCGGCCGGATATCGTCCTGATGGATATCCGGATGCCGAAGATGGACGGAGTGCAGTGCACAAAGATCGTCAAGGAGCATTATCCGGGCATTAAGATTATCATTCTGACCACTTTCGATGATGATGAATATGTTTATAATGCATTGAAATATGGTGCCAGCGGCTATCTGCTCAAAGGTGTTTCGATGGATGGTCTGGCTGAGGCCATCGATATTGTGCATAGCGGTCGGGCCATGATTAACCCTGATGTGGCGGCTAAAGTGGTGCGGTTATTCTCACAGATGGCTCAGGCCGACTTTTCTATTCAGGTTGGAGAAACAGGAATCCAGGAGCTGGCCAAAACCGAGTGGAAGATCATCGCTCAGGTTGAGCGGGGGGCGTCCAATAAAGAGATTGCCGACCGGCTGAGGCTTTCCGAAGGGACGGTCCGCAACTATCTCAGCATAATCCTTAACAAACTGGAACTGCGGGACCGGACTCAGCTGGCGATCTGGGCGGTACAGACGCAGGTCAGTAAACGATATATGGAGTAACATATGAAAAATAAGATTAAAAGGAAATGGCTGGCGGTGCCGGTACTGATTATCATCTTATTTGCTGCGGGCAGGCTGAGGCAGAGTAATAAAGAGGTGATACTGGAGCTGGGGATTATCGCTGAGAGCAATTGGGACGTAGCTAACGCTACCTGCTACGAAATCGTCGATAATGCCATCGCAGAATTTGAAGCCGACAATCCGGGGGTAAAGGTTCATTACGACAGCGGTGTCCGCAGGGAGGATTATTCAGAATGGTTGTCGCGGAAGGTCTTAAACGGTGATGCTCCCGATCTTTTCATGGTTCTGTCGGAGGACTTTTACAAATTTGCTTCTCTGGGAGTTTTGGAGAATATCGATATGATGGCGCAGAATGACACCTCCTTTTCCACCCGGTACTACTATCAGACATCGCTGGGTACAGGACAGTATCAGGGCAGCCAGTACGCGCTGCCATACGAAACGGTGCCGACCCTGATGTTTGTCAATAAATCGCTGCTGCAGCAGGAAGGAATGGAGGTGCCGGAAGCCGACTGGACCTGGGATGATTTGGAGCGGATTGCAAATGTGGTGACCAAAGATACCGACGGAGATGGTATCATCGATCAGTTTGCCACCTATAACTACAGTTGGAAGGAAGCGGCTTACTCCAATGGAGCGGAATTGTTCAATGCCGACGGAACCCAGTCCTATTTCAATGACAGCAGGGTGATTGATGCTGTCAAGTTCGTAAAAACTCTGAATGACCTCAATGAAGGCCAGAAGGCCACCCAGGATCAGTTTGACGGAGGGCATGTGGCATTTATGCCGCTTTCGTTCTCGGATTACCGCACCTATAAAACCTACCCTTATAAACTAAAGAAGTACAGCAGTTTTCAGTGGGACTGCATCACGCTGCCGGCCGGGCCGAAGGGGGAGAATACGTCTGAGGTGAATACTTTGCTGCTGACCATCAATGCCCACTCGATGGAAAAGGATCTGGCGTGGGGGTTCATTAAGCTGCTGACCTATGAGAGCAGTACGCAGCGTCAGATATTTGAATATTCACAGGGCGCTTCGGTATTGAACTATGTAACCGGATCGAAATATGCTGAGAGTATTCTGCGCCGGGATATGGAGGTCAATGAAAAGATCATCGACAGCAGTCTGCTGGGTGATGTGATCGATAACGGTGCGGTACCGCCCGGCTTCTCTAATTACAGTGAGGTACTGGCATTGGCTGAGAGCGAGATTACTAAGATTATAGAAGAAGAGAAGAATATTGACAGCTCAATGAAAAAGCTGCAGCGGGACATCAGCAGCTATCTGATACAGTAGCTCATAAAACATTACATTTGTCATAACCACTCCTGGCAAATGTAATGTTTTTTTTGTTACAAAACTCAGGTGTGGTATATTCCGGAAACAGATATGATACACATAGTAACAGCAATACATCATAAAAAGGAGGAGAAAGTATGAAAAGGAAGTTATTGAGTATTTTGTTGTGTGTTGCATTGACTGGTGTTCTGGCGATGGGGTGCAGTAATGGTGACGGCGAAACGGCCGATGATACCGCCAGCACCGGTACAGAAGATAGTACGGATGAAGGAGAGGACAGCGGGACCAAGGAAGGCGGATATACATTTGGTTATACCTGCATGGATGGAACCAATCCATTTTTCGTAACTCTGGAAGATACGATCCGCGAGGAAGTGGAAAAGAACGGGGATAAGCTGGTATCAGTTGACCCGGCTAATGATGTTACCCTGCAGATTCAGCAGATTGAAGATTTGATTTCCCAGGGAATCGATGCGATGTTCCTCAATCCGGCTGAAGCGGAAGGAATTCTGCCGGCTCTGGATGCACTGAAAGAAGCTGGTATTCCGATTATCAACTTTGATGCGGAAGTGGCTGATATGGAATATCTGGTATCCTATATCGGCTCTGATAACTATAATGCGGGTAAGGTCTGCGGCGAAGATCTGGTTAAAAAGAGTCCGGACGGCGGCAAGATTATCGTTCTTGATTCACCGACCATGAATTCGGTAGTGGACCGGACTAATGGTTTCATGGATGCTATCGAGGGACACGGTTTTGAAGTGGTGGCTCAGCAGGATGCCAAAGGGAATCTGGAAGTGGCAATGGGCATTGCGGAAGATTTGCTGCAGGGCAACAGTGATGTTGTGGCCATCTTCGGCGGTAATGATCCAACCGCTCTCGGTGCATTGGCAGCAGCTAACGCGGCCGGTATGACCGACTGCATGATCTATGGTGTTGACGGTTCTCCGGACATTAAAGCGGAACTGGCATCGGGCGATTCTCTGATCGAAGGAAGCGGTGCACAATCTCCGGTCAGCATTGCCAAGGATTCTGTAGAAGTAATGTACAAATACCTGAGCGGGGAAGATGTAGACGCGAGATACCCGGTCGAAACATTTCTGATCACAGCCGATAATGTAGCCGAATACGGCACCGATGGATGGCAGTAATCAATAACCGTTAAAGGACGTGAAGGATGTTGTAAAAGCAGTACTTTTGCAGCATCCTTTTATGAATAAAAGAGGTGATTATTTGAACGGTAAGACGTTACTAAAAATGAATAATATCCATAAAACCTTTCCCGGAGTCTATGCGCTCAAGGCCATTGACTTTGAACTGAAGCGGGGTGAAGTTCATGCCTTGCTGGGAGAAAACGGGGCCGGTAAGTCGACTCTGATTAAAGTGCTGGGAGGAATCTATGCGGCTGATCAGGGTGAGATCCTGATCGAGGGTGAAAATGTTGCTATCGATGGCGTAAAAGCAGCTCAGAACAACGGAATTGCCATTATTCATCAAGAACTGGTGTTGGTTCCGTATATGACCGTGGCGGAGAATATCTTCCTGGGCCGGGAACCGATGAAGGGCTGCTTTGTCGACAAGGGGCAGATGCTTCGTGAGGCTCAGGAACTACTGGATGCATATCAGATGAATATTGATGCCGCCATGCTGGTGGAGAAACTCACCATCGCTCAGCAGCAGATGGTTGAAATTGTTAAGGCCATTTCCTATAATTCTAAGATTCTGGTCATGGATGAACCGACTTCTTCGATTTCCGATAAGGAGGTTAACTTCCTGTTTCAGACGATTAAGGCATTGACATCAAAGGGGGTTGGGATCGTATACATTTCCCACAAGATGCGTGAGCTGGAAGAGATCTGCGACCGGGTTACAGTGATGCGTGACGGTGAGTATGTCGGTACTAAGGCAGTAAAAGAAACCTCTAAAGATGAGTTGATCGCAATGATGGTAGGGCGGGAATTGGTCAACTATTATACCCGTGATTTCCAGGAGGCGGGCGACGTGGTCCTGGAATGCCGGCATATCTCCGACGGTAATATGGCTGACGATGTCAGTTTTGAGGTCCGCCGCGGTGAAATCGTTGGATTTGCCGGTCTGGTGGGAGCGGGGCGAAGTGAAGTGATGAAATGTATCTTTGGATTAACCGATAAGGGTACCGGTGATATATATATCGACGGTGAAAAGGTAACCATTAAGTCTCCGGTGGAAGCGATGAAGCACGGAATTGCACTGGTTCCGGAAAACCGGAAGGCAGAAGGGCTGTATGCGGTTCAGAGCGTCCGGTTCAACTCCACCATCGAGGTTCTGAGTCGGTTTATAAAAGGTATTTTTGTAGATAAGCAGGAGGAAATTGCTATTACGCAGGATTATATTGACAAGATGGCTACCAAGACCCCTTCTCAGGATCAGGTGATCGGCAATCTTTCCGGAGGGAACCAGCAGAAGGTGCTGATTGGGAGGTGGCTGGCCACCAACCCGCGGATTCTGATCATGGATGAACCGACCCGAGGGGTTGATGTGGGAGCTAAATCGGAAATCTATACCATTATGAACGGGCTGGTTAAACAAGGGGTATCGATCATTATGATCTCTTCCGAGCTGCCGGAGATTCTGGGGATGAGCGACCGAATATACGTCATGGCTCACGGTAAAATGAAAGGCTGTATTTTACACACCGAGGCAACGCAGGAAAATATTATGAAGCTCGCAGCGGAATAGGAATGATCCAAAGGAGGAGAGAAAATGACAGCGAAAACTAAGAAAGCGGCATCATCTGGTTACGGAGCTGCGGCGAAAATATATCTGAAAGAAAATCTGGGAATCATCATAGCATTTTTGGTGCTCTGTATCTTTTTATCGGTGAACCCGATCACGAGTAATTCGTTTTTTACCCAGAAAAACCTGTTTAACGTACTGCGGCAGATTTCCACCAATCTTTATCTGGCCTGTGGCATGACAATGGTTATTATCCTCGGCGGGATTGATTTGTCGGTGGGATCGATAATCGCCCTGTCCGGCTGTGTGGCAGCAGGCTGTGTGGCCCGTTATAATCTGCCTTTGCCGGTGGCGGTTTTAGCGGGAATTATCATCGGTTTGGCGGTGGGAATATTCAATGGAGCATTTATTTGCAAGACGACCATTCCCCCGTTTATCGTCACGCTGGCGACGATGAATATTGCCAAAGGGTTTGCCTACGTTTATACGGGCGGATCACCGGTGCGGGTTGTGACCAAGGAATGGCAGTTTATCGGAGCCGGATATATCGGACCGGTGCCGACACCGGTCGTGATACTGGTTGTGGTATTGATCGTTACGGCAATTATTATGAATAAGACAAAAATGGGACGGCATATTTATGCGGTCGGCGGTAATCCCCAGGCGGCGGAATTCTCCGGGATTAAGGTGGCCAGGGTCAAATTTTTCGTTCATGCTTATTCCGGGGTGATGGCTGGGCTGGCTGGTGTAGTGCTGGCCTCCAGAATGTATTCGGGCCAGCCGACGGCGGGAGACGGCGCAGAGATGGATGCCATTGCGGCGGTTGTAGTCGGCGGGACCAGTATGGCCGGGGGCAGTGGTAAGATCGGCGGAACGATTATCGGTGGTTTGATCATTGGTGTGCTGAATAATGGGCTGAATCTGCTTAATGTAAACTCGTTTTGGCAGTATGTGGTCAAGGGGGCGGTTATATTGCTGGCGGTGTTTATTGATTTTATCAGGAATAGAAATTCAAAATAATTATATTTATATAATTCGGTAAAGGGCTCAGTGCAGACAAAGTACTATTTTTATCAACTTTAAAAACTAATTTGCCATTAATACAATTGTTATACAGTGAAGCAGAATCTTATATTTGTTTCTGGAATTATAAATTTCAGGCAATTGTAAAAATAATTATTAAATGCCGCCTGCTGACAGACGAAGAGAAAGTAACTACCTGCAGATTCTTAATAGAAGCCGATGCTGTTTTTGTCAACACATTCACAGAATTCGGAGTGAACGGTGCAAAGGCGGAGGATGCTAAATTAATGAGGAATACAGTTGGAGATATGTGGTTAAGGTGTTGACGGGTATTAATAACCGGAAGATCTGTGATCAAATGCTTACGATAGATGCATGCCGGATGATAAGTAGTACAAGATCGTATTATCGCTGTGTAGATACGACAATCAGTACTGAATAGACTTAGGAGATGATCTTCAGAAGAGGGACACATTGAGGAATTCATTACTATACTAAGAACAGATATTTATAGAAGCGAGAGCAAATGGTAATGGTGAGATTATGTAAGAGTTCTGCGATGTTAATATTTATACATATAACATCAATAATTTATCATTGTTATATGGGTTTTTACAACGTCAATTAGCAGATATATGCATCTTTTTAAGTGCGGTCAGCACATAACATTTCACCATA
>Ga0153996_1000158_pt1 | contig 35671 bp, 40 predicted proteins | sample TSNC080MetaG_FD_104728 | JGI IMG/M metagenome (GOLD analysis project Ga0153996, IMG submission 104728) | Attine ant fungus gardens microbial communities from North Carolina, USA - TSNC080 MetaG | ecosystem: Host-associated > Fungi > Mycelium > Unclassified | place: USA: North Carolina, Lumber... | reverse complement strand
GAGATGAAAAAAAACGGATTTCAGACTGTGGCTCAGTCTGTGCGTGAGCATGGCTCAATTTATCGCGTGAAGGTGGCTCAGGCTCCGCCGGAATGCCGGCTCAACGGGGGCGAAATATTCACCGACAGAGGAAAGCCCCGCGTCACCACCTCCCGTACAGGGGGATGAAGCGGGCGGCGATACGGACGGCGATACGGAAGACGACGGCGCCCTCTTTGAGGAGCCCACCGATCCCACCGCCCTCGCAATCGTTCCCGCGCCACCTGCGGATAGCGCCGCTGAAAGCGCGGGCGCGGCGATACGGAAGGTCCCGTTTGCGGCGGAGCTGTTCCCGGCCTCCAATCTCGTGAAGCAGCCGGGCCCCGTGACGCCTGAACCGGAATTGGAGCCTGAACCCAAACCGGAACTTGATGACGAATTGGAGCCTGAGCCCGAACCCGAACCCGAACCCGATACCGGACCGGAACCCGGAGCGGATAGCGCGCGGCGGGAGGATACCGGCGGCGATGCTCAGGACGACAGGTATAAGAAGGCCCGGGAAACGGTAATTACCATTCTCGGCAAGGCCAACGACTGCAACGGATGGAACGCCGGAAAAATTGTTGATGAACACCCGGAGGTGATCATCAATATGTTCCAGCGGTACGGCAGCAATTACACCGGGCGGCAGGAAGCCCAGATGGACGCGATCAAGCATCTGTATCCCGAAGCATTGCGCCGGATGCAGGGCATGGCCGCCTGATGAAGCCACTCTCCCGCTTGCCGGACTTTTCCGAAAAGGAGGTTTCGCGGCATGACTGTCTATGAAGCTGTGAAGGATTCTCTTGATATTGTCCAGGTTGCGAGGGACTACGGCGTCCGTGTCGTAGGCCGGAGCAAAGCGCATTGCCCCTTTCACGACGACCGCTCGCCGAGCATGTCGTTCTGGTCGAATAACAGGAAATTTACCTGTTTCGGCGCCTGCGACATCAGCGGCGACGTAATCGACCTGGTGGGACGCCTGGAAAACCTGGAGCCCCTGGAAGCGGCGCGGTGGCTGAATGACAGATATCACCTGCGCCTTGACTTTGACAAGCCTGCCGACAGGGCGGAGTTGCGCCGCCGTCAATCCCTGCATGAGCGCAGGATGGCGCTGGAGCGGTGGGAACAGGAGGCGTACCGGACGCTGGCGGAATACAGCCGCCTGCTGTACGATTGGCGGAGCATCTATGTCCCTCTCCACCCCGATCTGCCCATTTCCCCCCGTTATGTGGAGGCCATCGGCAGCAACCGGGATTATGTCTATTACCTGATGGATGAGATGATCAAGCGCAAAGGCAATTTACAGGCGATGGCGGAGTTCTACATGGCGCAGCGGGAGTATATTGAAAAACTGCAGCGCAGGCTCAAAGAGGAGAAATCCCCGAATGTTGGACGAGTTAACGAAGACCCTGCACCGATTACAGGCCACGGAGCCATCTACCTCCCCGCTCCCGAGCTTGCTGTCCGGGCATTGTGAGGCGTTCGCCGCCATGATCGGGCGCGTCCGGGATTGCGATTCGCCCTGTGCCAAGCGCATTTTGGCCGAGGAAGCCTTCGAGGCCGCCGATTGGATTCTGTATTTTCCCACCGGCAGCGGGCGCTGCGTCAACCTGGAGCGGACCGCCCTGTGGCGCTCGTACCGGGAAGCCGCGCAAAGCGGAGAGGTGCTGGACTATTACTACGACGAATACAAAAAGGCAAGGCGTTTTGCGCGGCGGTGGCTGGAGCATCCCTATGAAACCGAGGTCGACGGCCCCGATTACAAGACAAAGCGATACGCATACGCTCTATCCGGAAAGCCGCTCCCCGAGTGGCTTGACGAAACCCTGCTTGTTCCGAGGCTGGAAGCCGTCGTTACCGCATATTGCAATATGCTGATAACGATACTGGACTATGCCGGGGAATATGGGCTTGCGGTCGCTGATGATGATACGAAACGGAAGGAGTTGTTTGTTGTGAACGTACCCCCTGTCATGCCGTCTGAGGAATTTTTGACGCCGGAAATCGGCCAGGTAATACCCGTACTGGATCAAACCTGCGCCATGCTGACGCAGCAGTCTTTGATCATCGCGCTCACCGAAAAGACCAAGGAGTGGGTAAAGGGCGATCCCGAGCTGGCGGATACCCTCCTGGACAAGAAAAAGTCGCTGGAGGAATGTATTCGCTATATCATGGAGAAAGCCGCCGCCGTGGCTAAGACGAACGCCGAGGCCATGACGAAGGAGCAGCTGGAGTCAATGCAGCAGGAGGTGCATGGCCGGAAAGCTTTTATGGCCGGCTTCGCCATCACCGCGGACCAGGTTTACAAGTGGGCGGAGGACTATTATTTTAATCCGGATGTGAAGCCTTCGAATGTTACGACATCTGCCGGCAAAAAAAACTCTGAAAAAACCGGCTCCAAAACCGGAAGCAAGGGCAAGGCCGGAAGCAAAACGGCCCCTGACGCCAAAGCCAAAGCCTCCGGCGATACCGGATCAAAACCCGCGGGTTCTTCTCCGGGCGCGCCTGCGTCTGTGGAAGGGGATGCGATAGAAACAGTCGAGCAGACAAGCCTGTTCGGCGCTGAAAAAGCGGCATAGGAGGTGATAATGATTTGAAACGGTATATGGATAAGCTGATCGTCGGTGTGGACGCGGGGAACTTCAACTGCAAAACGCAGACCCAGTGTTTTACCTCCGGCTTTGTGGAGCTGGCCGGCTCGGAGATCCGGTACAATGACCTGCTGGAATATAACGGGCGCGTCTACGCGCTCACCAGCGACCGGCTGCCGCTGCGCGACGACAAGACGGGGGATGACGACTTTTTCATCCTCACCCTCTTTGCCATTGGCAAGGAGCTGGCGCGGCATCAGGTTCCGTCCGGCGAATACCCGGTGGTTCTGGCGCCCGGCCTTCCTCCCGGCCATCTGACGGTGGCGGGGCTGATGGACAGGACGCAGAACTACTATAAGCGGCAGGTGGAATTTGTTTTCAACGGCAAAGAGTACAAGCTGGATATCGGCACGGTGATTGTCTGTCCCCAGGGCTTTGCCGCCCTCCTCGCGCCGGTTCTCACCGACGAGATGGAGGCGCTGTCCCGGACGAACAGGCTGCTCGGGGCCGCCCGGCCCATCGACATCCTGGTCCAGGAGCCCCAGGCAATCCTCATCGACATCGGCGGCGGCACCACCGACCCGATTCCGCTGGAATGGGGCGCTCCGAAGCCGAGCATCAAGCTCTCCATGTCGGAGGGGATCGTGGACGCCTACAACGAGATCAGCGCGGTCATCAAGTCCAAAACCGGCCGGGATTTACCGGAAAACGCCATCAACATGCTTCTGAACGGGAAAAAGGGCGTCCGCGTCACCAGCGAGGAGGCCGAAATGATCTATTCCGGTATAGAGCGGTATTCCCAGCACCTGCAGAAAAAGCTGTTGGAAACCAAGCTGCCCTTTAGCAGCAGCTACAACCTGCTCCTGGGCGGCGGCTCCGCGGTGCTCAAGTCCTGTTGGGAAAAAACAGCCTTCCATTTCGGCAAGCTGGATTTTATCCGGGAGATCCGAGTAAACGCGATGGGGTTTGAGGAATACGCTTTGAAAGTGCTGACGAGGGCGTGATATTCATGGGCGGAAAGGCAAAAAAGCCGTTGGACGTCCATGTGCGGTTCAACGGCCGCAATCCCCGCCACGTTCAGGCAGCCGAAATTCTGGCGACGGTCCCGACAAAATACAAGACCGCTTTCCTGACTGTGGCGATTGAGTCCTACATGGCCTCCCGGTACCCGCCGGGCGTGAATATGGATGATCTTGTGGCTGTGCAGAAGGAAACAGACCGCTCGTTCCAGCCGAAGGCCCCCATCCAGGAGAATCTGAAACGCACGCCGGCACGGATGCCCGCTCACGCGGCTCCGCCGCCGGAGGCAAAGGGTTCCCCCGGCAAACCGGAGGACGACAATGTTATCAATGCCATCGACAAGGCTATGGCTGCGTTCGGTGTGAAATAGAACAATTCCGGCATTAAGGCACTTTCGTATTTGCATTGAATACGGGTGCCTTCTATTTTTGTAAGGAGATGATTGTCATGCAAACTGCCAGCAACAACACCGCTCAAAAGGAAGCAGCCGCCAATACGGTGGAGGCTGCGAAAAGCACCGCCGCCAACCTGTTCCGGAAGCTGCGCACCGTCCTCCGGGGCCTGTCCTTCTGGACGATGGCGCTGCTCTGCCTGGGGCTGCGATGCTTTGTCAAGTACCCGTTGGGGCCGCTGCTGGCCCTGGTCGTCGGCACCGTCTGGTGCGTCGAGAACATGGAAAGCGTCCGCCGTTTTTTTCGCGTGGTTCAGGGCAAGGTGACCGGCCATGCGAAGGGCTGCGAATCCTCCAGTCTGTGGTACGAGCACGGAGGCCGGGAGCAGATCGGTGAATTGATCGCCGCGCTGTCGGCCAAAGGGAAATGCTTCTGCAATCTGGCGGAGGAGATCAAAATGCCGCCGCAATCCCATTGGTTCGCCATCGGCAAGGCGCTCGGCGAACAGGGCGTGAAAACCCAGATATCGGGCGACGCCTTTTTCATCGCGTGGGAAAACAAACAGGAGAAACCGCATGATTAAGCTCTACGCGATTGTACGGTTCACAAAATGGAACGGCGAGATGGAGGAATTCCGGATCGAGTGCGTTGACTGGACCAAAAGCAAAGAAGATTGCACAAACGAGTTTAATGCCAACGGCTACACGGTTTATGCCATCTTCACCGAGGAAGAGTTGAAGCTGCTCGAAAAGGATCTGAACCTGGACCTCACCGCAAAGGTGGTATGAGTATGCCGGAAATCGACAGGCTCAAATTCCGGAAAACCGAACGCTCCATAGAATACTCGCCGGACGGCGTGCAATGGCTGCCGTTCCATGAGGGCGAACCGGAGGCTGTATCCCGGTCCTGGGAGGCGATACGGCTCGGGTACTGCAACGACGAGATTATCACACTCATTCACAACTATAACAAAACACAAAAGGAGAAAAACTGATTATGGCTACAAACACAAACACGAACGCGAAGGCCGCCAACCCCTGCAAAATGCTCACCGGCAACGGGATTCTGTCCTATGCCTACATCTTCGAACCGGCACCCAACAACCTGCAGTCCGATCAGGATGAGAAGTATTCCACCCACCTGCTGATTCCGAAAAACGACGCCGAGACCCTGGGGCGGATCAAGCAGTGTATCGCCGCGGCTGTCCAGCAGGGCCTCACCAACCCCAAGATTTGGGGCGGCAAAAAGCCCGCCAAGATCATGTATCCCATTCACGACGGCGACGAGGTTTCCGACAGCAAAGGCGAGGTGTACAAGGATCACCTTTACCTCAACTGCTCCAGCTTTAACAGGCCGAAGGTAGTGGACCGCGACAAGCAGCCCATCACCGACCGCGAAGAGGTTTACAGCGGCTGCGTCGCAAGGCTGGTCGTTCTGTTCAAGCCCTATAACAACGTCAACAAGGGCGTTACCTGCCGCCTGCTCGGCGTGCAGAAGATAGCGGACGGAACCCCGCTGGGCGGCGGCGTCGCTTTGGACGAGGATTTTGCCGACCTGGGCGACGACGGCGACGACGGCGGCGATCTGGCGTTCCCGCTTCCCGGCGAAACCCAGGAAGAGGCAGAGGCCGCAATGAGGGCGGCGCGGAACAAGCAGGCGGCGCCGGCACAGGCTCCGCAGCAGAAGAGCGCCGTGGACGATCTGCTCGGCGACATGAGTTTCGGGGGAGTCAAGGCAGACGATTTTGCCGCGTAGGAATCCCTGAACAACTTGCAAACCGGCCCGCTCATGAGCGAGCCGGTTTCTCTTTTGTATCCATAGTTTTTTCATTTTTACAAGCAACATACAGATTGGGTGTGGTATAATGGGGTTGTCTTGTAAGGTTTCGAGAAAACGCAACACTATAAATGAAAGTGAGAAAGTAGTATGACGCGGTATTCTGTATGGCCGTTACTAATTGGACTCATGTTACTGAGCGCCTGTGGAACGCCACTTAAAGATATAAGTTCTAATGATGAAACGCCAATACAACAATCGGTAAGTGTAGATACGGCATCCGATCAAGCGGTGATGGAGACATCGGAGGAAGCTCCAGAATCATCGCAGCAACCGGAACAAGAGCTTGTAGTAGCTCCAGCAACTGAAAGCGGAATGGAATTTGTAATACATAACCCCATTTCCATTGCGGAAAGTGGCAATATCCTGTTGAAGAATGGAGAAGAGGTCTATCTGTTTCTTGAAATGACTAGCGGCCAGTACAGTAGCCTCTGGTCAAGCATTCACGACAGAAGTTGGACGGGAACATTCCGGTTAAGTATTTATTCCAGCCCACATAATAGAGCTATGCATGATCCATTGTTTATTTTACCGATTGATGTTACAGGTTACAACCAATACTTTGACATACTGATTGATGACTACAATCAGGACGGAAATCCGGACTTCGTAATTGCTGTAGAGAGCATCGCAAGCAGCGCGAAGTCTTATCGTTTATACACCATATATGAGGACTATGAAATAAGCGAGCTATTATTTGAGAATACGGATTATGAGAAAGACGGTTTAGGTATCGGGGCAACCAGAGACAGCATAAGGCTCATACAGGAAGATGGTTACATTGTATTTTATTCTCTTGGTCATGAAGATTTTATTGTGCGCGCTTCTTATTGGCAATGGAATGAGAATACATTCACACATTTGAAAACAGTTGACGCACATGATGAAAGGCGTCCATACGAAGAACACAAAGCTATCTTTGATGAAAAACGCGCTTTAATGTACGAATAGAAAGGATATAATGATGCGGATTGTATGTTTCTTGTTGGTTATGCTGTTCGCTATATGCACGTTGTTTGGATGTGCGGAACAAACTATTAATGAAATAGACTTTTCTATGGAATCATCTTCTGATATAGAAGCCTCCGCTTTTGAAACGTCCAGTAGCAAGGGACCGGGTTCCAGCACAAGCGATACAACGCAACCTAAGCCGGAGGAAAACCAAAAGGGTACTATTTCTCCTCCCGCATTATTCCCGGACATTTATACCCGTCTTGCGGATCAGTCTCAATACTATCCGCCTACGGCGATAATCGCGGTAGATAGTGAAGGTGTTAAGATCGTAGATATTATTGACTTTATACCACTTGCTGCTTGGGAATGTTATCTTATAGGAGATGATATAGGTAGTAGCCGTTTTATACAAACATATCATCTGCTCACAGGTGAAATTTATGACAGTAAATGTTGGAGTTACGCCAGTACACACTTTTTTACCAACGGCGTTGTTGCTCTTATCGACCATCAACCTGTTAATGATAATGACCGTGAAAAATTCCCTCAACTATTATTGATGGACCAATACTGTGTACCCTTAATAAATCAACTCCAGTTTGATTACGGGGACAAAGATGAGCATGGAAATGAATTTCTTGTTATTGATCTTGCATATCAATTCGAGAACGACACCTATGTTGCCTTGTTTTCCCGCAACCCTTACTTCGGGAGCAAAGAAGAAGGGTTTGACAATACCGTATGTAAATTGGGAATCGCGATATTTTCCAACGATGGAAAGCAACTTGAGCGTTATGAACTAGATGGTATTTTGTTTCCTCTGAACACTAGGCACATGAAAAATGCGGCTACACGTCCTCTGCTATATCTGTTGGATGCAGAAACCGTACTTATAGTACCGCAAACGCCGGAAAGCATGGCGTTTGCCTACCGAATTTTTGAAGAACCGTTGGAAGGCTACTCTTCAGATCCATTACTGTTAAATTTAAGCACCCACGCTTTCCGCCGGTTGTCTATTCAGGAAATGCAGTCCTTGCTGGAGGAAAATGACGAACTCGCGGGGGAACTGGACCATGTTTATCAATATTGGGAAATGAGCAAACCTCTCAATCATCCCTTTACTCTCCAATCGCAAGACGATAATCTGTTAGTATATGGAAAGGATGAGCGTCTTCCTCTTTTCGTTATTCCCGATAATTATAGCCGTTTGATGTTTTGCCACGAATATGAGGGTGTGTATTATCTGATGTTCTGTTAAATAGCTTATTTTTAATTTACCTTTTCCTATAATAGCCCACCATATCAATCAATTATAAGTCAAGCAGCTATCCATATCCACCTCCCAATAACCGTTTCCCGATCACACATTTCCTCGGCGTCTTATCATCCCGCAGCCCCTTGAAAACCGGCTGGCGCAGGCCGCCGGTCGGCGTATACTCCGTAAACTTCACGGTGCAGACCAATACTGGTTCCAACCACGCGGCTCCTTATGCCTGCAAAGAAAGCGGCATAACCGTTACAGGAACCTCCCCCCGCCTTATGGTTTGGCGGGGGGAGGCTTGCCTATCTTTGTTTGAACACGGCCTGGTGCGCATTATTATCGCGCTGCTTGCATTTTTCGTGCCGCTTGCGATGCTGTCTATGCTCTTTTCTGCGAAATCGCTCTTTTGTTGATTAAAGCTATGCGGCATAAAGGGCGGGCCGGTACATGGACGATTCCAGCGCATGGGCGGATAGGATATGTCAGCTTTCCGGATTTTTTCATTTTTACAAACAACATAAAGATTGGGTGTGGTATAATGAGGGTATCTCGTAATGTTCCGAAATTATGCGCTAAAAGTATCACAAGGTTATAAATGGAGAGAAAAATGCGAAAGAATATTGCGCTAATAATCTTTATTATTTTGCTTTTTATAGGATGTACAAAATCGGATGACCTCCAAACCATGTTAGTTTCTTCATCTGATACTCATAATGATAGGCAGTTTGAAATGCAATCCCTCCCCACTGATAGTAATGTCAACGAATCTCAAACAAGAGGTATATTTGACTTGGATGGTGATGGAAAAGAAGAACACATTTATAAAAAAGATGATAATATTATCATAGCACGGAATGATGAGGTAATAGTCAGTTTTGATCCATGGCAACCTGTGCGCGGAGATATAGGTTTATTTATTGTTCAGGATGAAAGTGGAAATTACTATATTTTTATATCCGGCTCTGACCATGGTGGTGTTACAAACGTATATGACGAGGATAGGAAAGGAATACCGAGTAATCCAGAAGATATAAAATGGGAGTCGCATTCGTGGTGGCGGCAAGTTTTTTTCTATAGCTTTCACAATGACACTTTACAGTTGGAAGATCATGCTGAATACAGTTATACAGAATGGACATACAGAGATACCCAAGAAATATCAAGAGAGTATGGTATTATAATAGTCAATAATGTTGAATCAAGCGAAAACGAGTTAACGGTTATGTTTAGCAAGTATCTTATTGATATCGATAGTGACGATGAATTTAATATGCGCTAATAGTAAAAATCCAGCAAATAAAAGCCGCCCCAAATCCCCGTTCCCTCGATCACGCAATCCCCGTCGCCTTATCATCCCTCAACCCCTTGAAAACCGGCTGGCGCAAGCCCCCGCCTGGCGTATACTCCATAAACCTTACTGTGCAGACAAGCACCGGTTCCAACCACGCGGCTCCTTCAAAATCCGGGAAGGCGCCGCAATATTTTTCCTTATCGACAGAGGCCGCCGCCGTCATCCGTTTGTAATCCACCCTGGATACGCCCATGACCACATGACCTCTGTATACCAAGCGTCCCACATTGAAGCTGCAGCCATCCTAACTTTTAATTAATCTCTTAGGGTTCAATTCCCCGCAGCTCTGCTGCGCTTCCTTATAAAAAACAGAACGCGTAGCTAAGATTAGGGGGATTGATACCCCGCAGTCTCTGCTACGGGGTAGTTCATTTGCGGTTTCACGGTGAGTAGGTTATAATATAGTTCAGCGGATGTTATGCCCATGAGAGTTTAGGGGAAATCACAATGAATTGTTTTTTATGTAAAGGTGATATTGCTGAAAACAAGTTGGTTACGCATACTGTTGATCTAGGGAATTGCATTGTAATTATCAAAGGCGTTCCGGCTATGGCATGTACGCAGTGCGGCGAAATCTGGTATAGTGGAACAGTAACTCGACAGCTTGAAAAGATTGTGGATGCTATTCAAGCTACTGCTATTACTGAAATCGCGGTTGTGAATTATACTGATTCTGATAAAGTAGCCTAATCATGATTTATAACCCGCTATTGATTAAACATCATTAGCGGGTTACTGTTTTAATCTTGCTGCAGGAGGTATTCCGATGTGGAGTGACACTGTGCTGAGAGACGAAGGAATGCGTATCCTAGCCGAACAGCTTGGGCTTGAGGAAGCCGAGCGGTTTATTGCGCTGATGCGCCGGGAGCCGTTTGATTATACGCAATGGCGGAAAGGGCTTTACAAGGATGTTCTGCTGATTCCGTTTCAGAGTTGTTTTCGTACCTTAAAGTAGGGCAGATAAATGATCATATGCTTAATGTCCTGCAAGCAGAGAATAGGGTTTTAGATTTCCACGTTCATGATAAATCCGATGAAATGTTTTATTGTATTGAGGGTGAATTTGATATCGAGTTTGATGACGGTATAACGCATTTATGCGAGGGCGATTTCATTGTTATCCCTAAAGGGACTTTACATCGTCCAGTATGCAAAGGGTTAGTCAAATGCCTTCTCATAGAAATAGCTGGTACACTTACAAAACAGAATACAGGAGGAAAATATGGCGAGTAGTCGTCTTTATCTCCTACAGAGCAAACCGAAAAAAGATAAGAGGGCCTACACCTATTTGCTTTAGGGATAAGCCCTCTTTCCTTTTTTTCGTATATTGCCCGTATGTTGTCCCAGCGCCTTATCCTCCGGCGCTTTCATCCGACACCGCCATCTCCGCCAGCATTGCTCCCCGGAATAATGCGTCGTTGGCTGCAGGTGTTCCCAGGGTATGGAGCATTTCGATAAACTCCGCCGTTTCCGCTTCGGAAGGCCATGAGGCGGTAATGGTATATTGCCGTTCGTCCTCCGCAGCGTAGTCATAGGTGGCGAATGTCGCGCCGGCATTTTCAGATGCCCAGATATCCCGGATCGCGTCCTCGCGGATGGGGAAACCGTTTCGCGGTTCAGCGGCTTGCGCCTCCCGGGAAAACAGGAACCGCGCAAAGTCAGCCACGCCATCCTTATCCGCCCCGGCGGCGCTGACGGCCAGGATTGACTGCGGAACAAATATCCCGCTCTGCTCTGTTGTCAGCATGGTCTGATAACTCCCCCCGCCGGTGTCCGACAGGGCGGAAATATAGTATGTGGAAACCATAATGTTGTTCGCGGTCGCCAGAATTAAGGGAACCTCGCCCGCGACATACTTTGCCGCTATGGTGCGGTTTTGCCAGTCTTCGTTTTCATCGGCCTCTATGGACAAGAGGGCTTCAATGGCCCGTAATGTCTCCAGATCATCAGAAATAGCGGTGTTGTTCCTGGAACCGTCCGCATTCAGCCATCCCCAGGAGCGGGCGTTGTAATACCATTCCTTTACTATTTCAGCCGGATACCCGCCGGAATACATATCCCTGTTGCGCTCCAGCCATACACGCAGATCTTCTGCTTCATGGACATCCTCGATCCCCCGTCCGGCAATCAGTGGAACAGAGAACCGTGTAGGAACCGCATACAACCCCTGTTCCGAGCGGTAGGCGCCGGTTATGTTCTCCAGCAAGGCATCGGAACCGGCCTCCTCAACAAGCCCGCTTAAATCCATCAGCGTGTCGGAGTTTAGGTATTCCATAAACGGAACGCCGTCTAGGATCAGGATATCCGCGCCGCGGCCGGCGGCAAGCTCAATGGAAAGAGAGCGCAGCGCGTCCTCCATGCTAAAATCGTCTTTGCCGGTATATCCCACGCGGTAAGTAACGGCGGCCTCCGGGTGCTGCTTCTGATAAAGCCGGACAGTGTTGCGGACATATGGAACGTCAATCAGGGAATAAACCGTGACCTCCTGCTGTGGCAGACGATCCGCGAGAGTGTCAAAGGTCAAGCGAACCAGTTGATAAACGCGGTTTCGTTTCAGGAGCAGAAGCAAACTTCCGTCCGGCTCCGCGAATACCTTCTGTAATTCCGCTCCCGGGTTATCCCGCATAAACTGATAGCTGTCGATCAGCCGCTCCGTCAACGAACCGTCCATAGAAATCCGGTAGACGCCGGTGGAATTGCAGTACAGCAGCCCCGCCCCATCCGGCTGCGCGGCGATCACCGGCACATCTTCGCCTCCGTCCTCCATTTGCAGGGATGGGGGCAGCTTGATTTTCCCCGTTTCCTTGCCCGTTTCCAGGCTGTACAGGGAAATATGATCGGTATTGCAGATCGCCAGAGTATCGCCGAATACGGCGGCGCTCCCCAGCGCGGAGTAGACATCCCCGTGATAGTAGTGCGTCTGGTTTCCGTCCGCGCCGATTTGGGTATATGTATTCGCATACCGGACCAACAGGTCGGACGATGACCATATCAGGGATTTTTCGGTCATATTCAGGTACGGGATATCCGGCAGCTTCGTCATTCCCTCGGCGTCGAACAGGGCAATTTTCCTGCTTTCCATACCGGGTTCCCCGGTATGGCAGACGGTGACGCTTCCGTCCGGTGCGAACGCGGCCGACGTAAGGTAGGCAAGCGCGGAAAGCCCCGGATATTCCCGCCGGTTCCAGGTGAGGCCGCCGTCCTCTGAACACCACACCTCATAGGGGCCGGAGAAGTAGACGCCGGTGCCGTCGCCGCCAAGCTCAAACTGATCCGACATTGTGCCGATAGCGTAATAGGTGCCGTCCTCCGCCTGGTCCAACGCGAGTAAGTTTTCAAACGCCGGAAAGTCCGCCGCCTGTTCCTCCCGGTAACCGCCGCCTGTCATTTGCGCGATATCCGACGCCGGCGCGGCAGAGCAGGAGGAAAAGACGGCGGCAATCAGCGCGAGAAAAAACGCCGGCAAGCGCCTTTTGACCATTGAACCACCTGACTTTTTGATTTCATATTTTTATCATAATGACAGCATATTGATTATGTAGGATTGGGGATAAAAGCTGTCGCAATATGGATTTTTCAAAGCAAAGCAGTTTGCTTATAACTGCATAGGCTAATGTCGATTATCAGCGTTTTTAGTTTTGAAACAACAACCGGTCAAGCTCAGACGTTTTGTTTATATCAATTTCGTAACCTCTACCTCGATACACAATGCTGGTATACCGATATTCAAGATGCTCTGCACTACCGTCTTTATAATAAATAATAATCTCAATAGAAGGTCGCTGGCAATCAACAATCTCATATCTTTTTGTTAGAACAAACGAATTTAGAAAACTGATAAGTGCAGTCATATCGTTTTTATCTGCATATTCACTAATTGTATGCCCCAAACTTGAGCATTTAATATTTTCAACATCTGCTATATCAATTTGCATGGTTTTCTCCCTATCTTTTATTAAAAAGGTTATGCATAATAAAGAGAGTACGAGTATTAGCATCATACCTATAATTAAAAACAAATACTTCTTTTTCATAGCGCAACTCGATCCAATCCAGATGATATTAATTTCCCTACGTTCGCAAATTCAGCATTGCACATTTCTTCCATCTCTCCTATTTTACCATATAATTCTGTAAGGCGCATGTGATTTTCACTATTCAGCAGAAAAAGAAATTTAGGCTTCATAGTAGCGTAAACCGCATTTTCACATGCGGCTTACAGAATATCTATGCTATACTGGAGGAGAGCTAAAACGGTAAAGGGGGATTTCCACATGCGAATCCTGATCGTGGAAGATGATCCGGAGATTTGTGAGGCGATGCAGTTCGCGCTGGAACGGGAAAATCATACTATAGACGTCTGCCATCATGGCGACGAAGGGCTCCAGTGGCTGCTGCAGGGCGCGCACGATTTGGTGATTATGGACCGGCTGCTGCCCGGAATGGACGGGGCCTCTATTGTCCGGGAGGCCCGCCGGAAAGAGGTTATCACTCCGGTTTTGATGATAACGGCGCTGGGAGAGGAAAGCGACAAGATAGAGGGGCTGGACTGCGGCGCCGACGATTACCTTGCGAAGCCCATTTCGATCAATGAAATGCTTGCCCGCGTCAGGGCATTGGGGCGGCGGCCGAAAAGCTGGGACAATTCCTCCGTAGTTTCCTGGGGCGGCATGGAGCTTGACACGGTGAAACGGGAATTGCGCCTCGGGAGCGAATGCGCGCAGCTCACGAAACGGGAAACCGCCATGCTGGAGTTCTTTTTGAAAAACGTGGGCGTCGTGTTTAGCAGGGATACCCTGTTTCAATACATTTGGGGCGCCGCCTCAGAAGTGGACATGTCCAATCTGGACAACTATATCCGGTATGTCCGCAAGCGGCTGCTGGAGGTAAACAGCCCGCTGGAGCTGGTGACGATCAGGAATACGGGATACTGTTTGCAGGAGATCAGCTTATGAAAGCGTTTCAGCGTTACCGTGTCCGCATTACCGCTATCGTCGCCGCAAGCACAACCTTGGTGTTGGTTGTCATGGCGGTTTATTCCTACCTGTTTGCGGCAAACCAGGTGCGCGAACAGGCGGCGGAGCAGTTTTCATCCGAGCTGAACGCGATCTGTTACACCCTCGCCACGCAGGATACCGTCAGTCACACCTGGCTCACGCAGACCGAGCGCAACAACGGGATGCTGATTGATGTAGAGAGCGCCACCGCCGGCAGTGTGTATTCGGAGCAGTCCGAGCTTCGCGGCGAATTGACGCGGCTTGCGCGGGAGGAGGCGGAGCGGCTTGGCTTGGACCCCTACGGCCGTCCCCTTGGGAATACCACTCCCGATTCCGTCTCTTTCCAAATGCAAACCGGGCATGGGGATTTCCGCGCCGCCGTCGCCAGAATGGACGCCGGGAGCCGGTTGCTGCGCATAACGGTTTTGAAGAATATGTCCCCGGAGCAAAGGCAGATAAACCGGCTGCGGCTTGTCTTTGGAACAGGCGTGGCGGCCGCCGCCGTGTGCCTGCTGGTTCTCGGCTGGATATTCAGCGTTTGGGCGGCGCGTCCGCTGGAGGATGCCCGGAAGATGCAGGCCGAATTTATCTCCGCGGTTTCCCATGAGCTGCGTTCCCCGCTCTCTGTTATCCGGATGAATGCCGAGAATATGGAAAAGACCACCGGGGAAAAGTCCTTTGAGCTGTCTTTGCGCTTTGCCGGCAAGATCGTGAAAGAGTGCAGCCGCTTCTCCCGCCTCATTGACGATACTCCGTTTGGCAAAGGCCGACGATCACACCTGGGCCATGTCCTTTCAGCCGGTGATACCGGACATCATTCCACTCGCTGTTATCGAGAATTACGAACAGGCTGCCGTTGAGAAGAAAATCAATCTGACGGCGGACATGCCGGATACGCCGATTGGAAAGGTGGTCTGCGACAGCGGACGCATCGAACAGGTGCTGACGATCCTGGTGGACAACGCAATGCAGTACACGCCGGAGGGCGGCACTATACGGATCTCTTTGGGCAAGGACAGGCGGCACTATATATTCCGGGTAGAGGACAGCGGAACCGGTATATCGAAGGAGCAGCGCGAAAAGATATTTGACCGCTTCTATCGCGGCGACCCGGCCCGCTCCGCCAGGGAGCATTTCGGCCTGGGCCTGTCTATCGCTATGGAGATCGTCATGCTCCATCAAGGCGAATTGTCAGTTGATGATTCCGACCTGGTCGGCGCTGCTTTTACGGTACGGCTGCCGGTCTGATAACACATGAAAAATAGCAAGAAATGTGAAAAGTGTCTTTTGAATTGATACTATAATAGTCTTAGGAGGTGGAAACGTGGACAGCAATCTACTAAATATAACTCGAATAGTGGATTATATTGAAGCCCACTTGGATGATAAACTGGATTTAGACAGTTTAGCGCGGGAGGCAGGATACTCAAAATACCATTTGCACAGAATGTTCACAAGCATAATAGGATTTACCGTTCATTCGTATGTGCAAAGACGCAGATTGACCGAAGCGGCAAGATTGCTTATTTTTACTGACAAACCTATTATGGAAATTGCCTTGTTTGCGGGATATGAAACGCAACAATCATTTTCAGTCGCATTTAAGGCACTATTTGACTGCAGCCCGCAAACTTTAAGAAAGAAAAGAGATTTTCACCCTTTGCAACTCAAATTCACGGTGGACGGAAAGAAACAGTTAAGAGGAGATATGATAATGGACATTAAGACAATAGAAAGTGAAAAAATATTACTGGTAGGATATACCGCGAATACAAAAAACGGATTTGCCGTTATTGGTGGATGTATGGTACAGCTTCAAGCCAATATAGAAAAGATTGCTAACCGTTCTGACAAAAACTGCATCATTGGGCTAAATGACTATACGAAAAATTTTGCCTGTGAGGACGAACAACCTTCATTTGATTTTTATGCGGCTACGGAGGTTACGGATTTTTCCGTAGTACCCGACGGAATGATAACAAAGGAACTACCGGAAAGCAAATATGTGGTTTTTAGCTTTACCGGCAAGCCGCAGGACTCTATGCAGCCAGTTGCGGACTATATTTATAAAGAGTGGTTTCCGCAATCTACCTGCCAATTCAATGAAAATAACATGTATGATTTTAGCAAGAGCTTTGAGGGCGTGGATAAGGATGGGAACAGCAACATTGAGTATTGGGTTCCCATATTATAAAATCGTCAGTCTACACAACTTTGCCCTACCCTGCGGTTATATAAAAAAGCCGTCTGATGGCAAATGATATTTACGGCCAGAACATGGCCACGCGGCGGCTTTGAAAATAAAGCCGCCGCTTTCTGATTTTCGTAGGGTGTAGTATATGGACAATACAGAGAACAGTAATCCCTCACTCAATTTAGAATGGCAGCCTCAAATTATTTTCGGAAAATCGACCATTTTCCCCATTTCACACCGTTTTTACAAGCGCCTTACAGATTCGGGATGGTATAATTTAGTTGGGAGTACCGGCAAATACTGGAGGAAGGAAGTAAACAGAAGCACCGGTTTCACGAAAAGAGGTGATGCCGCATGTTACATCACATTCTGGTGCTTGATAATGATGATAGCTGGATTCGCCTGGCTACTGACGCATGGTATAAGTACGGCGGCTGCCTGAATGCGGTATCCTCACCGCAGCAGGCTGCCGATAGGCTGCGGAAAAACGGCTGCGACCTTGTTGTGATTACGGCGGATTCCGTAAAGGAGCAGTTACTTCCGACGATAGGACAAATCCGAAATATATCATCCGTTCCAATTATGGTTCTAACATCCCGTTACATTGGACTTGAAAAAATCGCCTCCATTCACGCCGGCGCCGATGATTACCTTTCTTTCCCCCAAACGGTGGAGGAGGGTGTTGTAAGTGGCGTGTCGCTCATCCGGCGCAACGCCCCGTCCGGTTTTTGGCCGGATCGGAAAAAGCTCCTCACCTGCGGGGATCTAAAGCTTGATACTGAAAAACGGATACTGTATGTAGCCGGTAAACCTCTTGTGCTCACCAAAGGAGAATTCTATTGCCTGGAGCTGCTGATGAGTGAGCCCGGCAAGGTGTTCGACCTGGACACCATCTATCACTGCGCCTTTCGTGACGCACCCATAGCGGACGATATTGTAAACTCGGTCCGTGCGCTGATGAAGCGTATCCGAAATAAAATACATCCGGATCAGACGAAATACATTAGGACATCCCGCGGCATGGGCTATTACATAACATCCGGTGAAGATTTTGAATATACTCTGATAATATGAACGTGAAACGCAGCCTCCCGAAACCCGTATTTTATACGGATTCCGGGAGGCTTTTGGCTTTACGCGGTGTTACATGTTTTGCCCGTGCTCTTTTGTAGGATTTTGTCGAATATATCATGTTTATTACATTTTTCATTCATGCATATTGTATTCTAATCCTGTATACTTTTTGCTATAATATGCACACTGCGGTAGGCCAATATATTCCAAATTCATCAGCAAAAACACCGCCGGCATCTTTGATGTTAGCGGTGTTTTTATTCATTAATTAATGGGAGAATGACCAGGGTTATTCCTTTTTTAATTGTATAATACCGTTTATGGTTCCCGCGATAATTTCAAGCTCTTTGTCCGATAGCCCGTCCAACAAATCATCAATAACCCGCCTTTTGGATGACTTAACTGTTTTTTTCTCCGGCAAAAAATATTCGTCAACGGATAATTTGAGAACCCGAACGATCTCATAAAATAACTGCAGGCTGGGATGCTGGCCGTTGTTTTCGATCCTTGAATAATAGGGCAGTTGCACTTTAATTGCTTGCGCTACATCATCCTGCGTCAAATCGAGAATTTTTCTGTTCTTCTTTATGGCTTTGCCGATAGGCTTAAAATTGAATTGTTTTCTCTTTTTTCTCTTTGTTCTCTTTGCTTTTTCTTCCTTTTTCATCAAACAAATCACCAGATATGATTTTATCCGTTTTTACGGCAAATTTATATAATATCTGATATTAGTATGTATAATATCTCATGTTGTATTCACACTCTTACGACAATAGATAAACCGCATAAAAAAGGGGGATTTTCAAAAATAAGCGACCAATTTGGCTTTTTAAAAAAGGCCGTAAATTGGCGCTATTTTTTGATGCCTTTATGAGCATCCATAGCGAAATGAGCGGCTTTGACTGACATCATAGCCGCTCATTTTGTGACGTAACGCATGTGCATAGCCCCGTTTTCCTTTGCGTCGGCTCAAAAAGATGAGTGATCGTGTTGGGAAAGAAGTGTGGTTATGTATTTTTTTGCTTGAGGCCGCCTCCCGAACCCTTACAAAAAAAATCCGCATTATCCCTGCACAACGCGCTCGCCCAAATATATAACATTTTAAGTTATATCATATCACATTTAATCTTCATATCCCGTTTAGGCTGATCCTCCGCCTATCGGGATTTTTTTGCCGTTTTACGGCCATTAAGGAGGATTATAAGTGATTTTACAATATAGCTTTGGAGGATCTGTTCGGCATATCACCATCCGCTGGACAGCGGATACTGGCCGCTCCGTCGTGTTCCGGGACATTGTGCGGGCTTTGATGGACAAGCACCGGATGAAGCTGGAGGACTTTCTGGACATTGCCGGGGAGCTCGACAGTTTAGTGGACAAGCTGTACAGCCTGCTTTACGCATTCACGGATGAACATAAAAATATCCCCTACAATCCCCGTTTCCGCAGGCAGGCAGTGAGCGTTATTCAAGAATTGACCCTGCGGGCCGGGGAGGCGGCGGAAATGGGAAAAGCAAGTCATGGGCCGCTGCTGTCCTCGCTCTTCGCCGTCATACTGATATCCCCCGTACAGGGCACATCCCCCGCCACACCAATTCGGCGTGGCGGGGGATTTTTTTATGTCAAATAAAAAAACAATAGTTTCTTTTTGAAATGGGTTAAGAAAAACAAAGCTCCCACTCCTTGAATATGAAGACTCTTTTACTTAGTCTTCCTGTACTTTGACAAACAATGTCCCTCTAAAGGGGTCATTCATAATATCAGTACCCGGGCTGTATACCCGTTGTTTGCTGCGGAAGCGGCGGAGCGACACGAGGGCGGGCGCCATGACCTTCTGTTCGGCTGTAATGGCCGGATGAACGCGAGGAACCACTTACCGCAGTGGTGAAGCAAAGGAGCGAGCGAGAAAACCCGCGCCCAAAATCATCCGATGGTAAGGGTGAATCGCCAAAACCAAAACGACGGAATATGCCTTCATGGAGCCCTTGGCGGGGGAGTGCTGCGAGCCTGGTTTCGTACCGGCCGGCGGCATTTATGATGCCTGTAACCGCAGGCAGGTCCGGGTATTCCCGTATCGGGGGTGAGCCGAGGAACGATCCCGCTGTTCCGATAATACGATACGACTGATTACTGACAATATATATGAGCTCCATAACAGCCCTTCGTTCAGCTTATTTGAAAATGCTGGTTCAAATTTCGCGCGGTTATGGAGCTACATATGTTGTCAGGGAATGACGCGGAGAGGAGTGTTTGAAGTGAGTTTCAAAGAGCGTTTGGCAACATTGCGGCCTGTCGGCAAAAAGCGGCGGCGGCTGATCGTCGCTGGCCTGCTGACCATGTGTTTGCTGCTGTGCGGCTTTGTGTGGGATTGGGCCGTCAACTTTACAATGGAGGTGTTGTTTCCCGTGGATGAGGCGGTCGACTCCAGCCTCATTTTTGATTTCTCCAGCATTGTGGATATCGAGGACCTGAATACCTACCTGACCGAGCCGGTGATCGCGGAGCAGATTACCGCCGGGGTCCACGCAAACCTGTCGGCGAATGTCTACAACGACATAGAAATTCCCGACATGACCGAGGAATCACTCGGAACAAAAATCATCCGGATTATTTTTGACAGAATTCTATCTTAAATAAGGAGGGCAAATAATTTGAACAAACCGAGAATGCTTGTGATGGCGACAGCCGGCGTGATCCTGTCCGTGCTGCTTACGGTTCCGGCGATGGCCGACAGCTCCGGCGCCACCGTCACCCAACCCGATATTGAGTCCCAAACCGTGACGGCTTCCATATCGGACGCGGATACCGTCCCGGAGGAAGCCGGAGACTTTAGCCTGGAGGGCCAGGCCGCCGTGCCCTATCCCACCGACATCCAGCTTGTGGAGCAGGCGGACCGCAATTACCTCTATAAGACCTATACCGTGGCCGCCAATTACGACCCGGACCTGCTGGTTGAACCGGCGTTTTCCCAGGGCGGCTACCGCTACCGCTTTTCGGAGATCATTCAGCGCAGCTCCACACCGGCCAGCGCCAGCAAAACCGTCACCGAGTACAGGACGGTGGACAGCGCCACCGGCGACGAGGCCGCCATTCTCGCCATGCTGGGCAGCAAGCTCCCCTATACCGACAGCGAAGGCTACCGGGGGGAGCTGTTTTTAGTCCCGGAGAGCCTGATGATCAACGCATCGGGGCAGACCGCTTACTCGTATACCGTGACCGAAACGAAGCGGTATGAAAATCTGAGCAGCAACGACATGGCTGCCATTCCCAAGACCGCTACCAAAAACGGAATGACCCTGCAGCTCCAATCGGTGGACTGGCAGGCCACCGGAAACCAGGATATGGGATACAGCGGAATACCCTCCGGCTACACCGCCGTTGCGCTCTACTCGGCCCCGGCCACCGGTACCAAGGCGTCCGGATACACGGCCACCGCGACCTTTACCGGCGAGGCGGTCAAGGAGCTGATCGGAAAAAACACCTACACCATTGTCTACGAGGGGGAGCAAATCGTGATCCCGTTTAACTTTATCCCTCTGCTGATCGCCGGCGCCATCGTGGCGTGCGGGATCATCGCCTGCATCGTTCTCTGGAAAATGCGGCGCAACGTCACCATTTACACGCTGCAGCAGGGCGTTCCGGAGTTTTACGCCAAGGTGCGCGTCAATCGAAAGAAGCCGGTGCTGGATCTGAGCCGGGTTACCGACGTCGGCGTGCGGCTGGTGTTCGACAAGCGGTTCGTCAAATCTCTCTATGACCAGAAGGTATTTGTGGTGGGCCGTTACGAGAATTACCGCATCAACCTCACCGGCAGCCTGGTCCAGGAGCTGCCCGCGCAGACGCCTCCTGACAGCAAGGCCCCGGGCGCCGGGCAGCCCACGATCAAAACGCTGGAGGAATCGTTATGACAGAAATCAAAAGCTTTATTCTGGGACACAAGCGGGCGACTATCGCCGCCGGCTGCGCTGTGGTGGTGCTGCTCGGCTTTCTGGCCGCCGTCCTTGTAAACCGCCAGATCGGCAACGTCGGCGTTGAGGAGATCCCGTCCGTAACCTCACGGGATACAGGGGTATTTGGCGATGATATTACGGTTCACAACTCCGACAACGGCCCCGTCGTGATTGATCTGGCGGCGGATACCGGGGAGGATGTGCCGCTTTCGCCGATGAAGCTGGTTTCCGATCCGGATACCATATGGAATGAAAATACATATACCGGAAATCATACGCTGGTGGAGCAGGTCAAGCAGAAGGACGGCGCCGTCGGCGTGCTGACCGTCGACAAGCTGGGGCTGTCGGTCAATGTGTTCGATTCCGGCGACGAGTCCATGATGGCGGATATGTCGAAGGGCATCGCCCATTTCCCCAGCACCTCGGCCTGGGACGGCTGTGTCGGCGTAAGCGCCCACAATGTCAATTTCGACGGCAGCGACGGGTATTTCAAATACCTCTACACGCTGTCAAAGGGCGATACGGTGCGGTATTCCACCAAGCTGGGCGAGCGCGCCTACGTTGTCGAGAGCGTCGCCACCATTTCCGCGTCCGACTGGACGCCGCTCTACCACACCGATCACAACCAGATTGTGATGATTACCTGCATCAGCGGCCAGCCAAGCAACCGGATCTGTGTAACTGCGGTGGAGCAGGCCGCTTAGTGTTTACAGAATGTTTACATTTATACCCCCAGGTAAACAGCCCTCCGGGATATGAGCATGGGTGAGGGCAGTTCTTTGACTTTCGCGGCCTGGGTCACAAACGGCTAGCTATGGCAGTCAGTTTGTGATATACTGATATTCAGGTAAGATGGGAGGGAAATCCGGCGCGTCGGAGAGTATTGCCCGAAAATCCTATTTTTCAGGAGGACAAAAAGATGAAAGGCAATATCATAAAAAAATTGGCGGCGGTAATCGCCTGTGTTGTCATGCTTTGCTGCGCGACGACTGCTTACGCCTCGGACACTGTGACGCCGGCCGCGGCCACATCGGCCGCAAGCACCAAAGTTTTTGAGGGGTATAGTGTAACGGTCCTGGATAAGACGACTCCGGCTGTGAACATGCGCGGCCGAACCGATGACCGCAATGTTATGTGCTTTGTGTCGGCGGCCGATCAGGAGGTTGGCGTGATTTCGTACAGCGATTACAACGCCATCATGGAGAAGAACAAAAAGGTGATTCGATACGCGGACGGCAGTTCACTAAACGCTCCGCCCGATGGCTACAGCAGGTGGCACGATTGGTTCGCGGATGAATTTAACAAGCTCCGTGGATTGGTCGCCGGGAGCCGGGAGGAAGCGGTTGTGTCGAATACCGCAGAAACCATTGAGGAATATCGGCAGGAACTCGTCAGATTGGTAAACCTTGAGAGAGAAAAGGCTGGTTTGTCGGCATATATTATCAATGACGAGTGTATGGAATATTCCCAAACAAGGGCTCAGGAGTTGCCAACGTCCTTTTCGCACACTCGTCCTAACGGTACAAATGCCGGGTATGAAATTATAGCAGCATCTTATTCTCCGGAAGGGGCCGTTACCCGGTGGATGAATTCGCCTGGGCACAAAGCGGCAATTCTGAACGAAAATCGAGTTTATGTTGGTGCAGGGGTTTGCGTTACTTCAAATAATACACTATATTTCCAGATGTACTTCGAAAGAGATCCCGAAGAGTATGCGAACACCTTAATTTTTGGATAACCTCAAAATATCCATCAATCGCTAAGAGCGCTCATAAAAAGGGCGTTCTTTTTTACCCTCCCGCCGCCGTAAAGCGGCTTCAAATATATTGAGGGCTTTCTCCGAAACCGGGAAAAGCCCTTTTTGTGTGCAAAAAATTCATTATAAGGAGCGATTCTATCAATGAAATACGCTTTTAAAGCGACAACAAGGGTACTCAGTTTAATCCTTGTTGTAACCCTTATGTTTACCGCTTTCCCCGCGTCGGCATATGCCACAATCGACGAACCGCTTAACGGCGTCACGGGCAGCGGTTGGGATGACTTCGGCGGCTCACCTGACGGAGATGAAACCGGCAATCCGCCTGTTACGTTGGATTCACTGGACGAAGACGGCTCTGATGACGGCGCTTCCTCTGACGGCGAAGATGTGGATACCGTCAATGATGGCGGCGATCCCGATACCGCCTCCATAGAAGGCAAGGGCGAGACTGCAACAGCCACATCCGCCGCGCTCGGAACGTCCGGCCCTGTTCTGGATTTGCCGCCCGAAGTCGAAGCGGAGTTTGTCGCGTTTCTACAAGCTGTCGGGAATATCATCGAAAGCAAGCCCTCCATCATGCCCTTTTCTTTCCCCGGCGACACAGGTACAGTATCGTGGGTGTGGGGCGATCCGGTTGGTTACACTACTACCGCAGGACATTATATCGGCAACATCCCCAGGCTTACAGTGAGTACATCAAGCTCTTCGTTGGATATTCCCTTTTGCGCCAGATTTGGTATTGACCCGAATACCAGCGCAACCTATACCGCGGAATTGGGCTCCAATCAACAGGTATTAAAATTACTGATTGCTCACTATGAAGGCAAGGCAAGCGCCGTCGGCGTTCAAATGGCGCTCTGGTCGATTACAAACCATGCTTCGGGGTGAACAGGTGATCAAGATTAACAAGTTTGATTACACCAGGAACGCCGAGAGCATGAAATTCAGGCCGGAAGAGGTCAAGGGCCTTGCGCATATCGAGCAGCCCGAGGTTATACCGGAGAATCCCGCAGAATTGACATTACATAAACAAGCGGCGGCAAAACCCCCGGAGCCCGATGAAATTCTCGACAGCCAGGGGCGGCCGATACGCGGCAAACCCATTGGCATGGAAGCAAAACCACGGAGCGGAGACATGGGAACCCCTCCCGCGCAGCATGGGCGGCGGGGCGGTTCCCTTTCTCATACCCACGCCGCACCGGCAGGAAAGGAGGTGGTGCGGGATGTAGCGGAAGGCGCAAAGGACGGCGGCAGCGCGAATTACACGGGGCCGCCGTCCTCCATGACCCCACCTAAAATTTAACAGGAGGTAAGGTTCATGTACGAAAATGATTACGGCGTAGACCAGATGGAGCTGGAGCCCGGCGCGGAAGCCGGAAACCCGGCCGACGCACCCCAGGATCAGGAGGGGTTTCACTCTGATCCGGAAGGCGCCCCGGAGTCCGATGGAGATAAGGCTGAGGAAGGTGGCGAGTTCAGTGAGCCGGAAGGAACCGCGGGGAAAGAAGCCGCGCCGGAGGAAAAGCCCAGGCGCGGCGGCAAGCGCAAGAAAAAAGAAGACGGCGCGGAGCAGCCGGAGCAGCCGGAGCAGCCGGAGCAGCCGGAACAGCAGGAGCCTCCGGGCGACGCAGGAGATGTGGAGGAGCCTGACGTCGGGCAGGACGGCGACGGCGACGGTGACGTATTGCCCGACGATGACGGCGGCGAAGAATATGGCGACGATGGCGAAGGCGGCGGAGAACCGGATGACGATGAACCGCCGGACGACGAGCCGGCGCGGAATGTAAGGCGCCGCCGCCAGGAATCCGTGCTGGACGAGTATGGCCGGGCCATTACCGAGAGCAGACCGCCGCAAAGGACGGCCTGAACGTCCTCTCCGCCGCCGCAAATCGCCGCATTGTCCTGACCGGCGCGGTGGGCGGTATCGAGAACGACGGAAACGCCCTGCCCCGGGTGGTCTTCTATGCCGGCGGCGTTAAGGTGCTGATCCCGTTTTCCGAAATGGGCTTCGATCTCAACCCCGACGAGGTGGACGCCCGGGAGGCCGGCAAGAATATGGACGCCATGCTCGGCGCTAAAATCGACTACGTTGTGCGCCGGGTGGATACGACGAATCGCATCGCCGCCGCCAGCCGCAAGGACGCTATGCTGACAAGGCAGCGCACCATCCTCAACGCCCGTTCGGGGAACGGCTATCGTATCCGGGAGGGCATGAAGTGTACCGCCCGGGTAGTTCAGGTCAACCGCTATGAAATGCTGGTGGAGGTCTATGGCTTCCAGACGTACATCCGCCGGGACGCCGTATCCAACATCTGGATCCGCGACATCCGCGATATGGTGCGGGTGGGCGAAGAAAAGCCCGTCAAGATTGTAGAGCTGGAGCGCGACGCCGAGACCGGCGAGGTTGTCCGCATGGTTGTGAGCATGAAGGAAGCCGAGCAGACGATGGAGACCGATCTGCACGCCGGCAATTCCTATACCGGCGCGATTAGCGGGTTCTCCGAAACCGCCTATTTCGTCAAGGTGGAGGGTATTCCGGTTGAAGTGCGCTGCCCGATCCGCTCCAACTCCATTTTGGAGACGATGGATCTGGGCGACATGGTAAAGGTGGTTATTCGCCGCATTTCAGACCGGGGCGCGTATATCGGCTCCATTCGCAAGCTGATCAAGAAAGCGGAAAAGTCGCTGTTTTAAGCGGCTTTTTCTCAATACAAGGGAAAGGAGAAGGGCGGGGCCGCAAGGCTCCGCCCTAATTAATGAATATGACCGACACGCTGTTTGTCACGCTGTACGATGGCCTGTCCCGAAAGCTGGCCCACGACATGCAATGCCCCGGCGTCGTTCAGAGTTTGCGGATCATCCCGGACGCGCTCCCGGCCAAAGGGGCGCCGGTGATTCTCTACGAGGCTATCCACAAGGGTTCGGTGGCGTATACCGGGTACTATCCGCTGAATGAGCAGGCTTACCGCATCGCGTTCCCGAAGATGGGCATTGTGCGGTTCAATATGAGCAATATGTACAACAGCCGCAAGCGCATTTTTACCTGCGGGGTGGATTGGCTGGACGGCGCCGGTTGCCTGTACGCCGCGCTGGATTTGCCGATGGCGCCGGAGGACCCGAAAACCGCCCATGACGAGCTGTTCCGCTTTATTGACGCGCTGGCGGCCACGCTCAAGCTGCACTTGGTTCCGGTCAAGCTGGGCTGGTACAAGGCTGACCCGACATAAAGGAGGAGTATGGAAATGAACAATAAGGAAAATCCGGTACGGGCGCTGTATGAAGCGATTACCGGGGAGATACAAAACCGGGAGCCGCCCCTGGCTTTGCGGACGACGGCCAGAAAAGGCCGGTGGCGGCAGGAGCTTGTCCCGGATAAGCGGTATTTTACCGCCGTACTGGAAAACCACATCCTGGACCGGACGCAATCGGCGGTGCTTGCCATCGAGGCGGCCGGGGACGACTGCCTGCTCCGGCTCTGCTGCCCGCTAACGCCGGAGGAGTATTGCAGGCTGGCGGGGCTTAATTACGCGCCGGTCCTGCGCTCCAAAATCTATCTTTCCGTGGGCCTGAGCGATGATGACCCGCCCTATGCCTGGGCGTCCGTCCGGCTGCCGGCGCGCAGCGGCGTCATGGATACGCTGGAGGCCCTGCGGACGCTGGGGCGGGAGCTGGAGGCATTTGTCTCAAAAAGACATTTATAGATAAAGGAAGGGAGCATACCATGTCAACAGAACGTATCTATAATAAAATGTTCAAAGATTACCCGGATGCAATAGGTATCCGGGATTTGCAGCAAATGTTGGGGATCGGCAAGAATTTGGCATACCATCTCATCAATGATAATGTTATTGAACATGTAAGGGTTGGCCGTAAAATTGTCATTCCAAAGATCAAAGTCATCGAATATCTGTGTAGTAACCATTCTAAGTAAAAATTTTTGATATGTGCCTATTGATATGCTATAATTTATTTACATAGCAATAGGCTCAATTTGCGCCATTTGGAAGGGAGTAGTATTAAATGGCATCGAGCCTTAATGAAAAACCATCTGTAGACCTCAAAGAGAAACATGGAAAATGGCAGTACTTATTTCTATATCTGGATGCTTCCGGTAAGCGTCGGCAAAAGTGGGTAGATACTGGATTTCCAATTAAAGGTAACAAAAAACGGGCTATGGCAATGGAGGAAAAGATCGTAGCGGAGTGGATGCCAAAATTAATTGCTTTGAGAGATCATAGTTCTTTTAGTAGCAACAAGATTGAATATGATGACTTATCGGGCAGCTCCGATAAGATTCTCTTTGCTGATTACATGCTTGAATGGGTCGAAACGATTAAGCCCCGGCTTCAAGTATCCACATATTCAGAGTATAAGCGTGTGATTGAAAACCAGATCGCCCCATATTTTCAAAAGCGTGGAATCTACCTGGAGGATCTTAAAGCTTCCGACATACAAAAATACTATGACATAGTAAAAGCCAGGGCGTCCACGAATACCACGCTACGCCACCATGCCAATATCCGTAAGGCATTGCAGGATGCAGTGAATGATGATGAGAATTATCCTAATATCCAAGTTAATCCGGCAGATAAGACGCAGAGACCGCAAAAAGAGGTTTTTATTTCAGAAGTGTATACAAAAGAGGATTTAATGAAACTCTTTTCGGTTATTAGGAATGACTACATGTTTCTGGTCATTCTGATGGATGCAACATATGGACTGCGGAGAAGCGAATTGTTAGGTCTAAAGTGGTCTGCCATTGACTTCCAACGGAAAACCCTAACAGTTAAGGCATCTGCCGTTTATACCAAAGTAGATGGCAAACACTTAACCGTTGTTAAGTCGCTTTTGAAAACTAAAAGCAGCTACCGGACATTTCCATTGACTCCAGAGGTTGAAATTGCTCTGATTGCTGAACAAAACAGGCAAAAACAAAACTGTCAAAAGCATAAATCTAAGTATTCTAAGGAATATAAGAGCTTTATCTTTGTAAATGATTATGGGATACTGCGTAAGCCTAATACTATTTCGCAGCGGTTTACTCGGAACATTCTCAAAAGGCGTGGCCTCAAACGTATTCGTTTCCATGATTTGAGGCACGCTTACGTCAAGCACAGACAAACAATTTTTTGAGCTAAAGACTAACTTTTACCATGTTGCTATCCTATTCTGCAACAAATACTCATAATAAGGAAACGGTTTGATTTCGAGCCATTTGCGGGGATCTGCTCATGTTATTCGCGTTAGTAATAAAATATAAAGGTTGTAAAAAGTGAGTTACAACATCTGCGCCGGACAATCTGGCTTGCAGCGACTGTCGCCACAGTTCATGACCCGATACTTTCAGCCTTCTACCAGAAAAAAGAGCTGAAGGCTACTATATCAGTTTTTTCAACTCATCAAATGTGACAATTGGAAATGCAACACTTTTATAGTACGATGCAAAGACTTTATTGACGACCATAAAAGGTTTGATTTCATAATCCTCATCATTAAGTGCATATCCAATGTTGGTGAAAAAAATCCGATAATTGTTTTTTAGATAGTCGATCCGTTTTTGGAATTTCTCGTCATACTTATTTTGTTGGAAAAAGCCCTTTTGTTGCATACTATGCTCAAAAACTGAGCCTACTGGCTGCAACACCTTACATTCGATAATAAACACCTTTTTGGCTCTTATATCAAGGGCAAGAACATCATAATCGCCTAAATCTGACGGATGATTTCCGGTTCTATCTCTTTTATGTATTTCAACATCGGCATCGGCAAAAGAATAGTTAAGATCACGAAAAGCATCCCGAACATCAGAAGAAAACTGTTGTTCATATCTTTCTTTCCAATCCCATAACGCGCTTAATGCGTTATCTAGTCCAATTTCATATGGCGGATAAAATTGCAACCAACCGTGAGTCCATCGACTGTGAAGCTCTTTAATTGCAATCGGAGAGTATATATAGCTGTCCCCGACAGATAGTAATGGCTTTACATCGAACCGTTCATTGCGTTGCCTTCGTTCCCATACCGGTAAAATAGGATGTTGTTGTCCAGCTATTGACTTTAAATTCTCAGGAGAAATGGTTAGAAAATCATATGCTTTTTGAACAGTCTGGAGCGGTACAATTTCCGTAACAAAGTTGGAGTAATCTTTAATCGCATCCTCTTTGCTAATGCGGATAATATTCGGCTTGATCTCAGTAAAGTTAACATTATTATCAGGAAAACCGCATTCCATAAGCTGTCTCAGAATAGCTTCCAAGACGCGAAAATCCATGCCAGTATCAATTAGAAAACCATTGTTGACTTTGTCAAAGTATTCTTTGTCTATTTCATCTCCTTGTACATTATAGACTCCACTTTCATAACTGCGACTTTGTATGCTATCTAAAAGTCGCTGGTATTCTTCACCTAGCTCTACATTAACGCGATAGTCATCTAAAACAATGAAATGCGTATCGGCGGATGTATGAAAACACATATCTGAGTGTGACTGCAAAATCCCCAGCCAATGAGAAAACGCCACCAAATTTTCGATGTCCGTCAAGGAGGGAGTTTTAACACCCCTGTTAGTCGTGAGAAATAGGTTAGTTTCAATCAAGTAGAGCAGAGAGGACTGTATCTGCTTGTTTTTTTCGCGTGCTTCAATCAGTTTCTCTTTGTTTTCACGTTGCAAGGATGCGTCAATATTATCAGTCAAACTATAAGCATCAGAATTAGTATAATTGGCTAATAGCTCTGACGAATAATAGTGCAGTAAATCAGCGTGCAAGGCTAATCGTTCATATTCACATACTTGACGCTCAAAATAATCAACAAGAGATTCCTGCATTTTCCGGACAATACCTGTGGCTTCACGTCTTGTGTATTTACCGGGATTCACACCGTTTTGAGCCGCAATTTTTGCGAAAGCTTTTCTTGCTTCAAGGAGAGCCGAGTCTGTTAAGCGTAGAGGTAAATAATCCGGATTCATATAATAATCTAGTTTTTTTAGCTTAATATCTACAGTTTTATCTTTTACTGAATTATCTGTAATAATCTTTTTGATTGTCTGCAATGGAACGGGATATTCTTCAAAAAGAGGTTTCAACAGTTCCAAGAGATATTGAGATTCAATCTCCCGGCTTTCGCTATTTGAAATGTCTTTCATAAGTTTTGGTGTATTTACAGTATATTCCACTTCCAGTTTGTTATGAGTTCTATCAACAAGCACAGTTTCTACATACTTATCATTTTCGTGAACAGTATTTAAGGAATTACACTGTATGGATACCATTACATTATTTAACACTTCTATTTCGCTTAACTGCATTTGATATTCTAAAACAAATCGCTCGTTCAATCCACTCACCAAGTCACGCCATGAACGGACATATTGAGTATCTTGATTACGCATGATACCTAAAAAATCATAAGAACTAAAAACAAATCCACCATTCTCAAGTAAGAAACATGCTCCACCTTGTGGATTCATTCCCTTTCTGGCAAATTGATACACATTGTTCTCGTCAAGGGTTATTGTCCACTGCTCCGGGAAACCCATTGGTACTCCATCAAGATGGAATGGGAAAATTCCATTCCACTCAGCGTAAAGGTTGAAAATGTAAGCGGCAGATGTTTCAAAAGAAACATTCATCATATCATATTCTATTGCGCCTTTAGATATATAACCTTTTTCCTGTTTCCAGATGGAAAAAATGTCTGTACTACCGCCCCAAGAAAAAAGCTGTGAGTGCTTTTTCTTGTAATGAGCCTTGGTAAAATCTATTATTTCCGCAACGTCTTCTGCCATCATCAACATGAACATCAGATCAATAGCGGTAAAAATGGTTATGTCCGCCTCGCTTCCAAAATGTATGTATGGTTTGTTCAAATTTGTATAGTGGTTAAATGGTATAATATCGAGGGGTTGATTCATAGGTGCTTTTATACCGAGAAATTGGCCCTTTCCTACTGGATGGCTAAGATCAACAAATCCCAACCGCTCTTCCTTATTCAGTCTGCTTAATTCTTTGATATACTCCTGTACTTGGGAGTTTTCCATTCCGTCAACGTCAATTAGCAGTAGCACAGTTTTGCCTTGTGCGTATAAGAATGTTACATCATTCAAAGAAGAAGGCTTTTGATCAATTGAGACTTTGGCATTATACATAAAGATAGTCGCAACATCGTCTGAATTACTCACATGGATTGCTTCTATCTTCTGGCGCAATGCGGAATGAATATGTTCTTTAATGGCATCCGAAGTAGCCATTTCCAATAAATCTGTATAATAATCGAGGACTAGAGAGGGATTGAAAAGAGGGAATATTTCATTATTCTTTTGTATAAAATGAGTTTTTACGGTGGGCTCATTTGGCCGCATCAGTATTTGAAAGATATTTTCATCCAATTCTTTCGTAGGTATTGAACTTATATAGTCCTTTACAGCATAGAAAAACTCTTTTGTCGGCATATCGAACGCAATGGGGATATCATCATATTTAGACACGTTAAATAAATCCAGTATGCCTATCATATTTTTTAGATAAGCTAAGATATTTCGCGTCTGAGCTTGCAGTTTTAGCGATGAGGCTACATAATCCAAAAATTGTACGACGCTATATACAGAACCCGTATGCCCTGTGCCAGTGATTATCGGATAAAACTGCTCGCCAACACAGACCTGAATTTCTCCGAAATCATTGATTACCATATCATCTAAATGCGTCACCTTTAGTATCGGCTCAATGATTTGAAAAAAGTCAGCAAAATCCTCATAGGTTTCTATAGGCTTGTCCCCAAAGGAAGAGCATTCAATTAAAGCGCGATTCAATGCAAGGCAGCTTTCTTGTGCGCTTCTATTATCGCGCCATGAAGTTATCGCAAAAATAGCGGTAACCACATCGCATATGCGATAGGTCTGGATAATTGATATGAGCTTGTTAGCTTTATCACTCAAATTATAAAACCCCTCATCAAGAGACGCCATTTCCTTGAAATTCGGCTCCACTTCATATTCCCTCCATTATACTACATTTAAACACTACTGCGATCTGATATCTTAACAAACACCCGCCCATCCCGATAGACCTCAATCCGTTCAACGAATCGGCCAACATGCGCCTTTGTCAGCATCGCCGCATCAGTTAATTCGTTCAAGATACGCAATGATTCCTGTAGAGTTGCTTTCAAATGCTTCGCGCCATTCAGGCTTTGTTTAAGCTCGTCAGAACGATGTCTGAGATCATCCATGTTTTTTTGATAATGTCCTTTAAACTCTATATAATCATTTTTATCTATAACACCGTTTACCCAATTTTCATATAAGCCACGGGTGATTTCCTGCACATAAGAAAGCTCCATCTCAATAAACCGCAACTCTGGAATGACATTCATTCCAATGGACGGCGCGTCAATATCGACAGCAAGCTTCCCTTTGTATTGGAGCAATTGCTCCAATACAGCCTGCCTGACAGCATTTTCGCCGATGCAGTTGCCATCACATAAGTCGGGCGCCATTCGCTTTGTAACACAGCGGTATATATATTGATCGTTGCGTTTGGTTCTTTCCATGAACCTACCACAATGAGCGCAGTAAATTTCCCCTTTGAAGATGTTCGGAGAATGTGATGCCTTTGGTCTTTTCGGCATATCCCTATCCGGTTTGTTGTCTTTATCAGGTTGTGCAGCTTGGAATAATTCCGCCGAGATGATTGCCTGATGAGTGTTATGAGCATGTATCCACTCATCTGCGGGAGCCGCTTGACGGCTGAAGTTAATAACTTTTGTTTTCCCTTGTATCAAATGTCCAAGATATATTTCATTTTTCAGAATCCTTTCAACTGTTCTGACGTGCCAGACTCCAGATTGTACAAACCTTTCCTCTCTTGACGTGCCAAGGTTGCCCCGATGCGCGCTTGGCGATGGTACTTTCAAGGAGTTTAGCCTTCTGACAATGTTATGCATACTGACATTATTAACCACCCACATGAAAATTTGACTAACAACTTCTGCGGCAAATTCATCCACAATCAACTTATGTCGATCATCCGGCGATATAGCATATCCATATGGAGGCTGACCACCAACGTATACGCCGTCCTTCATGGCCTGTCGTATCTGTGATCTTGTTTTTCGGCTAATATCGAGTGCATAGGCCTCGTTAGTAATGGTTTTTTAGAGAGGGGTAGACGAAAACACCAACAAATCCAGCAACCATGCGTGTTTAGAGCAATATGGTTTTTCCAACCAACCGAATAGAAACACCGAAATCGCCGAGAAAATAAAATCTCGGCGATTTTTCATATAAACAACAACTGAACACCAACCTAAAAATCAGCGGCGGCATTTTCGCAACAAACGAAGATGCCGCCGCTTTTTTTATTCCCCCAAACCAAAACGAAAGGACTGAGAATCATGCCGACAAGATACTTTTTGCGCGACACTCCCCTCGGCGGTACCGAGAGAGCCATGCAAATACCCGCGGGCTTCCGTCCGAGGGGCGGCGGCATTCGGGTGTTTAGGTACAGCGCCGAGGACTGCGACTGCCGGTACTGCCTGCACATGGCAGAGAAAGAAAAGAGGTGTAAGGCCGCAAGCTGCGTCTGCTTCCCCGAAAGGCTCGGAGCAGGCTGCGTCCCCTATTCCGAGCTGGTCAGCCGCATGGCCGCAGAGATCAGTGTGGCGGCCTTTACCATGCGCGTCCAAACGCTGCTACAGGAGAAAGAGGTGATGGAATTGCTCTTTAGAAACGCTCGCCACAAAAACCGCTGGAACAGTCTCATCAAAAAAGGGCTGCTGGAGGGCAAAGCGTCCCCCGCCTTTGCCGCCGCCCTGTTCCTGCTGACTGCCGATGAATTCCTCTGGAACAGAGCCAAGTACCATGTGTCGGGCGGCAAAATCAGCTTCGCGGAGATCGACATCCGAGGCATAGACACAGACGGCTACGCCATATTCAAAACCGCCAAGGAGCTGTACGGCGGCGAGCGCCACATCCGTCTTTCGGAACTGACCGATCCCGACCTCATCGGCGACAAGCTGCTCCGGCTGATTGTTAATTCTTTTGTGGTGCGCAGATACGGCCTTAAAGCAATCAAGGCTTAGATGGGAGGAAAAGACATGCAGACAATCAAGTTTTACACCCCCCTGACCGTCCGATGCGAGCCGGACTCCACCCTCGGCGAGAATTACGGCGGCGAGTACATCGACATGCACGAATATGTGGACATTCCCTCCTCGGAGGCGGTCTATTACAAGGACGAAATCCTCGCCGCCATTGAAAAAATGAATCTCCCCGATGAGCGCGACCGAGGGCTGATGGTGTACTTTCACGGCGATCAAGCGGTGGCGCAAAAGGTCTACAGCGCCCATCCGACCGTGGAGGAATACGAGGGCGAACTGTGGGGCGTGATGGAGGTGAAGCTGCGCGGCAGGCTGACAGAGGCCGAAACTGAGGTTTTGACCGATTTCACAGAGCCTGCAGATGATCCAGCGTCCCCTGATGACCGCCGATGAACTCAAGACACTCAAAAAAGGGCATTTCATCGTCACCAAGACCGGCAGCTATCCCATGCATACTGTGCTGAAGCTGTTCCTCGAATGGGGCATTACCTTCGGCAAGGCATATGAGATCGAAGAAAAGTCGGCGCGCAAGGTGGCCTACGCCGACAAGGACGAGCTGGTCATGGAGATCATCAACCGCAGCATGGTCAGCGTGGACGATTCGGATGATGATATTTTTACCCCACCAGCGGCGCAGGGCGGCACCGTCCATACTCCGGTGGACGAGAAGCCGAGGCGAAAGCCCTCCCGCCAGCGCCACAGCTCCCCGCAAGGACATGAGCCGATGCGCAATGGTTAGGAGGTGCCGCATGGGTTATTTTACATCGCTCTATGCCGAGGATCTGCCCCACAGGGCGGTCAGCGTTTACATGTACCTCAAGGATCGCGCCGACAAAGACGGCAAGTGTTATCCGGCAATCGGTACCAATCAATACCCTCGACCGCGATTCCGTAAGCATCGAAAACCAGCGGATCATCCTGTCCAAGTACGCCATGCTGCGCGGCTGGATGGAAACAAGGGCATACGCCGATGACGGATACTCCGGTGGAAACTTCGACCGCCCCGCTTTCAAGCAGATGGTCAAGGACGCGCAGGACGGTATCATCAACCTCATCCTCGTGAAAGACTTAAGCAGGCTCGGCAGAGATTACATTGAGGTCGGGCGGTATACGGACGAAATCTTCCCCGCGCTCGGCTGCCGGTTTGTGGCGCTCATGGACGATATCGACACCG
>Ga0153996_1000156_pt1 | contig 35811 bp, 38 predicted proteins | sample TSNC080MetaG_FD_104728 | JGI IMG/M metagenome (GOLD analysis project Ga0153996, IMG submission 104728) | Attine ant fungus gardens microbial communities from North Carolina, USA - TSNC080 MetaG | ecosystem: Host-associated > Fungi > Mycelium > Unclassified | place: USA: North Carolina, Lumber... | reverse complement strand
TCCATTAACTTTTTATTCTCTTTCCTAAATAAATTAAAGATGGTCTTTTCAATATTAAATATTTTATTGATATGAAAATTATCCATAATATCCACTATCATTTCATTAATTATTTGAAATTGTTGATTAATACTATTTACATTCCTTCTTACTTGTTTAGAATAATAATTATTCACAATTATCTGTAATACTCCTAAAAAACAAACAAAGAATCCCATTCTTACTTCATAATAAAAGATAATAAACAAAGGTATAGTTCCAATGATAAAAGCAAATAGTAAGGCACCAATTTGATTCTTAAATAAATCAGTAATATTTTCTACATCATTGGTTATTCTTGAAAGTAAACTACCACTATGAAATGAATCATATTCTTTGATAGATAATAACGATATCTTTTCATATAGTTTTACTCTTATTGTATTGATTGTTTTATTTACTGAAGTAATATATAAATAACGAAAGATTGGTTCGGTAAGTAATCCTATGAAAAAGGGAATAATGAATAGATAAATGGCATTTTTGATATATTTATAATCACCAATGATTGCTGCTTTAAAGATATTTTGAGAGACTAAGGCAATAATAATATTAAAACTAATTGCGACTACTAAATTAGATAATATATTGAATAAGAAATAGTTGAAACAATCTTTTTTATTCATAAAACTCATTAATTTCTTAATCATGGGTCACACCACCTTTTTCAAATAATTGATAATATTCTTTTTTTTGTTTCATTAATTCAAGATGAGTACCATATTCTTTTATTTTCTTATCTTTCATAAAAGCAATACAATCAAAATTGATAATTGATTTTAATTTATGAGTAATCAATATAATCGTTTTATCTTGTGCTATTTCATTAATGGTATCATAAATAATTTGTTCAGATTCTAAATCTAGCGAAGCGGTTGGTTCATCTAAGATAAGAATAGGAGCTGGTTTTAGTAAAGCACGAGCAATGGCAATTCTTTGAAGTTGTCCTCCTGATAAATTGCGACCACCTTCTACTATTTCTGTTTCATATTTATTTTCTAGACTCATGATAAAATCATGTGCACCAGCTTTTTTGGAAGCTTTGATGATATCTTCTTTGGTCGCATTCATATTTCCATAGTGAATATTTTCATAGATAGTTGTCGGATAGAGTTTAGAATTTTGTGGAATATAGGAGATTAATTTTCTGATATTGATGGTAGAAGTCTCTTTTAGGATATTCCCTGCTATTTCTACACTTCCTTGATCATATGGTAAAAACCCACATAGTATATTAATTAACGTAGATTTACCACAACCACTTTCTCCTACAATTGCCAGTAATTCATTCTGACGTAGGGATAAATTAATATTTTCTAAGATAGTATTTTGATGATCATAAGAATAAGATAAATGTGTAATCGTAATGATAGGCTGATTGGTTGTTTGTATTTGATTCTCTTTATTTTTATTTATTGTTGTATCATATATTTCAGATTCAAGTAGGTATAATTCATCTAATCGATTAATAGCTGGTTTTACTTCATCAACTTCAATAATGAAATTAAAGATTGCTTCAATTGGTAAGGTTACATAACTGATTAAACTAGTGAAGGCTAATAATTGACCTAAACTTATTTCTTTATTAATCACAAGAATTCCTCCATAAATTGGAATTAAAATAACTGGTATTACTCTTGCGATATAGAAAAAAGGATTGATAATAACTTTTCTTTTTAATATTTTTTGTTGTCGTAGATATAAAGTATCTAACAATTGATTAAAGTTATGTAAGAGGTTATCCATGATATTAAATGTTTTCATAATAAAGAAACCATCCGTTAATTCTTTATAGCTAAAATTAATTTCACTTTTGATTTCCATTTCTTCTTTAGAATATTTTTGTAATGGTTTTTTTAATACTGTGACAATTAAAAAAGTAATTGGGATTAAAACAATTGAAATAATTGATAGTTTAGGACTAATAAAACACATATAAGTGAAGGCACAAATAAAGATAATTGGTTTTGTGATAATACTTGCTATTTGATAAAGTAAGTTAGTTACTTTTTTAATATCATTATTTAATCTAGAAATAATATCTCCTGGAGAATATTGATTCATTTTATTAGGTTTGGATGATATTATTTTGTCCATGATAGTATTTTTTATTTTTTGATTGATTGTTTCGATGTAATAATCGTTAAATAACGAACTTAAACTAACCGATAATGCGTTAATCAAAATTAGAGTAATGAAAATAAAAATGTTACTTTCGATTAGTTTATTAATGGCTATTTGATCAGTAATTATTTGTAGATAATATATCATAATGATTTTTATGATGGCACCTATCAGTGTAATGATTGAGGCGATCGTTAGATATTTATTTAGATAATATTTTATTTTTTTCAATTGTGTTTCCCCCTGTTTACATTAGCTTGATTGCATCTAGACATTTCAGTCTAAATATAAATATATATAGTGTATTTTAACATAAACAAGTCAAAATACTTATTTTTTAGTAATACTTAGCTTCTCAAACAACAATTTTACCTAATGTAAATAATTGTTCATCTTAACAAAAGAGATAAATCCTATCTTATTAAAACAAGATAGGATTTAATATACGGAATTTAATCTATCATATCCAGAACTATAGATATGATAGAAAGAACCCAATATATTTATCAAACTTTACATTGAAAATAAGCCTAATATTTACATTAAATACACCCTTATCAAACAATCTCCATATTCATTATTAGGATGCCATTTATCGCTATATCACTTAAATCTATATGTATCTCTCCTATCAATGTTACCGTATGTACCATGCATCGTTAGCCAAAGCAATGGCAATTGTTTTAAATATATCTTCTACAGTCATTCTTTCATTAGGTTCTAGATATGTCTGCCTTCCTCCCATACTTAAAGCGTAGGTGAAAGTTGTAAGAAGCTCTTACTACTTCATATCAATAATTAAATGGTTCTAATATGCTTTAATTATCAGTCAAAGAAACTCCAATCTATTCAGTTATTTATCCATTAAATCTATTTTCAAAATGACATCCATTTTACTCCAACTTAGGTATAAAAAAAGCTCAAAATCCCGAATGACATCCATAAAATATGGTGACATCCATGGTTTTGAGTTTACATAAAATTCGGATTTAAATTCTAAATTGCATTGATTAAATCAATATATTTTCCATTGACATCCAAATCACTCCAACTATTTGGTGCTACTGCACCTGCATAAGTCGAACTATTGTCCACATTGATTTAATACTCTTCAGGATTTGGTTACGAAGATTAGCTAATGCGACTATGTTCATGTTGTAAATATTATACACCATTACGATTAAAAAAACAATATCTAATTTTTAAAAGTTCTACTAATTGTATATATGTAATTTGTTAATCGTTATTGTAGTCAACATCAATTACTACACTCAACTCGCAATCTATTAATATACTTGATATATGCGCATGCACATAGTCGTGACGTTCTTTATCTGTCATTCTCTCCCAAGATAAAAAACCATCACATTTTATTAGTACACCCTTTTGATTTACTAGCTTACTCTTTTCTTCATCTAATTGAGATAGAGTAGCAATAAATAGCTTTTCACTTAATTTGTTTACTACATACCTATTGTATAACTGTTTCATTTTTGAATTAATCACTCGGATCCTTTTATCAATTCTTTCTATATGCTTATCTTGTTTATCTTTATTTATCTTATTAAACAATCCAAAAGATACTTGATCTATCAGATAATCCTGATTTATTCTTTTTTTACAAATATCGCAATAATAATAGTAATATCTTCTGTTCTTTTTTTTAGTTGATTTACGTTCGCAAATACTGTGGCAAGTACAATGTATCTTATTCCCAAAATAATACCTTTCACTTTGTTTTATTTTTTGTCTTTTTGAAAGAATTAGGTTTGCCATTTCATATTTCTCTCTATTGATAACTTGTGGTACAACATTCGTATATAATTTACCTTTATAATAAAAAAACCCTGTATAGCATTCTGTTGTTAATATCCTTCTAATCTTATCTTCTTTTAGATCCAATTCAATAAATTCAGAATATAGCCTTAACTGTTCATCAATTTGATAAAGTGTATACCCTTCAACCGCTAAATCAAAAATTTTTATTATTGCTTTATGAGCCAATTTATTCATCTCTAAAAAGCCATCCTGATCCCTATAGTATCCAAACGGAAGGCTGCCATACGGATATTTCCCTGCAGCGACTACTTCTAATAATCCATCATTTGTTCGTTCTGAGATTGTCTCCCTTTCCCATTGAGCTACTAATGCAAGTATCCCAACAAAAAATCTTCCATTTGCTGTCTCTATATCAATTCTATCCATGATTGCTATTAAATTAGTATCATGATATAAAAAAAGCTCTATTAATTCATATACATTCTTTACACTTCTACTTATACGATCTAATTTATAAATATATATTCTTTTTACATTTCCCTCCCTAATATCCTTCAATAATCTTTTCATATTTTTTCTATTAAGATTCTTTGCACTTATTCCTTCGTCAACATAATATTTAACATTGTTCAATTCCTGAGGTTCACAAAACACTTCTCTATAAGTGCTAATCTTATGCAGTTGCACATCTATTCCATATCCGTTCTCTGCTTGTTCTCTGCTACTAACACGTGCATATACTGCATCCCATCTTTTAACTTCATCCATACCATTTATTCCTCTCTGTCGAACAAAGTCGCATAATGCTATTTTACAATATTATATTAATAAAATTAAACAAAAAAAAGTATTCCATGAATAAATCATAGAATACTGCTTAATATATGCTTTATGATTAACTACTAAAAATAATTGTAGGAACATTCTAGAAAATAAAAAAAGATAGTGAATCAAATATTCTTCAATTCACCATACTTCGTAACCATTTATATGTTATCATATTTTTCTATAAATATCAATAATAATTGCAAAAGTATTATTGATGTGGTATAATGCATATGAAAAGGTTAGACATTATCTGATGTCTATCCCAACTTAATTCTTATTGGAAAAACACCCACGATTTTGCGATTCTGGGGTGTTTTTTTATATCTATTTCTTTTTATTCTTTTTATATTGAATATTAAGAAGAGAAAAAATATGTATTAACTGAGCAAACTTTAATATAGCATCAATTATTTCCATACTATCCCTCCTTTCGCAAGGTGGGATAAACCCTCAGAATCATGTCTAACCATGTAATATTATATAATATTTTCCCATAAATGAATAGTGTATTTTTTTCTATCACACAAATGATACATCATTTCTCTGGGCAAGTTATTTTCTTTAATATATTTTCTACATTATTCTAACTAAATATATTTACATCACCAATTTAAAATAGTGGTTCATTCTCTTCCATAGATAATTATTTTGGTATATATATTGTTTTTCTATAATTGGATCATCTAAACAAAAAAAGCTAACCTAAAGATTAGGTTAGCTCAAAGTAGTGGAACTATTTCCACCTTATTTATAATATCTATCTAGTTCAAAATTAGTATATTTACCATTCATCTTAATTTTTAAATATGCTTTATACTTTTCATTTTTCTTGCTTAATAGTGTAAATAAAGCTGTTTTTCCTGAAGCTAATTCTATCGCCTTTTTGTCAGTAATGGTAAGATTATTATTAAAATACTTCATATTCCCATATATTCTTAAGTTACAGCCATTTTCATAATTACTACAATACCAGGTATCAGATTTCATGGATTTATATATACTTCCTCCACATAAAAAACACTGACAAAGCTCTTTTCTAGTTGTAGATTGAATTTCGCTTTTTAATCCATTTACATCTTTATAAGAAGTATCTTTATGGCTATTAAAATCATCTATAATTGTTTTTAGAAGTGTATTTTCATTTACTTCTCCAGTCTTTATTTGTTCTTGTATTAACCACCATTTAGCAGTTAAATCTGCTGTCTTAATACTTCTAGGCAACATATTAAAAAATTCTCTTGCCATTGGTGTAGAAATAATATTACTCCCTTCCATTTCTAGAAAGCCTTTTCTAATTAGATTTTCAATGATTGTACTTCTTGTTGCAACAGTTCCGATAGATCCTTTTTCACCAGTTTTCCCTTTATCTTTTTCTAGCAATATTTTTTTCACTTCTGGATCAGTAACATATTTTGCTATACTAGCCATATCTGCATTTAACGTTCCAGGAGTATACCTCTTTAATGGCCTTGTTTCCTTTTCAATAACATTACAATCTAAGAATAATGAATTGTATTCGCCTTCATCAATAAATACATCTCCATCATTATCTTTATCTTCTTCAGATTCAGATACTTCAAAATACTGTGAAAATCCCTTGCTAAGAATTTTTGTACTCCTATATTCTAAAAAGCCTAGATTTAATTCAGAGTTTTCAATAGAGATTTTTGATATTGATGTTTCTAATTCCTTATGTGGCAGAAATTGCATAATATACCGTTCAGATATTAATTTGTAGATTTTTCTTTCTTCATCTGTAAACTTTGATAAGTCTAAATCAATATCTTGTGGAATTATTGCATGATGAGCTGTAACTTTACTTTTATCAAAGCATCTTGATTTGATTTTATAGTCTAAAGGATAATCAGAATTCAAATTTTTTTGAATTGTTGGAATAACATTAACTGCTTCTTTATAATGCTCCTCAGACAAATATTCTGAATCTGAACGATTATACGTAATTGCTTTATGCTTATCTCTCAATGATTGAGTTATATCAAGTGTTTTTTGTAATGAATACCCTAATTTCCTATTTGCATAAGATTGCAGTTTAGTAAGATTAAACGGTAGTAAAGGTGCGACTGTTTTTCTCTGTATTTCAGAAAAACATGTCTTCAAATCGCTCTGTATCAGCCGTTTTACTTCTTCTAAGACAGATTTATCCTGTATGAGTCTTTGCCCCTCTAACAATAAATTTGAAGGCTTAAAACGAAATGGCACATCTTCATATTCATTTTCATTGTTCTTTAGAGTGATTTTCGCATATAATTCATAATATTTTTCTTTAATATGATTTTTAATAGCCTCATCCCTTGTAACTACTAATCCTAATGTCGGAGTTTGAACTCGTCCAATACTTTTGCCAAAAGTATTAAGTTTTAACGCAGCTAATCTTGTCTCGTTTATCCCAAAGCATTTATCTGCCATTGTCCTGGCATAAGCACTTTTCCCTAAACTTCTTTCTTTAACTCCATTTTCAGTCAAATGATTAAAAGCATTTATAATATTCTTTTCTAGATTATCATTTATATATACACGATAAACTTTCCCAGAAAAATTGTAATATTCAATAATTTCATCAATTAAAAATTGTCCTTCCTCATCTGGATCACCTGCATGAACTACTTCATCAGTCTTTTCTAATAGTTCTCCTATTAATTTTAATTGTCTAATTTTATAATCTTCTTTTGCAGGAACTAGTCTCCAGCTTTCAAAATAAATTGGTAAATCATCAAGTATCCACTGTTTATATTTTATATTGTATTCTTCTGGTTCTGCTAGAGTTAGTAGATGTCCAAAAGCTGATACTACTATTATTCCATTTGCTGAATAGTAGCCATTATTTTTATTAGTATGGCCCAATATTGCTTTCGATATATCTTTTGCTAATTCTGGTTTTTCTGCGATAATTAATCTCATATGTATGTATCTCCTTTTTTAATAAAAAAAGGTGGAACTAATTCCACCTGAACTAATTCTACCTTTGAAATAATAATTTAATCAAAAATAAATTCTTTTAAATTTTCTGCGATTAAAGCTATTGCTCCAGGAATCATTTCTCCTAAGAACAGCACTAGCGAAAATGCAACTCCAATGCCTCCTGTACCAAACATTCCAAAAAGCATATCTGTATTCCCAACAAAAAAGTAATTATATGCACAAATAATAAATCCAATCGCCATTAAGAATATAAGCAAGCTAATAACTATTTCACCAACTGAAATAACAAAAGTCAAAAAATAAGATATTGCAAACAAAAAAACAAAAATTGGTATGCAAATAATTTTTAATAACATATTTAATACTTTCATTATATTTCACCTCAGTAATTATCTTCGCTTAATATCATAACATATTTTCTACAATTCATACACACTTATCAAAGCATAGACTTTAATTCATTTGTTAAAGTTCTATCTGTACAAATTATTAAGCATGATCTTTCTTCGAAAATAATTTGTATTCTGGTGATTTAGTAATATTCTCGATTTCTATATTTAATCGATCTATATATTTTGCTGCAACCTCTTCAATCAATTGCTTTGAATTATTGTCAGTATTTAAATCCAATTCAAAAGGATTTTCCAGTAATAAGTTAATTAACTTTGTAAAAAAGCCTTCAATATCTGCAGTACCATCATCGGATAACAATAACTTTATTTCGGTATTTTCAAGTAGTATCAACCATGCCTTTTCATCAATAGTAGTTAATTTTATTATTTTTTTATTTAATTGCATACGCGTAACTCCTTTCACTAAATGCATGTTCTCCACCTTCAAGTAAATCAATGCTCTTATCACTCCATAAATAATTCAATTTAGAATCCGTTAAACATTGCAAATTATTTAAATACATGTTTCCTACATAAGTTAAGTACTCTCTAGAACAATACTCTTTCAGTATAGTTTGATATGGCATTCCTAATACCGCAATGTTAGCTGAATGCGTAGTACATACTACACATCTTCCTAAATGTGCTAATCTCTCTATTTGTGGAAGAATAACAGTAGTAGTATAATAGTTACCCAAACTTTTTTCTGGTTCATCTAATAAATAATATCTTGCATCATTTTCTATAGCTTTTTGAAAAGCAATAACTTTTGCCTCTCCAGAAGATGGTGTATAATAATCATCTATGTCTGTACTAAACCTTTTAGATATACAAATAAACTCTGTCAAATCTTCTATACCTTCTTCGCAAATTGCATTTTTTAATTCAACAAGTAAGGATTTGTAATTTATACTTCCAAATGCATTATAAGTTGCTATAAACTTTAAATGTATATCTTTTAATGTAGTTATGTTTTTTTCTTTAAGGGTATAGATACTTGCTTTGATTTTTTCACTATAGGGGCTAGTAGTAGTTTTTAAATACAAATTTTTATTTTCTTCAATAGCTCCAAAATCAATTTTAATTTCATTTGGTTTAGTAGTTGAAAAATCCATATATGCTTTTATCTCGATTAATGCATTTGAATAATTTGAAAACATATCCTCCAATCCAGCAGTATTTGGAATAGATATGCCATCAGAGATTATATCAGTCTCTTCTTTAATAACTTTGAAAGTATTATTGGATAATTTAATGGATAAATCACCTAACCATTCCGTTTTATAACTATTATATGCAGCTATTCTATATTCATTTAACAATTCTAAAGTAGTAGAATACTTTAAAGAACTTAATCCTAAAAAATTAATATCTGTATCTTCAAACCATATACAAAAATCATTGATTTTATCATACACTGTTTTGTAGTTTTGAACATTTGCAACATACTCATTGTGCAGAAAACTTCTTTCAATAATACCTATGTATTTTCTATTTCTTTTGTTTTGATTGGTTCTAACAGCATCGAAATATAATTGTAGAGAGGTCACAGATTTTGGTTTCCAACTTTTAATAATACTAAAATCACAATTATCTAGACTTTCATTGATATTTTCAAGTCGAAATTCTGTAGTTTTAACTTTTTTATATTCATCAATTATATCTTTTGCTTGATCACTATTATAATAAACTGGTGCTTCTCCTTTTTCAATAAGAGCATCTTTAATGAATTCAAGATATTTGCTCTTTCCGCTTCCTTTCCCTCCAAAAATCACATTAATTTCATCGTATAATTCTATATTTTCTGATCTAAACGGTAATTTTTCTTTATCCCTTCTTAATTTTATTTCTAGATTCGTTTTTCGTACTCTATTTAATAATGTATTTATGATCAATTTATCCTTTTTAGCTAACAATATTAACTCTTTAAAAGACTTTATCTTTAGTTTCAAGTTTGGAAGAATATTATTCTTATCTAAATATTTAGACCAATCAGTTACATCCGATCCCATTATGCAACTGTATCCCTTATTAGAAAATATGCTTAAACTTCGAAAGCTTGAAGGCTCAAGAAATACTCGAAAATTATCAACATTATCATAAACATAGCTTAATGACTCCTCTGATAATTCAGGGTTCTTATTATAGTGAGAAATGAAAAGATAGTCTAGCCCTTTTATATCATTGATTAAATCGACTATATAAATCTCAAATTTCTTAGCATCAGTTATAGCACTTTTACCAAATAACTCGTTTAATTTATTTGCATTTTCAGGTGCTACTACTATTATTACGTGTGCCCTTTCATCCTTTATTCCAGTCACATCTAACTCTACACCAGGAAAAAATAGAATATTATCTTCTACTCCTAAAATAGTTACTTCTTGAAATTCATTATAGTCAAATTGATTATGATTAGTAATTGAAGCAATTTCAACTTTTTTCTCTTTCAAAATCGGTAATAAATCCTTAGGGAATATATTACGTTTATTACTTTCTCCTTTAGTAGCTTTAGTGTGACAGTGTAAATCAATTATCATATTAAATACCTTACAACATTAAAGATAAATCGTAGTTAATTATCTTGTATGGTTATCCCTTTCTGTATTATTATGTAATATTGCATTATTAATCCTAAAAACTAAACTAGAAACCTTTGTCATACTATATCATAATTTACATTTTTTTACAAATTTTGACCAATTATTATTAATTTTTTATCTATATATTCAAAACTCTATAATAAAAAAATTATATCTAGAGAATATTAAAAATAAACACCATTTTTGATACCAAAATGATATTATAATTAATATCGCTCTTTACAAAAAGAAAGAAAATAGTCAACCATATAGATAAACTATCATATTTTTGTATAAAATCTTAATTTCTTATTACTCTCACTCACTTATCGTTCTATCTTTTTATCCTTAATATGAATTTTTGATTCGTCCTTTGATTTTGCTTCTTGTTTTATACTTGCATTATTTTTTCTTATAGCTATATTATTACTTTGGTTCTGCAATTGCTCATTCCAATCCTTTGCATTTTTTGGAGTATGTACTTGAACATTACATCCCAATTTTATTAATTCATGAGATGCACGTTCTGAATATAATCGACCTGCATCATCATTATCAAATGCAATAACGATATCTTTGAAATTATATTCCTTTACATTAGAAAGTATTGTTTTATATTTTGTTGCACTGCCACAAGATAAAAAACAATCTTTTTCATAATCTAATCCTGATTGTTTTAAAAATGTTTTATAGGATAGCATATCAATATAACTTTCAAAACAATATAACTTTCCATTTTCATCAAGAATATTATTTTTAGGAGGATATAGCCAGCCAACCGTATAATCGCAACCTTCAAGTTCAATTTTAAAACTGCTATTTGCAGAGCATGAACGCTTTGCAACTGCTGATAATACCCCAAATCTATTATATCCCATAAATGCTACTGACTTATATCCATTAGTACTATCTTGTTTAATTAATTTACGATCTAAAGCATCAAAAACAATTTGTTTATCTATTTTTCTTTCTTTTATTAGATAAGCAATTACATTTGGTGCTTTATCTTCTAAGTTCAATTGTTCTTTCAACTTATACATTCTTTCGACCATATTCATTTTATCAGTAGATAATTTTTCTTGCTTTTCTATTTTAAAATTAGGATCTACTTTATTTTTAAGAAAGTTTACTGCATCCCTAAAATTTGATATATTCTCTATTCCACATTCCTGTACAAATGCTATAACATCCCCTCCTACAGATGTAGAATACCTATAAAACGAATTTGTTTCTGGGTAAAGTACAACACTATCCAAATGCCCATTTTCGGCAACAATCCTATAGTGTTCACCCTTCTTTTCAATATCAAAATATTCGCTAGCCAGTGAAACAATATTTACTTGTTCAGTTATGCGTTTAAGTAATTCTTTATGAATTCTACTCACTATACTTTCACACTCCTCCTGAAATAAAATGTTCCTGTTTCCTCAACTAAATTTTGATAATCCTCAGATGTTAACTGATTAATTGCAACTATCATATCTTTTAAAAGTACTTTTTCAATAATATTATTTGGATTCACACCCTTAATAATCCTAGTCATATCTTCTATTCCAGTTGCCATTACTTGTTTAATTAAATAATTAATTTCTTGTGTTATCATTATAAATCACCATCCCATATATCAGCTTCTGTTGGTTCTGGTATTGGAAAACTATCACCAAAATTATCATATTTGACATTTAATAACGTCTGCTGATTTTGCTTTTTTGCATCCCTTATTCTCTCTTTTAAGTTTTTCCCTATTTGTACCGCTATTTGCTCTTTCAGTTTTATTTCTTTCTCTACTGCAGTTAATCTTTCAAATTCAAACGCAAATACATCAGGCAAATAATCTATATACTGTTTTATAAAAGCATAGATTATTATTGCAACTTCACCATTTGTATTTAGTTCTATACATTTTCTTTCACTATAGATAAAAGAGTTTGTTGAGTATAACAAGCAATTGACGATATATTCTTGTTGTTCCATAGTAAAAGATAAATATCTATTATCTTCAGATAATTTAGTTTCTATAGCTGATTTCCATTCCTCTGCGGATATTACTTTTCTTATTTCATCCAGTTTTCCTAATCTATCAATAGTTTTCTTAAATTTACTTACCAAGAGTCTCCTTGTTTTCTCATTTAAATCTGATATATCAAATACTGGAATTAAATCATAATCTAAATTTCCATCAATTATTTTTGGTCTTAATACACGAATTGCTCTAGATCCGCGTGCTAAATAGATAGATTTATTAAAATAGTCTTCCCAAGCAATTTTTGATTTTACAAATCTTGCATTTGATCTTTGCATGAGTATTGCTGCAATATTATAAAATTCATAATCTGGGAAAAGACTCATGAAATCAATATTCGTTTTCATGAGTTCAACGTTTTGAATTGTTTTAGAAATATACTCATGAATTAATTGTAATAAAGATTCTATATTGTTCATTTGTATTCTCCTCTTAATAAAAAGGTGGAAATATTTCCACCTTTGGGTTGGTAGGCATTCTCTACCTAACATAATTATCTTACTTGCTCTGTTTGTTTAACTTTCGGTTTTTTCTTTGGTTTCATATCAGATTTTTGAGTACTTGATGCTGCTTCTCCTGATGTTTCTTGTGTTGCTTCTATTTGTCTTTCTTTATGTTTAAATGCCTTTGACAATGCCTCAGCACTTAAATTAACTGATTCTGGTTTATCATACACTGTCTTCCCAGATTGCTCACCAATCTTTTGGCCATTAAAATGTACTGCATATGCTCTTTCTGAATTTAAGAAGCAATATCTCCTATCTTCGTTAAATTTATCTATTTTTAAATAAGAAGCAGGAATATTAATATATGCACCTCTTGCATCACGATCAATACCATTTTTATCAACTCCAAAATGAGTATCTCGATAGTCACTGCTTGGTAACAATACTTTAGCAACCTGTAAGGTTTGCCCTGTAATACGATCTACTTTTGTTGGATCACTATGTTTTGTTATTTCTAAAATTTGATTTTTTGAAAATCTGATTGCAATTCCTTTTTTTTCTTTTTCCATAATTTATCCTTTCTTTCTCCTTGATTTAATCATTATTTAATAGTAAGAATGCTACTATAGCTATATTTTTTCATGATTTTCATTGTATAAATAGTCCTTAAAATTCTATCAGTTTGCACCAAACAAGCTTTTTGCCCATCCACCTGTTTGAAATAATGCAATTATCATTAAAATACTATAGCCTAATGCTGACATTAAACCACCTATAGGATTTGCATCAGTTGCATTAAATGTTCCTTCAGCAACAAAAATAGAGTAAATATATAAAACTATTATTATAAATACTACCTGTAAAGCCAACCCTGCTAAACGCTTTATATAGTTTTTAGCTATAATTCCATATTCTTGACTTACAAAAAAGGCTAATGGAATACTAGCTACTGCAGTAATAACATAAATTTCTATAAATCTCAATCTAACTACAATTAAACTCAACTGAGTACATACTGTTCCTGCAATTTGTACTATGATAGCTTGTACCATATAGCCTAACAACTGTACTATATTGGATCTATCTAAAGCATCTGATAGTGCAGTAGTATCAGTAATACCAGCTTCATCCAATAAAAGCAGTTGTCTTCCATTAGACACTATTTGTGATGCTAAGGCGAAGATAGTATCTATAATTAATGGCATATTTTCCATAACCATTTTTGCTATTCCAATTTTTAAAAAAATTAATCCGATCCAATACACTCCATCAATCCCTTTTACATCCGCTCTTTTAAATAATGAAGAAAGTTCAAACAAGAGAACCAATGTTAGAATGCTCCAGGCAATTGGGAGAACTGCATTTTCATTAAACTGGGTAACTATATCCCAAACTGTTCCATTAAAGGTGCTGGGTGTTTTCATTGCTTCTTCATATACCATTGATATCCCACTAAAAAAACTATTGTACACAGATATAATAAAGTCAACTATCCCATCTTCCAACCATTTCATTAAATCACCTCTCTATTAAAAAGGTGGAATTATTTCCACCTTTATCGGCCATACGCCTTATTTCTATAATTAACATCATAAAACATCAATAAATCAACATAGATAAAAAACTTATCATCATCAATTGAAGTCGTTTTATCTAAATAATTTTTATTTGAATATGAGCCATCATAACCACGCTGAACCCACCCTTCCCAGTGTAGATGGGTTCCAAAAGAATAGCCTGTATTTCCTATTTGGCCCAATTTTTGTCCTGGCTCTACTATATCATTTACCTCAACACATACTGTTCCAGGATATAAATGTGCATATCTTATATATAATGTTAATGGATTACCATTTCTATCATATAAATCTACTGCTAAAATAACTTGATTTCCATATCCAGTTCCTCCTTCATCTCCATTCAACGTATATCCGTCTGAAGTATAAATTACTGTTGCCTTACATGGTGCAAATACATCTGGATTTGTTCCACCAGTACCTAAATCTATACCAGCATGAAAGGCTACTTCTGGATTAGATCTATATCCAATTTTATAGGTTGCACTATACATTATTTCCATTGGATATTCAGTAAAAATTGGATCTTGTTCATATCCACCATACATAAAAAAAGATCCTACATAATTATCACCATTTGATGCAAGATTCTCTCTACATTTTTCTTTCAATTCTTCTATATAATTTTCATTGCCATAATTGTTTTTAAAATCTTCTGTTCCACTATTGTACAAAGGATATATCTTCATAAAATTATTAAAGGTTAATTGCTTCGATTGCTCAAATCCCAACCAATTGTAAGTATAGTAACTAATACTTCCTGTAGTATCATTCGATGTCATCAAATGATTGCTAAAGTATATTGCTGGATTATATTTACGAAATACATTATCCATCATTGTTTCAAAATTATAATCTTTTTGACTACTAGTATTAGCTCCTTTTTGACCATCAAACATTACTGCAAATAACATCCTATACTCTTCTTCGGTTTGGGTAGTCCAACCTAATGTTTGGGTAATAGCCAATATCTCATCTGGTGCTACATTTGTATGATAAAGTTTTTCTAATCGTGTCTCATTATCTACGAAATTTGAAATCCGCCCATTGTACTCTAAATCTGTAAAAAAGGACATAACCGTTATAATAATAACTAAAACGATAAGAATTGGTAAGACAGAAATTATAGTAGCAATCAATCCTGGTATAGATGCAACAAATGATATTAATGCACCAATCGCACCTTTAATAGTGGTAATAACAGTTTTAGCCGTTTTATAAGCTTTCTGTCGGTATCTGAATGCTGTAAATGCTCCTTTCATACCTTTACCAATAATCTTACTAGATATATCATCTTTTTGGGATATAGAATTTAGTAATTTTCTAGTTTGATTTCTAGTAGTTGCTATAGCTGATTTCTTAAAAGAAAAGCTAGAAGACTTATCAATTTTAGATAAGTGTTTTTCACCAACCTGTTTATTTTTTGCTAATAATCTTTTATCTTCAGCCGAGATATCTTTTAAATTTTTATCTTTATTTCTCTCCTGTATTTCTGCTATCTTTCTCTGCGTTTTTCTACGTCTTATTTTATGATAAACATTTTGTGTACTACGTTTTAATCTTAATTGAGATCGTCCTGCCATCATGCTATTTCCTACAATAACTTTTGTTGCACCTCTTGAAAAATCATCATGTTGATCATAATAATCTGGTGTCCGCTCCACTAAAATATTTCCTGTAGTTCTGCTTGAACTCCGAACAGCTGTTCCAGTGCTACGATAAATTGCTTTTGACGTATTAACTATACCATCAGCAACTTTTACTGTTTTATCGCTAAATGCAGACATTAAGAATATACCCTTGTTCGTTTGTTAAAGTCGGTATTATAAAGTCCGTATAGATAACTATTCTCTGGGAAATTATCCTCAAATGGAATAATTGCGTTGCCATTAAACAATAATCCATGTCCTGCACGTGCATTTGTTACATATGATAACTGTTGCTTAGAAATGTTCAATAATGATGCTAATTCTTCACGATCAGAAGTTGCTTGATTAAGCATTATGATAAAATCACTATTAGATAACATAGTTCTTACTCTGTCATTACGTAATAAATCTTCTACGTTTTGAGTAATACCTGTTATTATTGCACCATATTTTCTAGCACGCTTAAATAATTTATATAAAAATTCTGTGCAATACTCATTCGCAAACAATAAGTAAATTTCATCAATAGTAATCCATGTTCTAACACCTCTTCTAAAATTAAATAATATTCTTTGCCATAATGTTTCTAGAGTAATCAACATGGCCAAAGGTTTGAGTCCTTCTCCTAAATCCAACATATCATAAACAGTAAATCTATTATTAACATCTACATTTGATTGCTTAGAGAACATATTATATGTCCCATCTTTAACATATATTTCTAATGCAATCGCCATTGTTTTAGCTTCAATTTCTGGTTGTGCTATTAAAATATCATAAAAGTCATCCATAGTAGGTTTTTCTACTTTGATAACGTTAGTCCTATTACTTATTTTTATTTCATAATCAGTATACATACGTCGCACACATCTATCTACTATTGATACTTGTGTAGATGATAACTTCTCTCCCATTATCTGTGCCATTAGCACCTGCCCAAAATCTGCTTTAGTAGCTGCATAATTAAGTTGTTCATCATCAAAGTCCCAAGGATTGAAATAAATCCCATTTTTTGCTCCTAGTGTCACTATAGATCCTTTTAATTCTTCAGCTAATGGTTTATATTCTCTTTCAGGATCGATTGCTACATAATCATCATTCGTTCCAATCATAACTTGATTGAGTTCCTGTTTCACTTTAAAAGATTTTCCAGATCCAGGTGTTGCTAATACAAATCCAGTTGGTGCTTTTAGCCTAGTTCTGTCGGCCAATATAAGGTTTCCTGTCATAGGATTTACTCCATAATAAAAACTATTTCCCTTTTGCATTAGCTCCTGAGAGGTAAATGGAATAAAAATCGCTGCAGCATACGTTGTAAGCGTTCTTGATATTTCAAGTTCTGAATATGCTAAAGGTAAAATTGCATTTAAACATTCTTTTTGTTGCATATGTAAAACTCCAAATTCAGTTCCATGTCTTTTTGCAACATTATTTACTTTCTTTTCGACTTCTTTTAACTCGTCAGTATTAGTTTCATTAATCATCACAAAAAATTGACAACTAAATAATTTTTGATTCCTTTCCTGAACATCTTTTAATTGTGTTTCAGCTTCTGCTAATGAATATTGCAATTCTAATGGAATCATATCTGGGTCGTACCCATTCTTTAATGCTTTTTTCTGTTCATCCATCTTTTGCATTTGCATTTTTGCTATTTGTGATTTGATTAAAGATATATCTTCACCCCTTTCTATGGCTTTCATATGAAAAGAGATTGTAATATTATGCTCTATTCTACTTAAATCATTTATTAATTTATCATTGAGTTCAGTACTATAGTTCTTTAAATATAGAATTTTCGCAAAACGATCATTAAGTTGAAAGGTACTCGTAGAATAATTAAAATCTAAAATATCTGGTGTAATTGCATCTTTTGCTTTAAAGTTTTTTTGTAATTTCAAACTATCATAATTAAAACAAAATTTCTTTTCTGGATTGAAGATTGAAAATATTGTTTCTAAGCGATCATGGCCACGCATTATTTCACAATTTGAACCTAAATCCTCAAATTTAGAAATTACTTCATTATTATGAATTCGTATTTCTTTCTTTGCTTCATGATAATTTTCTGATTTAATTGCATAGGTTAGCATTTTTTCTGTCACTATTTTATGATTTCCTTCTGTTATCCTACTCTTCAAATATTTGTTCCATTCCTCACGTGATCGTGAGTAGTCATCCATTTTTGATTCATATAAGACTTCTTTTTCAAAATCTTCTTCATCAATAATTCTGTTATTTATAGTTAATTGCATACCAGACTCTGTACAAAGTGCATTTAATATCTCCATATAATTACCAAAAATATTTTCTTGTTCCTCTTCTTTTGCAATTTGATAATTAACATCAGAAAATTTCAAACTAGCTGAATATTGTTTATCAGGATGTATACAAATTCCATTAACTATCATTCTATCAAAACATATAGCGTTGCTTGCTTCTTTATTAATACTTTTCTTTTTATTCTTCGTACTCTTTGATTTTTTTGATTCCTTTCGAAGCATTTTTACTCCTCCTTTCTGTTTGATAGTTTTTATATAAAAATTGCTGTTGCCCAAAACGATATTTTATATAAATCTTCACATATTTGTCACAATACATATCATTTATTTTGATATATCCACATGCGAACGTCGGAAAAACAATTACCATCACAATATAGCTACATATTTGAGTTCCAATGCCAAAGACTTTGGAACTTAATAAATATGTAGCTACACCTAACGTTAATGACAATCCTCCCCAAAACATCTGACGCAGGGATAATCCTAAAAACATTTTTTCTTCATAATCCCTAATTTCTTTAGGTATCTTGACATATAACATAAGTTTATCCTTTCCTGGTATTAAGAACCTATTTTAATTTGTAAAATCATTGCAGCTGCTAGGATAATTAAAACACCACCAACTATTTGTCCAATTCCCTGCTTGATTTCTGGTGCTGTTTTATCTTTAATTCCCCCAGCAAGAATGATAACGCCCCATACTAACCAAAACGATCCATATGCAGCAACACCAGATGCGATTAAAGTCATTCCTTGATTAAATAATTCCATAGTTTTCTCCTTTCACAATAAAAGGTGGAAATATTTCCACCTTAATACTCATATATTTGTACATTTTCATTTGTTATATTTAGATCATATATTCCAACTATTTCATGATCTATATCATTTGTTTTATTTTGATTTCTTTTGTTCAAAATATATTCTAATTGTTCTTCTTCAGTAAATAATAATTCATCACCAATTTTATTTGGGGAATCATCAGTTAAATCTATATTGGGATGCTTTAATAAGTCATATTTTTTATCTTTAAAAATGTGAAATCCTCTTATATGTATAAGACATTCATCCCTTTTTAATCTTGATATTTCTGCTGGATCTAATAACGGACGTTGAATCAACTGATTACTAATAGATACACTTCCATTGCCGCCTTTCGTCTCACTTACAGAACGATAATCGATTGTTGTATTTCCTATGAGTTTACTTAAGTATTCTGAAGTAGATAATTCCTTACCGCCAAGAAACAATGTAGTATCACAATTCCCAAAAATTGTTTCCCATGAATCTTTATATAAATTTTTTAATTGTGCTAAGTTTTGGAGTATGATAGCTACTGATATTTCTCTAGACCTCATTGTTGCTATTTTTCTTTCAAAATCTGGTATTTTTCCTATGTTAGCGAACTCATCAAGTATAAACCTTGTATGAATAGGCAATCTGCCTCTAGGTGTAGCATCAGCTTGCAAATAAAGCAAATCAAATAATTGTTGATAAAGAATAGATGCTATAAAAGTAAACGTAGCATCAGAATCTGAAATACCACATACTACAAAACTTCTAATATAATTTCCTTCACTATCCTTTTTAGGATTACCAACTGTGTATAAATCTAGCTCATCATCACTAAGTAATTCTGATACTTCAGGAATATTAAAAACCGCCATTCTTACACCAACAGAAATAAGTATGCTTTTGGCAGTTTTTCCAGCAGCTTTTTTGTATAGACGATATTGACGTTCTGCTAAAAACCTATATGAATTTTTAAAGGGTAATCCTAATTCTTTCATTTGTTTGTTTTCTTCTGCTAATTGCTCAAACATTATATCTAATTCTGATTGCATTTCTTCATCTTCTTCTGATGCTTCAGCTAAATCCAATAATTCCATAATCATAGGAATGTTTCTTTCTTTTTCATTTCCTACAGCCATAACAAAAAAAGATAATGCAGTAAGTAGAGCAACTTCAGCTTTAACAAAGAAATCATCTCCTCCAGTTGCCGCATTTTCTTTCGTAGTATTAGCTACAATGTTATTAATTAATTTTAGAACATCATTTGGTTTTTCTATATACTTATATGGGTTGTATTTCATGGATCTATCCATGTGTATCAAATTTAGTATTTTAACATCAAACTTTTTTTTGACAAATCCCTTACCCACTTCCTTTAATACACTCATTTTAGGATCTGTAGTAACATAATTGCATACCATATTTAGAATATTAGGTTTAACAAAAAATCTTGTCTTTCCACTTCCTGATCCACCGATTACTAATATATTATTATTTAACCATGTTTTAAAAGTGTTCAATGATATCAAAACTGTCTGTGATAATATCATATTATTAAAGAATGATTCATCTTTAAGCTCATTAGCTTCGTTTTGAATATCCCCATAACGAGATGAACCATGTTCCTCGTTCGGCCTATAATTTTTTCGAGACATCTTATAATAAGTCAGTAATAAATCAGCAATAATTATAGTAATTATACCAGATATTATAGATACAATATCTGTCCCTATTTTTAATCCAAGATAATTTGATTTGAATGAAGAAAGAAAATCTGATAAAGTTCCTAAGAGTGCATAAATTACATTAGTATTTTCTTGTAATAAATGCTGATACAATAGCGATAATCTATTTCCAACTACAAAAAGCAATAAACCACCAAAGATTATTGGAACAAGACTTTTACGCTTCATACATTTCACCAATTGATTTATAAAAAAGCTCTAATTCTTTAAAATCATTTTTTCTTTCAGCGGAAGTATTAATCTCTTTATTGAACTTATCCTTATCTTTGGAGATTAAGTCTAGTTTGTCTTGATTTTCTGAAAAAATGCAATCTAATATAGGTTTATTTTCAATATTAGAAACATCATTATCATTTACTTTAATGTCAGTAATTAATTGTTTTAGCCTTTTATCAAATATCTTTGATTGTATTTTATTAATTAACTTAAACATACAATCACTCCTTTTCTATTAATAAATCTAATACATAATTTTTTATTTTATAAGCAAATAATTGGCTATCTAACCTTTTATCAATCCATTTGTATTTTAATTTGTGATTGCTTTCATCTTGTATCAAAGTAATACATATTTTATTTTTCAATGGAGTGTAGTTTTCATTCTCTAAATAAATCAATTTATGTTCATTTTCTATCACGGTATCCTTGACTATTTCTATTGCTACAACATTATTTAATTCTATTAAAGATTTCAAAGTAAAAAGTTTAGCTGAGTTGTCAATGAATTCTGGAGTGATTATTAATAATCTATTCACGTTCCACGTCACTCTTTGATTTTTCTTTTGCTTTTTCTTTTTTCTTTTCTTGCTTATCTTGCTTACGGTTTTCTGCTTCAAGCATTCTACGATGAATGTCTACTCTACTCTGCTCTAATTCTTTTGTTATTTCATTCATTATATCTAAATCAGACGATTTAAATTGCACAATCATTCCATGATTTTTTAAAGATAAACCAGTTTTATCAACTATTGTAAATGCTTTTACTAAATCAATCTCTTTAGCAGTTAAACCAGAACGTTCTAAATCCTTTGGATAGTAAGTTCTATATGTTTGAAATAAGTTTTCTAAGTTTTTTGGCCTCTTCTCTAAATATATATCTACTCCTCTTGCTTTTGCTAATTTTTTTAGTAACTTTATCTCTTTATTCTGTTCTGGAACTGTTATCTCAGCTACTTGTTGATTCCCATCTTTTTTGTTTTCTAAGGTAAAAGCATCCTTATCAGTAAATATCTTTCCTTGATAATCTTCTAACTCTTGTTTTTGCTTATTTGACCTATAACTATCAAAAAAGGAGCTTAAAGCATTTATAACAGAACTTGAAGTATCAAATCCTATCCGTATAAATCCTTGAAGCAAGCTGTTTACATCAGTTTCTATGTTGCTCATTTTTCATTTTCCTCTCTTCTTCTCTCCTCGTAGATATTTTAATCTCAGCATAAAAAACAGCTGATAAAGCTAAAACAACAAATAATATATTAAAAGTATTTTTAACTATTATTCCTGTTACATAATTAATTTCATAAAATCTAATCAAATCTGTAGTTCTAACAATATAAGAAGCAATTAAAATGAACATCAAAAGTATAATCACAATTAATTTCCATTTCTTTGGTTTTATGTCTTTAGTATCTTTTTCTCTCTTCATTTTGCCACTTGTCACCTTTCTCTTTCAGAAGAATTAACTTTTATTTTATTGGTATGTCGCTCTTCTGGTTTGTCTCCAGGAATATCGATACTATCTACATCTTTACCTAAAACTTGAGCAACTTGCAGATCTATAGCACTTATTTTAGATCCATACATTTCTTCTCCAGTAATAATGGTTGCTTCCTCTTGTTTCTTTAATCTATTTTTGTTTTTTTCAACGATTGCTTTTTTTATTCTATCTTCAATATTGTTCATTTGCTCCTCCATTTCTTAATCAAAGATTGCTTCCATACCAATAGGTAAACCATCACTATAAATTGCTGAACAAGAGCCACTTAATCCACTAGCCTTTAAATAATTAAAACAAGCTATATCTGCGGGATTTATTCCTCCCCCCATTGTATAACCCTCACTAAATAAAAAACTCTTGTTCGAAGGTTTAGATTGTTCAATAGGTGGAATATATGAATTATCCGTTGAAATGTTGAAATTATTTCCTTGATTATCGTTACTAGAACTTCCATCATTATTATCAACAACTATATTTTCATCTATCTCAGGTTCAATGATTGGTCTTTCATTAAGTGTTAAATAAAACTCTTTTTTAGCAGTATTTCCTTTATTATCTGTTGCTATTATAGTAATAATATGTTTGCCAATCGACAAGTCATCTAGTTCAATTGTGACACTAGGATTATCATCCCCTAAATCTGTCACAGATATAAGATCATAAATATTAAACTGATCTAACTCATCAATAAAAATTTCAAAACTGTCTTTTTCAAGACTAATGTTTGGAGATGAGATATCTTTTACTATTACTTGCTTAACAATCTCTTTGCTAGATTCATTAGTTTGATATTTGACTGTATGTGTACCTAAATCATTACTATCTAACGAGCTACATGTGACAATAAAATTATTGATTCGGATAGAATCGTTTACTATCATTTCTTTTGTAACTTCAACATTACCAATTTTATCTATAAGGAGTAATGGACTATCATTACTCTTATAATCAATTACTAATTCGTCTTTAAAATGTAGATCATAATTTTGTTTTGTTGATCCACACCCTGTTAAAAGTAATAAAGATAAAATTAGCATTAAAATCATTGCTACCTTATTCTTCATACTTCCTCCCTTTAATTAATAAGGGTGGAAATATTTCCACCCTTAAAATTTTATATTTTCTTTTTATTCCTGCTTTTTTTAAAATACAATAATGATAAGAAGGATAATGCAGCTATTGCAATAAATAAATATTCTGTAGTATTAGTGGTATCTCCAGTTTGCACCATTGAAGGCATTAATGTATTCAGTACAGTAATCTCGTAAACATGATTTTCGTCATAATTTTCATCAATAATGATTTCGATCACTTCATCAGATAACTTATATCCTATTGGAGCTTTTGTTTCTTTAAGATAATAGGTTGCACATCTTAAATCCTCAAAATTTGCTAATCCTTCGTCATCTGTCTCTAGTACTTTTAATACTTCCATATCCATATCGTACAAAGTGAATTCTGCTTGTTTTAATACCTTTGTTTCATCTAAAGAATCAACCTTTCTAATTTTTATTCCTGAAAGAATTGGTTCATCCTTCATAGTTATTTTTTGAGTTTCTTTCGCATTTGTTACTGTAAATTCAATTGGTTCAGCAATCTCATAACCGTAAGGAGCAGAAACTTCTATTAATATATAAGTTTCACCCTCTTTAAGTCCAGAAACGAAATGAGGTTCTGTGGTAGATACCCATTCATCAATTATGTTTCCCTCAATATCAGTGATCGCTAAATTTGATCCTGGTAATTCTTCGGCAGTAATGATATCAGTTTTTGATACCTCAACTTGTTTATCTACCATCTTAACAAATTCTGTTTTCTTTATATAAGATACTGTAAACTTTACATCATTTGCAATAACGTATCCATTAGGTGCTGTTTCCTCTACTAGAGTATAAGTTTTACCTTCCTCTAATCCTGAAACATAATGAATTTCATCAGTTGAAATCCAGCTATCTACTACAACACCTTCATCATCAATCACGGTAAGTTTAGCATCTTTCAATGTATTTTCATCTGTAATATCCATTTTGAAAACACCAATTTGTTTATCTATCATTCGAACTTTTGTAACTGTTCCGTCCATATTGATGGAAAACTTAACACTGCTAGCAATAACATAACCATTAGGTGCTGCTTCCTCTACTAGAGTATAAGTTTGACCTCTTTCAAGTCCTTTAATGATGGTTTTATCTCCTGTTGTAATTCCTTCCCAAGCAGTATCTCCATTTGAATTAACCACCTTAAGATATGCTCCTGGAATTTCAGCTTCACCAGTTATATCAGTTTTGGAAACTTCAGTTTCGGTTAATTTATTTGTCAAAGATAATGATCCTGTTACGATAGCAGTTTGATTATCCTTATACGTTAATGTAACATTATACTTTGTTGCATCTGGAATATAATTAGGTAAAGCACTTGATTCCACCACATAATAATTACCTGGGTATAAATTTGTAAATTTAGCTGTTCCTGTTGAATCAGTCACCTGAGTATCAATCAACGTTCCAGCTTCCTTAAGAACTGTAACATTATCCCAAGGTGCTAATATGTTATCCAAAGCATAACATTCAAACTCTGTACCAGGTAATGCTATCGTTCCACCACTGGTGGTTTCACCTGTTTTGGAAACAATAATTTCACCCATTACAGCTTTATTTTTATAGTTTAAAGTAAACCAAGCATCACCGTCATCATCAATTCTGTAAGGCATTGTATTGCTAATTTTAAAATCAATACCCTTGGAATCGATTAAATAACCGTTAGGCGAAGCTATTTCAATTAATCTATAGTTACCTGGATTTAACTGTAAGTAAGTTGTGCATTGACCCTTATCATTTGTGGTAAATGTATCAAGGTATTCACTTCCTACCTTTTGGCTGACATACTCGCCAGTATCTACATTTAAAATCTTAAATGTAGCACTTGATGCAGTAATTAATTTTAACGAATTAGCATCATTTTTAAACACCTCTAAATAACCACCGAAAGGTTGATTATTAATTACATATTGTTGAGGGTCATTGCTATTTTCATTAATAACGATTTCAAAATCTGGACAGAAATACGCTTCCTCTATACCTTTTGTTTGATGAACTATATAAGTTCCATAAGGAAGCATCTTTGTTATAGCTATTCCATTTTCATCAGTTACAACTGTATCGTATACAGCTCCTGATGATTTTAGAATGATTTCAAATTCTGCGTTTGCTTCTACATCTGTGAGCCCTGTTGCTCCATTTGTGGTTATTTTAGTAAATTGACCAGGTCGTCTTATTACTTGTTCATACACTGTTAAATTTTTAGTAGTTACAGCTGTATCTTGATTTTCATATGTTAAAGAAACATTGTAAGTTGTGGTATCTAAAAGATAACCTGAACTTGGAGCTATTTCTCTGATATAATATTCCCCTAAAGGAATATTTGTAAATTTAATCTGTCTACCAACAGTAGATCCTTGACCAATTAGTTGGTCTTTAGAATTGAATTTAACAGTTCCTGCATCATTATAGTTATCCTTTGCAGCGAATATACCATAAACAGCTCCATCGAGTTTGGCATCACCTTGAGGTGTTTGCCCTGTTTCGTTATCCTGCTTATAAAGAGTTACACTTGCAACTGGTTCCTCATTCTTTACAGTCTTTTTGGATGTTTCATTTGATGAAATGGTTACCGTATATATTTCCTTATTTATCAAATATCCAATAGGTGCAGAAACTTCTTGAATTTGATAATCCCCCATAGGAAGTTCAAGAGTTATTTTACCATCAGTAACTGTATGATTTTGATTGTATCCCTCACCTGAAATATTAAATACAGCTCCATCTACTAAATCAACACCAGTATTGGTTTTTGTTAATTCTAAAAATCCTGATTTTGAAACATCAACGTTAACATAAGCTTCCATTGGATCCCCATGAGATGCAACCATAAGATTCTGTGAACCTGGGTTATATAGATACATTGGTGTATTTTGTGCATAAGGATTTTTACTCATATCTCTTTCAAAAATAATTCTTGCACTATCATCACTATCCTTAGTTGCTTTTACAACTAAAGTATTTCCTGATTTTGATATTATTTCTAACCCACCTGTGCTAACTATATTATAATCAGCAAGAACATTATTGGTGTCAGTAAATGTATAAGTTTCTCCAGCTTTTAACGAAATTGTCGTATTGCTGAAGCTTGGTGTTACAAAGAAATTATTAACATCAGCCATTATTTGAGCAATCAAAGATATTATTTGAGACTCAGTGTACATATATGATTGAGAAGCTAAACTGCTGTTAACCCATTTGTAAGCACCCAAATACTGCCAAATGGCAGCTTGGGTAACCTGTTCATACCCAGGATCTTCCCTTCCTGGATAGTGATATCCATAGTAGGATATCAATTGTACCATTCTTGCTTGTTCCTCAGTTAAATCAACAATGGCATTAGATCCAGTTTGATACGTAGCATATTCATCTAAATGTTCGTACGGTTGCACACAGTATCCCTGTTTACCATCAATACGTATTTCAAAACCATTATCCCCACCATCCATTACATGCCAATAAGGCTTGTAATTTTTTTGTATTATAGGTGCAGCACTAACATTATTATTAGTGCTAAAATGTAATGACATTACCACCATTACCATTGATACAAATATCAATAGTATTTTTCCTATTTTTTGTTTTATTTTTTTCATTTTAAACATAATTTCCTTCCCTTAATTAATAAAAGCAACTATTTAAAGTTGCTCAAAATTTATTTATTTTTTTTATCAATATGAATTAATAGAACTTATATAATAACGACCACAAGAATCGGTTCCATAACCAAAATTATTATGGGTCCCCGCACCTAATGCTCCATAAGTTTCTCTAAAATACTGTTTTGCTTCTTCATACGTGTCGAAATATTTATTGTCTATAGCTGGATATCTTTGAGTACATGTATTAGATGGTGTGCTTTCCCCACCACCAGTACTTGAACCTCCAGAAACATTACTTCCGCTACTGTTACCAGTATTGCCTGAAGTACTGCTTCCGCTGCTTGAACCGCTAGAAGTACTTCCACTACCCGAATTAACAACTGGTTTTGCATTTACGGTAATATTAACGATTTCTTCCTTACCATTCGCTTTAATGGTAATATTAGCATTACCACTTGAAATAGCAGTAATATTACCATTTTCATCCACTCTAATGATGTTCTCATCGCTAGAAGTAAAAATAGCTTGCGTTTCCTTGCCCTTTACATTTACTTGCACGTTTGATGTATCATCAACAGTTAAGGTGATATCCTTTGAACTTATTAACTCTAACGTTGGCTCCTTAACTAAAACAGTTATCTTTATTTGAAACGTATTACTATGATCATCAACAGCTTTCACCGTTGCTTCATACGATCCTGTTACACCATAATTTATCGAACTGTCATCAATCGTAATTACACAATTAGACAAATCGCTTGCTTGATATATTTCTGCATAAGCAGGTACTAAATCAATGTAGGTAAATTGATATGGTTGAAAATTTATCATTGTTGGAGCTGTTGTATCTTTAATATAAAAAACAAATGACGTAGTCTTGCCTTTATAATTTATAGTACCTTTGTATTCACCAATACTTGGATATTGAAGATCTCCTTTATTTTCAAATACAGTATTTAAAATAGCATTATTCAATATGTCATTTTTTTTATTAGTATCTAGTGTGTCAAAATCAAGATAATCAACTAAATTTTGGGATGGTATCTCACCATACTCAAAAGCAATATTATCTTTAATCTTGATATCATCTTCCTTTAATAATTGAAATAAAACTACTGAAATAATGATTACTAGAGTCACTGCAATCATAATAATAATTTTCTTATTTTTTATTAAATTTTTCATCTTTACTTTCATATTGTAAATTCCCTTCTATTATTTTTATGCAGTTTGTTTTTATTGATTAACTAAATAGATGTTACCATATTTAACAGATAATTTAAAGTCTTTCTTAAGGTGGAACTAGTTCCACCTTGTTGGGTCTTTTAAATTTATATAACATTACATTAATTTTTTTCAGATAGATCCTCCCCATTCTTCTTATTAAGATAAAATTTATATTTTTGAAGTCTGTAGATTCTTTTATTCATATTTTATCTTTTGAAAAATTTAAAGCTTTACTATTATAAAAATTTTTAATTATTTTTTTATTACAATTTTTACAGATATATTTCGCTTCAATTTTATATAAAAACGGATAATTAATATCCCAACTCCATTCAAGAATATCTGTATGTGAATGGACACAGAAAATCTGTTTAAACACTTTTCTACTATTCATATTTTTCACTTTCCTTTTTCATTATTTGTTAGTTACCAAAGATATATTTTTTAGTAACTGAAATGAGATTCTTTCTTATATGCTATATTTCTTATGAGCATACTTTCTTGCAATATTATACTTACTTCGAATATTAAAATTGGATATCATCATCCATGATATCAAAAGCATTTATTGAATTATCAAACTCTTTTTGAATATCTTCATTACTCATACCATTGAACAAATCATTATCAATATTTGGTTGTTCTTGAGTTGATTGTGTTTGAACTCTTCGCTCACTAGAAGCTCTTGTTTCTAAGAATTGCACGCTATCGCAAACAACTTCAATAACATTTACTTTTTTTCCTTCTTGATTTTCATAAGTTCGTGATTGTAATCTACCATCTACTCCAACTAACGATCCTTTACCACAATATCTTGCAGTATTTTCAGCTGCTTTATTCCAAACAACACATGGAATAAAATCGGCTTGTCTTTCTCCTTGTTGGTTTGTAAAATTACGATTCATAGCAATTGTAAAACTAGTTACTGCTACTCCAGTTCCAGTTCTTCTTAATTCAGGATCTCTTACCATACGACCCACTAATACGACACGATTTAACATTTTCTTTTCCTCCTATTTACTTTTATAATTTGTTTATCAGTTTATACAGTCTAGTTGCTTTTCAAATAAGTTGTCTTTATGTAAAATTCATCAAGCACTGTATAAGAATGGAAATATTCTTCACCTGTGTATTTAATGCTTAAATTGTATATAACTTGTACTTTATTTCCATATACTAACCCTTCTTTTATAAGATTTGTTTCTGTCAATCTTTTAGAAGAAATGGATCCACTACCATAACTTCCTACATACCAACTCCAACCTTCAATTATATCTTTACTAAACCCTTCAATAGCAAAAGCTTCTTTGTAAGGATATGTTTCTGTTATAAGGAGACCTTCTTGTTGATATCCGTGATAGGTATCATCCATAGAATCCTGTGTTAATCCATTCAGTTGTGCATCTTGTGATGCTAAAGAAATATCAACATGAACATGTTCTATAAAAACTTCTGTTCCTTTAGGAACATTTGAAACTGTTGCATTTAGTATTAATGTTTTTGAATCAGTTACTAACCACTCGTTAATATCATAATTTCCAGTAGAATATGTAGTAGTAAACTTAAATTCTTCAACCTCATGTTCATTGGATAGTTCTGTATTTAATGCTACTTCTAAAACTGGCAAATCTTGTGATTCAACTAATTCTCTCACTTCACAACCTGTTAATATAAAGATTATAATTAAAGCTAATATAATTTTTTTCACTTTTCTAACTACCTTTCTCTTCTAGGATTTTATTCTCTTTTTCCTTATTTTTATACAATTCTGCAATCATTTATTTCATGAACGAGGTAGTATGATAGTGAATTCTTCTTCCTCTATCGTAGGTTCGTTTCCGACAATTCGTGTTAGACTTGTAGTTTTATTCCTAACCTTAATAATTGGTAAATTGTACATTTTTTAGTCCTTATTTCTTTCTATTCCATTTATTTCATTTTTTATATCAACAACAACTGTATTTTTAGTATCAAGACATTCAATAACAGAACTTGGCATGATATATGACATAAAATTTTTGTTATTCTTTTCTAGCGCTTCTTGTAGCTCTGCTTCAATATCAGATGATACTATTACTTCATCTTCTGGCAAGTAGGTAGTTACACCATTAATATAGTAACCGACCACTTTAGCTAAATATTCTACATGAGATAGTGGATATACTTCACTATAATCTGGTTTATTATCTTCAAAGCGGACAGCTACAAATCCTTGATTGGTTGTCATCATCTGATCTCCTGGACAAAATGATGTATGTTCACCAAAAGCTACAAAAAACTCATAACCAGTTTCATATCTTAATATATCTTTTTCGAAAATTTTCATTGTAGATATATCTTCCCTATCAATAGAATGCATGATTATATAATTTTCTTTTTCACAATATTCTAACAATCCATTTTCTTGATTATTCTTATATAACTTTCCCTCTTGATCTAAGAAAAAGTTGTTGTATAACATTTCTTGATTTTTAATATCATATACTCTGAATTCATTCATTATTTTTCTACCTCCAATATTCAAAAACAAATTCTATCCCTTCAATCTGCATATGGATCATAAAATTCTAATTCTTTCCCACAAAATGGGCATTTAACACCTAGTGCAGTTCCTTGTAAATGTGGCTTTAATGTAGCTTTGTACAATTGGTAATATTTATTGGTTCTTGTCATTATTACTTCTTCTTTACAATCTGTTAAACATTTCCATTTGTTTTTGTCTAAGTACTCTGTTTCCCAATAGCACCATTCTAATTTTTCCATATAATTTCCCTCACTTCCTTTTATTGAATAAGCTCTTTTTTTGTTGAGCTTTAACCGCTATTTTTTTTACTTAATTCCCAAGCAAAAGCATCAAAATGATTATTGATTGTGTGACTACTTCCTATCGTCATAATAGTAGCGAACATTTTTTCAATCGTTACATTTTTAAATGGCTGTCTCCCGTCAGCAAATGTATAATTAGTATATTCTTGATGTAATTCTAACAATTTTTCTTGTTGTTCTTCTGTTAAACTAAATGTTACAGTCATCTCTTTATTCATTTTTTTCTCCTTTCATTCTTATATTTTTCTCTAAATAAATTATTTTCATTAATTGCAGTACCTTCTATTACTTGCTTAGTAACATTAATAGTCATTTCATCAGCCTCTGATAAATCATTAATATAACTCATTAATTGATTTTCAACTAAATTAAGAGCCTCAATCGTGATTATCTCAATATTTGAAAAGGAGTTAGATTGAAGTACTTCCGATTTCAAAAAAGCTTTCAAGTTTTCCATAATTAAATTATGTATATTAACAATATTTCTAAATGACTGATTATTTTCATCATTAGATATTTTTGGATTAGCTAATCGTTCATATAAGCAAATTACATCTTTAATCTCTTTCTTAACTCGCTTACTTAGAATTTCATCCTCTATTTTCGAGAGTTCGGTACACATTTTATCCATTCTACTAATATCATATTCATATTTCAATTCATCATTATAATCATTGCGATGGTATTCAGTATCATAATCTCGATTACCAAATAAAAGTCTAAATATTATTTTCAATATCCAAAGTGCTAGCAGGAATGGCAAAAGCATTTTTAAATAACTAATTAACATATCATTAATTGCTGAAATATTAGTTGTCATAGGTTCTCCTTTCTAAAACAAAATTAATTTTTTTATTCATTCAATTTCATGTGTTGTTTTATTACACCCTTTTTCATCAAGCTATTTCATCAATTAGTTTAATTAACACAATTACTACCTCTTCATTAGCACCTGTACGTTTCATTAAATTCTTAATGTTTTTAGCAATTACTAAATCTTCTGGTGTTGCATTTTCTAAAGCATTTCTTTCTTTAGAGTGGACTGGATATCTAAACTTTACATTTTGAAAAGAACCGTAATTTATGAAATCACTCTTCCTTCTTGTGACTTTCTCATGACTGAACGACTTACTATAAATCAGATTGTTTTTTTTTATTTTCTTTTCTTTCTCTAAAATATTCTTTTTATCTTGTTCCATAAAAACCTCCATTTTAAAAAAATCTGTATTGCTCATTTTTTGCATTAATCTCAGCTGGAGATATCTTTCCAACTAAAGATTCATCCAAATGAATCAACTTGGCAATAACTTGACAAGCTTGAGTTATATTATCAAATACCATTGCTAAATCATTTGTATTAACAAATACAAACGAACTGTCTGAAAACCTCACATACGTTCCATCTGTTTTTTTAATACAATATTTCATCTTCGTTCCCCTTTTTTTTATTGCTATACTGACATAGTTTTCTACTCTTTGGTAAAAATTCGAAATTCACACATTTAGTTGGTATCGGTATAAGGCTAGTATAAATAGTATCTAACGATCCTTTCAAATCGAAACTCAAACCTAAAACAGGTAGCACTTTATTTTTGAGTCTTTTTTCTGTTTCTTCAGTAAAAAAGTCATGACCCTTTTTAGTAATTCTTGTAATCCTAATTTTTAATTGTTCCATCATTATTTTCCTTCCTATAAGGTGGAAATATTTCCACCTTATATAATTTGTTTTAATTCCTCTATAAATCTTTTATAATCTTCTGCTACTCCAGCTTTACTTACATTAATTAGTACTTCTTTTTTTAATGCTGCCTCTGTTACTGGCTTAGTTTGATACCTTATCGTTGTATCAAACACCCTATGTCCAAACATGTATTTCAAAGTACGCACTACTTCTTCATCAATCTTTGTACGATTTACCATTGTCATCAATATTCTGAAATCATATCCTAAAGAGCTGTATTCTAGATAACTTAGCATAGTATTAATAGTACTATCTAGACCCTCTAAGCCTCCCTGGTCTATCTTAGTAGGAATAACAATAATATCCCCTTCTCTATAACAAGCTTCTAACGCATTATAAGTTAATGCATTCTCAAAAGGACTATTATCAATTACTACAACATCAAAATCGTTTTCAACAATTGCAATAGCAAGCTTGAGACGTTCTGCAGATTTTTGTACCGCTATTTTTAATTTCATATCAGCTTCTGATAGTCTATGTCCAGACGGAATAATCCATAAATTATCATATGGGGTATCCATAATAGCGTTTCTTACTTCTTTTGGACTTTCTAAAACATCACTTATTTCATAATCAAAATGTTTTTTACTTACATACTCATGCAACACAGTTTTAGCTGCTACTACATCATCCACTGTTCCTTTTCTTTGATCATACTGTTCTCTCATTAATTTTAAAGACTCTTTAGTTATTGGTTTACTCACTTTTTTTAATATTGTTGTTAGATTCGCTTGTGGATCTAAATCTATAGCTAATACTCTTAAGCCTCCTTGTGCTAGACCAACTGCTGTTTGTATTGTGGATACTGTCTTAGCAGTTCCTCCTTTTCTTGTAGAATAATTTATTATAATCATATTTAGTTCCCCTTTCATGGAGGGTGGAAATATTTCCACCCATTATTTTTCTTTTATAAATATTCTGATAATTCACGATTATAGTAATCTCGTACATCTTCTAGTTTTCCAATGGCTGTCGAAGAACCAACTTCTATAGCTAATTCAATCGCCTTATCTAATTGTTTACTTATTTGACGAATTTTCTTTAAAACATCTTGCTCTGTTTTCTGTCTAGTAGTTGAGGTACTGTTACTTGATTCACTAGAATCATCACTCTGAACACCGTTAGATGATTCAGTTCTACTGTTTATTTCATCTTCTAAAATATCTACATATCTACCAGAGATACCGACTAGTAAGCCTATGAAATCTCTTCTCTTTCCTGGTGGTGTCTGATTTATAGATTTCAAATACTCGTATGTCCTAGAAGCTGAAGCAAGTTCTGCTAGTCTTACTTCTTTTGTTTTTTCTCTTTGCTTATTGTCCTCTCTAATAAGTTCAATTTCTTCTTGTTGATTTGCAGGCTTTGGCACAACTGTAATGTCAATGAAACCATCATGCTTTTCTTCCTCTACTAGTTTGCATATTGCTCTAAATCTCGTTTCCCCACCTACAATAGTATATTTTTTCCCATCTGATAAATCATCTTCATATACCACTAAGTTAGATAACACACCAAACTGATTAATTGAATAAGCAAGACTATTGATTAAATCTTCTGACATTGGATAAAAATTTAATGGATTAATTCTCACCTCTACTACATTAACTGTTCTTTTTCTACTTGATGAACTTCCTCTTAAAGTATCTGCTAAACTCATAATTGAATCCCTCTTTTCTTTATTTAATTAAAATCTGTATGAAATTGTTGAAAAAATCTTGGCTTTTTGATGCTGAAAATAATTCGATTTCATATGCAATAATATTACAATTATTACGAATCCATTCAATTATTAAATCATAAACATATTTTTCAATATGTTTATCTTCATCCGTGAAAAAGTACACTCTTTCACGACAATAGAAAGGTCTAAATTTAACTTCTGACTTTTCCTTAATTACTTCTATAAATTCCACAAACTCATCATAGGTAAATAGAATACTTGATACTAAACTATAATTAATCATTTTTACTCCTCCTTTATATTATTTTCAAGCCCTTTATTTTGTGTGAGGCTTACATTTCCTAAATGCACACATTTCGCTAAGATTTTTGTAAAGGTTGGCCATAGGCCACAGCGCTTGACCTTTACAAAAACCTGAAATGTGTAAAAGTTCCTTAATGATTAAGGGAGAGTCTTCACTCTCCCAATTGAACTAGAACATTACAGTTCTATTGTAAATTTTATTGCATCATAAACTTCTTTTACTGTAATTTCATATTTTGTTATATCAATAATCTCAACTAATAAATTTTTAATTGCATCTACGATATCTACATTTCTATAATCATAGATTCTATTGTTAATATTTATTTTTTGGTAACTATCATTTCCATAGTTTTCTTCAAATGCTTCTATTAATATATTTAAACAGTTCAAACTTAGTATTTCATCAAAAAAAT
>Ga0153996_1000155_pt1 | contig 36029 bp, 27 predicted proteins | sample TSNC080MetaG_FD_104728 | JGI IMG/M metagenome (GOLD analysis project Ga0153996, IMG submission 104728) | Attine ant fungus gardens microbial communities from North Carolina, USA - TSNC080 MetaG | ecosystem: Host-associated > Fungi > Mycelium > Unclassified | place: USA: North Carolina, Lumber... | reverse complement strand
TTACACTGTTCCTTGCGAGGGATAAAAACGGGGTGAAAAATGTACCTGAGTTTAAAACAAAATCGTTTTGGCTACAACCGATTTTGTTTTATATGCTAATTGGAATTTCATATATCCCTCAATACTTTGCCTTTATGAATGATACTACCGTAGTCACGGATATGGCGGGGCAACCTTGGATTGTAAATACTATTTTTGAAACCGCAGTAACAACTATGTTATTTACTATGTTATTTTCTTCGGTATTAGCAATAATAAATGTATTTAAGGATAAAACAGGGAATCTTAGCGAAAGAAATATATAAGCCTTTACATATTTGAAAAGGGGATGTTGCAAAACCGCAAAACGCGGCAACGCGGCTCCCCTTTTTGTTGTTTGGTGATAACTATATTAGACCTCTTTGTAATTAGCGGATTGGCAATTCGTAGTTATATAAACCGCAAAAGAGTGACAATCGCAAACCGAAACACTTACGGCGATTTCTATAACGTTCAGCGAGGATGTGTAAACGTTTCAAACGGCAATTGACATGTTCCAAGGGAATGTGACTGAGTCGATGCGACATAGTATATAATACATTTATGAATAAAAAAATAGTTTATTGTAAAAGTCAATAGGATATTTTAAGAAATTGGTGCGGTTATCCTAGAATGGATTTATGTTTTATTGATTTTATAGAAAAGATAGATTATAATAAATTCAAATGATGATGATTTTGTTAGTATTATTACAAACAACTTTGACAATTAGCAAATCTGTTTATTATTATGCTAAATAGAACTTTCGCAAAATATTTGTGCTGTCAGCGAAGCGGTGCAAAATGGAGGAAAATATGGAAATAAACTACTATAATGATTTTATTTTGAAAACAAGTAATGATCTACAAAGCGATAATGAAATAGTAATTACACAGAAGATAATTAAGAATATCAATCATATTTTTTCACTTTCTCTTACAGAACTTTCAACTCAAAGTTATTCCTCTCCAGCTACAATTATTCGTTTTATAAAGCGATTAGGTTTTGAATCTTATACAGATTTTAGACAAAAGGTATCAAGTTCTTATATTCAGTCAATTCCTAATGAAGTTGCAAATCGCGGAAAATCAAAACGCAGTCTTAATATCTTAAAAGTTAAAAAGTTTTATGAAGAAAAAGTGCATTGTTTAGAATCAACTTATAATCATTTAAATATAAGTGCATTAAAAGATTTAGCTAATCAGTTAGTGCAAGCTAGATCAGTAACACTTTTAGGCGACTACCATAGTTTAGAAATCTTTTATTTATTATCGATTACATTGAATATGTATAATATTCCTTGTTATATATTTAAACAAAAGGAAGTATTATTGGAACATTTACATACAAGAAAAGAAGGAGACTTAGTTCTACATACTCTTTCAAAAATGGCAAATCAGCATCCTTATATTTTTAATAAAGTTGCTAAAAATGTATTGATTAAAGTTTCTAATAAGTTTTTTGATTATGAACATTATTATGATAAAGTTTATAAAGTGGTAGATAACGAAGAAGATGAGTACCTTTCGCTACAATTAATTGGTAATATAATTGTGTATTTTATTTCAGCTGAGATTTTAGGAGAAAGCAATGGACAGACCAAAGTATGATTATTATTCAATTTTTTTAGAATTAATGAAGAATGATGTAAAAAGTAAGAATGAATTAAAAATTATTCAAGTTATTTTTGAAAATGCAGAAACATTGAACACTATAGATATCACAACATTATCTAAACTTTCAGGTTGTTCGATTGCGAGTATTAGTCGTTTTGTAAAAAGATTTCCACAATGCACTTATAAAGAATTCACGCACTATTTTGTGCATGATTTTAATAAATATAAATACGCAAAATCAACACATAAAGAATTACTTAAAGAAAACAAGGTTGAGACACTTATTAAAAAAGAATATATAGGTGCCAAGAGAAATTTAGAAACAACCTTTACTGATTTAGATTTTAATCAGTTAGTCGAAGTGACAGAAATGATTCGTACTGCGAATAGTGTTACTTTAATTGGTGCTAATCATAGTTTAGAGATATTTTCAAAGTTGCAGTTAAAACTTATTTCGCATAAAATTCCAACTTATATTTTTAAACAAAGGAACAGTTTAGAAATGCATTTAAGGACATTAAATAGCGATGATTTAGTTATTTTTATAAGTGTTGAAGGACGTTATCAGGGAAGGGATGGTGATGTGATTTTTGAATACATTAAGGAAATAGAGGCAAAGACTGTATTGTTTACACAGACAAGAAGAATTGAAACAGAGGATTATGATAAAGTAATTTATTATGGAAATGATCTAGATGTTAATTTAGGATACTATTCATTAATTTTATTAAATGATATTATAGAAGAATTAATTTCTTATAAAGATTTTTAATACTATTTATAATAGTTATGAATAACTTGTAAACTATGGATTTGATGAGCTAGGTTCAACTCTATCTATCTTTTTTGTAGCAGAAGAAAGTTATGATTTTTACTAAAATCCTAGTAAGTTTTTAGAAGAGTTTGTGTAGGTAGGAATAATGATTCCGATTTATACAAATTTTTATTATAAAAGTTAAATTGAATGATTCAAATTAAACCATTTTCATAAAATGATTTCTATTATCAAAAAAATGATAACGGTATCATTTTTTTGTATAGATTAATCATTTCAGTGATACTATAATTTGTTTATCTTTAAAGAAAGGTTAGGGAAAAGAATGAAATTAAAAAATTATTTAGTATTATTTTTATCATTGCTTTTAATTGGTTCAACATTACGTACTACCAATGTATTTGCAGAAGATTATCTTCCTGGTGTAACAGTAGAATTGAATGATGATTCACAATATGAAGCGAAATATAAAGTGACATTTGTTTATGAAAATTCTGATAATACTATTACAAATGTAGCAGTAAGAGGTGGCTTTCAATTTTATAAAGGTAATTCAACGACTTGTTATAATGCTTATGAATATGAAAATGGTATGTATGCAGGTGGTTATGAGTATGATACAAGTACTTATATTCTTTATGATATGGAAGAAAAAACCACAGGAAATTATAGCGTAACTTTACCATTACCTGCGAATCTATATTTTTACGATTATTGGATTACTTATAGTGATGGGTCAACAAAAAATGTAAAAGATCCTGCAAATCTACCAGTTTCTAATGGTGGACGTGATGCAAATTGGAGTCTTGTCTATGTAGGAGACGCAACAACAGCGGCTAGTGGACAGGAGTATATTTATCCTCGTAGTGATAAGGCAGGTAATTTTTCATTTGTTGAATATGAAGCAATAGATGGAACAACGCAACCATTAGGAGTCTATTTGCCATATAATTATAATCCAAACAAACTTTATAAAACAATTTATATTTCTCATGGTGGTTGGGGAAATGAAGTAGAATGGTTTACAATTGGATCAGCTGGAAATATTATGGATAACTTAATTGCGGAAGGATTAACTGATGATGCAATTGTTGTAACGATGAATAATGATGTATTGGGATTTAATGGCGATAAACCAGTTGAAAACTTAGTTAATTGTATTATTCCTTATATTGAAGAAAACTATAGTGTTTCTAAGAATAAAGATAACCGAGCAATTTGTGGATTATCTGCAGGTGGTACTTTTTCATGTAACACTTTAATTAAATATACTGATATGTTTGGTTATTATGGTATATGGTCTCCTAGAGACACTGTATTAGCCCCATTAATTCAAAATGGTGCGATTACAGAGTTTGATGATTTTAAAGATGCTATCTATCATGTAGGTGTAGGAAATCTTGATATTGATTTAAGAAAAACACAAGAAGAACTTTTACATAATACATTAGAAAGTATTGGTGCAGATAGTACATTTGAATATGTCGATGGTACCCATGATTGGTTTGTATGGAGACATTTACTTACTAATTTTGTGAAGGATATACTTTGGAGTAAAGATTCTGATTTAGATATTATAGAAGGTGTTGTCATTGAGGAAAATAAAAATAGTAATTATGTAGCAGATTATCAAGCAACGTTTACTTATTTAGCAAGTAAAGAGGTTAAAAGTGTTAATTTAGTTGGTGGTTTTCAGTTTTATAGTCAAGAGGATGCTAGTAATTATATGAAGAGCTACAATGCAACTACTACTTCTGTAAAAAGTGCTTATGAGTATGAAGTTGGCATGTTTGCTTCGGGATATAATGTAGCTGGTGGAGGAACCATTCCTTATACAATGGAAGAAATAGAAAACAGAGTTTATTCTGTAACTATTCCTTTACCTGCCAATGAATATTATTATGGTTATGAAATAACATATAAAGATGGAACAGTGAAAACGATAGAAGACCCAGCTAACTTATCTATTAGTAATGGAGGTCATACTGCTGGATGGAGTTATTTCTTTGTAGGATCAGGTGCTGATAGTTTGGTTGGACAAGAATATATATATCCTAGAACTGATGGTAATACAGGAACTTGTATTTATGTGAGTTATCCAGCAATTGATGGAACGATGCAACCGTTAGGAATTTATTTGCCAAAAAATTACAATGTAAATAAAACCTATAAAACAATTTATTTATCTCATGGTGCTAGTGGTAATGAAGTAGAGTGGTTCCAATTAGGTGCTGCAAGTAATATCATGGATAACTTAATTTATGAAGGACTGACAGAAGAAGCAATTATTGTAACAATGGATAATAATTATTTTAATAATAGTCTTTTTTGGAATTGGGAATTACTTACAGATAATCTTATGAATTATATTATTCCTTATGTTGAGAGTCATTTTAGTGCTTCAAGTGAAGCTTCAGATCGTGCTTTTGCAGGATTATCGAATGGTTCAAGATTAGCTTCAAGTCTTCTTTATAGTAATGCAGAGGATTTCGGTTATTTTGGTTTGTTTTCTAGAGCTTTAACAGATGTTGATTTAAATTCAGTGCCTGGAATTAAGGATGTTGAGATCTATTTTTCTATAGGATCATTGGAATACAATGCTGCAATTGATGAATGGAGAGAAATGATGAAAGAAGCTGGTATCGATTATAGTTATGAATTATATGATTCAGCTCATGATTGGAATATGTGGAGAGCTTCATTTACAACATTTGTTAAGGATATTTGTTGGAGTGTAGATAATATAATTGAACCTGAGCCACCGATTATTGATAATAAAGATACTGATGTATCTAATCCAATCATTGTTACAGGTGACTCAAATAATTTAGAAACACATATATTAGCACTAAGTATTTCTTTATTAGGTGTGACTTACTGTGTGTATACAAAGAAAAAAGAGAGAAAGAAAATTAAAATGTAGCCTATAAAATAGACCAACGGGGTCAACTTAAGAAAGAACTTAAGTTGACCCTTTTATTTATTCAGTTATACCAATGACTATAATTTCAATTTTAGCAGTTATTATTCCAACTATTTGTTCCAATTTTATTATTAATACATACAGTATTGATTTAACAATAAGAACCTAATATAGCTATATTAAATTAATCGTAATAATTCTAACAATTTTTATATATACATCAAACCAGAAAGAAGCTATAATTATTGGTAATGGAGGGATTCTATGGAACAAAGAACAGCTGGTGTTTTATTACCAATTTCAGCCTTACCTAGTCAATATGCTATTGGTGATTTTGGTAAAGAAGCCTATCAATTTATTGATTATTTAAAAGAAACTTCAATGCATATATGGCAAATTCTACCACTAAATCCATTAGGGTATGGAAATTCACCTTACCAACCTTTTTCTTCTAAAGCAGGAGAACCGTTATACATTAGTTTGGATCTACTATATGAAGAGGGATACATTCATAAACCAACATATAATAATAATCCATCTTCTTATGTTGATTATGAGTTAATCAAAAAATACAAAGCACCTTATTTCAAAGAAGCATTTGAAAACTTTAAACTCGACAAAAATCTACAGATTGGCTATGATACTTTTATTAAAGAAAACGATTGGGTTTATTATTATGCAGTATTTTATACATTAAAATATCTTAACGGTGAGGTTTGTTGGATTGACTGGAAAAAAGAAGATAAAGATTGGATAGAAACTAAAATTCCATTAACACATCATCAAGATTTAGTTCAACAAAATATGTTCTTACAATATATTTTCTTTAAGCAATGGTTTCAATTAAAAAAATATGCAAATCAAAATGATGTACAAATACTAGGCGATCTTCCTTTTTATGTAGGTATTGATTCTTTAGATGTTTGGATGAACCAAGAAAACTTTTTATTAGATGCAAATAAGAATCCTACCTATATTGCTGGGGTACCACCAGATTATTTTAGTCCCACTGGACAACGTTGGGGAAATCCTATTTATGATTGGGATTACCTCGAAGAGAATGATTTTGAATTTTGGATTGATCGTATTCATTTTTCTAGTAAAATGTATGATTTTATTCGTATTGATCATTTTAGGGCTTTTGACACCTATTGGAAAATACCATCTCGTTGTCCAACCGCAATTGAAGGTGAATGGATAGAAGCTCCTGGGTTTAAATTTTTTAATCTACTTTATAAAAAATATCCTTCTATCAACATCATCGCCGAAGATTTGGGTGATTTAAGAGATGAGGTATATGAGTTAAGAGACAACTTTAAACTACCTGGAATGCAAGTCATACAATTTCATTTAAACCCAAAGAAGAAAAATCCATTATTAGAGAATACGAAAAATATGGTGATATATACAGGAACGCATGATAATCAAACATTATTTTCTTGGTATTTAGAATTACCTTTTGACACAAGAAGAAATATCTGGACGTATTTAGTAAAGAAAGGTTATAAAGAAAGAACAATCGACGTAAAAATATTACATTATTGCTTAGATTCAAAAGCAAAATTAGTTATCTTTCCTATCCAAGATATACTATGTATGAAAGATGAAGCAAGAATCAATACACCTGGTACTCTAGGTTCACCTAATTGGGAGTTTTCTTTACAAAGCTTTAATGAATTGTATAAAAATAAAGCAACATTAAAACAATTATTACAACAAACAAATAGGGATTAAGGAGAGAATGGTTATATCCAGAAGTCAAAGGGTCATATCAATTTGAAAACGATGGTTCTTATAACTTCTATGGAGATGATAATCATAGTGATAATTATTGCAAGGGTCCGTATCAAATAAGTTATGGTGCACTAAAACGCAATGCTAGTGAAGAATACTATCAATACAAAGAAGATGGCTATTCTTTATATACCTTAATCACATATCCAACTCGCTGTATCTTGGATGGTAGTGAAACAATCTATCAAGACACAGAAGGTGCTAGTGCTTTTGTATTGTTTCTTAGTCAAGAAAATGCAAATGAAATGAGGATGTATAATCTATCCACATATGGAACATTTGATGTATATAAACAATAGAAAAAGAACGATGAGATTATCAAAATTTCATCGTTCTTTTGCACTATTTCTCTATAATTTCGCTACATTTTCAACAATTTTAACAACTAAATCTCTACATTTCTCCATCTGTTGAATACTAGCATATTCATACTTACCATGATATAAATAACCGCCAGTTCCTAAATTAGGACATGGTAATCCCATATAGGTAAGCATAGCTCCATCTGTTCCACCACGAATGGCTTCATTTACTGGTGTCATTCCTAATTCAAGCATAGCATTTCTTACAATATCAATAATACGCATATCTTTTTCAATATAACTACGCATATTCTTGTAACTATCGATAATTTCTAGAGTAATGCTACCTTGTCCATATTTTTTATTCATAAAATCTGCACTATTTATAAAATCATTCTTTTGTTTTTCCAATAATTTTTGATCATGATTTCTAATAATATAATTCATTGTGCTTTCTTCACAAGTTCCATTGATGGAAACCAGATGGTTAAATCCTTCATAACCACTAGTATAAGCAGGATTATCAAATGTTGGTAATAAAGATTGGAATTCTAAAGCGAATAGAATAGCGTTCTTCATCTTATTTTTTGCATCACCAGGATGAACACTACTACCTTGAATATGGACTTTACAACTGGCCGCATTGAAGTTTTCATAACTAACCACATTACTTAATCCACCATCGACAGTATAAGCATAATCACATTGAAATAAAGCAACATCAAAGTTTTCAACACCACGGCCAATTTCTTCATCAGGAGTAAATGCCACTTTTATATCACCACGTTTGATCTCTGGATGCTTTACATAAAACTCAATCATATCCATAATTTCACTAATACCTGCTTTATCGTCTGCACCTAATAAAGTTGTTCCATCAGTAACAATTAAATCATCACCAATATTCGTTTTTAATGATGGAAAATCTTCTGCTTTCATTACTATATTTAATTCTTGGTTAAGTACAATTGTACCACCATCGTAATTCTTAATTATTCTTGGCGATACATTTTTGCCACTCATATCTGGAGAAGTATCCATATGAGCGATAAACCCAACGGTTTTTAAGTTTGTATCTCCTTTTAAACAAGCATAAACAATTCCTTTTTGACTTAATTCTACGTCATCTATACCTAACTCTTTTAATTCTTCTACTAATACATTCGCTAAATCTAATTGTTTACTTGTACTAGGTGAAGTCGTTGAATTACTATCTGATTCTGTATCAATTTTTACATATTTAATAAATCTATCGATTAATGTCATCTTTATCCCTCCATATATATTGTTGTTATCATTATAATAAAAAAAATTGTATTTGCATAGTTTATTCACTTTGATCATGATAAACTTATCATATAAAGTGAGGTATTTACTATGAATGTTACTTATATTGCTCACAGTGGTTTTTTAGTAGAATTAGAAAGACATCTCTTGTTATTTGATTATGTGGAAGGAACTTTACCTGTATTAGATGTTGAAAAAGAATTATTTATTTTTGTTTCACATAAACACGCAGATCATTATCATAAAAAAATATTTGATATCGTTCATCCAAACAAACACTATCTACTTTCCTACGATATTAAAAATTATTTGCCAGTCGATCATTTGCATATTCTAAATTTTTATGAACGATATCAAATTAATGATCTTTATGTTGAAACACTACGCTCTACTGATATTGGAGTAGCATTCATGATTCGATTGGAAGATACTTCGATTTATTTTGCTGGAGATTTACATTGGTGGCATTGGGAAGGCGAAGGAGAACAAATTCAAATGCGAGATAACTATTTAAAAGAAATGGCAAAGTTATGGAAACATTTTGATATTGCTTTTGTTGTATTAGATCCAAGATTAGAGCATTACTATGATTTAGGTTTGCGTAGTTTTTTAGAATATAGTAAGGCGACTTATCTTTTTCCTATGCATATGTGGGACGATTATTCGATCATTAATAAATATCTACTTCAATATAATAATCAAACCCTTATCAAAATTACAGACAAAAGCCAAGTTTTCAAATTATAAAACTTAGCTTTTTATTCTATTTGAATACACCTAATATCAATAAATGTAAAGGATAATAAGCATAAAACCCCCACTTGATCCAAAAAGGAGAATAGCCTTTCTCTTCGTTATAATTTAATAATAAGGGCACCGTTGCAAACATACCAAGAAAACTAGCCCCCTCTAAAATGATGACCCACAAGAACCTTGAACTTATGACATTTGCATTCACTGCCATGATTCCAGATACGATGATTCCTAGCATAGATATCATAGAGATAGCAGAAATAGGAATAATTACCTTTTTCTTTTTATCTTTAATACTATAAAATCCGTAAATCATAAGAATTCCTAACACCGGCCAATCACTAGCTATCGTTATCATCGTAAAGAAAACCACAATCCAAAATCTTACTATTTTAGATTGTACTTTCTCTAAACAGATCATCATTACTAATCCGACTAATAATGTAAATAAAACATTATTAGTTATTTGTTGTACTATATTAAATTTAAGATTAGAACTAAATAAATAATAAAATGGATAGATTGAAAGAAGCCAAAACATTCCTAAACGAAGGGCATATTTAATTTTATTTCGAGTATAGTTAAATCCTTTTACAAGTAGATATGCCATAATTGGAAATGTCAATTTTCCAATGACCAAACTAAATATATAAAAAACAATGTTTTTATTATAAAAATTCAATCCTACTCCTATATGATTAATCGTCATTGCTATTATCGCAATCATTTTTAATGTAAAGCCATCATACGTCCTTTTCATTATCATTCTCCATATCATCATTTAACTCTTTATTGTCAACTAAATTCATAATTTTAGTTTGTTGTTTCATCATCATATTGCATATATCCACCTTTCATTGGAGAAACCGCTAGTTTAGAATAAATAGACAAAATTCCCTTTTTATACTTTGCTTCTTTTGGCTTCCATCTCTTTCTTCTTTCAACTAAAATACACTCAATATCTGCTTTTTCTCTCAACTCATAATCAATACCAATAATATCTAATCCTCTTTCTTCTATATCAATCTTAATAATATCTCCTTCTTTTATTAATGCAATTACTCCTCCATCCTGTGCTTCTGGCGATACATGTCCAATCACTGGTCCTTTACTTGCTCCAGAAAAACGACCATCAGTAATTAAAGCAATACTTTTTGATAACTCTGGATCACTAGAAATGGCTTCTCCTGTATAAAACATTTCAGGCATCCCACTACCTTTTGGACCAGCATAGCGAATAATTATTGCATCACCTTTTTTAATTGTCTTATTAATAATAGCTTCAATTGCTTCCTCTTCACTATCAAACGGTCTAGCAATTAATGTCGCTTTAAACATTTCTTTAGGACAGGCAGAATGCTTAATGACTGCTCCTTCTAATGCTATATTTCCATATAAAATAGAAATTGTGCCGTTTTTTTCAATTGGTTGATGATATGGACGAATAATATCTTCTCTTCTTATCGATAATTGCTCTAAATATTTCTCACATTTTTGATAATAACCACTCTTATTAATATCCTCTAAATTTTCACCTAATGTCTTTCCAGTGACACTCATGACATCTAAGTGTAATATTTCTTTAATTTCTTCCATCACTCTAGGAACCCCACCAGCATAATAAAAATATTCCGCTGGCCATTTTCCAGTCGGTCGAATATCTAGAAGATAATGAGCATTACGATGTAATTGATCAAATAAATTAGCATCTAACTCAATTCCTAATTCATGAGCAATACTAGGTAAATGTAATAAAGAATTTGTAGAACCAGAAATTGCTGCATGTACCATAATCGCATTTTCAAACGATTTCTTTGTTACAATATCACTAACCTTAATTCCTTTTTTCGCTAGTGTTATCACTTGTTCCCCTGCTTTGAATGCATATTCTTTTAAATCCTGACTAGTGGCTGGTAATAATGTTGAACCAGGTAAGGCTAATCCTAAGGCTTCACTCATGATTTGCATTGTACTTGCTGTTCCCATAAAACTACAAGCTCCACAACTTGGACAAGCATGATGTTTATAATATAAAAATTCTTCTTCACTAATTTCTCCACGCAAATACATCGCATTATACTTACCAATTTGTTCTAATGTTAATAAATCAGGACCAGCTTGCATCACTCCACCTGTCACAAAAATCGCAGGTGTATTATTTCTCGCAGCTGCCATTAGTAAAGCTGGTAATCCTTTATCACAGCTTGAAATATAAACAGCTCCATCAAATGGAGTGGCTTGTGCATGGATTTCAGCCATAGCACAAATAATTTCCCTAGATACTAATGAATAATTAATTCCGTCATGGCCTTGTGCTTCACCATCACAAATATCAGTACTATAATATCTAGTGGCTTTCCCACCAAGATTTGTGATTCCAAGATTAACTTTTTTGACTAACTGATCCAAATGTACACTTCCTGGATGACTATCTCCAAACGTACTTTCTATCATAATTTGTGGCTTACTTAAATCTTCTATTGACCACCCAGTACCAATTCTTAATGGATCTAATTCAGGGGCTATTTTGCGTATATCTTGACTTTTCATTGCATCCTTCTCCTTGAGCTATTGTTACTATTATTATAAGTTTTATTTCGCGTAGCTTCAATGTTTTAGAGGTATTTTATCTATTGAAAAAAAAACTCTGTCTTACATTACATACAGAGTTTTTCTATCTATTCTATTGCTGAGAAGCAACATAATTCTTTATTTCTTCTTCTAATTGATAAATATGGTCTGGAATCGTATATTCTCTTTGATAAATCGCTTCATGCCATGCCTTCACATTACCTGATAAATTGGACATTATTTCGTGATAAAAAGTAGAAGACCAAAAAATGGCGGTATATTTGTCAGTTCCCATTGGCATTTGATATTGTGGAATGTTTGCTAAATTAGTACTTAATGCTAGTTTTGCTAACTCTGTCATTTCAGATAATGTTAGATTCGTCACCATATACGGTGTACATTCATTAATCAATGGAATAACATCACCAATACCTAAATGATTCATAGAACTTAACATAGTAATCAAAACTGTTCTTTGTCTCTCCATTCGCTTATAATCTGCCCCAGCGGTACTTCTAATACGCATGTAAGCCACTGCTTGTCTTCCAGTTAGTATTTGTGTTCCAGCAGAAGTAAGGTAGGCAGAAGCAGCTCCATCAGAATAATTATTTAAATTTTTAATTAAGTTATTAGTATACGGTAGTTCTTCTTGGGTTATCGTGACTTCAACTCCACCTACACGATCAATAATTTTTTCAACTGCCCAAAAGTTTAAAATGACATAATCCTCTATATCCAAATCAAAACTTGTATTTAATGTTTGAATAATACCCTCAACACCACCATACTGATAGGCATGGTTAAGATTTGTATAGCCATCAACAACATAACTTGGATCAACTGATTTTAGTAAAACATCTCGCTCAAATGAAGTTAATGAAACGATCGTATTCGTTTTATCAAAGGAAGCAACCATAATAACATCACTTCGTATATCATTATTTTCTGTCGATTCTATTTCATCTGGTCGGCTATCAACACCAAGAATTAATATATTCTGAACATCGGATTTTTTTGCATAATCAAGCATTGAATCATTGACTCTGGCATCAGTAATATTAGCTCCTTTAATCCTATTTAACGCAGAAAAAGCATAGAATCCTACCCCTCCTACAAGCAATACAAATACTAGAAGGACAGATATAATTATTATTCTTCTTTTCTTACTTTTCTTAGTTTTCTTCATAACATCTACCTCTTTTCAGAATATATAAAACTTAACATATTATAGCATAAAAAGACTATAAACTTAAAGCGAATTAAGAATATAGTTATCAAATATAGCTATGCAAGCATTAAATACGAAAAATATATCTATGTTAAATTTCTAACACAAAAAAACTATTAATATTTTATCAATAGTCCTTTTACTTCAAGTTTTATAATCTTAATTATTTTTTATTTTAAGCTACTCTAGATTATGATTTTTTCTACCTTTATAACTATAATAGAAACATAAGCAAATAGATAATACCATTACTATGATAGATACCACAGAATTTTAGCTTCATATATTTCATGTGATATTCAATCTGTCTTTTCCCACAAACTATTAACTATTTATTTTTAATTATTCACATTATGCAAACATCGCTAAACTAATTGCCATAACAATCATACCAGCTATCAATCCATAAATCGATAAATGATGTTCACCATATTCTCTAGCTGCTGGTAACAATTCATCAAACGAAATAAAAACCATAATTCCAGCAACTCCTGCAAATATAATTCCAAACACGACATCATTCATGATTGGCATTAACACTAACCATCCAATCAAAGCACCAATAGGTTCTGATAACCCAGAAAGAAAAGAATAAATGAATGCTTTCTTTTTAGAACCCGTTCCATAATAAATTGGTACAGAGACTGCTATTCCCTCTGGAATATTGTGAATAGCGATCGCTACCACAATCGGTATTGCAATCGAAGGATCTTGTAATCCAGAAATAAACGTTGCTAAACCTTCAGGAAAGTTATGAATGGCAATTGCCAAAGCTGTAAAAATCCCCATTCGAGTTAATCCTTTAGCCGTTTGCTCCTCTAGATTAATATTATCAATATCTTTTACTTCATGAGGATTTTCATTTGATGGAATTAATTTATCTATAATGGCAATAACCAACATTCCCCCAAAGAATGAAACAATCGTTAGCCAAGAACCCTCTTTATTCCCTAGTTCTGCAATTAAAGAATCTTGTGCTTTTGAAAATATCTCTATCATAGAAACATATATCATAACTCCAGCTGAGAAACCTAAACTGATAGATAAAAACTTTTTATTCGTCTTTTTTGCAAAAAATGCGATACAACTTCCAATACCAGTACTTAAGCCAGCTATGATAGTTAACAGGAATGCAAATACTACATTATGATTCATAACAACTAACTCCTTTCTTTAATACACTCGTTAGTTAGCGGTTGCTAACTAACTATAGTTTACATCTTCTTCTTCTTAGTTACAACTAGTTTGCTTCTTAAAAGCAACTCTTTGTATTTTGAATGAATAAAAAAACATAGAGAATTATGTATGTATCATTCATAAGCTTCTATGTTTTATCACTTATCTAAATATTTGTATTCTTCCTTCATCATTCAAATGTTTGATTGTAATGACAATCATAGGGAAAACAATAATACCAATACCACCAAATATCTTTATTCCTACATACATCGATACCAACGTTACAATTGGATGTAACCCTATTTGATGACCAACAACCCGACTTTCTAAAGATTGTCTAATCACTGTAATGACAATATAAACGACAAGAAAACCAATTGCCAATTGTATATTATTATTTAAGAATTCCAATGCTGCCCATGGAAGTAAAATTCCTCCTACTCCTAAAAATGGTAATATATCAAAGATTGCAATCAACAATGACAATGTAATAGCATTATCAATTCGCAATATTGATAAGCCAATAAATAATTCAATGAATGTAACACTCATCAATATTGCATAAGCTTTCACAATATTAAAACCAGTTGTTACCATATAATCTTTTGTTTCAATGATAATTAATTGAATTTTCTCTGGAAATTGTCGAATAATGAATCTAGTAATAGCATAATAATCACTAGCAATAAAGAAAGAAGAAACAATCGTTATCAAAGTTGATAATAAGAAAGATGGCACACCGCTAACACCTTTTACTGCACCACTGGAAATAGTGGTTGCTAAGCTTTGCAAATAAGCAATTATTGTATCTGTATAATTTGATAATTCATCAATAACAGCAGGATTAATATTTTCTAACCAACCTTCTACTGTATCAGAAGCTGTTATAATCAATGGCTCAATATAGGTTCTATATGTATTTGGCAAATCTGTTAATAAACTACGTACACCTAAGAAAATTCCTCTACCACTAAGAGTAATCAATAATAATATTAAAATATAAAATAACAACAAAGTTAAAACACTAGCGAATTTGTAAGATATTTTAAATAACTGCGAAAATTTTCTTGTTAATGGTTTCAACATAAAGACAATCAAAAAACCAATAAAGAATGGCATGATATAACCTAGTAAACGAGTTAATATAAAATAAACAATACCACCCAATATGATAAAATATAAAAAATTGATAATAAACTTTTTTCTTTCTTCTATCATTAGACTTACCCCCATATAGATAAAGTATAACCTATATTATCATAAAATTTCTTAATTACTTATTATTTCACTCTCATTCTAGCATAAATAAATTTAATTTTTAATTAATACAATAATTTACTAACAAAATAAATAATGCTATCATTTATTTATTAGGAGATGATCGTATGGCTAGTTTAATTTTAGAAGGTGGAACATTTCGTCCAATTTTTTCTGCTGGAGTGATGGATGCATTCTTAGATTATGAGATTATGTTCCCCTATATTATTGGAGTATCCGCAGGAATTACCAATGGGTTTTCATATGTCTCTAAACAAAAAGGAAGAAACTTAGATATTTTAATGAAATATCGTTTGGATAAGCGATATCTTAGTAAACGAAATTTCATTAAGGAAAAGAGTATCTTTGGGATTACATTTGCTTTTGAAGAAATTCCTAACCATTTACTTCCTTTTGATTTAACAGCATTTCGTAAGTATCAAGGTACTTTGTTAGTTGGCGTTACAAATGCTAACACAGGAAAAGCAGAATATTTAAATGGGTTAGATCTTGATGATAAAAACACAATGATTAAAGCAACTTGCTCGATTCCAGGAGTATTTCCAGTATGTATTTTGAATGGTCAAGAATATTACGATGGTGGTATCGCCGATTCTATCTGTATTCAAAAAGCAATCGACGATGGTAATCAAAAACACCTTATCATCCTAACACAACCGAAAGGTTTTAAAAAAGAAGCCAGCAAAAAGACATCAGCAATAGCCTATCTATTACGTAAAAAATATCCTAAATTAGCGACTACTATGTTAAATCGTCACCATCAATATAACCAATCATTAGCCATTATTCGATTATTACAAAAAGAGAATCTAGCGTATGTTATTCAACCATCAATTCGAATCAGTAGTTTTGAAAAAGATACTGCTATTTTAAAATCAGTCTATACTGAAGGTTATCAATATGTCGTTGATCATATTGCTGAAATAAAACAGTTTTTAAATGAATAATCGATAAAAGAGAATAACCTTCTATCCTAAACTTATCTGTTAGGATTCATATAAGTATCAACGTAGATTTGATAGCTTTCCCATATTGACATATCGATTGCGTTTTTTTTGCCACTTTCTAATACTTCGTAATAACCCGTTATCCATTCATCTAATCCATGCATCATATGACCTTTAATCATATCCCGTGTGGTACTTTTTTGTAACATTGATTTCATCATCCTGGTAATAAGCGGAGCTGGATAATAAAATAATTTTGCGGGGAATATCTTTTTTGTTTTGACACCCTCGGCTTCACAAACTGCCAAGCCCTCGCGGAAAGCATAGATCATTTCTTTTACTGCTGTGTAACTATCTGTTAATAAATCATAATTACCAGCTTTCAAAATCGCTCCAGCACTTAAAGATTGTTGTAAATAATGTACTTTCAGCCAGTCAAATATATCTTCTCTGATTTCTACTGTTAGCCCTGCACCTTCAAATAATGCCTTATAATGCAATATGCGACTTATATCTTTCCTGTTTGGATTTCCTAATATAGTCCCTTGCCCGAAAACAGTAATATGCAGTTCGTTTTTTAGACGCCCTCCGCCAATTTGGGAAGGGAAACCTACAAAATAATTTTCTTTATTCAGATATTGATTTATCTCACTTTGAATATCCCAATGATTTAACATAAAGATTATGTCTGCTGTTCTAGCTTTTCTTGACAAGAGAGGGAGTACTCCTGCCAATTGATTACGGTTTACGGTAACAATAATCGTATCATAATCATCATCAATTATTGTCGTGGTCTTTAGTTTGTATTTGATAATTGTGCTTTCACAATCTTTCCGTAAGTCATTTATATGCAATTCGATTCCATTCTCATATCTTGATCTGTTCGCCTCTTTTATAAAAAATGTAACGTCATTTTTAGATGATAACAACCAGCCATATGATATACCGATTGTTCCTGCACCAATAATTAGAATTTTCATAAAACCTCCTAGTGAATAAATTTTATTCATTTATTTTCTAAATTATAAGTCCTCTATTGATAGAGAACCGATATTGCTTACTATTTTCCGAGTACCTTTTTTATCAAGGCTTTTGTTTGGTCAATTTTATCTTGCTCTGAAATATTGGTAGTAAGCCATATTCCCAATTGCCCAAACATACAAAAGGATGCCGTTGAAACTGGATGATCAATATTTATTTCACCATTTTGATTTGCCTGAAGGAGCATCTTAGCCATAATGGGAACCAATTTATCACATAGAACCAATTGCATTTGCGTATGAAAAAGAGAGTTTTGCGGATTATTAACAAATTGACCGTAGCTATTATCATTTTTTGAAACTGCATGTAATGGATGTAAGTTGTCAAGTCGTGTCAGAAACGGCTTAGTATCATCACCAAATAAATCCCTAAAAACTTCAATACCCTGATTTACATAATACTCTAAAGCAGCTTGATATATTTCTTCTTTCGACTTGAAGTATCGATAACATAACCCTTGTGAAACATTCAGTTTTTTTGTTATGTCTAACATAGATGTCTGCTCATAGCCTTTTTCGATGAATAACGCTATGGCAGTATCAATAATTTCTTGCCGTCTTATGTCAGGGTCTTTTGTAATTCTCTGCATGGGGTATCACTCCTATGCTTTCATTATATACCTAATCGAACAAATGTCAATGAATAAAATTTACTCATCAACAAAAAAAAGAAGTGATCTTATTGTAGTCAAAAATAGATATCTATTATAATACAAAAAGAATGCATTGTATTGCATTCCTCAAATCAACCTAATTTCTATTGACAGACAGCTAATAATTCATTCTCCAGTTTCTTGATTTATTATTTTTTCATTACGATTTGTAAAGTACAAATATCCAATTCCTAAAAATCCTACAACAATAAATGCAATTGATGTTAATTGTGCAGTTCTGAAGCCAAATACCATCAAGCTATCTGTTCTAAGTCCTTCGATAAAGAAACGCACAACACCATAACCAATAAAGTAACTTAAGAAAGCAACACCATCTATTTTTACAAATCGTTTAATAATCAAAATAATAATCAAGAACACCACCATATTTCCTATAATTTCATAAAGAAATGTAGGATGATAATAATGTCCATTAATATACATCCCATCAATTATAAACTTTGGTAAATGTAGTGACTCTAAAAATGCCTTTGTTACTTCACTTCCATGAGCTTCTTGGTTAATAAAATTACCTAAACGACCAAACGATTGAGCAATCAATACATTAGGCATAATACAATCACCAGCCACGAATATACTGAGATTATGTTTCTTAAAGAAATAAATACCATAGACAACACCAGCAATGAGTCCCCCTTGAATCGCTAAACCACCTTCGTAAATCTTAAATACATTAAGGAAAGAGTGACCCGCAAATATCTCGTTATATGTAAAAATAACATACCAAATTCTAGCTCCAATCACACCTAATACAAAAACATTTACAAAGAAATCACTTAATAACTCTTTATCCACATTATGCTTTTTAAAGTTTTTAACAGAGATATAGTACGCTAATAAAGCACCAGTTATAATAAAGACTGCATACCAAGTTATTGTTAATGATCCAAAAGAAACAACAATCATTTTGTTTGGAAATAATTTCATATCATCACCTAACTTCCTTTATTACGATCTATATTTACTAAAACACGGTTAATGAAATCTTTCGAACTATCATATCCCATTTCTTTTAATCGCATATTATTAACAGCTGCTTCAATAACTGCTGACATACTTCTTCCTCCAGTTACTGGAACGATTACTTTTGGAATCATAACATCTAATACTTCTTCTCTAACATCACTTTCTTCAATACCAATACGAGTATATTCTTTACTAGGAACCCAACGTTCTAGTTGAATAATCAATTCTACATCGTCTTTTGCCATTGTTGCACCAGCACCAAACATCTTAACCACATCAATGACACCAATTCCTCGTATTTCCAGTAGATTCTCTAATACAAGTGGTGATTTTCCTACAATACCAGAGCCAATATGATACAGCTCAATGCAATCATCAGCAACTAATAAATGACCCTTTTTAATTAATTCTAAAGCAATCTCACTTTTACCAATACCACTTTCTCCTTTAATAATAACTCCCTTTCCATAAATATTCATTAACACTCCATGCATCGTTGTTTCAGGAGCCAAATATTCATCAAGAAATGAAGTAACATCAATCGATAATCTTCCAGTCGCTTGGATTGTAGAAAAGATTGGAAAATTTTTCTTTAAGGCAATTTCTTTTAATATATCAGGACTATCAAACCCTCTAGCAACAATAATTGCTGGAGTCTTGTCATCTGTCAATCGTTCAAACCGTTCTCTTTGGGTTGCTTCATCCAATTGTGAAGAAATAAAAGCCATTTCTTTTTCACCAAATACAATTAATCTTCTAAAATCACTATGATGAAAAAAACCAGCTAACTCAAAACCTGGACGACTAATTTCATTCGTTAATATTGGCCTATGTAACGATTCTTCATTTCCTGTCAATTGCTTAAATTCAAATTTGTCAACTAACGTTTTCAATAAGACTGATTTTTCTGCCATGCACTCTTCTCTCCTCTTTTAATAAGCTGTGTTCCAATTGCTTGTAATACAAAGCAAATCAGAAATACTATGCTACTATTTCTATAGTAAATAATACCTTTATTTGTTAGTAAAAACAAGGAAAAAACAAATACAATATAATCTATTACAATAGAACCAATCATAAACACAATAACACTAACTATATTCATAGTCAGCTTTTCTAACATATTTATAGCTATTATTTGATACAACATCATAGCGAATGAATACAAACCGATATAAATAAAAGCAAAAATCAAACAACCAATCATTCCAGAACCTTCAATATATGTTGTTGCTAACGATATCATGAGCATCGCAAAAAAGCAAATCATCCAACGTACTACTAAATACCTTGGATGAACTTTTTGAAAATTAATTTTCATATAATACCTTTTTCAAGTATTTGCCTGTGTAGCTACTTTCTACTTGACTAACCTTTTCAGGAGTCCCTTGAGCAACAATTGTTCCTCCACCATCTCCTCCTTCAGGTCCTAGATCAATCACATAATCTGCTACTTTAATGATATCTAAATTATGTTCAATGATTAAAACAGTATCTCCATTATTGACAATTCTTTCTAATACTTCAATTAACTTTGCAACATCATGAGAATGTAATCCAGTCGTTGGTTCATCTAAAATATAAACTGTTTTCCCAGTAGGTTTCTTTTGTAATTCAGAAGCAAGTTTCACACGTTGGGCTTCTCCTCCTGAAATAGTCGTTGCACTTTGACCTAATTTAATATAACCTAATCCTACATCATTAATTGTTTGCATTTTATATTTAATCGTCGGTAAGTTTTCAAAAAACGTAACCGCATCTTCTACCGTCATTTCTAATACATCATAAATATTTTTATCACGGTATGTTACTTGTAATGTTTCTTGATTATAACGTCTTCCTTCACATTCTTCACAAGGTACATAAACATCTGGTAAGAAATGCATCGAAATACGTTTTACCCCATCACCTTGGCAAGCTTCACAACGTCCACCTTTGACGTTGAACGAGAAACGACCCTTATCATATCCTCTAACTTTAGCTTCTTTCGTATTAGAGAATAAATCTCGAATATCATCAAATACTCCTGTATACGTTGCTGGATTTGAACGTGGTGTTCTTCCAATTGGATCTTGGGATACATTGACCACTTTATCAACTAGTTCTAAACCAAGAATTTCTTTATGCATTCCAGGCTTATCTTTCGATTTATAAACCTTGTGTGCAATCCCTTTATATAAGACTTCATTAACTAGAGAGGATTTACCACTGCCAGATACTCCAGTAACAACACTCATTGTCCCAAGTGGTATCTTAACATTAATGTTCTTTAAATTATTTTCCTTAGCTCCCTTAACAACTAAGAAATGACCATTACCTTTTCTACGTTTTTTAGGAACTTCTACTTTGTATTCACCAGATAAATACTTACCAGTAATAGAGGCAGGATTTCTCATAATTTCCTGTGGAGTGCCCTGAGCAATCACTTCTCCTCCATGTATTCCAGCAGCAGGACCAATATCAATGATATAATCGGATTCCATCATTGTTTCTTCATCATGTTCTACCACTAAAACACTATTACCTAAATCTCGAATTGATTTGAGTGTCTCTATTAATTTTCGATTGTCTCTTTGATGTAATCCAATCGATGGTTCATCTAAAACATATAAAACTCCAGTTAATCTAGAACCAATTTGAGTTGCTAAACGAATACGTTGTGCTTCTCCTCCAGATAGCCCTCCAGCTTTTCTTGACATTGTTAAATAACCTAAGCCTACGTTATGTAAGAATCCTAAACGATCTTTAATTTCTTTTATGACTAACTCTGCAATACTTGCTTGTGTTGGATTTAATTCTAATTGATTAAAAAATTTGACTGCTTGTTCAATTGATAAATCTGTTAAGTTGCTGATATTTAAATCTCCAACTTTAACACTCAACACTTCATTATTTAATCGTTTTCCTTGGCAAGTAGGACAAGTGTGTTCTGCCATAAAAGAAGCATACCATTCTTTTGACCAACTAGATGCTGTTTCTTGATAACGACGTTCAATTAATGCTTGGACTCCTTCAATTTTTCTAGTTGTACGACTAACATTCCCTGAACTAGAAACAATTTCATAAGAAATTGGTTTATCTGCACCAATCAATATAATCTTTAATTCTTTTTTAGAAAAATCTTTCAATGGTTTATCGACATCAATTTCATAAGCCTCACAAAGCTTTAAAAATCTTTGCCATTCTATACGATCGGTTCCTACTGCCGTTTTAAAATAACGAATTCCACCTTGACTAATACTTACATCCCAATCAGGAATTAATGAGTCTACATCCACAACATTTTTAATTCCAAGACCATTACAATCTGGGCAAGCTCCTAAAGGAGAGTTGAAAGAAAATAATCTTGGTTCTAATTTAGGAACTGAAAATCCACAGATATTACAAGAATGGTTTTGTGAAAAAAAGAAATCAGCTTTCTTTGTTAAGTTCTCTACAATGACTTCTCCTCCAGATAATTTGCAAGCAACTTCTAATGAATCAGCTAATCTTGTTCGATAGTCATCTTTCTTAATAATTCTATCAATAACGACATCGATATTATGACGTTTATTTTTATCTAATTCAATCTCATCCTCCAACATACGCACTTCACCATTGACTCTAGCACGAACGTATCCATCTTTTAATAGCTGTTCAAATAAGGCTTTATGCGTTCCTTTTCTATTCTTAGCAACAGGTGCTAATATCTGTAAACGTGATCCCTCTTCATCATTATCAATAAAATCACAGATTTGTTTTATAGTTTGTGATTGAATTGGCATTCCATGTTCTGGACAATAAGCAACACCAATTCTTGCGTATAATAAACGTAAGAAATCATAAATCTCTGTCACTGTTCCTACTGTTGATCTAGGATTATTGCTTGTTGTTTTTTGATCAATAGCAATTGCTGGTGATAAACCTTCAATACTATCAACATCTGGTTTATCAACACCACCTAAAAACTGTCTTGCATAGGAACTTAATGATTCGACATATCGTCTTTGCCCTTCAGCATAAATCGTATCAAACGCTAATGATGTTTTACCAGATCCTGATAAACCTGTCATAATAACTAATTGATTTCTTGGTATTTCAATATCAATATTCTTCAGATTGTTTACTCGTGCACCTTTAATCACTATCTTATCTTGTTCCATTACATACCCCTCCTAATACTGCTAAAATTTCCTCTTTTTCCATTCCATTAATCACATATATATAGGCTTGATCTAATATCTTTTTAAATTCTAGATAATTTGTATATCCTAACGCAATTAAATCATCACCTGTAATGACTCTTTGTAATGGTACTTGACCATATCGAATCTTGTATTCTTCTATTTTTTTATTTGAATAGAATGTAAAGAACAATCGAAATAGAATCGTACTATCTATCTTAGATGACACTATTTCTTCTAATAAGAAATAATAATCGACTTTATTTTCTATGGTTTGCATTTTTTTTAATAGTCGTTGATAGTTTTGGATTATCTTATTTTGTTTCTTTGATAACATGCAATACGGCAAAATATCCTCTTTTTGATTGATTATTAAAAAAGAGATGACTTTTTCTATCCACGAATAATCTTGAATTATACCATCAAAAATTAAAGAATGAGAATTGAAATACCCAATATCATATAAGAACTCTAAGCCAATGCTTGGATAGGTTGAATTCCATAATTTAGACATTTCCTTTTCAATTCTTTCTTTACTTATGTAGTGAGTCTCTTGTTTATCAATTAGCTCTTTACAGAGCTTTTTTGTCGCTTTTTCTACACTAAAATTAAATCTTGAGGCAAATTGAGCAACTCGAAATACTCGTAATGGATCTTCTTTAAATGTTACTTCATTTACCATTCGTAATTGTTTATTTTTTAAATCATTAATTCCTTGATTTGGATCAATATATCGTTGTTGATAAGGATCATAATAAATCGAATTAATTGTTATATCTCTACGCAAACTAGCCTCTTGTAAACTAATCGATGGTGAAAAAGAGATTTCAAAATCAGTGTGTTTGTGTCCAGTCTTTCTTTCGGTTCTCGCAATTGCAATATCTAAAAACCAATAGCCAGCTATCTTAAAAACGCCAAAATCTTTCCCGACTTCTTTTACTTTACCAAAGTTAGACAATACCTTTACTAATGTATCTTTTGACATTCCAAAAACCTCGATATCAATATCGTCATTTGGAATACCTAAGAGCCAATCTCGACAGCTTCCTCCAACGATATAAGCATATCCACCATGTTCTTTAATTAAATTTACAATAGGAATAATTTTATGTAATAACTCTTGATTCAATGCTTATTCTCCTCTTAACTCTCCGATAATATCTCTTAATTCCATCGCTCTTTCAAAATCTAATACTTTAGCAGCTTCTCGCATTTCTTTTTCTAGATTGCTAATTAGTTCTTGTTTGGCTTTCTTAGAAGCTTTTTTACCTTTCTTAACAATCGTACTAGCCTCTTCAAGAGTTTCTTTACCTCGAATCGCTTCTCTAATTTCTTTAACAATCGTTGTTGGTGTAATCCCATGTACTTGATTGTAAACTTGTTGGATTGTTCTTCTTCGATTTGTTTCTTCAATGGCATATTTCATGGAATCCGTCATATTATCAGCATACATAATAACCATACCATAGGAGTTACGTGCTGCTCGACCAATCGTTTGAATAAGTGAACGTTTGCTTCGTAAAAATCCTTCTTTGTCTGCATCTAATATTGTTACCAATGAAACTTCAGGTAAATCTAATCCTTCTCTTAATAAGTTAATTCCTACTAACACATCATATTTACCTAATCGTAAATCTCGTAAGATTTCAATTCTTTCTAATGTGTGTGTTTGTGTATGCAAATAGGCTACTTTAATCCCTAACTCTTTCAAATAATCTGTTAGGTCTTCTGCCATACGTATTGTCAATGTTGTAATCAATACTCTTTGATTTCTGGTTTGACGAATTTTGATTTCATTAATAATATCATCAATTTGACCCTTACTTGCTCTTACCTCAATTAATGGATCTAATAATCCCGTTGGTCGTATAATTTGTTCTGCTACTTCATTATTGACTTGCTCTAATTCAAAATCGCCAGGAGTCGCAGAAACATAGATTGCAAGTGGTGGTATTGCTCTAAATTCATCAAATCGTAATGGACGATTATCTAAAGCACTAGGTAAACGAAATCCATATTCAACTAAGGTTTCTTTTCTGGAACGGTCTCCATTATACATCCCTCTCACTTGGGGAAGCATTACATGAGATTCATCCACAATTAATAAAAAATTCTTAGGAAAATAATCGAGTAATGTAAATGGTCTAACACCTGGTTCTCTACCATCAATATGCCTTGCGTAATTCTCAATCCCAGGGCAAATCCCAACTTCTCTTAACATTTCAATATCATGACGTGTTCTTTGTTCCAATCGTTGATGCTCTAATAATTTATTTTCTTTTAATAAAATAGCTAATTGAATTTCTAATTCATCCTCGATTCTTTTGGCTGCCATCATCATTTTTTCTTTTGTTGTTACATATCCACTCGCAGGGTAAATGGTATAATTGGATAAAGAATTTATTAATTTACCAGTTAATGGTTCTACTTCACAAATTCTTTCCACCTCATCACCAAATAATTCAATTCTTAGAAATATTGCTTCTGTATGACCTGGAACAATCTCAATAACATCACCACGTACTCTAAATGTCCCTTTTGTTTGTTCAATATCATTTCTTTTATATTGACGATCGACTAAATAGTTTAATAATTCTCTTCGATCTATGATTTGTCCAATTCTTAATGAAAAAATCATTTCTTTATATTGCTTAGGATCACCTAATCCATAAATAGAAGCGACAGAAGCCACAACAATTGTATCGTTTCTCTCTAATAAAGAATTCATTGCCGAGCTTCTAAGCATCTCTATTTCATAATTGGTTTGAGCTGTTTTATCGATATAGACATCACTTTTGGGAATATATGCTTCTGGTTGATAGAAATCAAAGTTTGAAACAAAGTATTCCACTCGATTCTTAGGAAAAAACTCTTTGAATTCAGAATATAATTGTCCTGCTAATGTCTTATTATGAGCAAGAACTAATGTTGGTTTATTTACTTGGGCAATAACATTACTAACTGTAAACGTTTTTCCTGTTCCAGTTCCCCCTAATAATACTTGTTCTTTTTTTCCTTTATTAATTCCATCAACCAACGTCTTAATTGCCGTTGGTTGATCTCCTGTTGGTAAATACTTTGATACAAGCTCAAATTTATACATACATCACCACTACTCCCACTCCTATTTTATTAATTCTAATAACCTTAAATATTGATTATCGTGTTCATCCTGTGAAGCATAAGAGACTAATGTTTCAATTAGTACCAGATTATCTTCTTGACTATATTCTCCATCAACAATTAGCCCATGATCCTTTTCAAAGTTTTCTAGTGCTCGTTTTGTTGTTTCATTGAAATAACCATCTTCTCTATCTAAATCATAACCGACTGCTGATAACATTTTTTGCATATGACTAACATTATCAGACACACTATCATAGACTAAGTTTTCTTCAATCTCTACCAAAGCAAATCTATTTAAATCGATATTTGCTACTTCATAATCTGGAATTAATCCAATTCCATCAATACTATTTCCACTTGGTAATAACCATTTAGCAAATGTATATTTTAATGTGCTAAAATCGCTTAGTGTTATCGTTGTTTGTGCAGTTCCTTTACCGTATGTAGTTGTCCCTACTAATTTATAATCTAATAACTCTTGTAAGCCTCCTGCCATTACTTCTGAAGCACTTGCTGTGTTTTCATTGACTAAAATATATCCCTTCTTAAAACTATATTTTTGTGAAGAAGAAGCTTTATATTTCTCTGTTCCTGATAAACTTTCAATTTGAAAAAGAATTTCATTATTATCAAAGAATAAATCCAATATTCCATCAACTGTTGTTAAATAACCACCAGTATTATCTCTTAAATCAATCACAATCGTTTCGATTTGATTCTCCTTAAAGTAAGCTAATGCTTTCTCTACATATGTGGTTGAGGTCGTCCCAAATGTTGTGATACATAAATATCCAAAAGAAACACCATTTTCTTGTCTTACTTCATACATAACACTAGAATCCAATGGAGCTCTAGTAATTTGATATTCTTTCACAACACCATCTCTCTCAATGGTTAATGTTACAATTGTTCCTTTATCTCCTCGAACTAAATCCGCTAATTCTGAAGTCGAAATACCTTGTACAGATTTGCTATCTACTCTTAGAATTTTATCTCCATTTTTAAGTCCAGCTTCCTCTGCTGGAGAACCAGCGATCACCATTTTAACATGGACATAATCCTCTATTTTTGTGACGACTACGCCAATACCACTATAGTTATTGTCCATTGAATTCATAAAAGATAGGGAATCTTCTTTTGACATATAACTTGTATGAACATCACCTAATTCTGTAAGAAATCCTTTAATAGCAACGGTTTCTAATTCTTCTTCTAACTGATTAGTAAATACCCAATTTTCCTTAATTGTATTATACACTCTATCAAAATTTGATAGGGACGTCTGCTTGCTTGTTGTTTCAGTTATGTTAGTTCCACCACTAAAAAAATAGCCGATTGTAAAACCAATCACTAAAAATATAATAAAGCCAAATGCAATGAATGGCTCTTTGGTTGTCGTCCTTCTTTTCACAATTTTTTTGACATCTTCATCATTATAATTCATCTCTACCACCTCATTGTTTATTTTACCATATTATACTACTAATTATTAATAAATCACTCTTTTTTCATCATTTCCTTATATTTCTAGGGGTTGATGGCAGCAAACTTATTATAGCATATTTATGATTTATCGACGAATTTCAATCTGTTTTGCAATCCATAATTTTACCTTTAAAAAACAAATCATTATGATTTTGATACTTTTATTTAAACGATATAATTGTTTATCTTTTATGACAAATACAAAAGAGAACTATCAATATTCAGATGTATGAATGAATAAGGTTCTCTTTTATGTTATATTTTTTTATTGTTATGATATTCGATAGTATTAATGTAATAATTGTCGTAAAGAGTAGCCAAAGATATCACTAGCTGTCTCTCGACAAGGCCAAGAAATAATAGAGCAACGGTATGATAATGCTCCCGTTCCAGTACTTAAACCAAAAGAGCCACCTTTTTGAGCATATAAACTAGCTGCCTCGCTATAACTCATACTACCTAAATTGATAACTTCTATATGGACATGTGCTCCAGTTGATGAACCTGAATGACCAACATAACCAACCAAATCTCCCTTGGATACTGTTATAAAGTTACCAGAAGACCATCCAATCGCATTTGTTTTCTGCATATGATAATACTTAACAGCATATGTTGTGCCATCAACTTGGACAATCATTACAATATTGTTTCCCATACCACCAGCACAGCTATCACCATAACCATTTCCTAAGGTTGGACATCCTGTATACATATAGATAACAACACCATTCGCTGGTGCATATAAAGGTGTGCCAACAGGAGCTCCAATGTCCATACCAGTATGAACTTTTCCGCCCCCCAAATCAGGATAATTCCATCCAACAGCTGTCACAGTTCCAGAGGCAACTGGTTGACCCCATGAACCACTGCTTGATGGTGGGTAGTTTAATGAGCCAGCATCAATTGCATCTTGAATATCTTCCATGTCTGATTTAAATTGTTCTGATTGTTCATATTGTCTTTCCCATTCTTCATGATACTCAGCACGCTGCTTTAATAATAATGCCTCAGCTTCTTCTTTTAACTCAAGTAAATCTTCTAGTTCTTGTTTTTGTGTTTCCAATAATTGTTTTGATTCTTCTACATCAACTTTATCAGCCTCTAATGATTCCATTAATTCATAATCAAAATTGGTTATTTCTGAAATAGCGGATAAGATTGAAAAGAATTCTTTAAATGTTGTCGCTCCCATCAATGTCGTTAAATAAACATTACTATTATTTAAGCCTTGCGTTGCATACATTCGTTCTCGAATAAGTTGATCTTTTTCTTCAATCGATGCTTCTAATATAACAATCCGTTCTTCTAAATAGCTAATTTGATTGTTTTGTTCATTTATTTGATTGTTTAACGAAGTAATGGTATCTTGAATTTTTACAATGTCATCTTCAATGGTAGCTAACGTATCTTCAATTTCTTTTAACCTATCGCTGATACCATCTGTTTTGTTTTTTAAGTATTGATTAAACTCACTACAGACATCAACATCTGCTTTTGGCAAAGGGTTGACTTTGCATTTTTCTATGTAATAATTTTCATTACCTTCAAAATCAGTTGCGTATACAGGAAGAATGCTCAGAATCAACAAAGATGCAACGACAAGGAATGATATGCTTTTTCTCATTTTAAAATTTTAAATATTTTCTAATTGACATAAAACTTCCTATTGCTCCAACTACTGAGCCTAGTCCAGCTAAGAAAGTGATAAAATAAATAATAAATGGATCTGGATTTCGGATAGTTAATAAATTGGAAATGAACACTCCATTCATAGAATTAAAAATAAAAGTATATCCAAAATAAATGACCACTATTGGAATGAGCGATCCAAGTAATCCAATTAACAATCCTTCAATAACAAATGGAATTCGAATGTACCAATTACTAGCACCGACCATTCGCATAATTGATATTTCAGTTTTTCTAGATGTAATTGTAATTTTTATAGTGTTTGCGATCATGAATAAAGCAACAACGATTAATGCAACAATAGCAACACTTCCAAAATTTCTAATTGTTTTTAATCCATTAATAAGAGACTCTGTACTACTACCACCATAATCTACTGTTTTTACATAATCAAGTTTTTCTATTGCTGAAGCAATATCAGTTAAATATGTACCATCATCTGCTTCAACATTAAAAGCATCTCCTAATGGGTTGCTTTCCCTATAATTTTCATATATTTTGCCCATAATCTCTATATATTTTTCTAATTCTTGTTCTTTAGTTGAATGGACAGCACTTTCGACATGATCGATTCCCAAAATGGCTGTTTGAATTGAGGCAATCGCCTCTTCTGGTGTTTCTCTATCAAGTTTTACATAGATCGTTAATTGTTTTTCTACTGAAACTGTCATATCTTGTATATTAATTGCAATCACACCAATGACACCAATTAAAAACAATGTAATGGTCACTGTCAGCATAGAAGAAATTGACATAACACTATTTCTTACAATATTTTGCAAAGCATTCTTTGTATGTCTTGGCATATTACGGATACAACTAATTAATTCCCTAATCATTAATATACCCTCCTAACGATGTATCAGAAGTTACACAACCATTATCGATTAAAATTGTACGGTTCTTATACTTTTCTACCATATCTCTATTATGAGTAACAACTAAAATTGTTGTTCCTTCTGTCTTATTAATTCTCATTAACAATTGAATAATTTCTTCACTTGTATCTGGATCTAAATTTCCAGTAGGTTCATCTGCAATAAGTACTTTTGGTTGATTGACAATCGCTCTAGCAATCGCTACACGTTGTTGTTGTCCTCCAGATAATTGATGAGGAAAAGAATTAGCTTTATCAGATAACCCAACTAATTCCAATGTTTTTCTTACTTCTGTTCTTATTTTTTGTTTTGGTGTGTCAATAACTTCTAATGCAAATGCTACATTTTCAAATATCGTTTTTTTAGGTAGTAATCTAAAGTTTTGAAAAACAACTCCAATATTTCTTCTGAAATAAGGAACTCTTCTATTTTTTATTTTAGATACATTCACTCCAGCAACAGTAACAACACCTAAGGTCGCTATTTCTTCGCGATATAATAACTTAATAAAGGTAGATTTACCAGCACCAGTAGGTCCGATAACATAAACAAATTCTCCACTATTAATATTTAAATTCATTTCATTTAATGCACGTACACCAGTTTTATAAATTTTAGTGACACCTGTGAGTTTTATCATACCATCACTCCCTTTAAATATTATAGCATAGTTCGACAAAAGTTTTATAGCTAAATTATGTAAAAAATAAATTTACATCAATGTCTATATTGTATAAAGCTTTTTTGCATTCTTCTTACATTTACTATATAATAGATTTATTAGAATAAGGAGGTTTCATTTAATGAAGAAAAAGACTGAAAATCGTAGTTTGTATGCAATTATAGGAATATTCTTATTAGCGTTAGGGTTATATTTTGTTTCTGAAAACATTATTGTAAGGACTGGCTTTTATCAATTACACTTTGGGAGTTATTCTCTTCCAGGATTAATTGTTGTTCCTTTTATTGTTGGTGTTATTTTAATGTTTGTCTATCCAGATAAGTTTATTTCAAAAATTGCTATTTGTTTAGGTCTACTGATTATCTTTGCTTCTGTCATTGCTGGAACAACATTTATCTTTCGATCAACATCTTTATTTAATTATTTATTAATGCTAATTGGTATATTTGGTGGTGTTGGTTTACTTATCCGCTTTTATCTAACTAGAGCAAAGTAAAATTTTATAAAAACTCAAAAGATGGTTGTCACCTTCTTTTTTTATTCTTATAGAGCGTAAAAACCGTATGTCTCCACACGGTTTTTACGCTCTTCTATTTCCTCTTCCACACTTAAGTATTCTATTTATTATATTATTGTACATAGAATACTAACCATGCCATTGGTTCATCACGCCAATAACATAGGGACGATTAACATCCATCCATATTTTAACATATAATTTAATATTTTGCAATTAATTAATTCTATATTAAATATAATTAATTGATTAAAATACCAATTTTAGTTAAAAAGTGACTTCTTTTTACTTTTTATCATAAATATCTTTTATTTCTAAATAATTTAACCGCTTGTTTTAGCTATATTTCCAATTATTAATGCTTCATTACTTATCCTTTATTCTGTTCTTTTGATTACGAAAGTAATACCTAATAATGCTACTAGTCATACACTTCATATTTATATTTATTTACTCAATTGTAATATTTAATCTATTCCCAGCATAATCATCGATAAAAAAATCATGTGTACTTACATAATCATTCTCTATAATAATGCTCTGGTTTACTTCATCATAAAGATAATCATAACTTAATTCTCCGTTTTTAAAATACTTAATACTATCTTTATCTACTCCAGAAAGATCATCTTCTACATATAGAATATATTGATTATTTAGTTTTAATCCCTCTCCATATGGATGGTCTTTATCTATATTAGAAACAGTTATTTCTCTTTGGTCAATGACGACATCATCTTTTATTAGTTGCACAGTATAACTACCATTTTTTAACACTTTTATAACTTCTACTCCATTAATATAAATTTTATCATAGTTATCATTTGTTGTTTCAACATTTAAAGTAACTACACTATTTGTCCATCCAGTATCAAATGTAATATCAACTATCTTTGCCGTTGGATCAATGATTTGAATATTATACATAGGAGCAACGTTAACTTCTGAACTGCCATTACTACTTAATTGCCAAAACAAGACTCCACTCACTACCGCAATGCTAGAAAGTCCAGCAAAAATCATCTTTGTTATAAATGCAGTCTGTTTGACAACTACTTCAGCTTTTAAAACATTATTTAATATAGACGTACTTGTTGTCTCTTTTATCATATATTTTTGATTTAACAACAAGTAAGCTTGATAAATAACTGCGGGAGAAAGCATAATTGCCCCATACTGTTTCGTGGAAATACCCTCATTTTCTAATGCTTTTTGTAATGTCTGACGGATCTTAATCAACCTAGTTTTAACTGTACCTTCGGGAACTCCTACAATATCAGAAATTTCTTCGACTTTCATCCCTTCAAAGAATCGCAAAATACCTATTGTTTTTAAAGAGGGTTTCATGTCTTCTAAAGCACCCATGATGACATCCATAATTAATTCATCTGTCACTTGTTTTTGGACTGTTTGTTGCTTTGAATCAACAAAGTCTTCTATGTCCTCATACTCATTTAAAATAGCTAATTTTAAATTCCTCCGATTATAATTTAGACATGTTCGATGAGTAACAGTATGTAACCATGCATTAAATGTATTAGGATCCTTTAGATTTTTTATCTGATTATAAACTTTAATAAATACCTCTTGTACTATATCCTCCGCAATCTCAGTATTTCTAAAAAATTGAACTGCTATAAAGTAAACTCTTCTATAGTAAGCTTTATAAATTTCACTAAATGCCTCTTCCTCTCCATCGATTGCATTTATAATAGTTTCTATAGATATTGTATCGAAATTCTCCATATATTTTTGTTATCCCTCCAAAAACTATCACCTTTGTTTCCAGTCTTGATTCTTACAAATTCATATAAATCACTAAAAGAAAGTAATAATTATATACCCATTCATATTTAATAAAGACACATCGAAATTAAGAAGCATCTTTCTATATTATACAACAAAAAAGCCCTTTTAACCAAACAAAAACTAGAATTTTGCTATTACTATTCAATTCATAAAAAAAATAATTATTATACTAATAGTAAAATAAATAACGATCGTAAGATAGTATACCAAGAATATTTATTTATTAGATAAAGTTAAAAGGATGTCTTCTATAAGTACAGACGACAATTCATCAATTAACTACTAAATTTACTGTCCAATTTATTAGAGCAATTCATACTCTGCACTTTTACTTAACATTTTTTAGTTAAAAAGATCATTAATAGTTGTTTCCAATTATTAATGATCTTGAATTAATTATACTCTATCCTCTTCTTCTTTTTTTCTTTTAACAACGAAAGTAATACCTACTAATGCGGCTAACAATGCACTGATATAAGCTGATGTATTTGTTGATTCACCAGTGTTTGGTGATAACTCTTCTTTTGGTGTCGCACCATCTTCTTCAGAACCTGGTGTAATGACTGGTTTATAGATGATAGATTGATCTTCTAAAGAATAATATAGTTTCAATACCAAACTTCCATCTTCTTTAACAATACCTGATTGGATGGTCCCAATGACATTACCATCTAAAACATACTTATCATAATCTTTTGCTACTGCTGTAACTGTTTCTCCAGTGATAGCAACTAATTCTTCTATCTCTGCTAATGCATAGCTTCCATCTGTTTGTTGTTTATAGTGTTCTACTTGGTATCCTACATACGCTGCGTTTTCTTCCCAGCTTGCATATAAAGTGATATCACCTAACGTCGTTGTTGAAATAGTAGTGACTTCGATTGTAAAGTTTGCATCATATAATGCAACTGCTTCTATTTGACTGGTTGTGACTTCTGTTAATTCAGTATCACTATACCAACCTTTAAACGTATAGCCTTCTTTTGTTGGAGCTTTAAATGATAGTACACCAATTCCAAAGGTATAGGTTGTTGGATTACTTACATCATTTACTCCACCATCTAGTTCATAGAGAATGTTGTATTGCTTTGGCTGATACTTCGCATATAATGTGATTGTTCCTGTTTGAGTTGTTGTGATGTTAGTGATTTCTGTTGTAAAGGTTGCATCACTATACCAACCAATAAACGTATAGCCTTCTTTTGTTGCTTCTTCAAATGTGCTGACTCCTACCCCATAAGTATAGGTTGTTGGATTTGTTGCATCGTTAACTCCACCATCTAGTTCATAGATAATGTTGTAGTCGTTGACTTGATATTTCGCATATAAAGTAACAGTTTCTATTTGGGTTATTGATATACTAGTGATTTCTGTTGTCAATTCAACATCACTATACCAACCAATAAACGTGTAACCTTCTTTTGTTGCGTCTGCAAATCCTTCGACTCCTACTCCATAAGTATAGGTAGTTGGATTCGTTGCAGCATTTTCTCCTCCATCTAGAACATACGTAATGTTGTAGTCGTTGACTTGATATTTCGCATATAATGTAATGTTTCCTGTTTGACTTGTTGATATACTAGTGACTGCTGTTGTAAAAGTGGCATCACTATACCAACCAACAAATGTGTAACCTGTCTTTGTTGCTTCCTCAAATGTATTAACTCCTACTCCATAAGTATAGGTTGTTGGATTCGTTGCATCGTTAACTCCTCCATCTAGTTCATAGATAATGTTGTAGTCGTTGACTTGATATTTCGCATATAAAGTCACAGTTTCTATTTGGGTTGTTGATATATTAGTGATTTCTGTTGTCAATTCAACATCGTTATACCAACCAACAAATGTATAACCTTCTTTTGTTGCTTCTTCAAATGTACTGACTCCTACTCCATAAGTATAGGTAGTTGGATTCGTCGCATCGTTAACTCCACCATCTAGAACATACGTAATGTTGTAGTCGTTGACTTGATATTTCGCATATAAAGTAACAGTTTCTGTTTGGGTTGTTGATATACTAGTGATTTCTGTTGTAAAGGCTGCATCACTATACCAACCAACAAATGTGTAACCTTCTTTTGTTGCGTCTGCAAATGCACTGACTCCTACTCCATAAGTATAGGTTGTTGGATTCGTTGCATCGTTAACTCCACCATCTAATTCATAAAGAATGTTGTAGTCGTTGACTTGATATTTCGCATATAAAGTGACTGTTCCTGTTTGAGTTGTTGATATACTAGTGATTTCTGTTGTAAAGGTTGCATCACTATACCAACCAACAAATGTATAGCCTGGTTTTACTGCATCTTCAAAGCTATTGACTCCT
>Ga0153996_1000152_pt1 | contig 36345 bp, 33 predicted proteins | sample TSNC080MetaG_FD_104728 | JGI IMG/M metagenome (GOLD analysis project Ga0153996, IMG submission 104728) | Attine ant fungus gardens microbial communities from North Carolina, USA - TSNC080 MetaG | ecosystem: Host-associated > Fungi > Mycelium > Unclassified | place: USA: North Carolina, Lumber... | reverse complement strand
TCATCTTCTATATCTATTTATGTCAAATTTACTGAAAAAAGAACTAAAATTGGATTGCAATATAAAATTAGTTTTTAATTCTATTAAGATGTTTGTATTTATGGTATAATTTAAGAGTTGAAAAGGGGAGAACTATGTATATTATATCGATTTGTTTATATGTAAGAAATAATGAAGATTTAATTAATCAATGGTTACAAGTTTTTAATGATATAGAAGACTCACAAGCAATTGAACTGGTGATTGTTGATGATGGATCGACCGATCGGACTCTATTGAATATTCAGTCATTTTCACTATTATACAAAGGCAAAATTAAGCTAATTATGACTCCATCAGTTGGCTATATCGCAGCAATCAATAAAGCCATGGCATTTATGCATGGATGTTTTTATTGTTTTGTTAACATCTATGATGTACTACATAAAGAATACTTATTAAATTTGCCAAATCTGGTCAATCCATCAATGCAAGCGTATGCACTATATCCTGTATTAGAAGAAGAAAGAATTATTACTAAGCAAACTGCTCTTTGCTTTCTACCTAATTTATCAGGCTATTTATTTCATAAAGATGTCGTAAGTGAAATTGTTGATAAATCCTTAGAAGAGAATATACTATTTGATGTATTATATCAATTAATGTACTATTTAGAAGAAATAGCATGCTTACCATATAATTATATTTCTATAAAAAAACAACCATTTCCAATTGATTTTTCCACATTTAATTATTTTAAAGAAGTATATGTAAATGATAGTGAAGATCGACAAACAATTATCATTTTAATGATTCACCATTTATTAATTAAAGGATTACATAAAAAGAGAAATATAAAAGAATTATATACATTGCAAAAAGCAATTAAAGAAATAGAACCAAGATATTTAGAAAATAGATATTTGACAATGTATAGTCAAAAAGAGATGAAAGATTTAACATATTTGAAAAAACGATTATTTTTCTTAATTAAGTAAAGGAGGCTACCTATATGTTATCAGGGTTAAATGAAAAACAAAGAGAAGCGGCTACTCATTTAGATTCGCATTTAAGAATTATAGCTGGTGCTGGTTCTGGAAAGACTCGTGTTTTAACCTATCGAATGGTCTACTTAATTAAAGAGATTGGAATTAATCCTTCTAGTATATTAGCCATTACCTTTACTAATAAAGCAGCAAATGAAATGCGCTATCGGATGGAACAATTACTAGATACGCCATCGAGTGCTTTGCTTTGCACCATTCACTCTTTCTGTGTACGAGTGTTACGAAGACATATTCGTGTTTTAGATTTTCCAACAAATTTTTCGATCATGGATGATGACGATCAAAAAGCATTATTAAAAAAGATATATAAAAGATTGCATATTGATTCAAAAATGATTTCTTATAGTAGCTCATTGCGTTACATATCATCAAATAAATTTGCGAATATATCAATAGAAAAAGCGAAAGATAATGCTGGAGAGTTTGCAGGAGAAAAGATGAAAGCAGACATTTATGCAGAGTATTGTGACTATCAAAAAGAGCAGTTTCTACTAGATTTTGATGATTTATTAATTAAAACAGTTTTGATATTTAAAGAATACCCTGAGGTATTAGCCTATTGGCAACGTATTTATAATTATATTCATGTTGATGAGTTTCAAGATGTTAGTAAAATTGAATATAGTTTAATTAAGTTGTTAACTGGAGAAAATAATATATTATGTGTTGTAGGAGATCCAGATCAGACGATTTATTCGTTTCGTGGTGCTGATGTTAGTTTTATTATTCAAATGGATGAAGATTATGATCATTTAAAAACAATTTATTTAAATCAAAATTATCGCTCTTCAAAATTCATTTTGGATGGAGCTAACTCAGTCATCGCAAATAATAAATTTCGTTTAGAAAAAGATTTATTTACAAAAGGAGACCCTGGTAAAAAAATTATTCATTATTATGCTGATAATGAGCAATTAGAAGGTGAATATGTAATAGAAAAAATTGATGAAATTATTGCAAATGTTGATGGTATTAACTATCGTGATTTTGCGATTTTATATCGTGCTAACTATTTATCTAGAACCTTAGAGCAAGCATTTATTAATGCTAAAATTCCTTATCGAATTTTTGGTGGATTGAAATTCTTCTCGCGTAAAGAAATAAAAGATGCAATATCGTATTTGCAATTGGTCGTTCGACCACATGATTTAGCTTTTGAACGAATCATTAATACACCAGGACGAGGAATTGGAGCAAAAACCCTAGAAAAGATTGCTGTCGTGGCTTCTAATTACCAAATTTCACTATACGAAACTTGTTGTTTCTATTTGAATGAAATAGCTCTATCAAAGAAGGTCAAAATTGAAATTGTTCAATTAATTGAAGCAATTGAAAAGGCGAAGCAATCCACAAAGTTATTACCTGATATGTTTATCGAGTTAATGAATGATGTAGGATATATGGAGATGCTAACCTTAGATCAAGAAGAAACTCGTATTCAAAATATAAAAGAATTACAGAATAGTATGGCCAACTTTTTAGAAACAAATATTGATGAAAATACATTAGATAACTATTTGCAAGAAATTGCTTTATATTCCTCTGCAGATGATGAAGAACAAGGACAGTTTGTTTCCTTAATGACCATTCATATGTCAAAAGGATTAGAATTTCCTTATGTTTTTGTGATTGGATTATCAGAGAATATATTTCCTAGCATCCGAAGTTTAGAAGAAGGCAATGCTGGTTTAGAGGAAGAAAGAAGATTAGCGTATGTAGCTTTCACAAGAGCAATGAATCAATTGTTCTTATTAGATAGTAATGGCTACAGTTTTGTTTCAGGTGGCCCAAAATTAACATCACGCTTTATTGATGAAATCGATGAAGGAGTGGTGGAGCATGTCGGTAAGAAAAATAGATATAAAACATCTAATTATATTAATCCAATTAAAATAACTAAGGAAGAATTAATTGGGGATAATACTATTAGTGATTGGAACAAAGGAGAATTAGTGTATCATGAAGCATTTGGAAAAGGCGTTATCTTATCCGTTTCTAATGATACATTACAAATTGCCTTTAGTATGCCTTATGGCATTAAAACTTTATTATCCAATCATAAATCATTACGAAAAGCATAATTTCTTTATTAAGAATGAAGTGGGGTACATATGAAAGAAAGATTAAACGAATTAAAAAGTTTATTAAATAATTATAATTATCAATATTATGTATTAGATAACCCTAGTGTTAGTGATCAAGAATATGATCGATTAATGCAAGAGTTACAATCGATTGAAAATTCACATCCAGAATGGATTACTACTGATTCACCAACACAAAGAGTTGGTGGCGAAGTATTGGATGTATTTAAAAAGGTCAGACATCGCTCTAGTATGTTATCTTTAGGGAATGCCTTTAATGAAGAAGATATTCGCTCGTTTTGCAAACGTATTGAAGATAGTGTTGGCTATTGTGATTATGTTTGTGAATTAAAAATTGATGGATTAAGCGTATCCCTAGTATACGAAAATGGGGAGCTATTGTATGCAGCAACCAGAGGTGATGGTGATATTGGAGAAGATATTACACATAATGTAAAAACAATTAAATCGATTCCTTTACATATTGATTATGATGGCGAAATTGAGGTTCGTGGAGAAATATTCATGCCGAAAAAGTCATTTGAAAGATTAAATCAGCAACGCCTTGCAAACAATGAAGTTTTATTTGCTAACCCAAGGAATGCCGCAGCTGGTTCGATTCGTCAATTAGACTCAAAAATTGCAGCTTCAAGACGATTAGATGCTTATTTATATATGTTACCAAATGCAGAGAATTATCAATGTGATTCTCATTATGCTTCACTAAATTATATAAAAGAATTAGGATTCAAAGTGAATAAAGAGATTCGAATTTGCAAAAACATTGATGAAATTATGGATTATATTAGTCGCGTTTCTTCTATCCGTGAATCACTACCTTATGAAATTGATGGTGTTGTGATTAAAGTAAATGAAATAAATGACCAACAGGATTTAGGCTTTACAGCCAAAGCTCCAAGATGGGCAATTGCCTTTAAATTTCCTGCTGAAAAAGTGACAACAACATTAAAAGATATTATTTTTACCGTTGGTAGAACTGGTCAAATAACACCTAATGCAGTATTGGAACCAGTACGTGTTGCTGGAAGTTTGGTTAGTCGGGCTACCTTACATAATGAAGATAATGTAATAAATAAAGATATTCGAATTGGTGATATTGTCACAATACGTAAGGCTGGTGATGTTATTCCAGAAGTTGTCGAGAGTATGAAAGAAAGAAGAGTAGGTAATGAAACTAAATTTAAAATGATAACAACTTGTCCAGCTTGTTCAAGCGTTTTAATTCGTAAAGAAAGTGAAGCAGCTTACTTTTGTGTCAATCCTAAATGTGATTCTAGAGTGATTGAATCAATCATTCATTATGCTTCTAGAGATGCTATGAATATCGATGGTTTAGGAGAAAAGATCATTGAAAACTTCTATGGTCTAGGTTTTATCAAAAAGATAGAAGATATCTATCATTTGCATCAACATGCAAATAAAATCATTGAAATTGATGGATTTGGACAAAAATCAATGGACAACTTACTAAAAGCAATTCAAGATAGTAAAGAAAATTCTTTAGAAAAATTAATTTTCGGTTTAGGAATTCGCAATGTTGGAGCAAAAATGGCAGATAATTTAGCTAAACACTATAAGACAATTGATCAATTAATGAAAGCGAAATATGATGAATTAATTGCAATTCATGATGTTGGTAGTATTATTGCAAAATCTGTTGTTAGCTATTTTGAAGAAGAGGAGCATATAGAGATGATAACTACATTTAAAGAGTTAGGTATCAATATGAAATATTTAAAAGCTGCTTCTATTAACACTGAAAGTATTTTTTTAGATAAAACAGTTGTTGTCACTGGAACGCTAGAAACAATGACAAGAAATGAAATTAAAGATTTATTAGCTAGTTTAGGAGCTAACGTAACAAATTCAATTTCTAAAAAAACAGATTACTTAATTGTGGGGAAAGATGCTGGAAGCAAATTAGATAAAGCGATTGCTTTAGGAATTACAATTGTGGAAGAACAAGATTTTTTTAACCAATTGAATAGTGATTAAAAAAATCTTTGTACTTTTATTGATAATATCATTAATGGGGTGTGATCAAATCAATAAAAAATTCAATAACCAGCAAACAACTGTGATTGTTAATAACTACTCATTCGAAGAATCCTATTCCATTATTTATGATGATAGTGATACAATGAGAGAACGTTATTACTATGCAATTCGTAATTCAAATGATTATAAAATAGTCACAAAAGAATTAGAGCAACAATCGTTATCCTATTTTAGTAATAATACATACTATCTAAAAGAAGGTAGCGTTTTATCTAAAGAAGACATCAAAGAACTACTAAGTAATGATTCTACGTATTCTTTACAACCACAAGATAGCATCAATGGAGTTACGTATACTTCCATGGTATCCTCGATTTATGAAATTGATTTTTTGGTTGAAGAAGAAAATCAGCAATATACAACAAAAGCAATGTCGATTGCTTTATTACTTGAACCAAAAAATGAGGCTAATGAGACAATAGAAGATCAAGAATTATATCAATATGCTCTTAGTTGCTCAAATTATTTGATTTCATACATTAAAGAAATATTAGAATTAGATATTGATGTCTATGTCGGTTTTTATCGCTTAGCTAACCAAAAAGATGATTATAGTGGTCATTATATCGGTGGTGTCTTTAAAGGAAAAGGATATCGTTATCAAGAACAACAGGTTATTTTTCCTAGTAACACAGCCAAATCAATTGATGAAATGACATACAATGAATTTTTAATTGTAAAATCTTTTTTAAAAGATTTTACGATTGATTCAATTGGTATCATTGGCTATGCTTATTACAAAGAAAGTAGTATTTCTACAATGGATATTCAACTACTATTAAATACTAAAAGCTATCTAGAAGAGCAAGCAATTATTCAGTATACAGCAGAATTAATTGATTCTCAGATGTCAAAAGGTTATAATATTCAAGTATTTATATATTCAGAAGACAAGATGGTTGCTCTTGTTTATAGAGACAGTAATGGAAAAATTGTGACAAAGTTTTTATAGGAGGTACAAATGGACGACTTAGAAAGTAAACTAAAAAATTTAGCATTAAAAGCAATGTTTAAACTCACAGATGAAGAAATGCCGGCAATGATAGAAGAATATCAAGTATTTATGCATCATGTTGAAGAATTGGAAGCAATTGATACAACCGGAGTAGAACCACTTTCTTTTCCTTATGAAGAAGTAACAACATTCTTAAGAGAAGATGAAGTCAAAGATATGATCCGTGCAGAAGATGCTTTGAAAAATGTTCCCGACGTCGTAGAAAATCAAATTCGATTACCTAAGGTGGTGAAATAACATGAAAGCATATACGATTGTTGAATTACATAATTTATTTAAAAATAAAGAACTATCCATTAGTGAATACTACCAATCTTTATTTGTAGAACTTGAAAAACAAAATAAACGTTTAAATGCACTAGTTACTATAACAAAAGAAGAAGCATTAAAGAAAATAAGCAATTTATCCTTTGATCCTTCCAATATGTTAAGTGCAATTCCTGTTGTTTATAAAGATAATTATTCTACAGAGGGAATTAGAACAACAGCTTCTAGCAAAATATTAGATAACTATCTTCCTATCTATAGTGCAACGGCTGTCAATAAACTAGAAGATAACAATACAGTCATTGTTGCAAAAGCAAGTTTAGATGAGTTAGCAATGGGTGGAACCAATCGTTCTGCTTATACTGGACCAGTTCATAATCCATGGGATACTACCCGAATTTCTGGAGGATCAAGTGGAGGAAGTGCTGCCATTGTTGCTAGTGGAGTTGTTCCTTTTGCATTAGGAAGTGATACAGGTGATTCGATTCGTAAACCTGCTGGATTTTGTGGTGTCGTTGGATTTAAACCAACTTGGGGTAGAATTTCTAGATATGGTGTTATCCCATATGCAACAAGTTTAGATCATCTAGGAGCCTTTACTAGAACGATAGAAGATATGAGTATTGTTATTGGAGCACTTTCTGGTAGAGATGATCATGATATGACAAGTAGTATGAAAGAAGTACCTGATTATTATCAAAATTTAAATAAAGATATCAAAGGTGTAAAAATTGCAATATTAAAAAATGTTTATGATGAAGTAACAAATCAAGATATCATTGATAATATGAATGTAGTGATTGAAAAGTTTAAAGAGCTAGGTGCGATCGTTGAATTTGTCAGTATGGAACAACAGCTAATGAAAGCAATTTTACCTGCCTATGTTATTATTGCCAACTCTGAAGCAATGAGTAATCATTCGTGTTTAGATGGAATTAAATTTGGGGTTAGGGAACCAGGAGATAGTCCAGATGAAATTATGATTGAATCAAGAACAAAAGGATTTAGTTCATTTATTAAACGAAGATTTGTTTTAGGAAACTTAGCCTTAGCTACTGAAAATCAAGAAAAAATGTTTAGAAAAGCTCAAAAAGTTAGACGATTAATTGTTGATAATTTAAATCAGATTTATAAGGAATATGATATTATACTAACACCAGTATCTGGTGATATCGCTCCTACTTTAGAAGATGCGAGTGATGATCGATTAAGTGAACAATACTTAATTTTAGAAAATCATTTAATATTAGGAAACTTTGCAGGAACACCTAGCTTAACACTTCCTTCAGGATTTTCTAAACATATGCCTATTGGAATTAATATTATGGGTCGTTTATTTGAAGAACAAACAGTATTGAATGTTGCATATGCATTAGAATCTGTTTTGCCCTATAGAAACCAATATCGTGAGGGGAGTGAAGATTAATGGAGTTTGAAGTTGTTATTGGAATCGAAGTACATTGTGAATTACTTACAAAGTCCAAAATGTTTTCAAGTGCGCAAGTTACATTTGGAGAAAAACCAAACACTAAAATTCATGAAATTGATTTAGGCTTTCCAGGAACGATGCCTTCTATCAATAAAAAGGCAGTTGAATATGCAATTCGTATGTGCCATGCATTACATATGGATATTGATCATCAACTATGGTTTGATCGAAAAAATTATTACTATGCAGATTTGCCAAAAGGTTTTCAAATTACCCAAGATAAACGTCCTATTGGATGTAATGGATATTTAGAAATTGATGTTGATGGAGAAATCAAAAAGATTGCAATTGAACGGTTGCATTTAGAAGAAGATACTGCAAAACAAGTACATTATCATGATTTTACATTAGTTGATTATAATAGAGCTGGTATTCCATTAATTGAAATTGTAACAAAACCGACGATTAAAAGTGGAAAAGAAGCAGCAGCCTATTTAGAAAAATTAAGGAGTTATTTCTTATTTACTGAAATTTCAGATGCAAAGATGGAAGAAGGATCCATGCGTTGTGATATCAATATTTCAATTATGGAAAAAGGTTCATCTGTTTTTGGAACAAAAACAGAAATTAAGAATTTAAATTCTATCTCTAACGTTCAAAAAGCAATAGATTTTGAAGTAGAAAGACAAAAACAAATTATTATAAACGGTGGTATGGTTGAGCAAGAAACTAGACGTTTCAATGAAGCAACAAAAGAAACTGTACTAATGCGTTCTAAAGGAGAAGCTGCTGATTATAAGTATTATACGGAACCAAATATACTACCCATTCAATTAGATGCTTCTTGGGTACTATCAATTAAAGAACAATTGCCACAATTACCTGAGCAACGAGTGAAACGTTATGTAGAAGAATATCAAATCAGTAAGGTAGAAGCTGCTATTTTAGTTTCTAGTAAAGCTATCTCTGATTTCTATGAAGAAGCAATTTGCTATACAAAAGAATATAAATTAGTAGCAAATTGGATATTAACAGAACTATTAGCTTATATAAATAAACATCAAATTGAATTTAAAGAGCTAAAGATAACAGCAAAAGACCTCGCAGAATTGGTAAATCATATTGTGAAAGCAACAATATCAAGCAAACAGGCAAAGCAAGTATTTGAAGAAATGATGAATACTGCTAAAACAGTAGAACAAGTAATTGAGGAAAAAGGACTACAACAAGTTTCTGATACTTCAGTTATCAAAGAAATCATTTTAGAAGTATTTAAACAACAACCACAATCAATTGAAGATTATAAAAATGGTAAAACAAAGGCGATAGGATTCCTAGTTGGCCAAGTAATGAAGCTAAGTAAAGGACAAGCCAATCCTGCAATGACAAATAAATTAGTCAAAGACATGTTGGAGGAAATGATATAAAATAAACTTCTTATGAAAATTATATACAAAATTATATTAATTTGATAAAATACTTGAGAAGAAGGTGATTCTATGAGTGAAAATTTTGAGAAAACACGTGTTTTTAAAACAAATGATAGTAATAAAGCAAATACGAATCGATCATTAAAAAACGGTTCTAAAAGAAAAAAAAATAGTAAGAAAAAATTTAAGTTTAAAATGATATATATATTGCCTATTTCCATTATTATCTGTGGTATTATTTTTGTTGGATATTTATGGGCAGTCACTAGAAATGATGGAGCAATCTATGGAGATCGCTGTCAAGGAGTCGTAGCAGTTGATACTAGTAAAATTGATAGTGTTGTTTCTAGATATAAAAGTGAAGATGGCAATATTAAAGAGTTAAAAGTTGAAATTAAATGTCGACAAATGAAGATTGATTTAAAAGTCGCAGCTGGTATTAGTGTTTTAGATGCAGAAGCTATAGCAACGAATATATTACTATCCATTGATAGTGAATTAGGTTATGGCAAAGCAAACGAAGGGGATACCTATTCTACGTTATTTGGAAGGATAAATGAAGAACAACAATATGAAGTTGATTTCTTTATTACGAATGAAGATGATAGTTCTGCCTCCTATCCAAGCTATGGAACAAAGCATCCTAAAAATCAATATATTTCATTTACAAGAAATGAAACAAAGGATCAAGCATTAGTAGATCAACTTTATAATGAACAAGCCAATCCAACGGAAGAAGAACCTACAGAAGATACTACAGATGAAATTACTGAATATTCAGGTGGTGATTAAAAACGAGCTTGGCTCGTTTTTTTATAGGAGGACATTAAAATGGTAATGCAAAAAAATCAATATTTTGAAGCAGAATGTATAGATATGAGTCATGATGGTCAAGGGGTTGTTAAGGTTGATAGTTTTACTTATTTTGTGAAAGATATGTTACTTGGTGAATATGGAAAATTAAAAGTAATTAAAGTGCTAAAAAATTATGGGATAGCAAGATTAATTGAATTAAAGAAATCTTCAAATGATAGAGTAACTCCCAAATGTCCAGTTTATCAAGCATGTGGTGGTTGTCAATTACAACATATGTCTTATGAAGGACAAGTCAAATATAAGACTAAAAGAGTAAAAGAAGCAATGAAACGAATTGGAAAAACGAAGGTAAAAGTAAATACTACATTGGGAATGAAGGAACCATGGTTTTATCGAAATAAATCACAGCTACCAGTTGGTAATAGTGAAGAAGGATTAATTAGTGGTTTTTATAAGAAACATAGTAATGATATTATCCGTAATGATGAATGTTTTATTCAAAGTCAAGTGTCAAATCAAGTTGTGAGAGTAACTAGGGCTATTTTAGATACTTATGGAATAAGGGCTTATGATAAACGAAGCCACAAAGGGATTATCCGTCATATTTTAGTGAAATATGGTTTTCGTAGTAATGAAGTAATGTTAGTTTTAATTATCAATGCTGAAAAGGTAGTAAATGAAGAGATGATTGTCAAAGATATCTTAAAAGCGTTACCTACAATTTCTACTATTGTTTTGAATACTAATATGAGAAGAGATAATGTGATTCTTGGGAATAAGGAAAGAGTTTTATATGGTAGTGGATATATTGAAGATATGATTGATGATATTCGTTTTCAAATTTCTTCTAAATCGTTTTATCAAGTCAATCCAATACAAACAGAGGTATTATATCAAACAGCTCTAGAATATGCGGATTTAAAAGGAAATGAAGTGGTATTAGATGCTTATTGTGGAATTGGAAGTATTTCTTTGTTTTTAGCGAGGAAAGCTAAGAAAGTAATTGGTGTAGAGATAGTTAAGGAAGCCATTGAAGATGCTAGAGTTAATGCCAAGATTAATGGTATTGATAATGTAGAATTTCATATAGCGGATGCTGGTGACTTTATGTTCGAAATGGCAAAGAAGAAAGAAAAAATAGATGTCGTAGTGGTGGATCCACCACGTAAAGGATGTTCTAAAGAATTCTTAGAAGCTTTTATTATGTTAGGTGCTGAAAAAATGGTCTATATTTCTTGTGATGTAGCAACACAAGCTAGGGATATTGAATATTTAGAACAATATGGCTATGAAGCTGTTAAATGTCAACCATGTGATATGTTTCCACAAACGACACATGTGGAGACGTGCGTACTTCTCTCCCACAAAAAAACAGACAGCCATATTAACGTAAAAGTGGAGTTTGACGAGGGTGAGGGTAAAGTTCCGCTTAATAAGATTGCGATCAGCCACGAAAATATCCCACACCTGAAAAAGTAGAAGCGATTAAAGAGACTTTGAGACATTTTGCTATATTTAACTAGTAGCAAAAAAATCTGTTAAAAAACAGCGTTGGAGGAGGACATGGAAAATTTAAAAAATGTAAAAAAAGATTCTTTTAGACAGAGATGGAGCATGTGTTCGATATGTGGTGTAGAATTAATGGGATGATAATATTAGCATTAATCATATTTTCCCTTATTGAATTAAAAAAATCTTTGATACAGCAAGGGAAGATACACTGATGCTGTAGATGAGTTAATATTTTAGGCTATGAACGCTCCTGTTAAGAAAATGAAAATTGAATATGCCTGAACCACATAATGCTTGAATCCGCTTATTCTGTATGAAAGAGTAAGCGTATTTTTTACGTTCTTGGACATTACATAGCCATCCTGAAAAAATGGCTAAATTAATGGAGTACTGTGTGCAGATTGGACTTTCCATCCGTGATGTAGATTTGCTTACCATCGGAATGGTCAACGATATGTACGCAAAGAACCGGAAAAAATACAAGGAAATCGCTACGCATAAGGATTTTGACATATTTTGATGAGCAAAATATATTTTTTTAAAATGTATTGCTATTGTGCTGACATATGAGTATAATATAAGCGAAAGAACAAATTATGCGTTTTTGAAAGGAGCGATACATTATGGCAGCAAAATCAGCGAACCTATATGCCAGAATTGAACCAGAGGTTAAAGAACAGGCAGAGAGAATTCTTTCTGCACTTGGCATTCCTGCATCCAACGCTATTAATATGTTTTATAAACAGATTATCCTTCAGAGAGGACTTCCTTTTGAAGTGAAGATTCCGTCTGCAAGACCGATTGATATGAGTGCTTTATCAGAGGAACAGATGAATGCAGAACTGGAGAAAGGATATGCGGACATGAAGGCTGGTCGCACCAAACCAGCAAGTAAGACATTTTCAGACATCCGCAAAGATTATAACTTGTGATTTTTGAAATTGAAATTTCAGAACAGGCGGACGCAGACCTTCGAAGCATTTATAAGTATATTGCATTTGAACTGCAATCACCGGAAAATGCGAGCGGCTTAACCGACTGGAAGAAAGCATCATGGGATTTGACCAGATGCCAGAGCGTTTTTGTGAATATGAGAACGAACCGTGGTGTAGCCGTGGCTTACGCATCATGCCCGTAGATAATTACTGTGTGCTTTATATTCCAGATGCAGAAAAAGCTATGGTTACGATTATCCGTGTGATGTATGGCGGTCGAGATATTGATACACAGTTGAAGAAGTATACAAAGATGTAGATGAAATCTGTAGACCTAAATGCTTGAAGGGAAGTTTGATAATGAGCAGTATTCAAATAAAATCAAATGGACAAGCAATGATTTTATATTGTGATTATAAGGTTATACTTCAAAAGTGTGATTTAACGGCTGTAAACAGTAGAATTATCTATGACAATGGTTGTTATTGCAACCGATTTTGATATAAATAGTGGAATTATGAAAAAGCTGATAACCAATGTATTGCATAGTCAATGGTATTACTCTTAGAAAATCAAAAGTTGTCCTTGACTGATGCAAATGGTTGGTTTATAATTTATAACATACCTATGGTATGTTATTTGAAATTAGGTGATATTCATGGGAAGGAATAAATACCCAGAAGAAACAAGAAAAAAAATATTAGATGTAGCTCGACAGCTTTTTTATGAGAAAGGCTATGATAACACTACGATACAAGACATCATTGATGGTCTTGGTGGATTGACAAAAGGTGTTATCTATCATCATTTCAAGTCCAAACAGAATATTTTAGAGAGCGTCATAGATAACTTGGGTGTATCTGATGAGCAGTCTAATTGGTACGAAAATTGGCAAGGTGAAACGGGACTTGAAAAAATAAGATTGCAGATATTAAAATCGCTTCAAAACTTTGAACGATACGCAATTTTATACTCTTCTGAAGTACTGTTAAAAAGTCCTCGTATGATTGGTGAAGTGTACTTATCCAATCTAAATGAAGGAGCCAGGTATCTTAAAGTTTATATTGACGAGGGAGTCGCAGACGGCTCTATCATTACACACTATCCAGAGGAACTTTCCGAATTTATTTCTCTTACAATGAATATTTGGTTGGGTTTGAATATCGTTAGGTATTCAAGGAAAGAACTTGAAAATAAAATGTACTTCCTGCAAAACGCGTTTCATAGTATTAACGTGCCACTAATTAACGATGCGATATTAAATGCCACTTTTGGTTTGCATGACTACATTCAAAGCAGAAAATAGTTGCTTTTATTTGATGAAGCAGCTTTATTTTCACCTATATACATACCAATGGTATATAAAATCAAGAATGAGAGGTTAAGGGATAATATGATGCAATATATTTTCATTAACGGACTTGGGCAAAGTGCATCAAGTTGGGATAAAACGATTTCATTTATATCAAAACCGGCTCGCATTTTCCAACCTGATTTAAAAGGATCTACTTATGCAAGCTTGTATCAGTCTTTTTCAGATTATTGTAATGACATACCTGGAACATTGAATCTATGTGGACTTTCTCTAGGTGCAATACTTGCATTGAATTATGCAGTAGAAAATCCTGAAAAAGTACAGTCCTTAGTATTGATTGCTGCACAGTACAAAATGCCAAAAGTATTGCTCAAATTTCAAAATATTATCTTCAGATTTATGCCAAAAAGTTCTTTTAAGGAGAGTGGCTTTCAAAAGAGAGATTTTATTAAATTGACTAATTCAATGATTGATTTGGATTTTAGCAAGAAGCTAAAAGATATATCATGTCCTACTTTAATCATCTGTGGTGAAAAAGATAATGAGAATAAAAAGGCAGCAGAAAATTTATTTGAGGGTATATCAAACGCAAAAATTCATTTTGTAGAGAACGCGGGCCATGAAGTAAACATAGAAGCACCCGAAAAATTAGCGACCATTTTTGATGCATTTTGGCTAGAAAACTGAGATTGCGTTTTAAAATATCAAAAGAAATTATACAAGAAGGAAAATAAATGTTAACAGACTGGGTTGTTCGTACAAACGAGGGATAATTTACGGCTTTTTGGGCATAAATTGTCTTTTCTCAAAACTTGTGCTTCTCCCATTGTTGGAATCAATAAACCAGTCAATATCTTGAACAAAGTTGTTTTTCCAGCATTGTAACGCATAAAGCTGAAATATTAAGGCATATTGGTAGCTTGATTGATACGCCAGTTTTCTATGAAACATCATATTGTATTGTAAGGAAGGAATTAATTTAATGGCTATTTTTAGAAAAATTGTAGTAAGAAACAGAACTTTTTTATTGGCATACATTTTTGATAATGATGATCATCAAAACGCCTCTCAAATATCTTATATGGTGTCAAATATTATTGAAGATGATAATCAAAAATATAGCCTAATTTACCCAATATCTCAATACCATCATTATAGTATTCTGTAGTATCAAACCTATCATTATGTAACCTCAAGTCTAAAATATATATTAATATTTCTGCAATATATTTAGGGCAATTGAAATTAATTACAACTTCTTTTCCATCCTTAACAGCACTCATTCCCATGTTTAGTGGACAATCACCATGATATTCATCGGCTGGAGATTGAAATTGAATTATGATTTTTCTTTTTGTCTCACAATCTTTAATAATTGTTTTATTTCTTGTGCATAGGTATTAAACTCTAAAACCATTTGGAGTAATTTCAAACCATGAGGAGTAGCAAGAAGTAAACGAAACCGTATAATTAATTACAGTGTCTGATTGGCACAGTGCTATATTTTTAAATATGGGTTAGCGTAATCTAACTACCTTAATTTCGTATACACCTGCTTGGACATTACCTACTTTGTTTGTTTTAGCCTTTGTAGGCGGTGTAATAGGAGCGTTCCTCTAAAAAATTCTAACGCTAATAGTCAGCTCCATCTTAATAGGTGGGGCTGTTGGGGGGTATTATGAATATTTTATGTCCTTGTTTAGCTGCGTTCTCATTTATATTATTTCTGCTTACAAGGAAGTATAAGACTATTAAATGCTATAAATTTTATGATTTTTTCTATTCTTATCAAAAAGGAGAAGATGCTGTTTCCATAAAGGAATTGGAACTGCTCGAAAAGGAGATTATAGCTATTATCGGACATAACAGTGCAAGAAAATCGACTTTTCCTCGTTGCGTTTGTTGCTTAGAAAAGAAATGTAGCTAACTTGTTTCTGTTAGTGAAAAAAAGTATAATAGAAAACAGAGATTGATTTTGTGATGCAGGATGTCAATCATCAGTTAGATACAGGAAGTGTTTCAGAAGTATTGTCAATTAGTATGGCTTTAGAAAATGCGGAGGAAATAAAATCAAGATTAAAACAGTTTAATTTGTCAGAATGTCAGGAGTGCCATCCAATGTCGTTATCTGCTAGGCAGAAACAAAGAGCTACTATTGTTACTGCTATAGTTTCGAACAGAAGTTAAAGAGCAGTATCCTTTAGATGAAAGAGGAAAAAGGCATAGTTAATTGAACCGCCCTTGTCAAGTAGACAAGTGAAATAATTAAATTATATAGTATGGGGAGTTTGATATGATGACCTCCTAGTAGACAGTGCAAATAATTAAAACACTTCAACTAGGAGGTCATCATATCATAAGACTGCGTAAATTTTTCTTTGATGAATAGAGGTGATATTGTTGGGAACAGAACAACTTTATGAAAAACAGGATGTGCAGTTAGTTTGCAGGGACAAAGATTGCTCTATCTATCATGTCGGTAATGATACAGGGGATGGGACAATAACAGCTTACTCGGTATTTGAGGGAGTAGCTTTGCAATATAATGATTTTCACATAAAAAGTACGCCTGCAAGAGAACAATCAAGTTCTAATGTGCTAGAAATTCAACATTGCCGTGAAGGACGAATTGAATGGGAAGTTGAAAATGGTGCTTACCTTTATCTGGCTTCTGGGGATTTGATGATTGATAATATGGAACGTAAAAATCAAAATTGTAGCTTGCCATTGAGTCATTTCCACGGAATTACGATTGTGATTTCTTTGGATGATATTTCACTTGAGGTAAGAACATTATTTGAATTGTTTAATATTGATTTGCAAATGATTTCAGATAGTTTTAAAGGCGAAAAGCCATTTGTTATGAGAGCAGAACGCTCTATTGAGCATATTTTTTCTGAATTATACCAAATTCCAAAGGAAATAAGAAGTGAATATTTTAAGGAAAAGTATTAGAATTATTGTTGTTCTTAAAGATGGTTGATACCAATAGAGACAGACAGGAACGTCCTTATTTTTATAAAACACAGGTTGAAAAAATAAAAGCAATCATGGCGTTTATGACAGCAAATCCTGATAAGCATTATACAATTCAGCAGTTATCAGAAATGTATGATATTTCAATAACAGCTCTCAAAAGCTGTTTTAAAGGTGTGTATGGTGCAGCTATTTTTAGTTTTATGAAAAATTATCGAATGGATTTAGCAGCGAAATTGCTATCTCAGACAGATAAGACGGTTACTGAAATCGCAGGCGATGTGGGATATACAAACTGTAGTAAATTTTCAGAAGCATTTAAAAAAACTATAGGACAGACTCCAATGGAATATAGAAAATTAAAAATCTAATTGGAGCAAAATAAAATCTTATCGAGTGGTAGAAAACATAGTATTCTTTAAAATAAAGAGTGTCGGAATTCTGACATTCTTTATTTTAGAAAAGGAGGTTTTTTAATGAAAAAAGAAAATTGGATCAAGACAGTATTTTCTTTTGCTAAGCAATGTAAAGGTAAAATAATTCTCTCTGTAATATGTGCAATTATCGGTGTTGTAGCTGGGTTAGTTCCTTATTGGTGTGTTTATCGTATCATAACTTTATTTGTCGGTGGAGTATCTTTGCTTTCAGATATTGTTCCATATTGTGTTGCTGCTTTGATTAGCTATGCTTTACGGTTCTTGTTTTATGGAATTTCAACAACGCTATCTCATATATCGGCATATACAATTCTGGAAAATATACGATTGAGTTTGGCTGAAAAGCTGTTGAAGGCACCATTAGGCGTTGTTCTCAGTAAATCGGTTGGCTACTTGAAAAATGTGCTTGTTGACCGTGTGGAAACCATAGAGCTACCATTAGCTCATATGATACCTGAATGTATTTCTAATTTTTTACTTCCAATAGGGGTATTTATTTATTTAATTACGATTGATTGGCGTATGGCTCTTGCAATGCTACTAACAGTTCCGATTGCATTGGTAGCTTATGGAATAATGATGAAAAACTTTAACAATCAGTATGCAGACTATATGGAATCAAGTAACCAAGTGAATGGTGTTATTGTAGAGTATGTCGAAGGTATTGAAGTCATTAAAGCATTCAACCAATCATCCTCATCTTATGAAAAATTTACAAAATCAGTTCTATCTTTTAAAGAATATACATTGTGTTGGTTTCAAAGCACTTGGAAACTGATGAATTTTGGAAATGCTGTTTTACCATCAACTTTTCTTGGAACATTGCCCATAGGTATGCTACTGTATTGGCAAGGGAAGTTGTCACCAGATAAACTTTGCATTTGCTTAATTCTATCGTTAGGTATTGTTGCACCATTGATGAATTTTACGACGTATATCAACGAAGCAAAAAGCGTTGAATATGCCATAAATGATGTCAACAAATTACTCAATATTAAGGAATTGCCAAATGCTGAAAAAGAAGTAGACTTACAATATTTTGATATTGAGTTGAAAGATGTTGCATTCTCCTATACAGATGATTTGAATATCCCTGTGTTATCTAGGATAAATTTGAAAATTCCTGAAAAAAGTTTTTGTGCATTGGTCGGTCCCTCTGGGGGTGGAAAATCCACCATTGCACGACTGATAGCTCGTTTTTGGGATGTAAACAATGGTGTAATTATGATTGGAGGTAAAGATATTCAAAAAATACCTTTATCACAACTTACTGACTACATTAGTTTTGTTACACAAGACAATTTTTTATTTAATTGTTCTATCAAAGAAAACATACGTATCGGCAATCCAGCAGCATCTGACGAGGAAGTATTAGCGGCGGCAAAGGCGGCTTGTTGTGATGAGTTCATAGCCAAACTCAAAAATGGCTATAATACATCATCTGGTGATGCAGGAAACAAGTTATCTGGTGGAGAAAAACAGAGAATTGCAATAGCAAGGATGATATTAAAAAATGCACCGATTGTTATTCTTGACGAGGCTACAGCTTTTTGCGACCCAGAAAACGAAAGTAAACTGCAAAAATCTCTGAGTGCATTAACAAAAGGAAAGACTTTGCTCGTAATTGCCCATAGGCTTTCTACTATTAAAGATGCAGAGCAGATTATTGTATTAAAAGATGGCAATATACTTCAAAAAGGAAAGCATAAAGAATTACTAAAAAACTGTGAGCTTTATGCTCAGATGTGGAAAGCACACATTGGGGCAAAAAACTGGGCAGTAGTATCAGATGAAAGAAAGGAGTTGTAAATATGTTCAAAATAGTAAAAAGATTAATAGATTGGGCAAGCGAATATAAGAAAAGAATCTATCTTGGTTTTGTATATTCATTTTTACATGCTATGTTTACTGCTTTTCCGATAGTTCTTGCGGCACATGCTTTTAGCCTAATATTAGATGACTATGTGGGAGTAAAGACACTTTCCCCTTACAAAATTATAACTGTTTTCGTTGCTATGATTATAGCAGTTTTTGGTCGTTTCATTTTCTCCTATTTGCGAGCTACGACACAAGAGGGCATTGGTTGTGAAATGACTAGTACAGAACGCATTAAATTAGGCAACATAATGAAGCGTGTACCACTTGGTTTCTTTAGCCAAAATAATGCTGGAGAATTAGTATCAGCGATCACAACAGATTTATCTTTCTTGGAAATGTACGCAATGAAGATGGTAGATACGGTGATTAATGGGTATATAAGTGCCACTGTTATAGTATTATGCCTTGCATTTTATTGTATGCCTGCGGCTTTTGTGGCACTTGTTGGAATAGTTCTGTCAGCTTTATTCTTACATCTGCTGGAAAAAAGAAGTAAGAAAAATGCAGGCATACACCAAAAAGCCCAAGATGATATGGTGGGAAGTAGTATTGAATATCTTCGTGGTATGCAAATAGTAAAGACTTTTAAACAAGAAGGTGCTACTGTTGAAGGTATACGTCATGCGTATAGGAACAGCCGAGAAGTTAATATCACAATCGAGAAAGAATACATGCCTTATAATTGCTTACATTTATTTGTATTGAAAGTGGCGTCTGTAGGGATTGTCCTTGTTTCGGCAGTTCTTACATTGGCAGGAACATTGATACTGCCGACGATGATGATGCTTGCCATATTTTCCTTTGTGATATTTAACAGTATAGAGGTTGTCAATAATGCGGCTCATGTTCTTGAAATTATTGAAGCCTCATTAAACAAATTGGAAGGTATCAAGAATACACCATTTATTGATGAAAGCGGAAAAGATATAAAACCCACAAGTTATGATATACAGTTTGAAGATGTGTCTTTTGCATATGATGAAAAGCTCATTTTAAAAGATGTATCTTTCTATATTCCAGAGAACACTACTACTGCGATTGTTGGTCAGTCTGGTAGTGGAAAGACAACGATTTGTAATTTAATTGTCCGATTTTACGATACGCAGTCTGGAACAATTAAGATAGAAGGAACAGATATTAAGCAAATGACTTGTGATAGTTTGCTATCAAATATTAGCATGGTTTTCCAGAAAGTTTATTTGTTTAATGATACCATTAAAAATAATATTCGCTTTGCTAAACCAGAAGCCACAATGGAAGAAATTATAGAGGTCGCTAAAAAAGCCTGTTGTCATGACTTTATTATGGCATTACCAAATCAATATGACACCGTAATAGGTGATGGTGGCTCTACTTTGTCTGGTGGCGAAAAACAAAGGATTTCGATTGCTAGAGCAATGCTTAAAAATGCTTCTATTATTATTTTAGATGAAGCCACTGCAAGTGTTGACCCTGAAAATGAGCATTTGATACAGCAGGCAATCAGTTCTTTGGTAAATGGGAAGACAATTATTACGATTGCTCATCGGCTTGCAACGATTGAAAATGCAGACCAGATATTAGTGATTGATGATGGAAAGATTGCTCAAAGAGGAACACATAATGAGTTGATTGCTAAAGTGGGTATCTATCGAAGATTTTTTGATATAAGAGAACAGGCAGAAAATTGGAGTATTGCATAATTATGTAAATTGGCGAAGATAAGGAAAGCTTTATTGCTAGGGAATTTGTAGAAACTAATCAAAAAGGAATAAACATCAAGATTATTCCTTTTTTTAAAGGCCATTTCTATATAATTCAATGATTTTCATTGAATATTCTAAAGCCAATTCATGGTTTGCTTTACATTTATAATACTCAAGTAATCTTTCATATAGAAACTCTTTCGATTGTGGGTGCATACTTTGTTCATATTTACGTTGAATTCTAAGTAGAATTGTTTCGCACTTTTGATAATATGGTGTTTTAATCATAGAATTTAACCAACAACAAAATAAACTGCTATAGTCTTTATAAATCAGCATATCTTTTTGTTGTGCCATTTCGATGTACTTTATCGCATTCTCATTATCATTTAAATTGACATAACACCAAGCAGTTCCAAAACAAGTAGTATTATCAGGGGAATAGGCTAGTGAAATTAAGTAGTATTTAAGTGCTTCTTCATAATTTTTTTGTAATGATGAATTATAGGCTAAATTATATGATAAAATAGCGTAGAGGCGATTATCAATGTTTTCAGCAAGCTTTATTGCTTTTTTCAAGATGTTGATCGCTCGACTTCTATCTTTTAATGAAAAGTGTAAAAGTGATTGTGCACCTAGAAATTGAATTTGTCTAATTAAACATGGATAGATTTCAAATGAATGCTCCAACTTTGATTTTATCTCTAATGCTTTAATGTGTTCGTTTGTTGTGTTATATATTATTAATAAATAATAATGACATATAATCTTGATCTTTTCATCAATATTATGTTTTAGAATATCATTAATCGTTTTTTCTGCCTTTACATAATAAGAGTTAGTACGATAGATATAATTTCTTGCAAGTTTAAAAAGCATTTGGCAGTTTAAATCAAATAATTTAATCGTTGACAAAAGAGTCTTCTCTAATTTTTCAAAATCCTTGGAAATGATTTTTCCATGAGAATGCATAATGAGCAAAACGTATTGATGTAATAATTCATAAGGAAAAAATAGTGAGCGTCTATCAACATTATCCATAAAATACGCATTTGGTTTGGTTTTAAGATAATAGATATCATCAATTATTATTTTTGTTTTGTTAGATATAGAACTTTCAATATGGAAGATTCAATAAATAAAAAATATAAAACATATTCATTAGGAATGAAACAAAAAACACGAATTATTCAAGCATTAATGGAGGAACCAAACTATTTGATAATAGATGAACCATTTGATGGATTAGATAAAAATAGTCAAGAGATGCTAAAAAATATTTTAGATAACTTTATTAGTGATCAAAATAACACATTAATTTTTACTACTCACAGTTCAGAATACGAGTTGTTTGCGGATACTATCTATAAAATTGATAATTTTACATTAACAGAAGGTAAATAAAATCGAGCAGGCAAAAACGATATAAAAAAATAGGGGGGTACATATTCTTAATAAAGATAAAAATAGTGATTGAGGGAAATACAATTTCTCTTGTTTTATGATAAAAAGGTCCATTAATCATGTTGAAATATATAAGCAATCTCAGTAAATGGGTATCTATGTTCTTATACCAATTGATTCTGTCGAAAGTAATTGAAAAGCCTTTGTAATTGATAATTAATGGGAGTGGAAAAGGAGGACGTTAAAACAAGCGAAAGGAGGTTCAAAGTTTTCAACAGGTATAGTGCCTTGGAATTAAATTTCTATTACAACTAAAACTAACTTGGCATAAGATTTTATAAAATAAGCAAAAAGAATAGGATTTGATGTAAAAGATAAAAGTAATACTAACATAGTTAATTATTGACGAGTATTAGTATGGGTGAATAATCTACTTTGATATTCACCTTTTTTAGTCATTAATTAAATAAAAAAGATTTTTTGTGGTCTAGAAGCTTTATCTCAGATAGTCTATTGTCTTTCAACGTATCCAAAAAGCTGTTATTAGAAACGTGGCGATGTTGTCTGGTAAATCAAATATATGTTATTTTAAATCTTTGCATGGTATACTAATTGAAAGAGTAGTATAAACATATTATTCGGAAAAGAGAGTCTATGTCAGAATTAAATTTTAAAAATTATAAATTAAGTAATGAAATTTTAAAAGCAATCGATATTTTAGGTTATAGAGAACCTACAAACGTTCAGCATCAGGTAATACCTACTTTATTAGAGAAAAAGGACTTGATAATACAATCAGAAACTGGGAGTGGAAAAACGGCTGCTTTTGCAATACCAATATGTGAACTAATAGATTGGGATAACAAGAATCCGCAAACATTAGTAATCACTCCAACTAGGGAACTTGCATTACAAGTAAAAGAAGAAATTTTTCATATTGGTAGATTTAAACGAATTAAGGTTGAAGCAATTTTTGGTAAAACTTCTTTTGAAGGACAACTAAAACAATTAAGACAAAGATGTCATGTTGTTGTTGGAACACCTGGAAGATTGATTGATCATCTACAAGAAGGAACGTTGAATTTAAATCAAGTTAATACTATTGTTATTGATGAGGCAGATGAAATGCTCAAAATGGGATTTATTGAACAAATTGAAACATTAATTGAGTATCTACCAGATAACCGAAATATGGTTTTACTTTCTGCAACTATGCCAGAGCATATTGAAAGTTTATGCAAAAATTATATGAAAGATCCTATACGTATTGATGTTAAATCGGAAGATATGGTTGAAAATCGCATTCAACAAGTGCGTTATATTGTCAATAATCAAGAAAAAAAGGCGTTGCTTCGAGATATATTAATTGTTGAACATCCAGAAAGCTGTATTATTTTTGCAAATATGAAAACAGTTGTAGATGAAATAGTTGAATACTTACAAAAAAAAGATATATTTGCTAAAAAATTGCATGGTGGAATGGAACAAAAAGATCGAATAAAGACGATTACAGATTTCAAACATGGCTTTTTTCGTTATCTTGTAGCAACTGATGTTGCTGCTAGGGGACTAGATATCGATGATATTGCATTAATTGTAAATTATGATCTACCAAGAGATGCAGAAGTATACACGCATCGAATTGGCAGAAGTGCCAGACAACAGAAACTAGGAAAAGCTATTTCGTTAATGAATGAAAAAGAAGATCAAATATTAAAAGCCATCGTAGCAAATGCTCATAACTCGATAACATTATTAGTGCCACCCACAAAAGAGCAAGTAAAATCCAATTATAATGCTTTCAAATCAGTTATGAAAAACGCTCCTGAAATAAAGAAAACAGCTGGTCTAGAATTTAAAGAAGAGATTATGAAGCTTCACATTAATGCTGGTAAAAAGACGAAAATGCGTGCTGGCGATGTTGTTGGAGCTATTTGCGGGATTTCAGAAGTTACAGCTAACGATATTGGAATTATCAGTATTGTTGATGTTTCAACTTTTGTGGAAATATTAAATAATAAGGGAGAGATAGTTTTTAGTGCCTTACAATCCTTACCAATTAAAGGGCGTATTCGAAAAGTAAGTAAAGCAAATACTAGCGAATATGAGGAAAAATATTATAAACAGGGGAAATAAAGTTAGACTATCATTATACTTCAATTATCATCTTAGGATATACTGAGTTTACTTATGCAAAAAAAAGCGATTCGTTTAGGTGTATGGACTACTTGTTGAAACCGATTGATAAAAAAGAGTTAAACGATGTCATTCAACAGGAGTTAGTTATCTAAATTGATAATGAGAAGAAGATTATTAAAGTATGGTGTGAACCAATAATTAAGCTATTATTTTAAACAAGAGATGATAATGATATCATTTCTTGTCTTTTTATTATAAAATAGTTAAAGAGGTGATAAGCAATATGATCAATATTTTTACAAACTTACAAAATAATAAAACTTTATCTCATTCTGAACAACAATTAGCAAATTATATTTTAGAGAATCCTAATAAGATTTTGCAGATGAATGCCACGCAGTTAGCTAAGGAATGTTTTGTTTCTTCAGCTACCATATATCGTTTATGTGATAAATTAAACCTATCTGGTTTTGCTGATTTAAAGGTAAGAATTTCATCTTCAATGAATGACTATATGAAAACAGATAAAGAATTTAATTTCAATTTTCCTGTAAACCAAAAACAAACACATTATGAAATAATCGAGAAGATTTGTGAAGACTATAATCAAACAATTATTTCTACAAAAAGTTTGTTTGATTTGGATCAAATAAGATATGCTGTTAATGCTATGAAAAAAGCTAATTACATAGATATTTATACTTCGGCAGGTAATTTATATTTTGCACAAAACTTTCAGTTTCAAATGCATGAAATAGGAGTGAAGGTTGATGTACCCATGGAAGAATATCACCAAAGATTATCGGCATCATCTAGTGATGATACACATTTAGCTATTATTATTACGTTTGCAGGACGAGGGTTACTGCCTGAAATATTGTTTAAAATTCTTACTAAGAGAAATGTACCAATAATTCTCATTTCTTCTCCTTCCTACGTAGTAGAAGATGTTAATCCAATTGCCCATTTCTTTATTTCACCATACGAAAATCATTATAGAAAAATTTCATCCTTTTCTACGAGATTATCGATTTTATGTATTCTTGATGTATTATATGCTAGCTATTTTAAAATAGATTATGATGACAATATTAAGAAGAAAATAGCGTACTATAAATTGATTAATGAAACTACACTATGAGAAAATTCCTTTTTAAAATATTTTGAGATGATATAGAATGGCATTTGTTTTAGTAAAGTAAATATGACGATTTCTAGCGTTACAAACATCACGTTGCAAGAAACATTGAATTATAGAGATTTTAAAGAAGCAGGAACAAAAGGAATTGATGAATGTAAAATACGTAGCATTATTTTGCCACTGCTTGCAGATCATGTCCTTCGAGAGTCCAATCATTACATTAGATTATTAAAACAATTTAGTCAAAGTTAAATCTTTCAATCGAAATATTTCATCAAAACAGACATAGCAAAAAACTATGTCTGTTTTGACTATCTACTTTGATCAGCATGATTACTCCTCATAATTTGTCTTTACAATTATTAATTATTTCTTTTCGTTTCTTAACTGATTGTTAATTTTTCTTAATCATTTCTTAAATGTCACAATTCAATCATAAATCATGAGATAATCAAGAAAACAAGGAGTAAAAAATAATGAAAAAGATAAAAAAAACCATGCCAATATTATTACTACTTAGCATTATCATTACACATACATTAATAATAGATGTTTTTGCTAGTGATGCTAGTGTTTATACTTATACATCTGGCATCGATGGGCTAGGTAGTCAACCAATTGAAAAAGTAAGATTAAATGAAAATGAAACAGATTCTTATATTATTGTAGGAAAGAATGGACTTTATATCTATCAAGATGGAAATTATAAGTTCTATGAATCAAAAGGAAGTGTCAATGCATTCTTAGTGGTTGAAGATCAAAATGGAGATAATTATAAAGATATTTTAATATATCAAGATTCAGGATCTTCTTTTGATAACTTAGTCTTAATCAGTAGTAGCGATATGAGTTTGATCTGGAGTCAAAGAATTACGAAAGAGGCGTATATTGATGGAATTGGATTAACCAAAGAAAATCGATTTATTTACTCATTGACTACGTTTACCTCTCAATATGCATTACTGATTTCAGATTATCAAATATTTTCTATTGATTTAAGTAATGGCAATATTGTGTATCAAGTAGAGGATATCGATAATATTTGGGATATAGAGATTTTGGATGATCAAAATCAAGATGGTATTCCAGAATTTGCTTATGCAAATCAAATTGGTGATGTTGCCATCATAAATGGTAAGGATGGAAAGATTATTTGGAAACAGAAAATAACGGAACCGTTAAATATAGTAAGTAATTATGATTCCAAAAAACTAGAAGTAACAATCAATGTTTGGGATTTAATCTATAGTAACCAAAACCTATATGCTATCAGTGAAACTGGTTATTTAATTCAAATAGATCCACTAAATAAAACAATTATCAATCAAATAGATTTAGGGGTAGTTAGCATTGATTCATTAACTAGTTTCTTTCAAAATAACATTGCTTGGAATAATGATGGAAAGCAAATGGCCATACCAACTGGATTATCTTCACAATATTTCAAATCTATGCAATTACAGCAAATTAGTGAAAACCAAATAGCAATTACTGCTTATTTAGGTTCACCAACTGTTTCAAAGAATCCACATGGTTATGATGATTCCTATCAAACAATCGCAGGAATAAAACCAATCGTACTACTATATAATACTGAAACTAATAGTCTAGAAAAAACGTTTACGATTGATAATTATCAATTGGATTATACAACACCTGTATTTACAAACTATCAAGATCAAGCGGTCATGATGATTCCAATAAACAGTGGTGAGACTACTTTAAAAGTAGCTATCTATTCAATAGAAACTACTGAATACCTAACGAATATTGACATTCCTTTATCTAAGAAAGACAGCAGTGATACTACTAATGCGACAGATGAAAAACATAAAGTAATTATCAGCGATTTTAATGATGTATTTACAATTCAAGAATATGGTAGATGTAGCTTATTTTCATCAAGAGATTTTGAATCGATTACTAATATAGGTACTTATTCAAGTGGTAAAAAAATCTACGAAGATAATTCTTCTTTTATCGTAGGCTACTTAACAAACAACAAAATAAATAAAATCGTTCGTTATGGCTTAAACAAAGAAGAAGATATTATTTGGGAATATCAATTACCAATAGACTTTATTTCTAATAGTAATGGTTTTGAATCTTTAGGAATGGTATTGGATGTTAATAGCGATGGACAAAATGATTTTGGAGGATTAATTACTGTGTCCAATGAAAAAGGAATTAAGACTGCTAGTTGGATTGTCATTCTTGATTTTACTACTGGGCAAGTATTAAAATTAGAGCCTGTAATATCTGGCAAAGCCTACGATGAAAATAACAATTCTTATACCACATATTTAGTCGCAGAAAAATTATCAATCATTAAAGATTTAAATTATGATGGCAAAAATGAAATACTATTAGATAAAAATATTGTTGATGGAAGTAAGCTTTCTTTAAAAAGTGATTGGAGTATTTCTCTAGAAGAGAGTGGCACACCGTTTGAAGTAGGGGATATCAACGGTGATGGTATTTGTGATATTGTGTTAGTGAATGATAAATTTGCTAGAATTTATCTAAGTAAATTATATAGTTATGATGTAACCTATACCAAAACAACTACAAAAATAGATTTAGACGAAGCTTACACAAATTCAGTCAACGCTGTAATGATAGATGATCGTGATGGTGATGGGATTAATGAATTATTATTGTATGCTAAAAATACTAGTGGCTTACAAACATATCGAGTTTTTAATAGTAATACATTAACAGCGATGTATGATTTATTAGCAGATGGTGTTTTAAATATTGGCGAATCATTTCAATTCTTAAACCAAGATATTGATGGTGATGGTTGTTTCGATATTTTCTTAAGTGATTATCACAATTTAAATCAAATAATTAGTGGTAAAACAGGTCAAATTATCACAACTTTTAATAGATTCAACTATCAAAATAATCTATCTACATATGAATACTATCCTAGTAATGACTCGAATATAGTAGTCACTTTAAAGATCATTGATAGTAATACTTCTTTACCATTTGCCTTACTTCCAGATCAAAATAATGATGGACATCAAGATTTAGTCATTAATTCTTGTCTTTATAATCGAGAAACTGTGGAATCATACCTATCTATTTATGATATCGCAAATAATCAAGAAATTTCTGCTTTCAGCCTTGTAAGTGTAAGCTATGGTAATTATCAATATTCAAATGACCAACAAACGATCATTCCAGTCGGAAATAGTGAAGAACGATTATATTTTATTAAAACGATTGAAGGAAAAACAACGTTATATGATTTCTTAAAGCAAAGAATCATCGCTGATTATGATATCACTCTATCTTCTGCAAAATTAATAGACCAAGATAAAATAATTGCGTCAAATAGCGATCAAACTATGATGATGATTGATTATAGTAATCAATTTAATTTACTTAATTTAGAAGATAATCAAATTATTTCTTCTCCCTATAACATTGAATGGGAAATACCTCAAGGAATCAGTTTAATGTCAATTAAAGATAATTCTACAACGATTTCTTATTCATCGACCAATAATACAACACTTCAATTAATAGAAGGAGAGCATATTCTAACGTTTAAGTTAGAAGATCAATGGGGTAAACAAATGTATCAACAAGTATCTATACAAGTCAAGAAAAAAGCAACACAAAAACCATTGATCATCATCTATGGATTACTATCAATCATAGTCTTATTAGCATTGTTATTCTATCCATCAATTAGAAGAAATAAATTAGTGACAGGAGTAAAACAATGAGCGAAATTATTATAGAAACAAAACAATTGCATAAACAATTTGGATCATTCACAGCGGTCAATCAATTAGATTTAGAATTAGAATCAGGAAAAATTCATGGATTCATTGGTCCAAATGGGGCTGGGAAAACAACCACCATGTCTTTGTTAATGGGAATGATTTATCCTACGAAAGGTACTGCTTTTATTAAAGGACATCCTATTGGCAGTGTTCCAGCAAAGAAACTACTAGGCTATTCTCCAGAATTTCCATCATTTTATTCAGATATGAGTTGTTTGGAGTATATGATGTATATGGGTAACTTAGGGCAATTAACATATCAAGAATCGTTTGATAAAACAATCGAATTAATTGAGTTAATGAATCTAAAAGAACACTTACATAAAAAGGTATCAAAATTTTCTACTGGAATGAAAAAGAAAATTGGCTTGGCCCAAGCTATGATCCATGATCCTGAAATATTATTATTAGATGAGCCAACAGCTAATCTAGACCCTACTAGTCGTTTTGAAATGATTGAGTTAATGAGAAAATTAGTGACAGAAAGAAATTTAACTGTTTTGATTAGTTCTCATGTTTTATCTGAATTAGAAATGATTATTGACAATGTTACTATTATTAATCATGGTACTTTAATCTTAAGTGATCGTATAGAAAATGTTCAAAGAATGTTTTCGCAAGGAAAAATTATAGTTAAAACTTCAAATCAAGAATTATTAGTTAATCATTTAAAAGAAAAATTTTCAGCTATTGATATTGATTTACTTGAAGAAGAATTACAGATAAGTAGTAGTAATCCTCAAATAATAAAAAATCAAATCATCAAATTTGTTTATCAAAATGATTTATTGTTGGATTATCTCTATGAACAAAAAGTATCTCTAGATAGCTTGTATAAAGAAGTCATTATTAATAAAGAGAAAGAAGGTATCAATCAATGAAACATATTTTTATTAAAACGATTGCAAAAATGTTTAAAATCATTCCAGTCATTCTTTATATGCTTGTTTCATTGCTTTGTGGTTTTATGTTAGCCAATACTTATAGAAACTATGTAAAAACAAATTATGCCACATTTAATGGTTTAACATCTACATTGATTTCAACTTTAACAATGATAATTTTTCTAATAATTTGTGGTTTGTTATTAATTACCTTAGTAGTCATGGTTGGAAGTGGCTTATTTGCTGGTGAGGAAATGGATGGAACTATGAGATTATTAGTCGCTAAACCAGTTAGTCGTTTCGAGATAGTTATTGGCAAGATCGCCGGATTGCTTTGTGGTAGTTTCATTTATTTAGTCTCTTCTATAGGTTTAATGATGACTATATTTGTGATGTTATCGACTGTTGATGGTGAAGTAATGAAAATAATTGTTGGTTATATTCCTGGATATTTGTTGTTTGGGATGATATTGATATTTATTTTTTCAGCATTATCATGTTTGTTGTCGTTACTATTTAAGAAAAGAATACCAACTATGATTATTTTATTGTTTGTGATGGTGGCTCTATTTGGAATGATTCCAATTTTACGTTTATTTTTAAAGAGTGGAGGCTCTTATGATCAGTACCATATGTATTTATTTGATATTAATTATCATATTGGTTTAATCTTTTATCAATGTATGTCGCTTTGTGGGGGAATGATCTTGAGTTCTAGTCAAATGAGTAATATAGGAACATTTTTAGGAATTTATAGTTTTAGAAAGTTAGATTATGATATTATTTCTAGTAGTTTTCAAACTAATGATTATGTCTTAAATCAATATCTAAATGGAAATAGTTTATTATTGATTTATTTGCTTATTGCAGTAGGGTGTTATTTGTTATGTTATCTAAGGATGAAGAAAAAGGATATTGTGACATAACGTACTGGCTTATTAATAAAATTGAGCTTATTGAAAGCGAAACTATGCAAAAAAAGCTATGTTTTTTTAATGATGATAAAAATTATCAAACTGCTAAGAATTGAGAGTATGCTATCACTTAGACAGATATAAAGAGAATATTGATAGAAAAAGCAATTGAATTGTCTTTAAACTAGTAAATAAGTAATTTTTATTTGTATCAATCACAATAATTTATTAAAATAAAGGTAGAGGAAGAGGTGATTTTATGGAATGTATTATCTTAGTAGGTATTCCAGCAACTGGCAAAACAGAGTATTATCTTAAAAATTTTTTTAAGACACATGTACGAATTAACTTAGATATGTTAAAGACTAGAAAAAAAGAAGAAATCTTAGTGAATGCTTGTATTCTAGCAAGGCAATCATTTGTTGTTGATAATACTAACCCTAAAGTGTTAGAACGAAAGAAATATATTGATAAAGCACATGCAGCGAATTTTAAAACAATCTGTTACTATTTTGAATCTACTTTAGATCAAGCAATTATCAGAAATGATAAGCGTAAAGGAATGGAAAAGGTTCCAATAGTTGCAATTAAAAGTATTTTATCTAGACTAGAAATTCCAAATCTAAATGAAGGTTATGATGAAGTATATGTAGTTACCATTGCAGAAAATAATAAATTTGTAGTGATAAGAAAGTTTTAGAAAAAGTTTAAAATGAAAGTAATTATTAGCTGTTAAGAATTATTATTTAATGGGAGGTATTTTATGGAAGAAATCAAGCACAAACTCATTGTTTCTTGTCAAGCACTTGAAGATGAACCTTTACACTCTTCGTTTATTATGGGTAGAATGGCATTAGCTGCTATGCAAGGAGGAGCTGCTGGTATTCGGGCTAATTCAATTAGTGATATTGAGGAAATTAAAAGAAATGTAGATTTACCAATCATAGGTATTATTAAAAAAGATTATCCTAATAGTGATATCTACATTACAACGACGATGCTGGAAATCGATCAACTTGTAACCACAGGAGTGGATATTATTGCATTAGATGCAACAAGTAATCTTAGACCAAATTCATTATCAATCACTGAATTTTTTAAGCAAATAAAAAGTAAGTACCCGAATCAAAAGTGGATGGCTGATTGTTCTACCTATCAAGAAGCTATCTTGGCAGATAATCTAGGATTTGATTATATAGGAACTACATTAGTTGGTTACACTAAACAAAGTAAAAATTTGTTAATTGAGGAAAATGATTTTGAACTTTTAAGAAAGATAATCACAAATGTTAAACATCCAGTCATTGCTGAAGGTAATATAGATACTCCTGATAAAGCAAAGCGTGTCTTAGAATTAGGTGCTTATAGTGTCGTCGTTGGTTCGATTATTACTCGACCACAGATTATTACAAAACGTTTTAATGAGGCAATCTTAGAATTTAATAATAATAAAAAAGAAATAGAGTAGTAAAAATAAAATAAAACAGAAAGTGGGGAATAAATATATGATTATTGCAATTGATATAGGTGGTACTTCTATAAAATATGGATGCTATAAAAACGGGGAACTCCAAGATGTGAAACAAGTTAGAAGTAATGCAAGCTTAGGAGCAAACAAATTATATCATCAGTTATGTGATATTATTAAAACGATAAATCACTTAGACGGCATCGCCATTTCAACAGCTGGACAAGTAGATACTAGTCAAGGAAAAATCATATATGCAGGTGATACCATCCCTAACTATACTGGATTTGAATTAAAAGAAAGATTAATGAAAGAATTTAATGTTTTAGTAACAGTAGAAAATGATGTTAATTGTGTGGCATTAAGTGAAATTAATGAAGGTTGGATTAAAGACAATGATTTATATTTATGCCTAACAGTTGGAACTGGAATAGGGGGAAGTGTTATTTTTGAGAAGAAGGTATTACATGGAACAAGCTATTCTTTAGGTGAATTTGGTTATTTACCAATGAAAGATAGTACATTAGAAAAAATAGCTTCCACTAGTGCCTTAGTAGAAAGGGTAAAGGCATATGATAAAAGAATTACTTCTGGCATTGAAATCATGCAATCTTTTGATAATGAAAATATTAAGCAAATTGTTCTTTCTTGGATTAATGATTTAGCAATAGGAATATACACACTAGCATTACTATTTAATCCTAAATATATGATTATTGGTGGAGGAATCTTAGATGCTAGAGATATCATATTTGAATTAATCAATGATAACTATTTAGAGTTAGCGAAATCAAATCGATTTATTGTGACAGAGTTAAAAACAACCACCTTTTATAATCATGCGGGATTAATAGGTGCTTATCTTAATTTTGAACAAAACAGTAAAGTCAAAATGAACGATTACGATACCCAAGGGGCAGACCCTTATATAGGTGTGAAGCGCAATGAAGTTAGATTGCTACCACACAAAAAAGAATGGAAAGAAATATACAATAAAGAAGCAAAGAAAATTAAAAAGCTCTTACCTTATGATGCTAAAATTGAACATGTTGGTAGTACTGCTATTACTAATATTATGGCAAAACCAAACATAGACATTGCTGTTATGCTGGAAATATTAGATTTAGAAGATATCATACATAATTTTGAAAGCATCAATTATGAATATCGAGGAATCCAAGATAACAGTCGCTATCTTTTTGTAAAAAGACATCAAGAACTCTCACTAATCCATGTTCATATCTATCCTTTAGATGATATCAACTTCTACAAGCAAATATTCTTTAGAGACTTTTTAAACAACAATCAAGAAGTAGCAAAAGAATATGAAAATTTAAAAATAGAGTTATACAATGAACACAAAAATGATAGAGTAGCCTATACAAATTTAAAACATGATTTTATACAACAAGTATTATCAAAGTTTAATGCCCAAAGAGTAAACCCTAAAGAATAAACTAATTATGTAATGAGGAAGCTTAAAGCCTTGGATAGATATTTGAACAGAATTATGCTAAAATATAACCTAATGAATAGGAGTGGTGAAATTGGATATTCGTGTTTTAAAATATTTTTTAGCAATTGCGCAAGAAGGAAACATAACTAAGGCAGCAGAAAAATTACATATTACTCAGCCAACACTTAGTCGACAATTAATGGATCTTGAAAATGAGTTGGGGACAAGCTTGTTTATTCGAGGTAAAAGACAAATTATATTGACAGATAGTGGAATTTTGTTTCAACAAAGAGCAAAAGAAATTGTTTCTCTATTTGACAAAACAAAAAGAGATTTAACAGAACAGAATGATTTAGTAGGTGGTGTGATTTCAATTGGGTGTGTAGAGTCGATTGCCTCTACAATGCTTCCAGAGATAATGCATAAATTTTCAAAATGCTATCCAAAAGTTCAATATGATTTATATAGTGCAGATGGGGATGATATTCGAGAAAAAATTGATAGATTAAGTGTGGATACTGGTATACTTTTAGAACCGATAGAAACAGCCAAATATGAGTATATTCGCTTACCATATTTGGAAAGATGGGGAATGATAATGAGAAAAGATGATTCTCTTGCATTAAAAGAGTGGATTGATATTCAAGATATCCTGCCTCTGCCACTCATTTTACCAAGGCGGACTATTGTTAAAGAACAAATAGCCAACTGGGTTGGAGTAGAAGGAGATAAACTTAATATACTTGCCTCTCACAATTTATTAACAAATGCCTCTCTTTTAGTACGAGATGGGTTAGGTTATGCAATTTGTGTAGAAGGCTCTTATTCCATTAGAGAAAACAATGATATTTGTTTTGTTCCATTTTCACCAGAATTAACTACCGGTCATGTATTAGCATGGAAGAAAAATCGTATATTTGCTTCAGCAACATCGCTTTTTATACAGTTTATAAAAGAAAACTATGGAAATAGCAATTGAAATAGCCTCAACCATAAAGTAAATGTAGCAGTCAGATTAGTATATCTGGCTTTTTTTTATTTATTTTAATTAATAGAAAATAGGCATGATAAACAATTCAATATAGGTATTAGACATTAATAATATAATGAATTAAAATATTAATGAATAGGAGGAAAGAAAATGTTACACAAAACAATCAATATTACAACAGATGGACGTGTGAATATGCAAACATATATCCATGATACTCACGAAGGTGGATTTCAAATTCCAAAACGTCCTGTAATCATTGTTTTACCTGGTGGGGCTTATTATCGTTTAAGTCCAGCGGATGGAGAGCCAGTTGCTCTTACTTTTCTTAAAGAAGGATTCAATACATTTGTTTTAAATTATTCAATCAAAGAATACTCAGAATTTCCAAATCCACTTGAAGATGTGTCAAAGGCTATTTGGGAAATTAGAAAAAATGCTGAGGAATGGGGTATTGATCCTGATGCTATTACTGTGATGGGCTTTTCGGCAGGTTCTGGAGTTGCCAACATGGCTGCAACACAATGGAATACACCTGGTCTTGCTGAGAGATTAGGAATACCAGAAGGTGGTAATAAACCCAATGCAGCAGTAATCGGTTATGGAGCTAGTGATACAAGAACTTATATGGATGACGATGATGTTTATAAACCTAATCTAGGTAAAATCGCATTAGATCGTGCACCAGAATTAGATGTTGTGAACTACGTTGGAGCGCATACACCGCCATTATTTATTTGGCATAATCGTAATGATCGTTTGGTACCAGCAGATCAACCCTTACGTATGGCACAGGAAATGCAAAGGCAAAATCTACAATATGAATTACATGTATTCCAACTTGGTCGTCATGGTATGTCTGTATTCAATAATTTATCAAGTTACAATGATAAAGATATAAATCAAAAAATGAATGTTGATTTATGGGTGCAGATGTGTACAAATTGGCTTTATAACTTGTTTAATATTTAATAAATGAAGTTGGTTTAATTATTTTTGGGTAGAAGTACTCATTGAAACCAACTTCATTCGTACAATACGACTAATTGTAATAAAAGAGACCGCCAATCGCACATCGTTTGATGAAATGATAGAACGGAAATTTGGTTAAACACAGGAGGAAGTGTGAAATTAAAAAATAAAGAAAGAACAAAAAAAGAGCAACCTAAAAACAAGTCAGATTAAACTGAAAAAAATTATGGAAAAGAATAAATTGATTTTGAATTACACTAAATTGACTGTTT
>Ga0153996_1000151_pt1 | contig 36489 bp, 29 predicted proteins | sample TSNC080MetaG_FD_104728 | JGI IMG/M metagenome (GOLD analysis project Ga0153996, IMG submission 104728) | Attine ant fungus gardens microbial communities from North Carolina, USA - TSNC080 MetaG | ecosystem: Host-associated > Fungi > Mycelium > Unclassified | place: USA: North Carolina, Lumber... | reverse complement strand
CTCGTGCCGCGACGGGCAGTTACTTTTGGAGGAACAAAAGTAACCAAAATTCCCACGGGGGAGAGCCCCCGTGACCCCCCTGCACTATGGGTAGCTGTCTTTGGTAATCTTTTGGCCGTTTATAGGTATCTACGATATTTAAATAGGGGCACCGGCCCCTAAAACCCCCGCTTAAGGACTGCTAGTCCTTAAGAATCCAGTATTCCTTGGCAAACACTGTGGTGCGGTGCAGCGCGCCGTCGGCGGGCTGCCGCCGGTTGCGGCGCTGCTTTTTGTAGGGCTAACGCCTAACCCGAACACAACATCAGCTCCCGGAATGGGGTTTTTGGGCCCCATGGAGGGAGCGGACGGTTAGCTTGGGGCTTGTGGCTGTGCAGGGCGTTACAACCTTGCTGGATTACGGGTTCTTAGGGCCATTATGGCCCTAAGCGGGTCTGGGCAGCGCCCAGCCAACCGAGGCAAGGCTAGCGCTTGGTACAAGGCCAAACCCAGAGACAGTGATAAACAATCAAAGGAAGGCACCGGCAGCCTTGCTAAGCGGGGATGTCCTCCTCCAAAAGGCGGTCGGCCTCGTCGTAATCGAACATGTCCACGGCGTTGAGGAGTTTTTTCAGAAAGAGATCGGCCTGACTGCCAAAGGTATAGGCGGACAAACCCGTAAGAACCTCCATAGAGGCGTCGTTCTCCAGATTGCGCAGCAGCTCCTGGACGCGTACCAGGGATTCCTGAAGGTATGCGGCGCCCAGCGGATGGGCGGGTTTCTTTTCGTGGCTCTCCGCGCCGCTGGGGAATAGGAACTTCTCCAGCTTTTTGTCCAAAATTTGCAGATGATGGAGAAAATCATCCAGATGCTCGCCCACATAGGAGATATTGCCCTCCTGGGAGGCGAGCTCCAGATTGCGGGCGGTCATGGAGAGATCCCGGGCGCCGATATTAGCCAGCGCACTCTTCATGCCGTGCACCTCGATGGTAAAGTCACGCCAGTGGCCGTTCTCCGCCATGGTATGCAGGCGGTTGATCTGCACAGGAAGGTTTTTTGAGAAGGTCATCAAAATGGAAATATAGATGTCCTCGTTGCCGCCCAAGGCGTAGACCGCCTCTGTAGAATTTACGCCCCATTCGCTTAATTCCCGCAGCCGCAGGGATACGGCAGGCTCCGCGATTTCCGTCTCAGGATACTGCACCTTGTCTTCCGGCAGCCAGGCGCGCATAACCCGCTCCAATTCCTCTGTGTCAATGGGCTTGCTGATAAAATCGTTCATCCCGGATTCGATGTAGAAATCCCTCATGCCGTCCACCGCGTTGGCGGTGAGGGCGATGATGGGGGTATCCTGATTGAGCCCCGGTTCCCCCCGCAGGGCGGCGGTGGCTTCCACTCCGTCCATCCCGGGCATCATGTGATCCATGAATATAATATCATATTTTTTGCTGCCGCAGGCCTCCAGCGCAAGGGGGCCGCTTTCCACCTCAGAGGCCTCAATGCCGTAGCTGCGGAGTATTTCACCGCAAACCATCAGGTTGATCTCGTTATCGTCCACCACCAGCGCCTGGACGCCGGTAGTGGAAATATTATCCGGCTCGGGAGCCTTTGGCCTGCCGGATGCGCCGATGGAGCCGGTATGCTGATTAATGGCAGTGGCCAGGTGGGTGACAAGAACAGGCTCAAAGAGAACGGTTACATGGGATTCGCCGGTTTGGTTGGCGGCAAGGCGCATATTCTTTATTGTGATTAAGGCGCAGTGGCCGAGGCGGGACAGGTATTTTTCCGCAAGGTTCTCGGCAAAGCCGTAGTCGTAGATACAATGGGAGTATCCCCCGTTTTTAATCAGCCGGGACAGCTCCTCCTCGGTGCTGCAATAGTCAAAGGGTACAAAGAGGCGGTTCAGCATGTTGGCGTAGCTTTGGCCCCGCGGCCCACTGTCAATAAGGAGGACGCGAACCTGCTCCGGGGTGGCGACGGAGGCAAAGGGATGCTCATCCACCACCGCTTGGCGGAACCAAAAGGTAACGGTGGTTCCTTCACCCTCGCGGCTTTTTACCCGAATGCCGCCCCGCATCAGCCGCAGGAGGCGTTTGCTGAAGGCAAGGCCCAGCCTGGCGCTCATCCCCGTGTGATTGGCTCCGGCATCCGGGAAAGCGTCGAAGATATGGGGCAGCGCCTCCTTCTTGATGCCGGAGCCGGTGTCCTCCACTGTAAATACCAGCCTGAAACCGTCTTTTTTCTTGTGTCCCCGCAGTGTCAGCCTGATAAATCCGCGGCTTGTGTTCTTAACGGCATTGGACAGGACATTCATCAGCACCTGCTTAATCCGCGCCTCGTCTCCCCGGAGGATGGAGGGCAGGGTGGGGTCGATATCCGTAAGGAGAAGAACGCCGTTGCTGGAGGCGCGAATGCTGAACACGCTGATGATATCGCCTAAAAAGGTGGGGAAATCATAGGCGAGGCTCTCCAGTGTCAGGTTGTTGGTTTCTAATTTAGAAAAATCCAGGATGTCATTAATTATTTTCAGCAGGGCTTCACTGGCGCTGATAATGTTCCGGGTGTAGTCGGACTGGACATCATCCAGGTCGGTGAGCATCAGCAGCTCGCTCAAGCCCTTGATGGCGTTCAAAGGAGTGCGGATTTCGTGGTTTACGTTGGCCATGAAAGCCGTTTTGGCGGAGGAAGCCTCCTCCGCCTGCCGCTTGGCTATCGCAAGCTCGGTAGCATCATCTATGGCCAGCGTCACGCCCAGGGCTTCGCCTCCGCCGCCCATAACGGGGTGAATGCGCACCCGGGCGTAAATACGCTTTCCATCCGGGAATGAAATTTCCTCGGTGTATTCACGGGGCAGCCTTTCTGACATCGCCAGCAGGCATTCCCGCCCGGCTTTATCCGCCCATTCCCCACAAACGCTTCTGCTGAATACCTGCTCCAAGGGCTGCATCATCAGCTCCCGGGGGCTGCCGAAGGACAAGGCATTAACCGCGTGGGCGGTTCCCGCGATATATTGAAGGCTCTCGTTTAGGAGGATAACGAAATTCGGATCATTTTCCAGCAGCAGTCGCTCGTGGGGATGTGGCAGGCTCTGCCCCGGAGCGGCGGGGCTTTGCGGTTCCCCGGTATCTTCGCCGCGCAGGGTTGAAAAATGGTTACCTTGCTCCAGCTGGGCCGCCTTGCTGGAGAATCCGCGGTTTTGCTCCTCCAGTTTTTGTGATTGGGCTTCCAGATCCAGCTGTGTCGTATCCATCTCAATACCCTCCGCCATATTGGCATATAATCTGACGATACTTTCAAAATTGAAAGAGAGTTCAAAAAATTATCTCATATCCAATTACTATATTATTATAATGCTTTTTATTAGAAAAAGCAATTTTTGCAGTGTAAATTGGTGGGTATTCCAAAAGAAATGTTTTTTTAAGTCGCTTTCCAGCCGGAAGGTTGTGGCCGGGGTGATTGCTTTTCCGTAAGAATCAGGATATAATAAGCAGAGATGAAAGCGCAGCCCTGCCCATGGCGCTGCGCGCCGGTTCATGGGAACGCCTGTCCATGCCTTGGATAAGCGTCCGGGAAGTGTTGCCGGCCTGAATTCGAGGTGACAAATGAGCAATCAATTTTATTCCGGCGGATCCCGGAATGGAGGGCCCGGATATAGGGGGACGCCCTTTGAGCCCAATCCCGGCCCGCCGGCGCAATATATATACAAACGCCCTATCCGCCATAACGCGAACCTTATAGCGGGAGGGCTCATTTTGGTATATATCGTTTCCTTTTTTACCATGGGTACCTTGGATCAGCTGCTGAATGTTATGTTTTCCCAGCAGGTGCGGGTGGAGCTGCACCCCATTTTCAGCCAGCTTACGGAGCTGGTGACCTATATCGTTACCTTCTTCGTACCCTGTATTTTAATGGTGGCCTGGATTGACATACCTTTTGAGGTGGCGTTTCCCCTGAAGCGCCCCCGGGCGTCCCTTGCGGTTCCGGCGGTGTTTTTCTGCCTGGGGCTCATGCTGGTGGGCAGCTATCTGTCCGGGATGCTGGCAATATTGCTGGAAGACCTGCTGGGGGTTACGCCCTCCTCCCCGGAGTTTCCGATTCCCCGGGGTGTTCCGGCCGGTCTGATATATTTTATTTCCGTTGCCATTGCCCCGGCCATTTTAGAGGAGCTTACGTTCCGGGGGGTAATTATGCAGTCCCTTCGCCGTTTTGGGGACGGCTTTGCCATTATCGCTTCGGGGGTTCTTTTTTCCCTGTGCCATGGAAATTTAGTGCAGGGGATTCCCACCCTGCTGCTGGGATTCGCCATCGGGTATTTCGTCATTCGCACCGGTTCCCTGCTCACCGGAATGCTGATCCACTTCGTTAATAACGGCATGGCTGTTCTGATGGAGCTTTCCGGGCAGCTGCTGTCCGGTGAGATGGCGGACGCGTTTTTGTTGGGGGTTTTCTTCGTTTACTTTATAGGGGGGATTATAGCGCTGATTTTCCTGCTCCTGCGCCACCCGGGCATCTTCCGCACCATCCCCTCCCGGTATCCCCTGCCGGAAAGCGGGAAGCACGCCGCCTTTTACACCTCGCCGGTGATGATCCTTTACCTGGCGCTTACGGGGGTCGTTCTGTGGCTGAGCCTGGGGTGACGGCAGCTTTTGACCGCTACGCCATGGAGCTTGCCATGGAGCAAGCCGGGATGGCGGCGGAAATGGGGGAGGTGCCGGTGGGCGCCTGTGTCTTTCAGGGAGAGAAGCTGATTTCATCCGCTTTTAACCGAAGGGAGACAGACAGATCCGCCCTGGCCCACGCCGAGCTTCTGGCTATTGGGCTGGCTTGCGAGCGCCTGGGGGGGTGGCGGCTGCACCGGTGTGATTTGTATGTAACCTTGGAGCCTTGCCCAATGTGTGCCGGGGCCATCATCAACGCCCGTATCCGCCGGGTGGTCTTTGGCGCGTGGGATCCCAAGGCGGGCTGCATGGGCTCGGTAACCGATTTGACGGCTATGCCCTTTAACCACAAGCCGGAGATTGTGGGAGGGGTGGCCCAGGCGGAATGTGCCCGGCTGCTCCGGGATTTTTTTGCAAGGCTTCGCGGGTAGGCGTCATACTAATTTAGATATTTTTATTTGTGAAAATAGTATCAATACCGAGGGCAACGTGGAATTATCCATGCTGCCCTTTTGTGTTTCTCATTTTAAAATAGTATTACTTGACAAATACGGTTCTTTATTGGTAAAATTGTATTAGAACAATTTGTGAGGACAGCATGACTGTATCAGGGCGCGCAAGGAGGCGGATAAATGCAAATATCTATTACAGAGGAGAGCGGAGTCCCTATCTACCAGCAAATTGTAGATGATATTTCCGCAAGGATTCAGAGCGGCAGCTTGCTGCCGGGGCAACAACTGCCCACTGTGCGGGAATTGGCCAGCCAGACCGGTGTGTCCCGGGGCACCATTAAGCATGCCTACGACTGCCTGGGACAGCTGGGGCTGGTGGATATGACCCAGGGGCGGGGCACCTTTATCCGGAGTTCCCAGAGCTGGGATATGAGCGCTAAGGATCAGGCGATGACAGCCATTGACCAGATGCTGGATAAATTGGAGCAGCTCTCCTTTACAGCGCAGGAAATGCGCATTTTCTTTGATCTTAAGCTGAGGGAGAGGGAGGACGAATACCTGAGCATTCAGGTAGGAGTGGTGGATTGCTCTCCGGAATCCCTGGCTGTGATCTGTCGGCAGCTTTCGGCCCTGCCCCGGGTGGAGGTGCAGCGGTTCCTGCTGGAGGATGTGCTGGAGTCTCCCCAGCTGCTGAGGGGGAACCTGGATCTGGTGATAACCACGGCAACCCACTTTGCGGCGCTGGAGGACAAGATGCCCGGCAGGACGAAGCTCATGAGGGTGGTGTTGTCCGTTGCCTCAGGCACTGTGCTTGCCCTGGGACGGCTTGCCGGGGCCAAAGAGGTGGGTATTGCGTGCAAGAGCCATAGCTACGCAAACATCATCCGAAAATCCTGCGGCCAGTTCTCCCAGCTGGACAGGATGCCGGATGTATATTTGCTGGGAGGCGCCCAGGAATTGGAGGAATACCTCTCCCGGAAGGAGATTTTGATTTTGCCTTCGGGATACCATCCATGCGCCTCCTCCAAGGAGGCAAAGGCGCTGGAGGGTTTCGTGGCAGGGGGCGGAGAAATCATCCGCTTTGAGAACCAGGTCGACAGGGGCTCGTTCATCTACGTTGAGGAGCAGATTGGGAAGCTGATGAGGGCGGGCGGCGAAGAAAGCGAATACAGTTAAGCCCGGCCATAGCCCTCCCGACAGGGAAGTCGATAAGCCAGTGCTGTCCGCCTTATGAACCGCGTACCGGCGGGGTGAAAAACATCTAAATCAGCATATAAATGTAAAATAATACGAAAAATTAAGGAATCATATCTAATATTGCATCGTATAAATGAATAGGTGATAAATTATTGCTGTTAAACAGGCTTACCAGATATTCAACCGTCCGCCTGGAGGTCGAAACATCGTGCAAAATTTCCGACCCAGCTGGCGAGGTCACCTGGATTCCATATGTATGGTATTCCTCAAGATCAGGATGATAACAATTTTCTGCTACAGTGCGGTATCGACACCTAGAATCATTCATTTTATCAAACCTCATTCATTGTAGTAGCATACATACCGTATAGTTTTTCAGTGACAGTGTAATGTATTTTAAAAACATTTGCAATTTCCATTTCCTTCTTTTTGTCCTATAACTTACAGATGTGTCAATCTGTAAAATAATTATTGGGGGTTAAAATTTGCCTCGAAGCTTTAAAAAGGACGATTTAAGAGTGCAAAAAACCGTTAGCGCGTTATTAGCCGCGATATGTGTGCTTTTGGATAAAAGAAACTTCACACACATAACGGTTAATGATATTTGCGAGGAAGCACAAATAAGCCGCGCTACTTTTTATGCCCACTATAATGACAAATATGATTTACTTGAGGACTGGCTGAGAAATCTAAATGCGGAGTCTATTATTGGGGAAAGCCCTACTTACGCGCGGATAGAAAAATCGGTGAACGAATTTGTCCGGCAGTATGAGCAGGTAATCAAAAATATAGTGGAAGACGCTAATACTGAAACCCTGACACTGTTATATCGATGGTTACTTTCAAAGGCAGCCATTATGTATGAAAACGGAAACGGAGCACCGGACGCGCATAATATTGTCCTGTCTAATTTTTATGCCGGTGGATTGATCTGGTATCTCACCTGGCATGTGAGCCATAAATTCCCATCGGATATTCAGGTGATGAATCAGGAGTTTTATGGTATGCTGACATATCTTCTGCGTTGGGATGAAAAGTGAGGGCGGCAAGCAGGTAATCGCTTTTTTGCCGGACAGGGGAATGGATAGGTGCGTGTCAATCGCTAAACAATGACAATTGTTTCACAATAAACAAACCCCTCCGGCTTAATGCGGAGGGGTTTGTTGTGTTCCAATTTAACTAATGAGTGTACATATCTGGTGAAAAATTACAAAAACTAGGATAATATTTGGGCAAGTAAAGGAAAACTAAAGATTGACACATGTTATAAAACAATATAAACTATAGGTATAGGCCAATCCAAAACAACAGAGGTATAAACTTTATAATGTGAGGTGCAGAATGAGTAAAAAAAAGCTGGTCATCGGAGTTATTGGTGCGGATGTGCACGCGGTGGGGAACAAAATCCTCGATCACGCGTTTGCGCAGGCGGGATTTGATGTTATCAACCTGGGGGTTATGGTACCCCAGGAGGAGTACATCAACGCGGCTGTGGAATCTGCCGCGGATGCCATTGTAGTGTCCTCGCTGTATGGCCACGGCGAGCTGGACTGCCGGGGCATGCGGGAAAAATGCGACGAAGCCGGGCTGGAGGGCATTCTTCTGTATGTAGGCGGCAATGTTGTGGTGGGCAAGCAGCCCTTTGACGAGGTGGAGGCGCGCTTCAAGGCCATGGGCTTTGACCGGGTGTTTGGGCCGGGTACTCCGCCGGAGGTCACAATTGAAGCTCTTGAAGAAGACCTGGGGAAAAAGTAGGAAAAGGGAAATGGTATGAAACCGGTTTTATTGATTGATTTCGGCAGCACCTATACAAAGCTCACGGCGGTGGATCTGGACGGGGAGACCGTTATCGGCACGGCAGCCGGCTACACCACCGTGCAAACCGATATCAACGAGGGCCTGGAAAAGGCGCTGAACCAGTTGCGGCGGGACATCGGAGACCTGGATTTTTCCCGGCGCTTCGCCTGCTCCAGCGCGGCGGGGGGGCTGCGGATGGTTACCGGCGGCCTGGTGCCCGACCTGACTGCCAAGGCTGCCAAGCTGGCTTCGCTGGGAGCGGGCGCCAAGGTAATTAAGGTGTTTTCCTACCAGCTCACCGACGAGGACATTGAGGAGATCGACAGCCTCCGGCCGGACATCTTTTTGCTCACCGGCGGAACAGACGGAGGCAATACCGCCTGTATCCTCCACAACGCGGAGATGCTGGCCGGCTGCAAAACACAGTTCCCCATCGTGGTGGCGGGCAACCGGGTTTGCGCCAAAAAATGCGTGGAGCTGCTGGCGGGAAAAGAGGTATTCCGGTGCGCCAATGTTCTGCCCAACCTGGGAACGCTGAACATTGAGCCCGCCCAGGACCTGATCCGCGAGGTTTTCCTTCGCCGGATTGTTCACGCCAAGGGCCTGGACAGGGCGGCGGGGCTGGTGTCCGGCATTTTGATGCCCACCCCCGGAGCCATGCTCCAGGCCATGAAGCTGCTGGCCATGGGCACGGAGCGGGAGGCGGGAATCGGAGATCTGCTGGGGGTGGATCTGGGGGGCGCAACCACCGATATCTACTCCATGGCGGCAGGGGATCCGGAGCAGATGAACACCGTTATCAAAGGCTTGCCCGAGCCCTACGCCAAGCGCACGGTGGAGGGGGACGTGGGTATGCGGTACAGCATCCACGGTATTGTGGAGGCCGCGGGGCTGGACGCGGTGAGCGGCCTTTCCGGCCTGGCACCCCGGCGTGTGGCCGAGCTGGTGAAGGAGCTGTCTGAAATGACCGACCGGCTGCCCGACACCCCCGAGCTGGCGGCGCTGGATTCCGCCCTGGCGGCTATGGCGGTGGAGGTTGCGGTGGCCCGGCACGCGGGCACGGTGGAGCAGGTGTTTACCCCCATGGGCGTCGCGTATATGCAGTTGGGGAAGGATCTGCGGAGTGTAAGCAAAATTGTGGCCACCGGGGGGGCATTGATCCACGCGCCCAACCCGGAGGAAATTCTGAAGCATGCGCTGTACAGTGAAAAAGACGCCATGTCTTTGCGGCCCAGGGCGGCGGAGATTCTGGTGGACAGGAATTATATTCTGGCGGCTATGGGGCTGCTGAGCGAGGAGTACCCGGAAACCGCGTTGCGTATTATGAAGAAGGAGTTGCTTGGATAAATGGATATCAAAAATAAACGCTTGGATGACGATACCTTTTACAAAATCCGTGAGGAAATTCTGGCACAGTGGCCTACCGGTAAGGATGTAGACCTGGAGGAAGCCTTTAGTTATCACAAAGCCCTGCCGGAAAAAAAGATATTCTCCGATAAGCTTAACAAGGCCAAAAAGGAGAGGAGAACCCTCATCCAGCCCCGGGCCGGTGTCGCGCTGGTGGATAAGCATATCGAGCTCCTCACCTATCTTCAGGATAAGGGAGAGGCGGATTTGCTCCCCACCACCATCGACAGCTATACCCGCCAAAACCGGTATAAGGAAGCCGAGGTCGGCATAGAGGAGTCCATTAAGACGGGGAAATCCATGCTCAACGGCTTCCCCGCCGTGAACCACGGCGTTGCCGGCTGCCGCCAGATTATCGACGCGCTGAATGTGCCGGTGCAGGCCCGCCACGGCACCCCCGATGCCCGCCTCCTCACCGAGCTTTGCCTGGCAGGCGGCTTCACCAGCTACGAGGGCGGCGGTATTTCCTACAACATCCCCTATGCCAAAAACGTGCCCCTGGAAAAGACGATTGTGGATTGGCAGTATGCCGACCGTCTGACGGGCATTTATGAGGAAGCCGGAATCTCCATCAACCGGGAGCCCTTCGGCCCCCTCACCGGAACCCTGGTTCCCCCCTGCATCTCCCACGCGGTGGCCATCATCGAGGCGCTGCTTGCCTGTGAGCAGGGCGTGCGCAATATCACCGTGGGCTACGGCCAGTGCGGAAACCTTATCCAGGACGTGGCGGCGATCCACACCCTGGAGAGTCTCACCGAGGAATATCTCCGGAAATATGGCTTCGGGGACGCGGTGGTCACCACCGTCCTCCACCAGTGGATGGGCGGATTCCCCCAGGACGAGGCCAAGGCCTTCTCGGTAATTGCCTGGGGCAGCACCGTTGCCGCCCTTGCCCATGCCACCAAGGTAATCGTAAAGACCCCCCACGAGGCGATGGGCGTTCCCACCATGGAGGCCAACGCCCAGGGCCTGCGCTGCACCAAGCAGGTGATCTCCATGCTGGGGGATCAGAGCATAGACGAGGGCAGCCTCAAGCAGGAGAAGGAGCTTATCTCCGCCGAAACCCGCTGCATCGTGGATAAATGCTTTGAGTTGGGCGGCGGCGACCTTGCCTTAGGCGCTGTGCGCGCCTTCCAGTCGGGGGTAATCGACGTGCCCTTTGCCCCCAGCCGGTACAACGCCGGGAAGATGCTGCCTGCCCGTGACAATGACGGCGCGGTGCGGATTCTGGAGGCCGGCGCCGTACCCCTGGGCAAGGAGCTGCTGGACTTCCACAGGGGCAAGCTGGAGGAGCGGGCTACTCTGGAGCGGCGGAAGGCTTCCTTCCAGATGGTTATTGACGATGTATACGCCGTCAGCAAGGGACAGCTGGTGGGCCGCCCCAAATAGGCTTGGATTTTCTGACAGCCTGAAAAATAAGTATCAATATGGAGGAATGGGATATGAAAATCACAAAGGTAATATGCGCTCCGGGACGCACAGGCTTTTATTTTGACGATCAGCGCGCCATCAAGGGCGGCGCGGTGTCCGACGGTTCCGCTTATATAGGCAAGACCATGACCCCGGGCTTTACCGCGGTGCGTCAGGCGGGGGAATCCATTTCCGTGTTGCTGGTGCTGGAGGACGGGCAGGTGGCCTGGGGCGACTGCGCGGCGGTTCAGTATTCCGGGGCGGGCGGCCGTGACCCTCTGTTCCTCGCCAAGGATTTTATACCTGTGATCCAAAAGCATGTCGCGCCCCTGCTGGTGGGTGCGGAGGCCAATGATTTCCGGGGCCTGTGCAAAAAGGTGGAGAGCGTTGAAATAGACGGCGGGCATCTGCACACCGCTATCCGCTATGGCGTCAGCCAGGCGATTTTGGACGCGGTTGCCAAGGCGAACAAGGAAATGATGTGCGAGGTGGTGGCCAGGGAGTATGGCTGCACCCTGACGGAGAGCATGATCCCGATTTTCACCCAATCCGGCGACAGCCGCTATGACAACGCGGATAAGATGATTATCAAGCAGGCGGCGGTTCTGCCCCACGCTCTCATCAACAATGTGGAAACCAAGCTGGGCAAAAAAGGCGAGCTGCTGCTGGAGTATGTAGCCTGGCTGCGGGATCGCATCATCAAGCTGCGGAGCAGCGAGGATTACCGGCCCACCCTCCACATTGACGTCTATGGAACCATTGGCGCCGCCCTCGGTGAGGACAATTTCGAGGGGATGGCCGATTATATGGCGGAGCTGGAGAAGGCGGCAAAGCCTTTCAAGCTGCGGATTGAGGGCCCCATGGATATGGAGGGGAGAGAGCCGCAGATGAAAGCGCTGGCAAAGCTCACCAAAATGCTGGACGACCGCGGCATCGGCGTGGAGCTGGTTGCGGACGAGTGGTGCAATACGCTGGAGGATATCCGGTATTTTGCGGATAACAAGGCGGGACATATGATTCAGATCAAGACCCCGGATCTGGGCGGCGTGAACAATACCGTGGAGGCTGTGCTCTACTGCAAGGAAAAGGGCGTGGGCGCATACCAGGGCGGCACCTGCAACGAAACCGACCGCTCGGCGCACGTCTGCGTGCATCTGGCCATGGCCACCAAGCCTGTGCAGATCCTGGCAAAGCCCGGCATGGGCGTGGACGAGGGCTATATGACGGTGTACAACGAAATGCAGCGGATTTTGGCACTGCGCGGCGCCAAGTAAGCCGGGGGCGGAAAAGGAGGATCTGATTCTATGGCATATTCAGACAGTACGCAGCGGACGCATATGTACAGCCTGTTTTTTGCGCCCCGGGGCTATGTCCGCATGGCAAATCTGGGAATGCAGATTGCCCAGCAGTATCTCAGCCCATTTGATAAGCTCATTGGAGTGCTTGGGGATTCCGGCTCCGGCAAGAGCATGATTATTAAGGGGATGTTCCCCGGGCTGGAGCTGACCAACGACGACGGGGGCGTCAATGTGCGCCCGCTGCCCCTCATGGACATTGAGGAGGGCGGTTTCTACAACGCCCATACCTATCATCTGGACATCCGCTTCGAGTCGGCGTTCTATCAGATGCACGCGCTGGCCGAGGCCATTATGACGGCGGTGGAAATGGGAAAGCGGGTGATCGTGGAGCACTTCGACCTGGTGTATCCGGCGCTTCCCATCAACGCCCAGCTCCTGATTGGCGTGGGGGAGGAGATCATTGTTACCCGCCCCAACCTGTTTGGGCCGGAGCCCGGCGACATCCGGGATGTTGTGTTCAAATCAGGCGTCTACCGGCGGATGGCCCACTCGGCGGAGGATCTCTGCGAGCTGGTGCTGAAGGATTTATCCGACGAGCCTTATGAGCACGCGGACGTCCGCCACGGCTTTGTCCTGAGCTTTTCCCAAAAGCCCGGCGTTGACCTTGAGGCGCTGGAGGCCAAGGTGAAGGAGTATATTGATAAGGATTTGGGGATATCCTACCAGGACGATACCCATATCCATATCGGGGATATCAGCCATTATTGCACCGGGCCCCGGGTACATATGAAGAGCACCGGAGAAATTGAAAATTTTCAATTACACAAAGAGTTCCTTCAGGATCCCGTCACCAACCGCCATTTATTGGTAGGCTTGATTGGCCCCGGCGCCAACCAGAAGATTGGGGATCTCAATAAGATTGTCATGTAAAATATAGCGCAAAGTAAAACAAAAAGGCCCGCCGGGATGAAAGTCCATCTCCCTGCGGGCCTTTTTGCGGTTGTAAGCCTTTTCGTTTTTTGCGCTGCGCGTGACGGGGTTGACCTGGCCCCAGGTACCGCGCCTTTCGGCGTCAAGCTTCCTGCGCGCTTTTTTGCTTAGCTTTCCCCTTGGAATATATTTGTCCATGTAAACCATCCTTTCCGCGGTAGTATAGCATATGCGAAAAGGAATGGCAAGGGCCCCAAGCGGCGGCGGCACGACAATCTAATTTGACAATTTGGCAGAGAATTTTAGCAAAAAACCACCCCGGCGCTCCGCGCCACCCCTCCAAGGAGGGGAATTTAGGATTGCTTTTAACTCTATTCCCCTCCTTGGAGGTCCATCCGCAGACGGCGGGGTGGTTCCGATGTAAATTAGATTGACGTGGCGGCGGCCGTCCGCCGCTTGGGCAGGGAATATCCGCCAAAGGAATCCGCCGCCGCGCCGCACCGGAAAAACCTAATCTATTATAATATTGCCCTCGTCATCCATGCCAATGCCGCCGTGGATGGGGATGTCACGTTGTTGTGAAGCCCCATTTTCCCCTTCGATTTTCCGGGAGGCCAAGGGAGAATCGCTTTGAATCGTATACCAGCCGGTTTCCCCGCTGTTTTTCAAAATTCTCTCTCCGATTTCATAGACGGTTCCATCCTTCAAAACAACCGCATAGGATAGGTAGAAGCGGCGCAGATAATAGTAATCCTCTGTTTGCCAATCCTTGCCCAGCACCACATAGCCTAAAATATCCATGATTTCTTTTGGCTCCAGGCCGCTCATGTCGTGAAATATCCGCGTGTCCGGTTCTTCCCGGATGACGGTAAATTTCTTGATGTCCTCCCCGTGGAACGGGAATACATCGGTGAAATACGCCACATCCTTGGTCAGGAAGCCGCGCAAATCGTAGTTGACGCGCTCAAACATATTGGGATCCTCCATATCGAAGGGAGCGTAGAGCTCCTCTATCGCCTGCGGGTTCCCCACCGTGTACGGCTGGCCGTTATAGGTCACGCCATCATTGAAAAAAACAAATTCATAGCTTGTATTATCACAGGAAAACGCCATGGTAAAGGGCTCCCGAACCGGCAGGGCCTGCCGTTGTCCGGTGGACGGGGACAATTCCAGCCCCATAACAAAATTGACGTATTGCCGGTTTTGTGTTCCGGTTACCGCCACATCCGCGTCATTCCGTGTGAGGGTCACGCCGCCCTCGTCGTTGCCGTAGGAAATATCATAGAAGGCGGTGGGGAAAATAGAGGAGCGGTAGGAGAAAATAAATTCCGCCCAGCCGCTGTCCGCAAGCTCCGCGCGCACCGAGACAAAAGACCTGCCCACGCCGCCCGGAAGGGTCAATGTTGCGTCTTCCGCCCGCAACGGGGTTCCCTCGCCCACCTCCCGCGCCGGATCATCCGGCGCTTCCGGATACAGGGTCGCCGTTACACCGGCGGGAGTTATTGGATTTCCCTTGGCATCCGTCCACTCTAACCGGCAGGTGTAGGTCTCTTTGGGGAGCAGCACCGGATCGGAGTCAAAGTACATACCGGTAGGGACTATGTGGCTCATGCTTTTTTGCAGGCCGTCAACCTGATATGCCCTTTCGTAAACGGTGGGCGTCATGTCATCCACCCGGATCTGAAGGCCGGGGCCGGAGCGGTTGGACGCAAGAAGGCCGAAAACGGCCTGGTGATCCATGGATAACACGAGGATATCCTCCTGCCCGCTTGGGGATGTAACCGTAGCCAGTCCGCGGGGATTGATACTCCACTGGCTTCCATCTTCGAGAATCAACGTGCAAAAATACCCGTTGCCACCCACACCGATAAACAAGCTGGGTTCTTCGCCCGTCTCAAACCGCCTTGCGACTGTCCGGGATAGAGCCTGCACGATTTTGCCGATTTCTTTCCGGTCTGTTGTGGATACCCTGGTGACGCCGTCAGAGTAGTTTTCATACTCCTCCAGACGCACCTCGGTGATCTCGGCAGCGGGGAGCATATGTTCTTGCAGCAGGTAAATATCCCCCGTCAGAAAGCGCCTGTGATCCGATTCAAGAAGCCTGGACAGAGCGCCGGGGTTGGTGGGGGAATAATCTGTTCCGCTTATGGACACCTTTTCCCTTGTGACGGATATCAGCTCTTTATTTCCATCCACATGGAGCGTGAGCGAAAAGGGATGGGGAAGCTCCAGGGAATTTTGAATTTCCCCATAGGGAACCAGCCCCATTTCCAGGAGGCACTTTGCCAGATTCATGACATCCACCGGGGTCGGTGTGATTTGGATACCGGTATCGTCCCGGGAGAGGGTGCATTCCATATCCGGCACCTTATCCCAGTCGGTGAGCTCCGTCAGATAACCGGGCAGCGTGTGATCCTCCCGCGCATCCTCCGCGGCGTTTACAGGGCGCGGAGCCTCTGCGCCATCGGACTGGCCCTGACAAGCCGGGAATATCAGTAAGAGCAGGAGTATTCCACATAATAACAGTCCCTTCATTGGCTTTACCTCCTTTAAATTTGATTTATCCCCTGCATTATATAACAATCCCATCAAAAACGCCACCCTATTATACAGGCAAGGGGTGTATAAACCTCAAGCAAATTTATAATATTTAGATGCAAGCGGTATAAAATCGTGGTAAAATATAGTACATGCATTCCCACAAAAATAAATGAAAAGATGATCTAAGGAGGAAACCCATTCATGGCGATTCGGCAGGTTCGGGAATATTTAAGCAGGTGGAACCGGGAGGGCGATATTCTGGAGATGGATGTGTCCACCGCCACCGTGGAGCTGGCGGCAGCGGCGCTGGGGGTGGAGCCCGCCCGGATTGCCAAAACCATTTCCCTCCAGCGGGACGAGGGCATTATGCTGCTGGTGGCGGCGGGGGACGTGAGAATTGACAACCGGAAATTTAAAGACCGGTTTGGGAATAAGCCCCGGATGCTCTCCGGCGAGGAGACGCTGCAACATACCGGACACGCGGTGGGCGGCGTCTGCCCCTTTGCGCTTCCCGCCGGGGTGCCGGTCTACCTGGACGCGTCCCTCCGGCGTTTTGAAACGGTGTACCCCGCCTGCGGCGCGGCAAACTCCGCCATCCGGCTGACCCTGCCCGAGCTGGAGGAATACGCGGCCGCCCTGGAATGGGTGGACGTCTGCAAGGGCTGGGAGCCGTGACCGGCAGCGGAGCCGGGGGATTTTTCCCCGGTATTGTAAAATACGGAAAAATAGGGTAGAATAAGAACCTGACCCGTTACCGCCATCAGAGATGGCGAACGGGTACCCCCAGAACCTTGTTGTTTCACAATAAGAGCCTGACCCGTTACCGCCATCAGAGATGGCGAGCGGGTACCCCCAGAACCTTGCCGCTTTGCGTTAAGAATAATTTTCAAGATCGAGAGGAGCATACAAATGGATTATCAAGCGGTGGCAGAGCTGCTGTATCCTCATATTACCACCACACCGGAGGAGCTTGAGGAAAAATATCCCCCCCGCCGGCTGCCGGAAGGCGCGAAGGTGACCCGTATTGCCCCCAGCCCCACCGGCTTTATGCATTTGGGGAACCTGTTCGGCGCGCTGGTGGACGAACGCCTGGCCCACCAAAGCGGCGGCGTGTTCATCCTGCGTATTGAGGATACCGACCAGAAACGTGAGGTCGCCGGCGGCGTCGAGATGATTTTGAACGTATTCCGGGACTATGAGCTCCCCTTTGACGAGGGCGCCATCCTTGACGGCGACTCCGGGGATTACGGCCCCTACCGGCAGAGGCAGCGGGCTCCCATCTACCAAGCCTACGGAAAGCTGCTGGTGCAGCAGGGCAAGGCCTACCCCTGCTTTTGCAGCGAGGAGGAGCTGGCGGCTATCCGGGAGAAGCAGGCCGCTCTAAAGGAAAACTTTGGATATTACGGCAAATATGCCGTCCACCGGAACCTGTCCATGGAGGAGATTCGCCGGAGGCTGGACGGGGGAGAGCGGTTTGTGCTCCGGTACCGCAGCGAGGGGGATCCCTCCCGGCGGGTGAAGTTCACCGACCTGATCCACGGGGCGATGGAGTTCCCCGAAAACGAACAGGATGTGGTGCTGCTCAAATCCGACGGCGTGCCCACCTACCACTTTGCCCATGTGGTGGACGATCACCTGATGCGGACAACCCATGTGGTGCGGGGGGAGGAGTGGCTGGCCACCCTGCCCATCCATGTGCAGCTGTTTGGGGCCATGGGCTGGCGGATGCCCAAGTTTATCCACACCGCCCAGCTGATGAAGCTGGACAACGGCAACAAGCGCAAGTTAAGCAAGCGGAAGGATCCGGAGCTGGCGTTGAGCTTCTACAAGGAGCACGGCTACACGGTGGAGACGCTGAAGGAGTATATCCTCACCCTGCTCAACTCCAACTTTGAGGAGTGGCGGATGGCAAACCCGGACGCGCCCCAGGATCAGTTCCCCTTCTCCGTGAAAAAAATGAGCGTTTCCGGCTCCTTGTTTGACATGGACAAGCTCAATGATATCGCCAAGAACGTGCTGTCCCGGCTGTCGGCGGCGGAGGTCTGCGCCCAGCTGACGGAGTGGGCCCGACAGTACGACCCGGAGTTTGCCGCGCTCCTCACCCGGGATCCGGCCTATACCACCGGCATCCTGTCCATCGGCAGGGGAGGGGCTAAGCCCCGGAAGGATCTGGCGGCATGGAGCGAGGCCAAGGACTATATGAGCTTCTTCTTCGACGAGCTGTTTACCCCCGGAAACGCCTGGCGGTCGGGGCTGCCGGTGGAGCGGGTGCGGGAAATCCTCACCGCCTATGGAGAAGGGTATCATCCGGCGGAGGACGGAGAGGCTTGGTTTGCCGGTGTCCGGGCGCTTACCGAGTCCATCGGCTTTGCCTCCAACATGAAGGAGTATAAGAAGAACCCCACCGCCTATGGCGGCCATGTGGGAGATGTGAGCATGGTGCTGCGCGTAGCTGTGACCGGGCGGCAAAATTCCCCCGACCTATACGAGGTTATGGCCTTGCTGGGGCCCGAGAGGGTGCGGGAGCGCCTGCACAGGGCGGCAGCCGCGCTGGGATAGACGTAAAAGAGGAGAGAGAGCATGAACGAATTAAGCCCGAATTTTATATATGATATTGTGGAGAGGGACATTGCCAATGGCTTTTCACGGCCTATCCACACCCGGTTCCCCCCCGAGCCCAACGGCTACCTGCATATCGGCAGCGCCAAGGCCATCTGGATCAACTACAGCACCGCCAAGAAGCACGGCGGCTTGTTTAACCTGCGTTACGACGACACCAACCCGGTGAAGGAGGACGACGAGTATGTCCGCGCCATCGAGGAGGATCTGCGGTGGCTGGGCGCGGAACCGGACAATGTCTTTTACGGCTCGGATTATTTTGACCAGTGCTACGACTTTGCAGAGGGGCTTATCAAAGAGGGGAAGGCCTATGTCTGCGACCTGACCCCCGACGAGATGCGGGAATACCGGGGCACCCTCACCGAGCCGGGGAGGGAAAGCCCCTACCGGAGCCGGAGCCCGGAGGAAAACCTGGATCTGTTCCGGCGGATGCGGGCGGGGGAATTTGAGGAGGGAAGCAAAACCCTCCGGGCCAGGATTGACATGGCCTCCTCCAACATGAACATGCGGGATCCGGCCATTTACCGCATTCTCAAGGTGAGTCATCACCGGCAGGGGGACAAATGGTGCATCTATCCCCTTTACGACTACGCCCATCCCCTCCAGGACGCCATTGAGGGAATCACCCACTCCCTCTGCTCCATCGAGTTTGAAAACCACCGCCCCCTCTACGACTGGGTGGTTCAGAATGTGGGCTTTGAAAACGAGCCCCACCAGTATGAGTTTGGCCGTTTAAACATCACCCACACCGTCATGTCCAAGCGGTATCTCCGGGAGCTGGTGGAAACCGGCCGGGTGGACGGCTGGGACGACCCCCGGATGCCCACCCTCTGCGCCCTCCGCCGCCGGGGCTACACCCCCTCCTCCATCATCGAGTTTGTAAGGCGCGCCGGGGTATCCAAGACCTACAGCGTGGTGGATATCCGGCTGCTGGAGTATTGCATCCGGGAGGAGCTGAACCGGAGCGCTCCCCGGAGGATGGTGGTCACCGAGCCCGTCAAGGTGACTCTCACCAACTATCCCCAGGGGCAGGTAGAGGAGTTTGAAATCCCCAATAATCCCTTGGATCCGGAGAGCGGCGCCCGCCGGGTGTCTTTCAGCGGGGAGCTTTATATCGAGAGAAGCGACTTTTCAGAGAATCCGCCGCCCAAGTATCAGCGGTTGAGGCCGGGGGGAGAGGTGCGCCTCATGGGCGCGTACATCATCCGCTGTGAGGAGGTCATCCATGACGCGGATGGCCAGGTGGCGGAGCTCCGGTGTACCTGTGACCTGGAAACCAAAAACGGGATGCCCGCGGACGGCCGCAAGGTTCGGGGGACGGTTCATTGGGTGAGCCGGAGCCACGGGGTGGACGCCAGCCTTATGCTGTATGACAACCTGTTCAGCCAGGAGAATGTGGGTGATATTCCGGAGGATGTGAGCTACCTGGATTATTTAAGCCCCAACTCCCTCACCCGGCTGGAGGGCTGCAAGATGGAGGCGGCCATGGCCGAAGCGCAGCCCGGGGAACGGTTCCAGTTTGTGCGGATGGGCTATTTCTGCATGGACACCAAAAATCCCGGCACCTTCAACCGTATTGTTGTTCTGAAGGACAGCTTCAAGCTTTAAAGCAAAAAGGGCATCCCCCGCCGGGGGATGCCCTTCAGGCGGCAGCCCAAAAGACCTTGGAGGAGCTTTTCCCGAAAAAGTTCCCCCAAGGTCTTGCTATACGTGCTGCTTTTCAGCCGCGGCATCCAGCCGGGAGTTGCGGAAAAACAGGACGACATCGGCGGAAACCATAACAAAATTCAGCATGTAAAAAAACACCACGTAATTGACATTGCCGCCGATAAACTTGGAGGCGATGCCGCAGAGATACCCCACCTCGATGATGCAGAGGAAAAACAGGCTTTTGCTCTTGGCGGTGCGCGCCCGGTAGCTCTTTAGAATGGAAGCGGGCCACGCGGCGCCGAAGCACAGCACCATCACCACTTCTAAAACCTCCGACATTTATTTCACGCCCTTTCAATAAAATTTATTCCAATTGTACCCTAATGGGACAACGATTGTCAATTGACGCCTTGCAGGAAGGTGATGTTTAAGGTATCATGGAGAAATAAAAGGGCGAGATGGGAATGATACCAATTTTTCTGTAAATATTTATAAAATGGACATTATTTTCATGTAGAATAATCTGGTACTTTGTTTATGGGAATCTGTATTCTGGTAAGCTGTCCCTATTCTGTCGTGGGGCAAGCCCTCGGGCTTGTCCCGCCTATTTCTGTACCGGTAATGGAGTGGTAGCGTGGTATTTAGCAGCCTGATTTTTTTGTTTATCTTCCTGCCCGCGGTGTTGGGGCTATATTATATTTCACCCCGCTTTTTGCGCAACGGCATCCTGTTTTTTTTCAGCCTGTTGTTTTACGCGTGGGGGGAGCCGGTTTATGTTGTCCTCATGATATTTTCCACTCTGGTGGATTATCTGCACGGTTGGCTGGTGGACAAGCACCGTGGAACCGCCAAAGCTAAAATCGCGCTGATTTCTTCCGTAGTTATCAACTTAACGCTGCTGGGCGTATTTAAATACAGTGATTTTATCATCGCCAATATCAACGCCGTTGCCGGGCTGAATATCCCCCTGCCCCATTTGCCGCTGCCCATTGGCATTTCATTCTATACCTTCCAAACCATGTCCTACACCATCGACGTTTACCGGGGCGACGCCAAGATGCAGAAAAACATCATCTCCTTCGGCGCCTATGTCGCCCTGTTTCCCCAACTCATCGCGGGGCCCATTGTCCGGTTCTCCACCGTGGCGGAGCAGCTGGATCACCGCCGGGAAAATCCGAATCAATTTGCCGACGGTATCCGCCGGTTTATAACCGGCCTGGCAAAAAAGGTGCTTTTGGCCAACAGCATCGGCGTGATGTGGGATCAGCTGTCCACTCTGGATCCGGCCCAGGCCAGCGTGCTAAGCGCCTGGCTGGGATTTGTGGCGTATTCCTTTCAGATTTATTTTGATTTTTCCGGTTATTCCGATATGGCCATCGGCCTAGGCAAGATGTTTGGCTTTACCTTCCTCGAAAATTTCGAGTACCCGTATATCTCCAAAAGCATCACGGAGTTTTGGCGCAGGTGGCATATCTCCCTGGGAACATGGTTTAAGGAATATGTCTACTTCCCTCTGGGGGGCAACCGAAGGGGACAGGGGGTTCAGCTCCGGAATACCGTCATCGTATGGCTGTTCACCGGTATCTGGCACGGCGCAAGCTGGAACTTCGTCCTTTGGGGCCTCTACTTCTGCGTGATCTTGATACTGGAAAAGCTGTTTTTGCTCCGCCGGCTGGAGAAGGCGCACCCGGTGGTATCCCATTGCTATACCATTTTTCTCGTTCTCATAAGCTGGTCGCTTTTCGCTTTTGACTCTTTGGCCGACGGCATGCGGTATCTGGGTATCCTTTTCGGCGCAGGCGGATACCCCCTGTATAATAATTTGACACTGTTCACCCTGGCCTCCAACGGCGCGCTGCTGGTGGTGCTGGCGGTGGCCTCCACCCCCTTGGGGAAGAACCTGGCAGGGAGGTTTCTCATGGCCAAGGGGGACACGGTCTGGGGCAGCGCGGTGGCAAATGTGGTGCTGGTGTTCCTCTTTGTAATGACCACAGCCTATCTGGTGGACAGCACCTACAATCCCTTCCTGTACTTTAGATTTTAATGCCTGAAAGGAGGCGCGGCGCTATGCACGGGAAAATGACAACCTCGGTGTTTATCCTGCTGCTGGGGACTTTGAGCCTTGTAAATCTGCTTACGCCTGTCAGGAGCTTTTCGGAAAACGAGAACCGCTATTTGCAGCAGCTCCCCGAGTTTTCCACAAATGCGCTGATGGACGGGAGCTATACCGCTGACATCGACAAGTTTGTCACCGATCAATTCGCCTTTCGGGACAGCTGGGTGGGCCTGAAAACCCTGGGGGAGGTGGCCCTGGGCAAGGAAAGCTCCGGGGGTGTATATTTTGGCGGGGACGGCTATCTGATCGAGATGTTCGACACCGTCAACATGTCCCGGTATGAGCAGAATTTGGGGCATGTGGCCTACTTTGCAGATCAGGCCGGGGAGCGCATGGGAATACCTGTCCACACCGTGCTGGCGCCCACCGCGGCCCTTGCGCTGGCGGACAACCTGCCCCGCTTCGCCCCCGAGGTGGATCAGCGGGAGCTGCTTTGCCTGGCGGAGGAACAGCTCCCCGGATTTGTGGACGTCAGTGGCACGCTGGCTGCCCACAGCGATGAATATATCTACTACAAAACCGACCACCATTGGACCACTCTGGGAGCGTTCTATGCTTACAACCACTGGCGGGAAGCCCGGGGGCTTTCCCCCCGGCCCCTGGAGGATTTCACCAAGGAGATCCTCAGCGACAGCTTTTACGGCACCAACTACACCAAGGCCAGCCTGTATACCGCAAAGCCGGACACCATCACCGCTTTTCATGCAAAGGGACAGGAACCGCTTCAGGTGGATTATAATATGGGGGAGACGGTTACCGATACCCTCTATGCCGTTGAGTTCCTGGAGCAGAAGGACAAATATTCGGTTTTTCTCAACGCCAACCAGCCCATCACCCATATCACCACCGGCAACCGGAACGGAAAAAAGCTGATGGTGGTCAAGGATTCCTATGCCAATTCCTTTATTCAGATGGCGGTGGCGGATTACGAGGAGCTGTATGTTGTGGATCTGCGCTACTACAAGACCTCCGTGCTGGATTTCATGGAGGAGCGGGGGGTCACCGAGGCGCTGGTGCTATATAACCTTAAAGGCTTTGCCGCCGATGTGAACCTGTATTATCTCACCCGTTGACTTGGCATTTTCGTCAACAGGGAAGCGCCCGGGGCAGGGAATTTCCCCTGCCCCGGGCGCTTGAGCGTTATGTTAACGAAACGCAGGCTACAGCTTTTTAATTTTTTCTTTTTACCGGAATGATATCGCCTCTGCTGGGAGACTGCGCGAGAAGCGCCGTAAGCCTTTGGAAACAAAGGCTTACGGCGCTTCTCGTGGCGTCCCCGAGACGATTTGAACGTCCGACCCCTCGCTTAGGAGGCGAGTGCTCTATCCACTGAGCTACGGAGACATCTGAAATTTTAGCGGGTCTGCGTCGTGCTTTCCTATTTTACCCCGTCCATTTGAATTTGTCAAGAAAGTGCGCTCTTTTTTCAGGGCGAACGCGATTCCGATTCATGTTCACCTGGAAAAAGCCGAAGGCAAGGGGTCGGCCGCCGTGTTTTATCAGGCGCCCTCTATTTTGGGGCATTTTCAGATGCGGGGCGGAATAAAATTATGCAGGGGGCATTGGGAGGCGCTTCAACCGGAGCGCCTCCCCGCCCCTGCGTATTTTTCCGGAGAGTGAATTTTACCGCCAGCTATAGGCGATTTCAGATTGTTTAGCATATGCTGGGAGCAGAAAATGGATATATATACCAAATAAGGGCCCTGACCTGTGTTTATTTGCATAGTAACCCCTTAAATTGGCAATTAATTTATACAATACGCAGCAAAATCGAAAGATAATTGCACATTAAATAAGTAGGGAAGTAATGCCGTAAAAATAATCGGCCAATTACATTAGGTGTAGAGCGAGGTTTTACCATGGATTCTGGTATGGATAATTACTACATTTTGCTGGAGCTGCCATTTGATCCTCCGGCAAATGACACTGCGGCAATTAAGACGGCACTTCATAAAAAAAAGCAGGAATGGACCCGCTGGCAGGATAATCCGGGAAAGCGGGGGCTGGGGCTTAAATATCTGGACATGGCCCCCGATATTTTGGAAGCCCTGCTGGATCCCGTTCAGCGGGCCCGGCAGGCCACGGAGGCGTTGGAGCTGCGCCAAAGTATGCTGCGCCAGTTTGAGGCGGAGCTTCGCATCCTGGAGGTAAAGGGTTGCCTGCTGCCCAAGGAGGTGACGGCTATCGCCTTGAAATACAAGGCATACGGCATAGACAAGCACACCGTGCAGGCCTATGCCCGGGTTCCCATTGGGGACGCTCCGCCGCCGCCGGTTGCGCCGAAGGAGCAGGGGGATATTATCGACCGGCTCACCGCCCGCGCCATACAGCGGAATCTGACGGTGCTGGGGACGCAGGATCTATACAGCTTTTTGGAGGAACAGCCCTACAGCTCCATTAAAAAGCTCCGGGTGGCCGCGCAGAATAAGCGCCGCGCCGCCCAGCAAAACGCCTCGAAAAACGCGGCGGCCACCGCCGCCCAGGAGCTGGCGGGCATTTGCCTGCAAATCTTCGAGAGCTTTGACACCAAGCAGCGCTATGACCGCTACTTAAAGGTGAGTAAATATCCCGCTCTGGGAGAGATGATAGATCAGGAGCGGGATCGTTCCCAATATATAAGCCCCGCCATCCTTCTGCGCCTTGTGAACTTCGGCGTGGAGAAATATAGAATCGGCGTACTGGAGGCGGAGGAGTACATCCGAGGATATTGCGCCGCCTATAGCATTTTGGTGGATACCAGCGCCCCCACGATTCAATGCCCCGCCTGTAGCGCCAAGGCGCCCAGCCAATCGGCCGCCTGCCCGTCCTGCGGCGCGCCACTGCGGGGGGAATGCCCCAGCTGCGGCGCGGAATTTTCCGAGGGGCCCCCGGTCTGCGGGGACTGCGGCTTTGCGCTGGCGGATATGGGCAAGGCCATCCGCTATATAGATGACGCCCAGAGCGCCATTATTGAGAATAATTGGAGCACTGCCCAGCGGAATGTGCAGTACGCGAAAAAATATTGGCCCAACCACCCCCAGATCATGCCCTTGGAAAAGAGGGCGCGGAGCCTGGAGGATCGTTATGCCCAATATGTGGATAACATCAGCGACTGTGTGCGCCACAACCAGTATTATGCCGCCCTGGATCTGGTGGAGGAAGCGGAGGCGCGGCGGATTCGGCTGCCAGCCTCCTGCACCGGGCAGGTGCGCCGGGTGGTGGAGGCGCTGGAGGCTAAGATTGCCGCGCTCACCGCCGATGGCGCGCAGCCTCCCATTGAGGCGGTGCTGGAGCTTTCCGCCACCGTTGGCGATTCCCTGGAGCTAAGCCGGATGATGAAGAAGCAGCCGCCCCGGGAGCCCGTCTCCCTGGAGGCGGCGGTAAAGGGGGATCGTGTTTTTCTTACCTGGAAGCCGTCCCCCTCCCCGGGACTGCTGGATTATGTGATTGTGCGAAAAAAAGGGGGACTGCCCCTTACCGCCTTTGACGGGGATGTTCTTTACGAGGGCCCGGCTTCCTCCTATGAGGACAAACAGCCGCCCAAGCTGGTGGAATGTTATTACAGCGTTTTCACCGTGCGAAGCGGCGCTTATTCCGGCAAGGGCTCCAGCACGGGGCCGCTGCTCATTGCCCCTGAGCTCCGGGGACTGAGCGTTATGCCCGCCGATCAAAGTGTCCGGCTGACATGGGACTTTAACCCGGATATCAAGGATGTGATTATCTGGAGGAAGCTGGGCGGGGGCCGCCCCATCGGCCCCGGGGAGGGCATCCGCCTGGAAAACAGCCGGGTGGACGGTTTTACCGATATAAAGATTAAAAATGACGTGGAGTATTGGTACTATCTGGTGGCGGCATACCAGGCGGACGATAAGACGGTTTATTCCCCCGGCGTTTGCGAAAGGGTGACGCCCCATAAGTTCCAGGCTCCGGTGGAGCGGCTTGCCATCGTCAAAAGCAACGGGGACGAGGACGAGTATGTGGTGAACTGGCAAGGCGCGCCCCACCGGGATATCCTGCTTCTGGTTTCCCCCAGAAAGCCGGAGTTTAAGCCGGGCGAGATCATGCAGGTGCAGGAGCTTCTCACCAGATACCGCCGGGTAGAGCTCCAGATGCGCGGCGCCGACAGCGCCGTCTTCCGGCACACCTTCAACGGCGGCGTCTATGTCTTCGCGGCCGCCCTCTTTGGAAAATTCGCCTCGGTGGGACAGTATTCATACCTCACCAATGTGCGGAATGTGGAAAATCTCACCTGCGACATTATCGGCGGAGAAATTTTTCTGAATATGAAATGGCCCCCCGGCCTCCAGGAGGTGGCGGTGGCCTACCGCTTCGACCGGTTCCCCGGCAGCCTGGAGGAGATCGGCACCACAGTGGTCTATACCACCAGGGAGCAGTATGATTACGACGCGGGCGTGCTCTTTCGGGAGCCGGAGCAGGTGTGCTATTATGTTAAGGTATACTCGGTGTTCCGCACCCCCGACGGCCAGGCCCTTTATTCCGACGGGGTGGAGCTTATGGTGGATAACACGGCCCAGCGCGAGGTGTTCTACCAGATGCAGTACAAGCGGAAGCTTTTTGCGGGAAGCGGCAGCGTTTCCCTCACCATATCCGCCGCCGATAACTTCCTGCTGCCCAAGGCGGTGCTGGTAGGCAAAATCGGACGGCTTCCCCTGAACAAATCCGACGGCATGCCCCTGTTTGAGGTGGAGAAGGAAACAAAGGTGGCGGGGCAGATCACCTATCAATACCAGACGGCGGATCTGCCAAAGGAGCTGTACATCCGGTTGTTCCTCCGGGACGACGAGCTTTACAGCCAATATTACCTGCTGCCACTGGGAAATCCCAAAATAACCTGAGAAAGGCGGTGTCACCATGCAAGCGATATGTCCCAAGTGTTTTGAAAAAATTGGCATGCCCGCCTATACCTGCGGCACCCCCGGATGCGCCCGGCTGGATATACCCCATCCGGCGGAAAACCCGGCTTCCTCCGCCCCGGAGGCGTCGCCTCCCCTGTGCCCTGACTGCGAAAAGCCCATGTCCGCCCGGCTTTGCCCCCATTGCGGGCATCCCTTGAACCGGGGCTCGGCGGACATGGTAAGGCTTCCCTTCACCCTGGCGGGCGCCTCCGGCTGCGGAAAGAGCAATTACCTCTCGGTGCTTATCCAGCAGATCCGGCAGGATATGGGCAAAAGCTTCGGATGCGCCCTCTACCCCCTGGGGGTTGATTCCACCATGGATTTTTACGACCACATGTATTATCAGCCGGTTTTTGTCCGCGGGAGTTGTCCCCCCAGCACCCTCCAGGAGGACATTGAGCCCTTGGATTATTCCCTTATATTTTCCGACAAGCCCGCGAAAGCCGGGAAGGCGTGTAACCTTGCCTTTTATGATTCCTGCGGCGCCACCTTCGACAGCGAAAAAACCGTCTCCCAGTTTAACGGGGCCATTCCGTTGTCCAGGGGAATCCTCTTTATGATTGATCCCTCCCAGTTCCCGGTGGTGCAGGAAGCCCTCAGCGCCCAGGGGCTGCCGGTTTTGACGCCTGAGCCCAATGCCCTGCTGGCCCGGGTGATTCACCTGATCCGGGAGGCCGGCGGCCTTGCCAGCATGAACCAGAAGATTCCCATCCCCATCGCCGTCTGCCTTACCAAGCTGGATACCATTACCCATTTGCTGGATAACTCCAGCTTTATAGCCCACCCCTCCCGGCATCTCCGGGAGCCTTCCCTGGATACCGCCGAGCTGCAAATATGCAGCCTGGAGGTTCAGAGTCTGATTGAATCCTGGGCAGGCAAGGAGTTTATCAACCAGATTCACACCCAATTCGCCCACGCGGCATTCTTCGGCTTAAGCGCCTTGGGCAGGCAGCCTCATGAGGGCGAGCAGATCGGCCGTGTTTCCGCCCACCGCGTCCTTGACCCCTTTCTTTGGCTTTTGTTTCAAAACCAGATTATCCATGGACGGTGACCCTTCGGCACGTCAATCTAATTTAAATTTGATAGAGAATTTTAGCAAAGAACCACCCCGGCGCTCCGCGCCACCCCTCCAAGGAGGGGAATTTAGGATTGCTTTTAGCTCTATTCCCCTCCTTGGAGGGGTGCCGTCCGCAGACGGCGGGGTGGTTCCGATGTAAATTAGATTGACGTGGATCCTTCGGGGGCAAGGCTTGATGTTTGGGCCGAGACTTGGTATAATAACAGCAAGCAGTTATTATATTTTATGCCCCGCCGCCTCGCCGCTAAAGCGGCAACCGGCGGCGATGGGCTATTACACCAACGCTGCGCTTATGGTATAATAAGTACACTTTGAGATTAAGGGAGACATGATACATGGCAGAACAGACAGGGCAAGCTCCGGGGACGCCGGCGCTATCGGAGCTTCTGCAAATCCGCAGGGATAAGCTGGCCGCTTTGAAGGAGCAGGGGAACAACCCCTTTGCCATAACGGTATTCGACCGCACGGCGTATGCCGCCCAGATTGTGGGGGAGTTTGAGAGCTTCGAGGGAAAAGAAGTGGCTATTGCCGGACGCATTATGGGCTGGCGCGATATGGGCAAGGCGACCTTTCTGGACGTGGCGGATTCCAGCGGACGGATACAGGTTTATGTGAAAATCGACGGCATCGGTGAGGCCTGCTACGACCAGATGCGCAAATGGGATATCGGGGATATCGCGGGAATCACAGGAGAGGCGTTCCGCACCCGCCGGGGAGAGATTTCGGTGAAGGCCGGGACAATGACCCTGCTGTGCAAGTCCCTGACGCCGCTGCCGGAAAAATGGCATGGGCTGAAGGACACCGAGCTCCGGTACCGCCAGCGGTATGTGGATTTAATCGTGAACCCGGAGGTTAAGGACGCGTTTGTCAAGCGCTCCCATATCATCCGGGAGATTCGCGGCTTTCTGGACAGGCGCGGCTTTCTGGAGGTGGAGACGCCGGTGCTCCACACCATGGCGGGGGGGGCGGCGGCGCGGCCCTTTGTCACCCACCACAACACCCTGGACATGGATATGTACCTGCGCATCGCGCTGGAGCTTCACCTGAAGCGGCTGATTGTGGGCGGCTTCGACAAGGTATATGAAATTGGCAGGGTGTTCCGCAACGAAGGAATATCCACCCGGCACAATCCGGAGTTTACGCTGCTGGAGCTTTACGAGGCATACACCGATTACCACGGGATGATGGAGCTCACCGAGAGCCTTGTCCGGGAGGTTGCAAGGGCGGTGCTGGGAACGGCTGCGATTACCTGCGGCGGAGTGGAGCTGGATCTGGAAAAGCCATTCGCCCGGATGACCATGCTGGACGCGGTGCGCGAGTACGCCGGGGTGGATTTTGCCTCCGTCGAAACCCTGGAGGAGGCGAGGGCACTGGCGAAGGAGCGCCATATCCCTGTGGAGGAGCGCCACGGCAAGGGGGATATCCTCAACTTCTTTTTTGAAAAATATTGCGAGGAAAAGCTTATTCAGCCTACCTTTATTATGGATCACCCTGTGGAGATTTCCCCGCTGGCCAAGCGGAAGGAGGAGGATCCCCAGTACACCGAGCGCTTTGAGCTCTTTATCCTGGGCCGGGAGCATGGCAACGCCTTCTCCGAGCTCAACGACCCCATTGACCAGCGGGCCCGCTTTGAGCGCCAGGCGGCCCTCAAGGCTGCCGGAGACGATGAGGCAAACGACGTGGACGAGGATTTCCTGTCCGCTCTGGAATACGGCATGCCGCCCACCGGGGGGCTGGGTATCGGCGTTGACCGGCTGGTAATGCTGCTGACAAACAGCGCTTCCATCCGGGATATTCTGCTCTTTCCCACCATGCGGCCTTTGGGGTAGGGAAATCGGCAATAAGCAGCAGGCTGCGGCAAAACGATTTATTCGTTTGCCGCAGCCTGTTTTTGTTTGAGCCGGATTGTTTTGCATGACCAGCCGGAACCGGTTTGGGAAATTATTGCGGATAAAGAAAATGCTTAATTTCTACGCCTGTGGAAACAAAGGTGAAGATAATGCTTTTATTTTGAATGATGGGTATACTTAGCGCATTGTTCACAAACGCCTAAATCATCTATGGCTAAGGGTCTAAAATATTTTCTTATATGCTTACCTGCCACACTATATTCTCCGCTAATGTGTTCGGGCATATCAGGCTTATATCCTTTGGAATGACAAATAATACACTCATTTATCCATTTATTCAAACTTGGGTACATACTTAAATAAATTTCTCCATCATCTTTATACTTTGTCATGTTCCACCTCGGCCAATATAATTTTCTACACCTTTTCGCCCTAAGACCAACTACAGCACCATAGAGTCCTCCAATCGCTTTTTGGCCTCCTTGAAGGCGGCGGGGGAGATGGCGTCCACAGTCTCAAACCGGGCCACAACGTCCCGGTTTTGGGTGGTTTCGGTGGCGCGAAGCTCCAACAGGCCGGATTCGTTGAGGCGGAACTCAATTTCCAGCGGGGAGCCTACAGGCAGTCCGGCGGGCAGCTCCAGGACGGTTTCCCCGATTTCGGTGCCGTCCTCCGGACGGGAAAAGCGCTCGGAGGAAAGGGATTCCAGCACCCGGATGCTCACCCGCTGCTGGTCGGGAACCACAGTGAAAAACTGCTTCACCTCACTGGACGGCAGCTCGGTGTTTTTGACGATCAGGTTGTAAAGCACCTCGGTGCTCTCCTGGTCACCGGCGTTTTGAAAGGCAATGGTGCCAAAGCTGCGGCTGGTGACATTGACAATGCCAATGCCGGCGGTGCCGCCCATCCCCTCCGTGGGGATGTCCGCCGCCGCCGCAAGGGTTTGCACGTCGGTCTTGCCGCTGTCCAAATCCTCCCGCACCTGCTCCACCGTCCGGCCGCTGTCCTCGGCGGCCTTTTCGATGACCTCACTGAAAAAAGCCTGGCGTCCGGCAAAGATGGCGGCGCCCTTGGCCACGGCTTCGTCCGGGTCAAAAATCTTTACGGGAACCGAAAAATCCTCGGCAATGCGCGCGGACACCTGGGGCATCCGGGTGGAGCCGCCCACCAGTAGAATCTCCCCGATATCCTGGGGGTTATAGCCCTTCTTGGCGGCCTCGTCCAGCATATCCCGGGTGAGCATCATGGTGCGCTCCAGAAGGTCGGCGGTGAGGGAGTCGAATTTTTCGCGGGTCAGCTCCACCCGGGCCCGATCCCCCTTGAAATTGATGGCGATAGGGGCTTTTTCCCGGGCGGAAAGCATTTTCTTTGCCCGCTCCGCGGAAAGGCTCATCTCCTGAAAGGTTTCCGGGTCGCTTAGAACATCCTCGGTGCTGCCGGTCTGCCGGGCAAACTCCCCGGCAATATATTCGATGATCCGGTCATCCCAAAGCTTGCCCCCCAGGGAGTGGTCGCCGCCGGTGCAGATCACTCGAATGGTGTTGGGCTGGATGTCGATCATGGTAACGTCAAAGGTGCCGCCCCCCAGGTCGTAGACCAGAACCACCTGGTTTTCGGTGGTATCCGCCAGGCCGTAGGTGATTGCGGCGGCGGTGGGCTCATTGATGATGTTGAGCACATTCAGACCGGCAATCTCACCGGCCTTTTTGGTGGATTCCCGCTCGTTGATGCCAAAATAGGCGGGGCAGGTGATAACCACGTCGGTAATGGTTTCAGAGGGAGCCAGCTTGTTTTCGCTCCGCAGGGCGTCTACCGCGTCGGTGACAATTTTTTTAAGAATATAAGAGGAAATCTCCTCCGGAGTGCGGTCCGCTCCCTGGATGTGCCAGCTGACTCCCGGATGGCCGATACTCCGTTTGACGAAGGAGACAACCTCCTCCGGGTACAGCTTGGCGCTTTCCTTGGCGGAGGTGCCCACCACCACACTGGCGGGGGACTCGAAAAATACCACCGAGGGGGTAGTCAGCTCCCCTTCGGAGTTCTTCAGCACCACCGGCTTGCCCAGACTGTCGATATAGGCGACGCAGGAATAGGTCGTGCCTAAATCAATTCCCAATATCTTATCCATTTTTTCAAATTCCCCCCGGTTGTTCGTAAATTGCTTGGAAGCTATGATACCCACACGCCTCATTCCTTTTCCTCCGGCGTGTACAGGTATACCGATATCCGTTCAGGACGGATGATTTTTCCGGTTTTTTCCCATCCGGTACTGTGACGGTGGGCTAGGGTTTTATCCAGCTTGGGGTCATTGGTGGGAACGGTGGCCAGAATTTGCTGGCGCAGAATCTCCACCTTAGTCCCCTCCACCCGGTAGGGCTCTATGCCCTGCCGGTAGAGAAGGTCGGATAAATCGGTTTGCGTCCCTTCAAATATAGAGAAGAACCGATTGTAGTTTTCCCGGGAGGGCGGCCTTCCCCGGTATGCCTCTATGGTTTTGCCGATATCGTCGATAATCTTGATGATATCCCGCTCCAGCGGTTCGGTGAGGGTTGATATCAGGCCCTTTTTATACTCCATCAGCTCCGCATGCATATCGTCGAACAAGCCCTCCTTGTGGGAGTCTGTGGCGATTCTTTCGGCAAACTGCCTTGCAAGGCAGTCAAGCCCCTGCTGAATGTTCTCCAGCAGGGCCGCCACCGCCTCCGGTTGGGCCCCGGTTTCCCGGGGGGGCTCATCGGAAACGGAAACCTCCGGCTCCACATCGGCCAGCATATCCAGCCAGCCGAAGAATTCCCGGGATAACGCCTTATAAAACGGATAATGCCCGGTGCAGGCCAGGGAGAGAAACAATTCCTTGTAGCGGTGCATAATTTTCCGCTGTTCCTCGCTGGGGGCCGGTTCAAAGGGGAACCGGCGCAGCTCCTCATAAACCTCATACAGCTGCTGATAGCGCTGGGCATAAGCTTTTTCGGTCAGCTTTGCGGGCAGGGAAAGCTCCACCGCTTTCTCCAGGGGATAACAGGCGGTGTCCACAAAATCACTGACGCCGCATCTTGCGTAGAGCAGGGGAACGCCGGTTTCGCTTTCCAGCAATATCCACGCAAAGGGGCGCCCCCCCGTGGCTTCGCTGAATAAGAACATTCCGTCCACCAGCCTGCCCCCCCGCTGTCCCAGCACCGGAAAGGAAAAGTTGGCGCCGCTGTCAAAGGACATGTTCAGCGCGTTCTCCTGTAATATGGTGGAGGATATCTCCATAAAGCACGGCAACTCCAAAGCTCCATTCTCCTTTGTTTTACATATCCGGCGATTCCGGAATTTTCCGCATTGGACTGTTTTGGGGAGGCGTCGGCATAAACAAATACAGTATACACCGTGGAGACGCGCGTTTCAAGGGGGAATGCGGAACCCCCCACGTTAATCTAATTTACATCGGAACCACCCCGCCGCCTGCGGACGGCACCCCTCCAAGGAGGGGAATAGAGCTAAAAGCGACCCTAAATTCCCCTCCTTGGAGGGGTGGCGCGGAGCGCCGGGGTGGTTTTTTGCTAACATTCTCTGCCAAATTGTCAAATTAGATTGACGTGTGGAACCCCCAGGGCGAACGCGGAAAGAAGGGAGAGCAATTTGTGAAAAAAATGACAAAAGCGTTAATCCTCCTGCCATTTTCATCCGGAACAGCTATATATCATCTTAGCGTTCCCAGCTTTCGGGAATAGGGCTGCTTTTCATTGGTGAGGCCCAGCAGATAGTCGATACTGGTGCCATGAAACTGGGAAAGCCTGATAAGGGAAACGGTGGGAATATCCAGGCTGCCGCTTTCATATCTGGAATAGGTGGTTTGGCTGACATTTAAAATTTCCGCCAGATCCTGCTGGGTCAGATCCCGATCCTCCCGGAGATCCCGGATTCGCTGATACAATCCCAAGCCCTCCTTTGCCGGTTGTCCGGGAACGGATTATTTCAGGCTTCCGTTGATGCCCCAGGTGTCATACTCCAGAATGGATAAAAACATTTTGCTCTTATGAATCCCCAGAATCTCCTCAAACAGCATGTACATAGCCTTGGTGAACACCTGCTTGTGCTCAAGGGCACAGGTGCCGTAAATACGCGCATCCACATAGGCGCAGTTGTCCATTTCCGCGCCCTGGTAGAAGATGGTCTCTCCATCATCAATCTGAACCATGAGCACATCCTCGGTTTTACCGGGAAGAAGGACAATGGCCTCGGCAATGCGGCTTTTGATCTCCTTTGCCTGGGAGGGTGTTATCGTTTTGGATAGGTTGACGCTGACATAGGGCATACTGCTACCGCCTTTCTCATTCTATAATTTGTTGCCATTGGTATAACTTAGCCTAACTTATATTTTTCCCTGAATTCCGATGGGGACAGGCCCATGCGCTTGGTAAAGAGCTTTGTAAAGTAGTAGGGATTGTCGTATCCCACCTTCAGGGCAACCAGGGGTATGGGCTCGTCGGTTCTTATCAGCAGCCAGATGGATTCCGTAATACGGCAGTTAATCAGGTGGTTTATGGGGGAAATAGCAAATTCTTCGGCTACCGCGTGGCTGATATAGTCGGGGCTCATGTGGAAAATCTTCGACAGCTTTTTCAGGGTGATGGGCTCCTGGTAGTGGTCGTTGATATACTCCATGATTTCAAAGGTAAAGGGCTTGGCGGATTGGGCGCCGGAGGGCCCTGCCCCGGTGGAAAGCTGCCTGGTAAGCACAATAAGGCTGGCGGCCAGAAAGCTGCACATCACGGAATAATTGGCAAGCTCATCCCGGCGCTGCTGGTAAATCTGCTGAAAAACATTCAGGAAAAAACCGGTGTGATTGCGCGCGTCCAGAATGGGGTGGAACCCCGGGGGGAGCAGCTGATTGTCCGGCAGGTCGGGCAGCCGGAAGCCGGTCATGGTGCAGGTCCAGGCGTCCAGGGGATTGTCATTGCTGGACAGAACCGAATGAAGCACGCCTCCGTTGACGATGACAAGCTCCCCGGCTTTAACGGAATAAGCGCTGCTGCCGACGGCGTAGGTGCCTTGCCCTTTATCCACATAAATAATCTCGGCATAGGTGGGGTGATGGTGGAGCCCCACAAACCAATGGGGATTGTCATGGATGTGGGTGATCTGCACCATATCCGGCATAGTCCCATCCTGGAACAGGGCAGGCTCCGGGTTGGTAAAAGGCAACAGGATCAACGGCGTGCACACTCCCTTCTTCTATCTGCCGGGTAAAAAACGGTGAAGGACAAGAAATTTCAAACGCAAAGGCAAAATAATTGCCGTTTATTCGTTTTTAGGCCGGAAAGACCCTCGGATACCCAAAAAACACAGCAAGATTGTTGAAACAAAAACATTCCAAATAACAGAAAAATTTGATATACTATTACTAGCGATCATAGAATGGTCTTACCAAAATTTAAGGTACATAGGAGTTGTTAAAGATGAGAAGTATGATTACCGGTTACACACGCTTGGTTGGATTGTTGGGATATCCCATTAAGCACAGCAAATCCCCCAGGATGCACAACTTGTCCTTTGGCCAGTTGGGTGTGGACGCGGTCTACCTGACCTTTGACGTGGAGCAATCCAACCTGGAAGAAGCCATTAAAGCAATGCGCACCCTGAATGTTCTTGGATTTAATGTAACCATGCCCAACAAGCAGGCCGTCATCCCCCTGTTGGATGAGCTGTCCGAGGAGGCTCGGCTGATTGGCGCGGTGAATACCGTATCCAACGTGAACGGTGTGCTCAAGGGCTACAACACCGACGGCATCGGCTTTGTGCGGAACCTGAACGAGCACAATATCGACTATAAATCCGTCAAGGTAGTGGTTGGCGGCGCAGGCGGCGCAGGCTCCGCGGTGGCCATCCAGATGGCGCTGTGCGACACCCCTGAAATGGTTATCTTCGACGGCAACCTGGAGGCTGCCGAGCGTTTGGCCAAGAACATCAACGACAACATCAAGAACTGTAAGGCCACCGCCCGCCTGATGAATGAGGCCGACCTGGTTGAGGAGCTGAAAACAGCCGGGCTGTATGTGGACGCTACCCCCCTAGGTATGGCTCCCCTGGAGGACAAGGCTGTCATCAGTTCCCCTGACCAGCTGCCCAAGAACATCGTTGTCACCGACCTTACCTATGTGCCTCTTAAGACAAAGCTGCTTCAGATGGCCGAGGAGAGAGGCTGCAAAATCGTTACCGGCATCGGCATGATGTACCACCAGGGCGCGGAGGCCGAGAGGATCTGGGTGGATAAGGAAATGCCCATGGACTATATCAAGGAGAATTTGTAAGTCATTTGCGGCTACAATAGCAGTATAGCATTTTTTGAGGTGTTTTGGCAGGGGGATTGTGAAAATTCTCCTGCCTTTTTTATATCGCTGCGCACTTGGCGCTGCCGTTGTGTTGCGGTGCGCGTTGCCGCTGACGCTGATGTTTTTGTTAACGCTGTGCGCTTTGCCTGCCGCTGTGGCTCTGGCGGTGCCGCGTTACCGCAGTGCCACGGGGAGGCATGTCGCTCATGCCGCGACGGGCAGTTACTTTTGGAGGAACAAAAGTAACCAAAATTCCCACGGGGGAGGGCCCCCGTGACCCCCCTGCACTATGGG